>WBZM01004507.1_pt1 | contig 10084 bp, 8 predicted proteins | sample 5204271 | NCBI WGS metagenome assembly WBZM01 (sample SAMN12344346, study PRJNA552823) | activated sludge metagenome | biome: Activated sludge suspended growth; feature: Nitrification reactor; material: Wastewater; isolation source: activated sludge from nitrification reactor of wastewater treatment... | reverse complement strand
GCTCCGCTTAGATCGCCACGCTGAGCGAACTCGAACAGGTCGGCTCGCTGGGCTTTCGCGGCGAGGCCCTGGCCTCGATCGCCGCGGTCGCCCGGGTGCGGATCACCAGCCGCACCGCGGCCGACGCCCACGCCAGCGTGATCGATTCGATCGACCAGGACGTCACGCCCGCGGCGGGCCGTGTCGGCACCACGGTCGAGGTGTTCGACCTGTACAGCGCCACCCCCGCGCGTCGCAAGTTCCTCAAGAGCATGGCCACCGAGGCCGCGCACTGCGCCGACGCGCTGCGCCGCGTCGCGCTCGCGCACCCGGGCATCGCGATCAGCCTGAACGTCGACGGGCGGCTCACCCTGAGCTGGCCGGCGGGCCAGTGGAGCGCACGCGCGCTCGAGGGCCTGGGCGAGGACTTCGCCGGCCAGCACCGGGTCCTGGAGGCGCAGGCGGGTCCGCTGGCATTGCGCGGGCTGCTGGGGCTGCCCACGGCCAGCCGGGGGCGGCCCGACCGCCAGTTCCTGTACGTGAACGGACGCTTCGTTCGCGATCGGCTGCTGATGCACGCGGCGCGCCAGGCCTACCAGTCGCTGCTGCACGGCGATCGCCACCCCGCGTATGCGCTGTTCCTGACGATCGACCCCTCGCTGGTGGACGTGAACGTGCATCCCGCCAAGACGGAGGTGCGATTCCGCGATGCCCAGGCGGTGCACCGCGCGCTGTTCCACGCGGTGGCCGACAGCCTGAACACCGGCGCCGCGCAGCACCCGTCGCTGCAGGCCGGCGCGGGTCGGTCGTGGAACCCCGCCGCCCTGCCCGGCCCGGCGATCCGCCCGTCGGGCCCGGCGCAGAGCGCGCTGGCCCTGGCTTTCGGGCGCCCGCTGCGGGTGGCGGAGGGCGAGGACAACCCGTGGTCCGGTGCCGCGGCGTCGGACATCCCGGGCGCGTCGTCCGCCCCCTGGCCGGCCACGGCGTCCGACACCGCACCGCACGGCGTCGACGCACCGATGCCCGCGGGCGCGACCGGGGAGGTCGGCGCCGACCCGGCGACGATGCCCCCGCTGGGCTTCGCCCTGGCGCAGCTGCACGGCGTCTACATCCTCGCGCAGAACGCCCTGGGGCTCGTGGTGGTCGACATGCACGCCGCGCACGAGCGCATCGTGCTCGAGCGCCTGAAGGCGGAGTGCGACCGCGGCGCGCCCGCGATGCAACGGCTGCTGATCACCACCACCTTTCGCGCCGATCCGCTGGACATCCGGGTCGTCGAGGAGGAGTCGGCGACGCTGGCGGCCCTCGGGATGGAGCTGAGCGTGCTCTCGCCCACCGCGATCGCCGTGCGCGCGGTGCCGGCCGCGCTGGCCGGGGCCGATGCGGCAGCCCTGGCTCGCACGGTGCTGGCCGAACTGCGCGAGGTCGGCAGCTCGCGGGCACTGACCGAGCACCGCGAGGAGATGCTCGCGACGATGGCCTGTCACGCCGCCGTTCGGGCGAATCGCCGGCTCACGACGCAGGAGATGAACGCGCTGTTGCGCGACATGGAGCGCACCGCCGGCGCCGATCAATGCAACCATGGCCGCCCCACCTGGGTGCAGGTCGGTCTGTCCGACCTCGACCAATGGTTCCTGCGCGGGCGGTGAGCCGCTTCGACGGCCCGTCTCCCGGTGAGCCGCCCGTCGCGAGCCGAATCGCTCGCACCCGCCCGCCGCGCCCGGCGCGAACCGCCGGTTCGTGCGCGCGCCCGGTGATCGCAGTAGGATCGGTGTCCCGGCGACGCCGCCTCCGCGCGTGATCGCCCACACCGGAGGAGAAGGCATGTCACGTCACACCCCGCCCGCGCCGCGTGGCCCGAGAGCCCTGCGCCTGGCGCGTTTCGCGCCGGCGCTGCTCGCACTGACCGTCATCACCGCCTGCGGCAGTGACGGCAGTTCACACACGCCGGCGCCGGAAGGCAGCTTCCTGCCGCCCGAGCTGCCCTCGGGGTGGATCGAAAAGAAGATCGCCTACGCCAATCGCGACATGGTCTCGGCCGCCAATCCGCTGGCGGTCGATGCCGGGGTCGCGGTGCTCGCCCGCGGCGGCAGCGCGGTGGATGCCGCGATCGCGGTGCAGATGGTGCTGAACCTGGTCGAACCGCAATCGTCGGGCATCGGTGGTGGCGCCTTCATGGTCCACTACGACAGAGCCACCAACACGGTCACCACCTACGACGGGCGCGAGACCGCGCCGGCGGCCGCCACCGCCAACCAGTTCCTGGGCACCAACGGCGCGCCCCTGGCCTTCCTCACCGCGGTCGATGGCGGCCTGTCGGTCGGCACCCCGGGCCTGCTGCGAATGCTCGAGCTGGCCCATCGCAACCACGGCAAGCTCACCTGGTCGTCGCTGTTCGCCGACGGCATCCGGCTGTCGGACGAGGGTTTCCCGATCTCGGCACGCATGAACGCGCAGGTCTCCGGCGCGGCCACCCGCTTCAGGGCCCAGGGCGAACCGGTCGCCAGCTACTTCCTGAAGCCCGATGGCACCGCGAAGGACGTCGGCACCGTGCTGAAGAACCCGGAGCTCGCCGACACCTTCCGCCGCATCGCGGCCGGCGGCGCGAACGCGTTCTACACCGGCGAGATCGCGCAGTCGATCGTCGACAAGGTCCGCAACCACCCCTCCAACCCGGGACGTCTCGCGATGAGCGACCTGGCCGGCTACCAGGCCAAGGTGCGCGCGCCGGTCTGCGGCGACTACCGCGGCTACAAGGTCTGCGGCATGGGGCCGCCGTCCTCGGGCGGCATCACCGTGCTGCAGACCCTGGGGATCCTCGAGAACTTCGACGTGCGCGCGATGAAGCCGAACACGGTCGATTCGGTGCACCTGATCTCGGAGGCCTATCGGCTCGCGTATGCGGATCGCGCGAAGTACATCGCCGACTCGGACTTCGTCTCGGTCCCCACCGCTGGTCTGATCGACAAGGCCTACCTGAAGACCCGTTCGGGTCTGATCCGGATGGAGCGTTCGATGGGCGTGCCCTCGGCCGGCACGCCGCCGGGCGCGGTCGCGCGGGGCGCCGACACCTCCCTGTCGCTGCCGTCCACCAGCCACATGTCGATCATCGATTCATTCGGCAACGCGGTGTCGATGACCACCACGATCGAGAACGGTTTTGGCAGCCTGCAGATGGTGCGCGGGTTCCTGCTGAACAACCAGCTCACCGACTTCTCGTTCGCGCCCACCGACGCGGCCGGCGCGCCGATCGCCAACGCGGTGGCGCCCGGAAAGCGGCCGCGCAGTTCGATGTCGCCGACGATCGTGCTGAACGCGGCCAACCAGGTCGAGGCGATCATCGGCTCGCCGGGCGGCAGCAACATCATCCAGTACGTGGTGAAGTCCGTGGTCGGCCTGGTCGACTGGGACCTGAACGTCCAGCAGGCGATCAACCTGCCGAACTTCGGCGCGCAGACCTCGGCCACCACCACGCTCGAGCGCCTGACCAGCATCACGGGCCTGGAGAACGACCTGAAGGCGCGTGGCCACACCGTGTCGATCGCCGACATCAACAGCGGCCTGCACGGCATCGTGTTCAATGGCCGCCGCGCCAACGGACAGGCCGGCGCGCTGGCCCGCGATCCCAACGAGGGCACCTGGGCCGGTGGCGCGGATCCGCGTCGCGAGGGCGTGGCCAAGGGGAACAACTGAGTCGGCCGCCCGACCCCGCCGCGCCCGGCCCGGCGCGGTCGCCCGGGGACGGCATCGCGCCGTCCCCGACCATCCTGTTGCTCGGCCCCACCGCCAGCGGCAAGAGCGCGGTGGCGATGGCCCTCGCCGAGTCGCTGCCGCTCGAGATCGTCAGCGTCGACTCGGCACTGGTGTACCGCGGCATGGACATCGGCACCGCGAAACCGTCGGCGCAAGACCGTGCGCGCGTGCCGCACCACCTGATCGACGTGATCGAGCCGACCGGGTCCTATTCGGCCGCCCGCTTCGCGGCCGATGCGCGTCGGTTGATCACCGAGATTCGGGCACGCGGGCGGCTGCCCCTGCTGGTGGGCGGCACGATGCTGTACGCGAAGGCGCTGATGGAAGGCCTGCACGACCTGCCGCAGGCCGACGCGACCCGACGCGCCGCGCTCGAAGCCGAGGCCCGCGCACTCGGTTGGCCGGCGTTGCACCGGCGCCTGGCCGAGCATGACCCGGTGACGGCCGCCCGACTGGATCCCGCCGACGCCCAGCGCATCCAGCGGGCCTTGGAGGTGATCGAGATCACCGGCCGGCCACTGTCGGCGCTGCTGGCCGAGCGCCGACCCGATGCCGGCGGCGAGCGTTTCGTGATCGCCTCGCTGGAGCCGGCCGATCGCGCCGCGCTGCACCGACGCATCGCCGATCGCCTGGCCTCGATGTGGGCCCATGGTTTCCTGGACGAGGTGCGCGCGCTGCGCGCCCGCGGCGACCTGGACCCGACGATGCCCTCGATGCGCTGCGTGGGCTATCGGCAGGCCTGGGCCCACCTGGCCGGAGACACCGACGCCGCGACGATGCGCGAGCAGGCGATCGCGGCCACGCGCCAGCTCGCCAAGCGCCAGCTGACCTGGTTGCGCGCGATGCCCGCGCGTCACGTCGTCGATTGCCTTTCCCCCGACGCCGCCGCGCGGGTCCGCACACTGATCGAGGAGAACACATGACCGTCATCGCGATGATCGGCCTGGGCCGCATGGGCGCCAACATGGCGCGGCGCCTGGCGCGGGCGGGGCTCGTCGTGCATGGCCACGATGCGGCGCCCGGCGCGCGTGAAGCCCTCAAGGACGAGCCGGGGGTGCACACCCACGCCTCGCTCGGGGACGCGCTCGGCGCGATGCGGACCGCCCACGGCGGACGCCCCGGCATCGTCGTCTGGCTGATGCTGCCGGCCGGCGAGATCACCGAGTCCACGCTCGCCGAGCTGCGCACCCTGCTGCTGGCCGGTGACGTGCTGGTCGATGGCGGCAACGCCAACTACCTCGACTCGCAGCGACGGGCCGCGGGCTTCGCGCCGATGGGGGTGCGCTTCGTCGACTGCGGCGTGTCCGGTGGCGTCTGGGGATTGGCGCGCGGCTACTGCCTGAGCCTGGGCGGCGAGGCCGACACGATCGCGGCGCTCTCGCCCTACCTGCGCGCGCTCGCGCCGACGCCGGACTCCGGCTGGCTGCACTGCGGCCCCAGCGGCGCGGGCCACTTCGTGAAGATGGTCCACAACGGGATCGAATACGGGATGATGCAGGCGATCGCCGAAGGCTTCGCGCTGCTCGAAGGCCGCACCGAGATGACGCTGCCGCTGGCCGACATCGCCTCGCTGTGGCAGCACGGCAGCGTGATCCGCTCGTGGTTGCTGGAACTCACCGCGGGTGCGCTCGCCGAGCCCGGCGCCTTGCAGGCGCTGGCGCCGCACGTGGCCGATTCCGGCGAAGGACGCTGGACGGTGGACGAGGCCGTCCGCCAGGGCACCCCGGTGCCGGTGATCGCCGCGTCGCTGATGAGCCGCTTCGACTCCCAAGGCCGCGCCGACACCGGCAACCGGCTGCTGGCGCTGATGCGCCAGGCCTTCGGCGGACACGCGGTGGTGCGCCCCGGGGGCCCACGATGAGCGAAGCGGTCCGCACCCTGGTGCTGATGGGCGTGTCCGGCAGCGGCAAGACCGAGGTCGGCACCGCGCTGGCGCGGCGGCTGGGCTGGCGCTTCGTCGATGGCGACGACTTCCACCCGCCGGCCAACGTCGCGAAGATGGCCGCCGGGCGCCCGCTGGACGACGACGACCGGGCGCCCTGGCTGGCCCGGCTGAACGCGGTGCTGCGGCACAGCCGGGCCAAGGACGAAGCGGTGATCCTCGCGTGCTCCGCGCTGAAGGCCCGGTACCGTCAGGCCCTGGCCGATCGCCTGCCGGGCCTGGCCTTCGCCCACCTGAACGGCAGCGAAGCGCTGATCGCCACGCGCCTGGCGCAGCGCCAGCACCGCTACATGCCGGCGACCTTGCTGCGCAGCCAGTTCGAGGCCCTGGAGACGCCGCGCGACGCGTGGTCGATCGACATCGACCAACCGCTGGCCGGGGTGGTCGAAACGCTCGCCCAGCGGCTGCAGCATTCCCCCGCCCTCGGCGCATGAGCCGATAACCGGGGTGCATATGCGCACCGATCCCACGCCCGCGCAGGCATCATCGTGGGTTTCCCCATCCTTGCGGCACCTCGCGCCGCGCTCGCATCGGAGATCCCCATGACCGCCTGGTTCGCAGACAACTCCCTGTCGATCGGCAACACGCCGCTGGTTCGACTGAACCGCGTGCTCGACGGCGCGCCGGCCACGGTGCTGGCGAAGATCGAAGGCCGCAATCCGGCGTACTCGGTGAAGTGCCGCATCGGCGCGGCGCTGATCTGGGACGCCGAGAAGCGCGGCGTGCTCGGACCGGGCAAGGAGATCGTCGAACCCACCAGCGGCAACACCGGGATCGCGCTCGCGTTCGTCGCGGCGTCGCGGGGCATCCCGATCACGCTGACGATGCCCGAGACGATGAGCCTCGAGCGGCGCAAGCTGCTGCTGGCGTATGGCGCGAAGCTGGTGCTGACCGAAGGCGCCAAGGGCATGAGCGGCGCGGTCGCCAAGGCCGAGGAGATCGCCGCGAGCGACCCGGCGCGCTACGTGCTGCTGCAGCAGTTCAAGAACCCCGCCAATCCGGCGATCCACGAGGCGACCACCGGCCCGGAGATCTGGCGCGACACCGACGGCCAGGTCGACGTGCTGGTGGCCGGCGTGGGCACCGGCGGCACGATCACCGGCGCCGCGCGCTTCCTAAAGCGCCACAAGCCGATCACCGCGGTGGCGGTCGAACCGGCGGCCAGCCCGGTGCTCACGCAGAAGCGCGCGGGCGAGGCGCTCAAGCCCTCCCCGCACAAGATCCAGGGCATCGGCGCGGGCTTCGTGCCCGAGGTGCTCGACCTCTCGGTGGTCGACGCGATCGAGACGGTGAGCAACGAGGATGCGGTGGCGATGGCGCGCCGCCTGGCCCGCGAAGAAGGCATCCTCTCGGGCATCTCCTGCGGCGCCGCGGCCGCGGTGGCGGTGCGGCTCGCGCACCTGCCACAGAACCGCGGCAAGACCCTGGTGGTGATCCTGCCGGACTCGGGGGAGCGCTACCTGAGTTCGGTGCTGTTCGACGGCTTGTTCGACGCCCAGGGCAACCCGATCTGAGCGAACGGGTTCGCGCGCGCCTGCGCGGCCCCGGTGAGCTGACGGCGGATCGCGCCCTTGATCAGCCCGCTGATGCCCGGGGCGTGTTCGGCCACCGAGAGGACCGCCTGACGCAACAGTCGCGCGGGCGGACGGTCGTCGGTGAACAGCGTGGCGATCGCATTGGTGCCGAGGTAGATCGGCGCGGTGACGCGCCGGTGCGTGCGCTCGTAGGCGCCGAGCACCGCGAGCGAGCCCGGATCGGCCTGGCGCCGGCGCGCGCCGAGCAGGGCGTCGGCCAGCGCCTCCACCCCGTACAGGCCGAAGTTGTAGCCGTGCGCGGTCACCGGGTGCATGCCCACCGCGGCATCGCCCACCAGCGCGAAGCGATCGGCCACGAAACGGTGCGCGTAGACCGCCACCAGCGGATAGGCGTGACGGGGACCGAGCGCGCGCATCGGGCCGAGCCGGCCCTGCGCCTGCTGCTCGATGCGTGAGGCGAACGTGGCGTCGTCCATCGCGAGCCACTCGACCGCCCGATCGGAGGCCACGGTCACCACGGCCGACGCCTGATCACCCGGCATCGGCAGCAGTGCCAGCGTGTTGCCGTAGCGGAAACACTCGAGCGCGATCCCCTCGTGCGGCAGCGCGTGAGCCAGGGGACCCACGATCACGGTGCGCCCGAAATCGCGCATCGAGGCCCCGATGCCCGCCAGGCGGCGGGTCTGGGAGAATCGGCTGTCGGCCGCCACCACGAGCGGCGCGCGCCATGCGCGACCGTCCTCCAGTCCCACCGTCGCCAGCGGCGCGCCACGCGCCAGGGACACCACGCGCGCACCGGCCTCCAGCTGGACGCCGGGACAGGCCATCGCGGCCTCGAAGGCCGCGCGTCGGATCCGGTGATTGGGCACGAGCCAACCCAGCGCCTGTTCGCCGGCGCCGGGCGAGGCCTCCAGGCAGAGCCCCGTGGGCGAATCGCCGTCGAGCACCCGAGCCTGCCGCAATGGGGAGATCGACTCGACGGGCAGGCGGGCCCACATCCCGAGCTCGGTCATGATCCGCCGGGCGCGATGGGTGAGTGCGATCTCGCGGCCATCGTCGGCGGGCGCCTCGAGCGCGTCGAGGGTCTGCTGCTCGATCAGCCGGATCCGCAACCCGGCGACGCCGAGCGCGCAGGCCAGCGCCAGGCCCGCCGGGCCGGCGCCGACGATCAGCACATCGGCGTCGGCCGGTGCGGAGACAGGGGGGGAGGACATCGCGCGATGTTACCCACCGGCCACGCGCCGGCCATTGACCGATGTCAACCGGCCCGGGCGTACTTGCCGGTGAGTTGCGGCGTGAGGCCCTCGAGCCCCTTCATCTCGCGCTCGTGGCGCGTTTCGCGCGCCCAGGTCCGCTTGAGGTCGTCGCGCACCGAGATCGCCAGGCGGCCCAGGCCCTCGCACTCGAGTTCGATCCGATCGCCATCCTGGAAGGCCGACAGGCCACGATGATTGGTGCCCAACGCGACGATGTCGCCGGGCTCGAGCGTGTGGATCGACGACAGCCACTCGATGCAGCGCGGGATCTTGTGCGCCATGTCGTCGGTGTTGTAGTCCTGCTTCAGCTGCCCGTTGACCCACAGCCGAACCTGCAGCTTCTGCGGATCCGCGATCTCGTCGGCGGTGACGAGGTACGGCCCGATCGGCGCGAAGGTGGCCCGCGACTTCATCTGGAAGAACACGTTGGTCGGTGGCACGACGCCGCGCGCCGAGCCGTCGATGAAGTTCAGGTAGCCGAACACGTGCTCCATCGCGCGAGAGGCGGGCACCTGGCTGGCTCGCTTGCCGATCACCAGCGCGATCTCCGCCTCGCCCTCGAAGACCGAGGCCGGCAGGTCCGGCAGCACCATCGTCTCGCCCGGGCCGATGATGCAACCGGGCGACTTGTGGAAGGCGTTGATCGGGGCCGGCTCCGAGCGTGTGCCGTCCTCCATGTAGTTGACCGCCATGCAATCGATCGTCCGCGGCGCCGTCAAGGGCGCCCGCAGCGTGACACCGGCCAGCGGCACGCCCTCGCCGGCACCCACCGCGCGCTCGATCGGTGCGCGCCAGTTCGCCCAGTCGGCGATCAGCGCGTTCATCAGGTCGCCGATGCCCACGTGCGGGATGCCCGCCACCACGGCCGTCACGTCGACCACCCGGTCGCCCTTGAGCACGCCCAGTCGGGCGTCGTTGAACACCAGCAGCTTCATCCGATCCTCCTCCGGTTGGACATTCCCGGCGATCATCGCGCAATCGGGCCGGCGGCGACACCGGCCATCTCGATATCCGGCATTCCGGGCGGCAGGCCGCGCGGACCGGTCCCCGCACCCTGGGCCAGTCGGTGAACAATCGCGACCATGGGTGCAGCCGACAGCCGTCGGCCGCACCCGCGTGCGGCCCGACGTGTCGATCGCTCCCGGCGCCGGCCGCCCGCGCCACACACCTTCCTGGAGATTCCCGAATGGATGTCTACGAAGCGGTCGCCAGCCGGCGCTCGATTCGCGCGTTCCTCGACCAGCCGGTGCCGTCCGACACGATCCGCAAGGTCCTCGCGGCCGCCGCGCGGGCGGCCTCGGGCGGCAACCTGCAACCCTGGCACATCGACGTCGTGGCCGGCGAACCGCTGGCGCAGTTGAAGGCGATCATGCGCGAGCGGCTCGTGCAGGCGCCCACCGGCGACGGCACGATGGAGTTCGACATCTACCCGCAGGAGCTGGTCTCGCCGTACAAGGAGCGGCGCTTCCAGGTCGGCGAGGACATGTACGCGACGCTGAACGTGCCGCGCGAGGACAAGGCGGGTCGCCTGGGCTGGTTCCGGCGCAACTACCAGTTCTTCGACGCACCGATGGCGCTGTTCTGCACCGTCGACCGCCGGATGGGCGCGCCGCAGTGGT
>WBZM01004504.1_pt1 | contig 10089 bp, 14 predicted proteins | sample 5204271 | NCBI WGS metagenome assembly WBZM01 (sample SAMN12344346, study PRJNA552823) | activated sludge metagenome | biome: Activated sludge suspended growth; feature: Nitrification reactor; material: Wastewater; isolation source: activated sludge from nitrification reactor of wastewater... | reverse complement strand
ATCCAAGCCAGCGAGCGTCGGCCACGACCTGCGGCTTCGTGTACCGGCGAGGCACCGAACAACCGGCGCACGGTTTGGGAGAACCACGCCATCTCAGAACCCCTTGCGCGTGGTAACGCGGATCTGGCGTGGAGCACCGGGCAGCAGCCCGGTCTCAGCCGCCTGCTGCAGCAGTCCGCGCCTGACCTCGCGGATGGCGGCCATCAATTCGTCGACAGAGCGGTACTCCACGGTCTTGTCGCCGAAGCTGACGCGCTTCTCACCCTTGGCGAGCGCGGCTTCCAGCGCCTGGAGTTGGACTTCTGTGTAGGCCATCAGCGGTACACCACGAGGTTGATTTCGGAGGAGTCGTCGAACGACGCAGCAGCCGTCGCGCAGGAGATGTCGACGTACTGCGTGGTCTTCAGATCGGAGCTGGCACGCACGAGGGCCACGCGCTGCTGACCGCTGTTGGTGCTGCTGCGCGCGAGCGCCGTCCAGCAGTAGTTCGCATCCGGCATCGCCACGGCGAAATGCACGCGGTAGCGTCCCGCCGCCGTGCGCACGACGCTGGCGACGTTGTGCGCGCTGGCGATGACGACCTGACCGTTGACATAGCCGAAGCTGACCCACACCCGGGCGAGGCCGGGATGCGTGGCGTCGATCTTGGTCTTGACCTCGAAGCCGATGCGCGCCGCCAGGGCGGCGATGCTGGACGCGAGACTCATCAGGTCAGCGCCCCATCGAAGATCACGACAAAGTCGGTTTCGGTGTTCCCGACATCAGCCGCCGCGACGGCACCAATGTTGGTGCGCGCCTGCAGTTGCTCGGCCACCGTCAGGGTCTGCGCTGCGTCGAAGCGCACCCGCAGATTGACTGCGGCCAGGAGCGCGTCCAGACCCGTGGTGCCGTTCTGCAGCAACTGCTGGATTTCCACCAGGGTGTCGTAGGCGGCGTTCGCTCCACCGAGGATGTCCGCCTTAAGCGCATCGAGCAGCGACACGATCTTGTTCGACGAGTAGGTGGTGGAAGTGGCGATCTGGTTGTCGTCGATGGCGGTGGCGGACAGCACCGCTGCCTTCAGCTCGTTGATCGCCGCGACCAGACTCGACTTGTCGGGGGTGGACAGGCTGGCCAGGTTGCCTGCGGTCGCGCGGACGTCGTTGAACTCTTGGGCGACCCGGATGACCAGGCTCTCGATGCGTGTGGCAAGACTCATGAAAACTCCTCGATGTGTCAGGACAGCCAGCGGCTCTTGATGACCCGCCGACGTGATGGGGTTGCAGAAACAGCGAGGCCACCGCGTTGGGTGGCCTCGTCTGGGTCGTAGGTTTGAATCGGGGGCGGCTCATCCGGTGGCCGTTCCATCCCGAGTTGGCGCTCCAGTTCCCGCCAGTGGCGTTCCTCGAAGCGATCCAGCCCCGCCGCCGAAGCGGCCGCGCGGGCGTACACGTAGCAGTCGAGCGCCTCGTTGCGCTCGCGCATCTTTTGCCACTCGCGCACAGGGAAACCGTTGCGGTCGCGGCGGGTGATCAGTTGCTCGGCACAGAGCTGCTGGATGAACTCGGCGTCGATCTTGGGCAAGTGGACGAACCCCGTCGGGTAGACCGTGGTCACGTCGTCCTCGCTGACATCCGCGCTCTTGCGCAGGTTGTTGTAGAACTCCAGCTTGGCGATGCCGACCGCCACCGTGAACACCTTGATGCCCCGGCGCAGCTTCTTGCCGCCCTGCGAGACATCGATGGCCGTTGGTGTGCCGATCAGCGCTGCGCCACGCGGCACGCCCTTGACCGCCATCACGCGGGGATCGCGGCAGGCCCGCACGAACGCGTAGGCCTCCTGCGTCGCAAAGCCCGTGTCCAGCGCGAATCGGGCCAACGGCATCGCCGCGCCCGACGCGTGCGTCCAGTTCTCGGCGATCAACTCGCCGAGGCGCTTCCACACCGCGTCGCGGGCGGTATCGCCCATCAGCACGCGATGTTCGACGAGCCACGCTTCCTTGCCGCGACCGAAGGCCCAGATGGATGCTTCGATGCGATCCTTCTGCACGTCCGCGCCGCCGACCAGCAGCAGGCCGCCCAGCGGCACGCTGCCGACGCGGTAATCCTCGCGGCGTTCGACCAGTCGTTGCCAATCGGGTGCTTCGCCTTCCTCGACCCAGGTATCACCCAGTTCGGTGTTCTTGAAGGTCTTGATCGCCGCCGCCGAGCCGGATTCCTTGCTGACGGCGGCTTCCCACGCGGCGGCGATGTCGCACCACGCGCGCCAGCCGACCGGGCTGTAGAGCGAGGAGAGATGAAATCCCGTGGTCTTGCCCGTGCCTTCGGCCATCGCGCGCCACTCGCCGTGTTCGAGCATCCACGTCTTGTGGTGCTCGGCAATCGCGGTGTCGCAGGACTCACAGATGTAGGCCGCCGTCTCCGGCGCGCCCTTGTCCCAGCGCAACTGTTCGAAGCGCAGCCATTGCCGGTGCGAGCAATGCGGGCACGGCACGAAGTAGCGACGCTGGTCGCTGGCTTCGTACTCACGCTCGATGGCCGACGCGCCCGAGATCGTCGGCGTCGACACGATGAAGATCTTGCGCCGCGCGAAGGTGCGTGTGCGCGCCTCCGCCAGCGAAATCGCGTCGCCTTCGCCCTCGACGTCCAGCGGGTAGCCGTCCACCTCGTCGAGGAACAGATACCGCACCGGCATCGAGCGCAGGCCCACGGCGCTGTTCGCGCCCGTCATCACCAGCACGCCGCCGCGAAACTCCTTCGCCAGAATCGTGTTGCCCGAATCACGCGAGCGTGCCGGAGCGATCAATTCGGCCAGCGCGGGTGATTCCTCGATCAGCGGGTCGATCCGCTGCTTGGAGTTGCGCTTGGCCATCTCCACCGTCGGCCACACGGCCATCATCGGCCCCGGCGCATGGTGAATGACGTAGCCGATCCAGTTCGACCCCATCTCGGTCGCACCGAGCTGCGCTGCCTTCATGAACACCACACGCTCGACCGGCGAGGTCGGCGACAGGCAGTCCATGATGGCCTTGAGGTACGGCGTGCGGCTGGTGCGCCAGCGCCCCGGCTCGGCAGACGCCTTGCTGGAGAGCATCCGGTGGCGATCTGACCATTCCGACACGCTGAGCAGCGGATCGGGCGTCAAGCCTTCGCGCCACGCACGTTCGATTTCGGCAGCACCTTCGTAGTCGACGTCCATCAGTTCCCGATCAGTCCACGCGCGGGCGCAGATCGCCCAATTCCTGCAAGTGCTCGCGCACGGCGGCTTCCAGCGCGACGTGCATCGTGTGCGGATCGACCGCCAGCCGCGCCGCCATCTGCGCCGAGATACGCGCGGGCCAGTTCAGCCACGCATCGCGCTCGGCGCGCGCCAGCTTGAAAACGTGGGCGATGGCCTGGTTGCGGTCGACCAGCTCGCCCTTGAGGCGGGCCAGCCGCACCTTGTTCGTCTGGGCCTTGACCACCTCGTTGACAGTGCGCGCTTGCAGCAGCGACGCACCGCCGGTGGGCAAGGCGGCCTGACCGTCGCCCACAGGCGCGACGGTGGCGGTTTCCGGCGGCACCGCAGCCTTAACGGCGCGAGCGCGCGTGCCGGTGCGTGGCGCTTCTGTGTTGCGCGCCCACTCGGCGTCGGCGCGCTGCGGGTCAAGGGTTCCGTCCGCTTCTGGCGTGATGCGCCCGGTTGCGATGGCCTTGCGCACCGCCGCGTCGGAAACGCCACGGTGACGCGCGTAGGCGCGAATCGAGATTCCCATCGGCACCTTCAATCATGTGTTCGTCCTTCGTCGAGAAAGAGCTTGGCTTCCATCGGGAACAGCGCGTTCATCACGTCACGCCATCAATCACGTCGAAAGGACAAACGATGAACAACCCAGCCCCCGACACCCTTGCAGTCAAGCTCGCCGAAGCCGCCATGACGGTCTTGGTGCGCGCCTGCCGCAACGAGGTGGCTACCGCCAGCAATGCCGAACTCGAAGCCGCATGCGCTTCGATGCGCGCACGAGCCAAGGCGGTAATCGATCAACTCCTGGATGACGCTCGGGACGCGCCCTGGATCGCGGAAACCGCGTTCCATGCCGCAGCCCTTGAACTGGCCGAAGCGGGCATCTCGTCGCTCCGCAGGCGTTGAAGCAGAAAGAGCTTGGCTTCACCGGCGAACAGCGCGTTCATCACGATCCCGATCAACCACTGCAAAGGAACTGACCATGAGCACCATCCAACTGACCCCGGCCCAGCACGCCATCCTCGCCAAGGCCATCCACTCCAGCGACGGCAAGATCGAGTGGTTCCCCGACAACGTCAAAGGCGGCGCGCGCAAGAAGGTGCTGGAAGGCATGTTCAACCGCGCCCTCATCACGCCCGACGGCGAGGGCTGGCGCATTGCCGCCGAGGGTTACGACGCGCTGGGCATGCCGCGCCCCGGCGTCCAGCAGCCGACGCCCGAGTTCGATGCCGAACTGGAGCAGGACGTCGCTGCCGCCGAAGCCACGTGGAAGCAGGAGGCCAAGGCCACGCCGCGCACCCGCGAGAACAGCAAGCAGGCCGAGGTCATCCGGATGCTCAAGCGCCCCGAGGGCGCGACCATCCGCCAGATCTGCGAGACCACCGGCTGGCAGGCGCACACGGTGCGCGGCACCTTCGCCGGGGCCTTCAAGAAAAAACTCGGACTCGCCATCGTCTCGGACAAGGCCGAGGGCGGCGAGCGCGTGTATCGGATTGCGTGATCAGCGCCGGGGTGCGGGCCCTGCCTGCACCCCCGAAAAATCCATCGCCACCACCCTTGAAAACGCTTGGCTTCCCAGGCAAACAGCGCGTTCATGCTGATGTCGTGATTGACGACGCATCCCAAGGAGAACAGCCCATGAGCACCATGACCATCACCCTCGAACGCACCCATCGCACTCTCCAAATCGGCGACAACGCCATCGAGGTCGAGGAGTTGAGCATCCGCCAGCCGTTCGCGCGCAAGCCTGCCGATCTTGGCGAAGTCGGCGGCCAGGGGCAGACCAAGATCTACATCACGGAGACCAAGGAACTGACCCCGGCCGAGTTCGACGCCTTTGCCAGCAGCCTGTTGGTATCGCGCGATTGGCTACGCGGCAAAGGCGGCGGTGCGGGCGACGGCTACCTCTGCGTGGAGGTCAAGGCGCCGGGTCGCCCCTATCTGTACGTCAACCCGGAGGGCGGCGATTACGCCCGCTACGTGGCCCGCCTCGGGTAATCGAAAAGATCGAGAAAGAAGCCGAGAACAGCTTGGCTTCTCAATCGAACAGCGCGTTACTACGGGTGTCGCAACGATCAACCACAAGGAGCCCACGATGAACAACACCAACCAGATCCCCGCCACCCGAAACGACGCCTGGGGCTTTTGGGGCACGATGAACGAGAACGCCACCGCAGCCTGGCCGACGGCGATGACCGCGATCTCGGATGCCACGCACCAGCCCCTCGACTCAGTCCGGGCCTTCCTCGACAGCCGGCACGGACGCCACTTCGCGGACGATGTCCTGAACCAGATGCACGCCGGTCGCGCCCTGGCGGGCGCGATCCACGCCGCCACCGAGCAGTGGATGGGCTGGAAGATCGGACGCCAGACCAGCAAAGACTACGGCATCCCGCGCGGCCTGCCTTACCTGACGGGCTTCGTGATTCACTGCGAGATCGTCGAAGAAGAACTCGCCGCCTGAGGAGAGCGACATGGCCGCAGTCGCCACCAACCTGACCATCGAAGCCAACTACGACGAGTTCGTCGCCGAATTGACCGCGCTCACCCGCAAGTACGGGGTGGCAATCAAGTCAGTCGGCGGCGTCATCCTTGCCGACCACGCCGACGAGTTCCGCAACGTCACTTACGTTGCCGATATCAGCAGCGGCGACCTCTACCCGAGTTTCCCCGAGTCCTGACAGATCGTCGAACGCCACCCCATCGGATTCGCGGGTGGCTTGTTGTCCGGTCCAGTCCTGCCAGCGGCGCACGATCACATCGACGTACTTCGGGTCGAGCTCGATCAGCCGCGCCAGCCGTCCCGATTTCTCGGCGGCGATCAGCGTCGTGCCTGAGCCGCCGAAGGGATCGAGCACCACGTTGCCAGGGCGGCTCGAATTTCGGATCGCGCGCTCGACCAGCTCCACCGGCTTCATCGTCGGGTGCAGGTCGTTCTTCTGCGGCTTCTTGATCTGCCACACGTCGCCCTGGTCGCGGTCGCCACACCAGTGGCGTTCGCCGCCCTCGGGCCATCCGTACAGGATCGGCTCGTACTGCCGCTGGTAGTCGGCGCGACCGAGCGTGAAGGTGTTCTTCGCCCAGATGATGAAGGTCGACCAGTGGCCGCCCGCCACGCGGAAGGCCGATTGCAGCGTGTCCAGTTCGCTGGATGACATCGCAACGTAGATCGCGCCACGACAGTGGGCGATGGTCGGCGTCAGCGCCGCCAGCAGAAAGTCGTAGAAACCATCGCCCAGGTTGTCGTTCAGGATCGCGCGATCCTTGCCGCGCATCTTGTCCTTGGCGCTGTTGGTGTAGTTCACGTTGTAGGGCGGATCGGTGAACACCATGTCCACCGGCTCGCCGGCGAGCAAGGTGCGATAGCTGGCGGCCACGGTGGCGTCGCCGCACAGCAGTCGATGGCCGCCGAGCAGCCAGACGTCGCCCGGGCGCGAGACCGGCGTCTCGCTAACCTCGGGCACCGCATCGTCATCGGTTTCGCCTTCGCCATCCGGTTCATCGCCCGCCAGCAAGTCGGCCAGCGCATCGGCGTCGAAGCCGGTCAGATCGAGGTCGAAGCCTTCGTCCTGCAAGGCTTCCAGCTCGACGCGCAGCAGTTCATCGTCCCACCCGGCGTTCTCGGCGATGCGGTTGTCCGCGATCACCAGCGCGCGGCGCTGTGTCGGCGTCAGATGATCGAGCACGACCACCGGCACCATTTCGAGGCCGAGTTTCTGCGCGGCAGCGAGCCGCCCATGACCGGCGACGATCACGCCGTCGCTGCCCGCGAGGATGGGGTTGGTGAAGCCGAACTCGGCGATGCTGGCGGCGATCTGCGCCACCTGCGCGTCGCTGTGTGTGCGCGCATTGCGTGCATAGGGCACGAGCTTGGCGGTCGGCCACTGCTCGATCTTGTCGGCGAGCCACGAGCTGGTCATGCCGCAACCTCCTCGATGCGCTCGCCCTCGACCTCGTCGAAGGTCTGACCCGTGGCCAGCAGCGTGACGGCGACTTCGGGATGGTTCTGCCGGAAGCGCCGGATGGCGACATCGACGTACTCCGGCGCGATCTCGACCGAGCGGCAGACGCGCCCGGTGCGCTGCGCGGCCAGCATCGTGCTGCCGCTGCCGCCGAACGGCTCGAACACCAGATCGCCCGTGGCGCTGAACGCCTCGATGACGAACTGCGGCAGCGCCACCGGGAACACGGCGGGATGGTCGATGCCTTCGCCGATCTTGCCCTTGTGGCGCATCACGCGGATCACCGAATCAGGAATGCGCATGTCCTGCGTCGGCTGGCCCGCGTGCGTCCAGCCGTTGACTTCGCCATCCTTGCCACGCATCGCGGTGGATGAGCCGTCGGCGCGCAAGTGCGTTTCCTGCCCGGCGAACTTGCACGGCACGATCTTGTTGGGCTTGCGGCTGGCGCGATTGAAATGGAACACGAACTCGAAGCTGGGCGCGAAGCGGCCCTGCCAGTCGCCGGGCATTCCCGGCCCCTGGTCCCAGACATACCAGCCGAAGCGCCGCCAACCCTTCGTCCGCATCCAACCAATCCACGCTTCCCAATACGGGACGAACTCGTTGTCGCGGTGGATCAGGCCGAGGTTGATCAGCACCTGTGCGTCGTCGGCCATCGGCAGTTGCGCGAACACGCCGCGCATCAGCGCGTCCCAATCGGCGATGCCGCCGGTGGTGTAGTCGCGCTGGTTGCCGTAGGGCGGCGAGGTGAAGCACAGCGCCGCGCGCTCGCCCGCCATCAGCGCGGCGACCACGGTGGCGTCGGCGGCGTCGCCGCAGATCAGGCGATGCGCGCCGATGACCCAGACGTCGCCCGCGCGGGACACCGGTGTGGCCGGAACTTCCGGCACGTCGTCGGCGTCGTCCGCCGATTCCTCGTCCTGCGCATTGGCCTCGGGTTCCTCGGTGGCGACCAGAAGGTCTTGCAGCTCGCCATCCTCGAAGCCGGTGAGCGCCAGTTCGTATCCGGCTTCGGACAACTCGGCCAGTTCCAGCGCCAGCATTTCCTCGTCCCAGCCCGCGTCCAGCGCCAGCCGGTTGTCGGCGATGACGTAGGCGCGCTTCTGTGCGGCGGACAGGTGCGCCAGTTCGATCACGGGCACCTCGGCCAAGCCCAGCTTGCGCGCCGCCGCCAACCGTCCATGCCCGGCGATGATGCCGTTGCCGCCATCGACCAGGATCGGGTTCGTCCAACCGTACTCGACGATGCTGGCCGCGATCTTGGCGATCTGCGCCTCGGTGTGCGTGCGCGGATTGCGGGCGTAGGGGATCAGCGTCTCGACCTTGCGGTACTCGACGTTCAAGGGATTCAAGATTTCGGGTTCCAGAAAAACGAAACCCGCCGACGAACGATGCCGTGGGCGGGTTGGAGTGAGATGTGCGAACTGGACGGGGTGCGAACCTGCGAACCTGTGCGAACCTCGGTTCGCACCCTGACGCTAGAAAAGCGCCGCGCTCGCGCCCCCCGCATTGCGATTTCGGCAGGAAGGACCCCTTTTGCCTCGGGCCGCTCGCCGCGCCGTCGCCGCTGTCCAGAAGATAGCTGAAATACTACCCCCGACCGGGCTGATTTGTTGCGGGGTCAAAAACCGCTCACTGCCGCCGATGCCCGCGCATTGCCGACCACCTGCGCCAAATCACGCCAAATCCCTACGCAGTGACGACGCCATTGAGCTGGTCGGTGACCGTCTGCAAGGCGCGCTGCCAGCGCCGCCATGCCGTCGTGCGGTCGCAGGCGAAGCGGATCGTGATGTCGCGCCAGCCGTAGCGCTTGGCCCGCATCCACACGAGGTGGCGCTGCTCGACCTCCAGCCACTGCACCCACTTCATCGTCTCCAGCATCCGCTCGATGGCGTCCGGGCTGGGCGGGTACGGTCGATAGACCGTCTCGTCGGCCGCGAAGGCTTCCCACTCCTTGCGCACGATGATCGGCCAGGTGTTGAAGTAGCCCTGCACGCGCACGGGCGGCAGGCGTCGTCCGGTGCTGGCCGCTTCCTCGAAGCGCGCGGCGACGTCTTCGATTGTCCAAGCAGCGCGACGATCAGCCATGACGTGCGCCTCCCTGTCCGTAGAGGCGTTCGCCGATGCGCCGCACGAACTCGCGCTCGATGAAGTCGAGGCGTTCGTCGGCGGCGTTGACGACAAGGATGTGCTGGTCGCGCCAGCCGCGTTGCTTCATCGCCTCGAGGTCGGTGATCTCGGGTTGCACGCGGCCCAACGGGCAGCGATAGGTGGGCGTGGGAATCTTCATCTCAATCCTCCCGTTCCAGATCGTGCTGTGCGATGGCCCAGTGCAGCAGCGCCAGTGCGTCGGCTTCGTTGTCATCGCCGGGCGCGTGGCCGCGCGCGGTGACGGAGGCAGTCACCTCGTCTTTGCCCGCGTTGCCTTTGCCGGTGGCGTGCTTCTTGATCGTGCCGACCGGCACGCCCTGATACGGAATCTGGTGGTGCTCGCACCACGCGGTGAGCGTGGCGAGGAAGCCGCCGTAGGCGTGCGCCGCGTCGGTCGAAACGTGGCGGCGCACCTCCTCGAAGTGCAGCGTGTCGATGCCGTCGGCCACGGCCTTCAGTTCCGTGAGCCAACGCTTGAAGCGCAGGAAGCGCATGCCGCCGCCTTCGAAGCGTTGCGGACGGAAGCTCTCGCTGCCGCTGGTGATGCTGCCGTCGCTGCCGCGCAGCGCCCAGCCCGTGATGGTGCCCAAGTCGAGGGCGAGGATGGTCGTGGTCATGTTTGCAGTCCTTGTTCGGTGCGGACTGACGGATCGGACGGATCACATCGAAACTCCCCGTGAGGTGCGCGCACGCACACGCGCGCGTAGGAGTTACGACGTAGTCCGTCAAATCTGTCAGTCGGGTGTGTCGGCATGGCGGTCAGTTATCGACATAA
>WBZM01004502.1_pt1 | contig 10090 bp, 9 predicted proteins | sample 5204271 | NCBI WGS metagenome assembly WBZM01 (sample SAMN12344346, study PRJNA552823) | activated sludge metagenome | biome: Activated sludge suspended growth; feature: Nitrification reactor; material: Wastewater; isolation source: activated sludge from nitrification reactor of wastewater treatment... | reverse complement strand
GGCTAAGTCTGCCGCGCCGAGTTGCATTCCGTAGCGTTAGCCGGGTCCTGCCCGGCGGGGTTAGAGCATGGCGGAAATGACTGTCGGTGACGTTCTGGAACTGTTACAGAACGGCACGGTAGAAATTGAAGGGATGCTGCCCTGGAGCTCCAACTACGCGTTTCTCGTCCGCGTCTGCGATGGGCCGTTGCAGGTCGGCGCCGTCTATAAGCCGCGGCGAGGAGAGCGGCCGTTATGGGACTTTGCCCAGGGCACACTCTGCCAGCGCGAGCAGGCCGCCTTCCTGGTGAGCGAAGCGCTGGGCTGGCACATCGTCCCGCCAACGGCCTTGCGCCAAGGGCAGCACGGCGTGGGAACCGTTCAACTCTACGTGGACCACGACCCGTCGCGCCACTACTTCACCTTTGAAGGGGAGACCACCCTGCGGCCGCAACTCCAAAAGATCGCCCTGCTCGATATTCTGATCAACAACGCCGATCGCAAAGCGGGCCATGTCTTGCTGCAAGAAACAGACGACGCCGGCGATTTCGGCCGCCTGTGGGGCATCGACCACGGCATCTGCTTCCACACCGATCCCAAGCTGCGCACTGTCATCTGGGAGTTCGGTGGTATGCCCATTCCCGCCCATCTGAAAGAGTCGCTGGTCGCGCTCCAGAGCCGGCTCAACACATCAGCGGACGGCCTGCTCGCCGCCCTTGGCGCGCTCCTGACCGGGCCGGAAATTGAGGCGCTGCAGCGGCGGCTTAACCGACTCGTCGATCGCGTCACGTTCCCGCAACCCGGCGCAGGCCGCCACTACCCCTGGCCGCCCGTCTGAACGTCGCCGCGCCCATGAACACCGATACCCTTATCCAGCAGGCCATCGATCTATTGTCGGGCGCGCGCTACGTCGTCGCCCTGACCGGGGCGGGTATCAGCACTCCGTCGGGCATCCCCGACTACCGCAGTCCAGAATCCGGACTCTGGGAGCAGGCGGAAGACATGCTGGAGGTGGCCTCAGTCTACGGCTTTCGCCACCGGCCGCAGGTGTTCTACCAGTGGCTCGGCCCGCTGCTGCGCGTGATCTATGCCGCCCGGCCCAACCCGGCCCATATGGCTCTGGCCGAATTGGAGAGCGCCGGGCGGCTGGAAGCGCTGATCACGCAGAACATCGATTTGCTTCACGGCCGGGCCGGATCGCGCAACGTTCTGGAAGTTCACGGCCATCTGCGCGAAATCGTCTGCCTGGCTTGCCACTATACGCTGCCGGCGGCCCCGGCGCTTGAGGAGTACCTGTCGTCCGGGCGCGTCCCGCACTGCCGTCGCTGCCACCATGTCATGAAGCCGAGTGTCGTGCTGTTCGGCGAGTTACTGCCCTATGGCACGATGCGCGCCGCGCAGGCCCATGCCCGCGCCGCCGATGTGATGCTGGTGGCCGGATCGTCGCTGGAAGTAGCGCCGGCCGGCGACCTGCCGGCGCTGACCCGGGCCAGTGGCGGCCGGCTCATCATCGTCAACTTCATGCCGACTCACCTGGACAACGAAGCCGACGTGGTCATCCGTGGCGACGTGGCCGAGGTGTTGCCGCGCCTGGTCGCTCCCTTTGTCGGCCCGCCGGCGCATCTTGATCCCCCTAACGGCCGGCAGTACAATGCTTCATGGGGCGTCTAGCGGCCGGCGCGCTGTGGCCACGCCCAGCCGGCCGCCCTCCCCAGCGCCACCCGGCCAGCCGTCTGGTAAGAAGCCTGCATGCGGGCGCGTCTAAGTCACAGGTAATATTGCCCGCCGCGAAATGCCCGGGTTCCGGGGGAGCGCGGCGACCTCCACAGGGAATACAATGCGGGAAGAGAGTATGCAAAAGGAACGTGTGATCATTGTCGGCTCCGGCCCGGCCGGGTTGTCGGCGGCCGTCTATGTCGGCCGAGCGCAGTTGAACCCCCTCGTCATCACCGGCACGCAACTCGGCGGCCAGATTTCACTTACCCATGAGGTGGAGAACTACCCCGGCTTCTACAATCCGGAGGGCGCGCCAACCGGTCCGGAACTGGTGGAGGTGTTGCAGAAACAGGCCGAGCACTTTGGCGCGCGCTTTGCCTATGAGGAAGTGGTCGAGGTCGATTTCCTGAATGGCCCCCCCTATACCGTCAAGACCCACGCCCAGACCTATAGCGCCGATGCCGTTCTGGTCACATCGGGCGCGTCGCCCAAGCACCTGGACGTGCCGGGCGAGACCGAGTATGTCGGCCGTGGCGTTAGCTACTGCGGTACGTGCGACGGTTTCTTCTTCCGGGGTAAAGAGGTCGTGGTCGTCGGCGGCGGCGATAGTGCGATGGAGGAAAGTATCTTCCTGACCAAGTTCGCCACCAAGGTGACTATCGTCCACCGGCGCGATGCCTTCCGCGCCGGCCCCGCGCTTCAGAAGCGCGTCTTTGACAACCAGAAGATCAACGTCCTCTGGGACACTGTCCTTGAAAACATCGAGGGCAACGGGGTGGTCAGCTGCGTCCAGCTACGCAACTTGAAGACGGGCGAGCGCGTCGAGTTTTCAACCGACGGTGTGTTTATCTTCGTCGGCCACTATCCGAACAGCAAGTTTCTAGAAGGTCAGCTGGCGATGGATGAACATGGTTACGTCATTACCGACGAATTCATGCGCACCAGCGCGTCCGGCGTCTACGCTGCGGGGGAGATACAAGACCCGCACTATCGCCAGATCGCCACGTCGGTCGGCCAGGGCGTGGCCGCGGCCATGCAACTCGAGCGCTGGCTCAGCGCGCAAGAGTAATTTCACAGCGGAAGGCGCGATCCAGATCGCGCCTTCCGCTTAAGTCCGCATTGAATTACTCCTCGGCAGCGACGATCGCCCGGTAGCGGCGGACGAGGTCATCGTAGCTGGCAACCCCGGCGACTTCGTTGAGAAAGGCCCGCAGCGAAGGGCTGGCCGCGCGCAGCTCGCGCAGCATGGGCCCTACAGGGTCGGCCCCGGCCGCGCCGCCCGGCTCGGCCGCATACCCGCCGTAGAAGGCGAAGTACGCCTGGTTCATTTTGCGAATGGCGTAACCGTTCTGGACAAACACCTGCCGCCGCTGCTCCATATACGTCTCGGCCTCCTCAATCCGCCCCCCCGCCAGTAGCCGATCCACCTCATCGCGCGTGGCCGCCATCTCGGCGTTAAAGTCGAAAGTCGACTGGCTTTCCTCGGCCAGTCGCGCGGAGCCCGGCGCGGCCGTTAGCCGCTCCGGATAATAGCGAGCAAGCACCTCTGGCCCGATCTCCCGCTCGACCAGCGAGGCTACGGTTTCATTGATAGAGCGCATCTGCGGGCTAGACAAGTAGCGCATGCCCAGCGGCCGGAAGGTCAGCCAATGGTGGGTCCATTCGTGGGCCGTCACCCGCGCCAGCCAATCGATGCTGCTCGTCTCGGTGATCATTGCCGGATAGGTGCCCAGCCCCCCAATGGGCACGACGAGCGCCGCGAGGTTAAGACGTTCAAAGACCGCCGTTTCCAGATGCTCTTTGTCCTCAGTTGATAGACCGGGGACAAGCGCGGCGTAGTTGACCTGCGCAATGCGGTCGCGCGGCGAGACGATCAGCAGGTTGGGCGTGGGCGTCATAGTCATCAGAACTGGCGGCCAGATCATGCCGCCCAGGCCCAGGCCTTCGGTTTCTAGCTCGGCCGATACCTGACTCTGAACGATGGCCTCAGCGAGCGGCTGCCGCCAGGCCAGCTGGCGGCGAAGGGCGTCGGCCTCGGCCTGCCGGTCAGCGGTGGCCGCGGCCGCGTCGACGACCGTGGGGTCGACATAGACCCGCTCAATCTCGGCCTCCAGCGCGCGAACATGCCCGAGCTGGTCGAGATAGTCCAGCACGAAATCACGGGCAGCGTCCTCGGGCAGATAGTGATGGCTGCCGGCCAGCGCCGCCTGGGCCTTGGCGCCCAGCGCGTGCAGCGTCCAGAGCGCAAAATCGAAGCGATCCTCCTGGCCGACAATGGCGCGAAACTGGAACTCGGGGTCGCCAAACGCCGGCCAGTCGGGCGCCAGGAGCGCCAGGGCGATGAAGAGCCCGGCACCTAGCTGGACGGCTCGCGACAAACGACGTCTCATATTGCGATCATATTACCCAGGCGCGAGCTCGCCAACGACGGTCGCGGCGAGGCTCAGCGTTGTCTCATTCGGCCCGGTTCAGGCCGACCTGTTTCTGTTTGTCCATCCAGAGGTATACAATACGGAATGCGCGCGGCTCTACTCGTTTGAAGGCGCATGTTAGCGCGCCAATCGGGGCAGCCAAGACCAACACGTCGCGCGCAGGGCTGGCTATTACCTATGGGAATGAGACGCACACGTCGCGCCACCCAATCGCAGGAGGCGCGGCCCGCGATTAACCGCGGTGGTATAGCAACCTTCAGCCGCCTGCTGCGCTACATTCGCCCTTACTGGCGCTGGATGACCGTGGCTGTCGTCGCGCTGATTATCAGTTCACTCCTGGGGCTGGTGCTGCCGCTCGTTGTCCGCAACCTGGTTGACTTTGTTTTCGTCAATAAGGACTTTGGCGACCTGAATCGGGTCACGATCGCCCTGGTTGTCGTGTTCGTGTTCCAGGCGCTCTTTACCTTCATCCAGCAGATGGCGCTGGCCTTTATCGGCGAGCACGCCGTGGCCGACATTCGCATCGCCGTCTACAGTCACATGCAGGAATTGCCGCTGAGCTTCTACGCCGAGCGGCGCACCGGCGAGTTGGTTTCGCGGCTCACAAATGACGTCGCCTTACTCCAGCAATCGATGACCTGGAACCTCGTCATCTTGCTGCGGCAGGTGATCACCATCGTTGGCGCGATCGGGTTGCTCTTCTGGCTCGACTGGCGGCTGACGCTGCTTATTCTGATCGTCGTGCCGATCATTACCCTGACGATGGTCAATTTGGGCGGCCGCATCCGGCACGCGTCCGTGGCCGTGCAGGACGCGCTGGCCGAGGTCGCCAGCACGGCCGAGGAGACGACGCGCGGCGTGCGCATCGTTAAGTCCTTTGCCCGCGAGCCGTATGAGATCGACCGCTTCAGCACGCGCGTGATGGACCTCTTCCGGGCCGCCATGCGCCGGGCAAGGATGAACGCGATGCTGGCGCCGATCATCGCCTTGATAGCCTCATTCACCATCACCGGCATCCTTTACTATGGCGGCTCGCAGGTCATCCTCGGCCGCCTGACGCCGGGCGACCTGATCGCCTACCTCATCTACACCGTCCTCGTCGCTTCGCCCATCGCCATCATGGCCGACCTCTACGGCCAATTCCAGGCAGCCATCGGCGCATCGGAACGGCTGTTTGTGTTGCTCGATACGCCGCCGGAGATTAGCGACGCGCCGGACGCGCGGCCGATGCCGCCCATCGCTGGCAACGTTGTTTTTGAGAACGTGTCGTTTCATTACACGGCGGCCATCGATGTCGTCAGCCGCGTCTCGTTCGCCGCCCACGCCGGGCAGCTCATCGCCCTTGTCGGCCCCAGCGGCGCGGGCAAGACCACGCTGGTCAATCTCATCCCGCGCTTCTACGACGTGGTCGAGGGGCGAGTGACGATCGATGGACTGGATGTGCGCGGCGTGACGTTGAAGAGCCTACGGGAGCAGATCGGCCTCGTGCCCCAGGAGACGGTGCTGTTTTCGGGAAGCGTCTACGACAACATCCGCTACGGCCGGCTAGAGGCGACGCGGGCTGAGATAGAGGCCGCCGCCGAGGCAGCCAATGCCCACCGCTTTATCGTCGAGGACTTGGCCGAGGGGTATGAGACGGCCGTGGGCGAGCACGGCGTGAAGCTGAGCGGTGGCCAGCGGCAGCGCATCGCCATTGCCCGGGCCATTCTCAAAGACCCGCGCATCCTCATTCTGGACGAGGCCACTTCGTCTCTGGATAGCGAGAGTGAGAGTCTGGTGCAAGAGGCGCTGGAGCGGCTGATGATGGGCCGGACGTCGTTCGTCATCGCCCACCGACTGAGTACGGTGCTGAATGCTGACTGGATACTCGTGATGAACCGGGGGGAGATCGTGGAGCAGGGCACGCACGCGTCGCTGCTGCTCCGGCCCGATGGGTTATATACGCGGCTGCATCAGATGCAGTTTAGCGGGACGCCGGTGTAACTCGTGCTCCGCAGTCCTGGCGCCGAGAATTTCTTAACTCGCGTCTGACTCCCAGTACTCATTCGACCGTGGCGCGGGTCACACTTACCCTGCGTTATAACGAAAACAGCCGCCCGATAGGGGCGGCTGCGAATATCCGATGAGCCGGTTAAGGGCAAAGCCGGGATTCGGCGCGCAGTTTACTCGGTGGCCTGAGCCGCGGGCGTCGAAAGTTCCTGCGGTTCCATATAGAAGGTTTCGACCAAGTCCTCACCGCGGTTCATCCGCGAGGAGAGCATACCCGCCGCCAGCACGAAGATCGAACTGAATACCGATGCACCAAGGAAGAGAAGAAACCAGGTCATTGCGTCTACCTTTACGATGGCGTTCGCTGCGCCAATCGTCGTAAGAAAACTTGTAAGAATGATCGGCTAGACTTTCTTACCTACGATGCCAGCATTATAAAGGTTAAAGCCCCTCCTGTCTACCCCTCTACGTGAAATATAGGTAATAAAGCGGTAACACTTTACGCCCGCTCATCTAGCCGCCCGTCCACTGCGGTTTGCGCTTGTTGATAAAGGCGTCCATGCCCTCCTTCTGATCGGCCGTGCTGAACAGGAGATAGAAGAGGCGACGCTCATGGTCCAGGCCCGCCCGCAGCGGCATCTCGAACACGGCGTTGACCGCCTCCTTGGCCAGCCGGATGGCAACCGGGGCGCGGGCGGCGATCTCGTTGCCCAACCGGATCGCCTCCTCCAGATAGACCTCGACCGGGTAGACGCGGTTGGCGAGGCCATAGCGCAGCGCCTCATCGGCCGAGAGGTAGCGCGCGTTCAACACCATCTCCATCGCCAAGGCCTTGCCGACGGCCAGCGTCATGCGTTGTGTGCCTCCCGCGCCGGGAATGACGCCGAGGTTAATCTCGGGCTGGCCGAACTGGGCCGTCTCGCTGGCGACGATCATGTCGCAGGCCATCGCCAGCTCACAGCCGCCGCCCAGGGCGAAGCCCGATACAGCGGCGATGATCGGCTTGCCGATCTGCCGCAGGCGGTCCCACAGGTCGATGAAGGAGTTGGTCATCATGCGCGCGGGCGTGGCCGCAGCCATTTCCTTGATGTCGGCCCCGGCGGCAAAGGCGCGCGCGCTGCCGGCCACCACCATGCAGCCGATGGCCGGGTCCGCGTCGAACTGCTCCAGAGCCGTCATGAGCTCGGTCATCAGTTCGCGGTTCAGGGCGTTGAGCGCCTGGGGTCGGTTCAACTGCGCCACCCCCACGCGGCCCTCAACCCGGGTCAGGATAATCTCGTCACTCATCGCTTCCTCCATAAGAAGAAAATACAGATTTCACAGATTCATAAACAGAAATCTGCGTAATCTGTGGTTCTCTCTTCCTACACGCGATAATCGTCTTCGCGGCGAGGCCAGAGCCGCCAGATGATGATGGCGAACAGCAGGCTGACCGCCAGGTAGACGGTCTGGATGCCGGTCTGCGCCAGTTCGTCCGGCGGCTGAAAGACAAACCAGGCCGTGAAACTCTGCAACGCCTGAATGAGCACCATGCCCAGGATGCTGCCGGTGCGCAAGCGGATCATGCCGTAGACCACACCCCACAGAACGAAATAAAAAAGGGCCGGAAACCCGGTCACGAACGATTCGCCGAAGAGCACGAAGCCAATCGCGCCGAAAAGGATGCCGCTGGCTACGGCTGCCGTCAGCCCACCACGCCAGTCCGCGAGGCTCCGAAAGACCAGCCCGAACGTCCATAATTGGGCGGCGAAGGCCTCGAACAGCAACAGGTAGGCAAAAGCCCGACCCGATCCCTCCGAGCGGATCGCCATGACTTCGACGAGCAGGCGGATGGTGACGACGGCCTGGCCATCGGGGTTGAAGGTCGTCTGCGGCAAGCTGGGCAGGAAGCGGCCGATAAGCACCGCCACCCAGGCCAGCACGGCGAAGCCGATGCCGGCAAACAGCGGCCGCCCGCCGCGGAGGGCCATACCGCGCAAGCCATAGAGGCGCAGGCCGATAAACCAGCTCGTCAGGCCCAGGGCGGCAAAGATGGGCGCGGCATTCGCTTGTCCGGTCTGGCCCGCACGAACGAACAGCGAGCCGGTGATGACGCCCAGCAACAGCGCGGCCGCTAACGGCAGCAACAAGGCAACCAGGGCGCGGTTGCGGGCCAGCGGTAGCGGAATCGGCTCCCGGGGCGGCGGGGCGGCGGGCATTGTCCGCCCGAGCGTTTTCTGGGGCATGGAAGGGATTGTAGCAGGAAGAACCTGGAAGCAGGAATTACGAATTCAGAGCGCGTCTGCACCGTCTGAACGCGCCTTGGGGAGCTCTTCACTCTTAACTCGTAGTTCGTAACTCGTAACTCGTAATTCCAATTTCTCCCCCCTTCGGCTACACTTGCGGCTCTATGTCCAACTCCCCCGACAATGCCCCTCCGATGCCCGCTCATGCCGACTGGGCGTGGGACGCGCGGCGCGCCTTCCAGTTGAGCATCTTGACCTTCGGCCGGTTCTGCCTCAACACGTTGCTGCGCCTGGTGTACCCCTTTGCGCCGGCCTTTGCCCGCGGGCTGGGCATCCCGGTCACCACCATCTACCTGCTGGTGTCGCTGCGCAATTTCACCGGCCTGCTGGCGCCGGTGTTCGCACCGCTGGCCGAGCGCTACGGCCGCCGCAACGTCATGGCGCTCAGCCTGGCCGGTTTCAGCGCCGCGCTGCTGCTGGTCGCGGGGGTTCCCGCGGTGTGGTCGCTGGGGGTGGCCCTGGTTGTCGCCGGCGCCGTCAAGGTCATTTACGACCCGGCCATGCAGTCGTACCTGGGCGACGCCGTGCCCTATGCCCAGCGCGGTCGGGCGCTGGCCCTGACGGAGTTTGGCTGGAGCGGGGCGTTCCTCATTGGCGCGCCGCTGACCGGCTGGCTCATCGCCCGGCAGGGCTGGTCGGCGCCTTTCCTGTGGCTCGGTCTGGCGGTCATCCCGGCAATCGTGCTGCTCTGGCGCTACCTGCCCGGCGCGCGTCGCCACAGCCATCAGACGATCACCATCGGCTATACCTGGCAGATGCTCCGCAAACACCCGATCATTTGGGCCGCCGCGCTCTACATGCTGCTGCCGCTTGTCGCCCAGGAAGCGCTCTTCATCGTCTACGGCGACTGGATGGAGAGCACCTTCGCCCTCAGCCTGACCGGCCTTGGGCTGGCGACGACGCTTATCGGCCTGGCCGAGATGGGCGGCGAAGCGACGGCCGGCTGGTCGGTCGACCGCTTCGGCAAGCGCCCGGTCGTCATCCTCTGCGGCATCTTGACCGCGGTGATGTTCCTGATCATCCCGTTCAGCACCGCCAGCCTGACGACAGCTATGGCCTCCCTGGTGGGCATCTTCTTCTTCTTCGAGATCGCCATCGTCGGGGCCATTCCCCTGTTGACGGAACTCGTGCCCGAGGCGCGCGGCGCGGTGATGTCCATGAGCTTCGGCGCGATGGCCGCCGGGCGCACCATCGGTTCCATCATCGGCCCCTTCGTGTGGGCCCGCGCCGGGTTGCTCGGCAACAGCCTCGTGGCCGCCGTGGTCATGTTGCTGGCCGTGGCCGTTCTGGCGCGCTGGCTGCGCGAAGGGCAGGAGACAAGCGAATGACCGAACCCGTCGATTTGCTGGTTCATTCCGCCGGGCAGTTGTGCGTTGTGCCGCCGCGCGACGGCGGGCCGCAGCGAGGCGGCGCGCTGGGGGAGTTGGGCATCATTCCCGACGGCGCGGCGGCCGTAGCCGGCGGGCGCGTCGTGGCCGTCGGGCCGTCGGCCGATCTGCGCGGGCGCTACCGCGCCGCGGCCGAACTCGACGCCAGGGGCCGGTGCGTCCTGCCCGGGTTTGTCGACCCGCACACCCACCTGCCGTGGATGGGCGACCGGGCCGGCGAGTTCGAGCAGCGGCTAGGCGGGGCGACCTACATGGAGATCATGGCCGCGGGCGGCGGCATCATGTCCACCGTTCGCCGGAC
>WBZM01003393.1_pt1 | contig 10091 bp, 5 predicted proteins | sample 5204271 | NCBI WGS metagenome assembly WBZM01 (sample SAMN12344346, study PRJNA552823) | activated sludge metagenome | biome: Activated sludge suspended growth; feature: Nitrification reactor; material: Wastewater; isolation source: activated sludge from nitrification reactor of wastewater treatment... | reverse complement strand
GGGGGGGGGGCGGCGGGGCTGCTGGCGCGGGTGGGCGCGCAGGCCGACGCGGCGCGCGATCTGGCGTACCGGCTCTACAGCGAGTGCGAGCGGAAGAAGTGGGCGCAGGAGGCCATCGGGTACAACGCGCTGGTGAGCGCGTGGCCCGAGCTCACGCGCCTCGCGGCGCAGCAGGCGAGCGCGGCGGCGGAGAGCGCGGCGGGGGCGCAGGCGGCGCAGGGCGTGCTCGAGGGGATGGGGTAGGGGGGGGAGCGGGGGATGAGCGAAGAAGGGGAGACGAGGGAGTTCGAACTGGTGCTCCAGGGTGAAGGGGGGCACTACATCGCGACGCCCCGTGTGGGGAAACAGACCGGGTTGGGCGTAACGTTCACGCTCCCCGAAGATCTGCGTCCGGAAGGGCTGGCCGCGACGCTCCACGGCGTGTTCCGAGATGCGACTCCGGCCTTTCCGCGGGGCACGACGGCGCCCGTCACGCTCCGAAAGCTCGGGGAGCAGCTCTCCGGCCTGGTGTTGAAAGATGACGTCGCCCGGAGGCTCCGAGACCAGCGTCGTTCGGCCCGCGCGGGCCGACTGCTGATCCGCCTCAACATCCAGTCGCCTGAGCTGGCGGAGCTGCCCTGGGAACTCCTCCTGGACACGGAGCAGGTGCCGGTCGAGTTCCTCGGGACGTCGCGAGGTGTCGCCATCGTGCGGGCGGTGCCGGGTGAGGTCCGTCCGCCGCAAACGATCGTGCCACCGCTTCGGGTCAAGGTCATGGTGGCGTCGCCGAAGGGACATCCGCAGCTCGCGTTGGACAAGGAGGTCGAACTCCTCGAGAGGGCCCTTTCGACGGCCGGCTCGGACGGACGGGTGGTGGTCGAGAGGGTCACCACGCCGACCCGGGGACACCTGTATGAGGCCCTGCGCCCGGGGACGCGCCCGGTGCACGTCTTCCACTTCGCAGGGCACGGCGCCTTCCCGGAGGGGAACGACGAAGGCGAGATCATCCTGTGCGACGATGGCGACGGGGCCGACCCTTGCCCGGCGTCGGAATTCGCCATCAACTTCGCGCAGACCGACGTCGCCTTCGTCGTGCTCAACTGCTGCGACAGCGCGGCAGGCGGCAAGGCCGGCCTGTTCACGGCCGTGGGGAGTCGCGTGGCCGCGGCGGGCGTGCCGGCCGTGCTGGCGATGCGGCGCAGCATCGAGGACGAAGACGCGATCCGGCTCGCGGCGCTCGTCTACACGCAGATCGCGTCGGGGGCCACGGTCGCCGAGGCCGTCGCCGAGGCGCGCCTGGCGATGCGGACCGAGGGGCACGCCTGGGCGACGCCGGTGCTCTATCTGAGCGATTCGGACCCGTGCCTTGTGCCGCGTCAGGCGCGAACGTCCCCCGACGCGCCGGTCCCGCCCCTCGCGTTGCCGGAGTCGCCGGAACAGCGGAAGGCGATCTTCCTGGGCATCCGACTGCGCGAGGTTCCTGTGCTCGGCCGAAGCGTCGAGGAGGACCGCGCGGCGATTGGTGACGTGCTCCGCCGCCATCCCGCCGTCGCCGCCGAGGTGCTCGAGAACATCCGAGACCTCCTGGAAGATGAGCGGGGGAGGTCATAGGCGATGGCCGCGCGCTTTCCGGTGAGAGCCTGGCGCTGGGTCCACGAGCGGATCGTCTACGACGAGGCGCTGCGGGCCGCGCTGCTCGATGTGCTGGTGAACACCCCGCAAGCCCACGAGCCGGCCTGGCGGGAGCGGCGAGTCGTCCAGGCGCTCCCGGCGATCAAGCAGGAGGAGCGCGCCGCCAACTGGCGCGCCGACCTCGTCCTGCTGCTCGAACACGCGCGCCGCACGCGCGCGCTGATCGCGCTGCTCCGCCACCTGCTGGCCACCGCGGAGCCGGACGAGGCACCCGCCCTGGCGGGAGCGCTTCGAGGGATCCGGCGGCGGTCGTGGTTCCTCCCGGCGCTCTTCCTCGTGGCCGCCGCGGGGATCTGCGCGGGTCTGGCCGGCGCGGTGCTCGGGTACCGGCAATGGAACGCCCCCGAGCTCCTCCTGGTGGGGAGCGGCAACGTGCACCACTACCTCCAAAGAAATCCCGAGACGCGCGACCAGTACCGCTCCTTCCGCGAGCTCAAGGGCGTTCACGTCCTGTCGACGGGCAGCGAGACGGCGCTCTCCCTGTTGATGCATGGAAACGACAGCACGCGGACCAGCGCGACCTCCGACGGCCGGATCGAGCTGCTCGCGATGTCGACGAGTCGGCTGGCGTGTTGCGAGCTCCCGAGCGGCAATGCGTCGAACACGGGCCCGTCGTTCTTTTTCATTCAGGTCGGCGCCATCCCGATGCGCGCGTGGGCCCGGCCCGAGCTGCCTCGGGTGGAGTTCGGCGGGGACCATTCGCAGGCGTGCGACGCCGGGTGCGCGCCGTCCACGGCCGTCGTCGCTGCGTACGACGCCCTTCCCGGCGAGGACAAGGCGCGGTTCTACCTCCCGGGGCCCACCTCCTCGACCCGGATGCTGTTTCTATCCGTCACGGGCATCGACATCACCGGCAGGCCGCCAAACCATTTCGCTCAGGAGTGCTGGGAGTTCGAAGACGTCCGCAGGAGCCCCGGCGATTTTCTCATGGTCGGGGGGATCCTCGCGCCCTGCGAACACGACGGCGAACCGCCTCCCGGCCAGTGCCTGTGCAGCGGCGATGGAGGGGCGACGCGGGCCGTGCCCATTCCCCTCTATCTCTTTGGCCGACTCTCCAACGTGACCAGGAACGACCGGGGGCAGGTGCTGGCGGAGTTCCCGGCGCAGACCTGGCGGTTCCTGACGAGCCTCAACCTTCGAACGCCCGAGGGGGGACGAGGCTCACGGACGGTGCGGTTGAGCAGCGAAAGCGCCAGATGCCGCCTGTACGAGTGCCCGATCGGCGCCGGCGCGTGCGGCCCTCAACCCGAGCACGACGTGCCCTGCGCGCGGGGCGACGCCCGGGCTCCCTCCCACGACGCGGGCGCCCCCGACGCGGCCGACGCGGCGATGACGGACGTCGGGACGCGCCGCGCCGGGGATGCAGGCTCGCGGCGCCGGGACGCCAGTTTGGATGGCGTGTAGAGGCGCGTGGCGACGCCCGGCGAACGTGTGCCCGGCGGCGCGGTGGAGGGGCGCTCGCGGGCGCGGTGAGTGCGGGGCGCGGGGCGAGAGAAAATCTCGCGCTTCACGCCGGGAGCAGTTGCCGCTGGAGCCACCCCGGCAAGGTCCGCGGTCCTTTGCAGCGGCAGCGCTTCGGGGCCGACGACGGGACAGCCCGGGCGCGGTCCCTCACCTCGCAAGCGAGCCGCCACGCGACCTCGGCGACGCGGGCTTCCTCTTCGAGTTCATGAGCCTCGCGCCCCTTGCCCGAGCCCCGCAGGGCGTTCGCGCGGCGGCGGAGGCGACGCCCCACGAGGTCGAGGCGGCCCTGGAGGACGGTTCGCGCCAGGCCGAGCATCTCCGCGCGCCCCGCGCGCATGGCGACCTTGAGGGGGTCGTTCAGTCGGTAGAGCCGCTCGGTGTAGGTCGCGTTTGGGTCGCCGGCCCGCGGCTCCAACCGTCCCCCTGCGCCCTGCGTGAAGTGCCGTCCCCAGGGCGTCGTCGTGGGGTCGAGCAGCGCCGCGCCGTGGGGGCCCTGGTTGGCGGCGTCGCCGCGCGCCGTGTTGCACATCCGACAGGCGAGCAGGCAGTTGGCGTAGACGTTCGCCAACACGGGCTGGTGCGACCTCGGGATGACGTGCTCGACGGTCATCAAGCCGGTTCGGGAGATGCCGGCCCAGTGCAGGTCGGCTTCGTGGACGAGGCAGAGCGGGCAGGTGAAGCCGAAGTCCCACCGCAGGCAGGGCCTGAAGAGGGCGTAGCTAACGCTTGTGGGGGCGTGCCTTCTTCGCTGCGGCCGGCCTGGGGGCGTTGTGCTGAGGGGGAGGTACGTCACGAGGGGCTCCGCGGTGCGGTGTGCGAGAGAGGACGGCGAGGCCCTCCCGCATGGGCGCGAGGTAGCAGCGTTCGAGGTGCGAACTCCACGCCTCCGCGGCCTCCGCCTGCAAGCCTTCGAGGTCGGCGCCGTCGCGCGACCCGGCGAGCGCGTCGAAGAAGCGGGTCAGCGGGTCGAGGCGCCCTGCCGCGGGGGACGCGTCGCTGGCGGGCGGGGCGGCTTCACCGAACGGGGAAGGGCGATGCGCGCGGATCCCGACCCCGTATCGGTTGAAGAAGAACTGAGAGGCCAACGGGTCTTGCGGCGTCCATGCGGGGGCGGTTCCAGTCCAAGCGGCGCGGGGGAGGTAGCGGGTCTCCGCCCGCACGTCGAGGGTGGATGTCATCAACGTCGTAGGGTTCACGGTCGCTCGATCTTCGAAGGAGGGTTGAATTGCAGGAGGAAGTCACGGGCCCCCGCGCGTGTCAAGCCGGCGACCATCGCCCGATCGATCGCGGGGGTCGGCTCCCGCTTCAGCCTTCTCGTGACGTCGAGGAAGGCGCGCACGAGCGGGCGCGTCGAGCCGGGCGCGGCGTCGGCCTCGTGCAGCACGTCCCGGAGGATCTGCCGGCGCGCGGCGAGCGCGGCGTCGGGCGGCTCGTCCTCGAGCATCGCCAGGTACCTGTCACCGTCCGTGAGCCGGGCCGCGAGCAGGTCGGGGAGCGACTCCGTGACGAGGGAGCGGAGGGCGTCGACCTCCGATTCGAACATCGCGTGAACCTGCATCAGCGCCCGGACGCCCTCCGGGTCGATCGGCGGCGCCGGCTCCGACCCACCCTCCGGGTTGAGCAGCAGCACCATCAGGTAGCCCGGCGCGTGTACGCAGTGGTGAAGGAAATCCCAGACCACCGCGAGCCGCGTGGGGCGTACGGCGAAATCCGGCACCTGGCGCGCGTGCGCGCAGAAGGACTCGAAGTCGCGGCGGAGGCCGCGTCGGACGGGCGTGTCGTCGTGGTCGCCGGCCCGGGCGATGCGGCGCAGGGCGGGCCCCGCGAGGCCGACGACGCACTCGATGAACTCCTCGAGCGCGGCGTCCGCCACGAGCTCCCCGACCCACGGCGGCGCGAAGTCGTGCATCAGCTCGTGGACCAGCGCGAGGAAGGCGTGGGCCGGGCGCAGGAGGTGGTCCTCGCGGAGGTGGAGGATGAGGAGCCTCGGGCGCCCGTCGAGGCGTTCGAAGTACCTCCAGCTCTGGGCCTTGTACACGCCGTCCACGGCGAGCACGATCGCCGGGCGGCGGCGGACGTCGAGCGCGTCCCCGTGCGCGTCGAGGAAGCGCTCGCAGAGCTCACGGTAGAACGTGAGGATCTTCTGCAGCGCGCCGGCCTGGCGCGGCGCGACCTCCTCGCGGATGGTGTGGTGCACCCCCGCGAGCCGCGCGACGAGCACCCCCTCCAGCTGGCGGGCGGCCTCCTGGAGGGCCGAGAGGACCCGACTGACGCGCATCGCGACCTCCTGCGGGGAGGCGGCCTTCACGAGCGTCACCAGGAGCACCTCTTCGGCAGAGAGCGCGTCGGCGAGGGCTTCGACGGCGCCGTGGAGGTCTCCGACCAGAGACGCGGAGAGGCGGTTGGCCGTCGCCGAGTTGAGCACGAGGCGCAGGCGCGAGACGATCTCCCAGGCAGGGGCGAGGGGGCCGTCGCGGAGGTCGATCGGGCGCGGTGGGGCGCTGCCTCGCGGGAGCCCGTGCGGCACCACGTCGGGGAAGGCGCCACGGCGCGTGAGGACGGTGTTGGTCCGGACGACCGTCGCTCGCTCGGGGTGGCCTGGCCCGAGCTCGCACCAGAGCGCGCGCAGCAGCGACAGGGTCCGCTCGAGCACGTCGCGCTGCGAGGGGCGCGCGCGCGCGAACGAGGGGCTGACGACAGGGATCACCAGGTCGAAGATCCCGGAGGTGAACAGCACCGCGCCGCAGGGCGAGGTGAGCTCGCGCAGGCGGGCGTCGCCCTCGTGACCGGGGAAGGTGCCGACGAAGAGCATCGGCCGGAGCCGCGTACGGCGGCTCGTGATGCGGCGCGCGATGTCGGCCGGGGCCGTGACGATCGACCCGTCAGGTCCGGGCATCACCCCGTGCATGGTGTAGGTCCAGTGGAACGCGTGGAGGTCGTCCGCGAGGCCGCTGCCGTCGATCGCGCCGACGAGCGCGGCGTCGGGGCCCGCGCCTCGCCGCAGGTCACCCAGGGTGAGCGACCGGAGCGCCAGCACGATCCCGTCGAGCCGCTCGATGTCGTCACCGAACAGGTAGCAGACGAGGTCGGAGCTGCCGAGGCTCGCGAGGACCTCGCGGCGCGCCCGCTTGAACCCCGCGCGCGCGCAGTGCTCGTCGATGGTGCGGCCCAACGCGGCGGCCATGCGGTCGAGGAAGGGGAGCCCGCCCACCGCCAGGAGATCGCGCTGAACGCCCATCGTCACCATGCAGAACACCGGGCACGCACGGGCGTGCCGCCGCCACCGCTCGTGGAGCGGGGTGGCGCGCGTGCAGAGGTCGACCACCATCATCTCGTGCCAGTCAGCCGAGCGCTCGCGCAGCGCGGGCGGCAGCATGACCGGCGCCTCGCGGATGGGCACCATCGCGTGGATGTCGTAGTCGCCGAAGAAGAGCCCCGTGCACTCGACGCCCGCGAGCTTCCCTTCGTCGCGACTCCACGACAACACCCCGGGCGAGCCCGCGGGAATTCGAGTCAGGAAGACGGAGTAGAGGAACGGGGTCGCCACGATCGAACCGGTGTCGAGGGGTAGATGCCCTTCACCCCCGCGGCCTTCCATCGTTGTCACCTTCGGCATTCGCGTCAACGGAAATCCAAAGGGCCTCCCGCCTGCGCCTTCGCCGCGCCGTGCGTGATGTGGCTGCGGGGCGCAGCGTCATCAGCGTGCGCGCCGCGCGCTGGACCTCCGCTTCGGCGGCGCTTCGGCTCCTGGGGTGACGCGGGTCGCCCCCAGCCTGGCGCCGTGCCTGCCGGCTCTGCCGACGGGCTCCAAGGCGGCCGCGCCGTCGCCGAGGACGTAGAAGCCGCCCCAGGCGCCGGGCGCGGCGTCGCGGCCGTCGACCTTCAGCGCGTCTCGCAGCTCGCGCGTGGCGCGCTGAAGGGACGCGGCGACGCCCTCGCGACCCGTGAGCAGCGCGTCGTAGAACCGCGCCGTGAGCCGCGCGGTCTCGGGGTCGGGGACGTTCCAGTACGAGCCGACCACCGCGCTCGCGCCCGCACGCAGGAACTCGCGCGCGAGCCCGACCGTTCCGTCGGCGGTCGGGCGGCCCGCGCCCGAGCGGCACGCCGCGAGGAACACGATCGCGCGCGACAGCGGCACGCCGGCGATCATGTCGACGCTGAGGTCCGAGACCCCGTTGGGACCCGGCGCGAACGCCAGCGCCGCGTCGGACGCGCTGGCGTCGACGCGGCCGTGACAGGCGAGGTGGAGGATTCGGGCCCCGCGCGCCTCCTTCACGTAGGCCGCGGGGGTCGCCTCGACGCCCTTGCGCAGCACCACCGCGGCGCCGCCTCGCGCGGCGCGGATCGCGGCGTGGACGGCGTCGGCCTCGGCGCTCGCGCCTGGGAGGGCGGACTCGCGAGGCGAGCGCGGGTCACCGACGACGTAGGCCAGGTCCCCCGATCCCTCCGGATCGGGGCGTCGGCGCAGCGCCGCGAGGGTGGAGATCGACGGCGCGACCGAGAGCGCGAGGCCGTCCACCAGCGGCGCGCCCGAGCGATCCTGCAGCAGCGCGAACGGGACGGCGCCGAGCTCCCGATAGGGCACGAAGGTCACCGCCGCGTAGGGCGCCAGGATCGTCTTGATCGGCGCGACGAGCAGCGCGTGCAGGTCGGCGGCGAGGACGCGCCAGTCGGGGCGCTCGCCCTCTCCCTCGAACCGCGCCGGCGCGCCGCCTCGCGCCGCGGCGCTCCGCTCGGAGGTCCAGACGCCCAGCGCCGCGCGCAGGGCCTCGGCGCGCTCCAGAATCGCCGCCGCCGTCCCCGGCGCCCAGGTGCCGTGCGCCTTGCCGTCCGGGGTGAGCACCAGCAGCGCGACGCGGTCCTCGGTCGGGTGGATCACCACGACGGGCTGCCCATGGTCGGCGACCACGGAGAGCAGATCGGCCTCGGTGAGCGAGGCCACGCCCACCGTGCTCAGCAAACCGTTGGCCCAGTCCTTCATCTCCCGGGCGAGCTCCTGGAGCCAGCACCTCGCCAGGGTGGCCCAAGGGCCCGTGGCGTCCTCGCCGTGCTCCGGCCTGCCCCAGGGCGGCATCGACTGCAGGTGGGGCGGCGCGGCGCCCTCGCGCGCGGCGATCTCCTTTGCGCGCGACACGCCGGGGTTGGGCTCCGTCCTCACCTTCCGCCGCAGCTCGGTGATCCGCTCCGGCTCGAACTGCAGGTCCAGGAGCAGCACGCGCGCGGCCGCGCGATCGGCGGCCGCCAGGGCGGCCAGCGGCGCCGTCTCGACGAGCGGCGCGATGGAGCCCGCGTGCATCCGGCGCGCGAGCAGGGCGTCGTCGCCGGCGATCTGCAGGGCCTGCGAGCGCACCAGGATGCGCCGCAGGTCGAGCAGCGCGGAGGCCGCGTCGAGCAGGTCCGCCGCGTGCGCCTCGCCGAGGAGGTGCGCGCCGAAGAGGAACGCCTCGAAGACCTGGATCGAGGTCGGCTGGGAAGCCAGCTCCCAGGCCAGCCATTGACAGCAGACCTTCAGGTGGGCCCCGACCTGGTGGGTCACCACGCTTCCGAGGTACCTCAGCTCGGGCCCTGAGCGGACGCGCCTGGGTTCGGCGGCGATGGCCTCGGCGATCGCCGCCTGCTTGCCGAAGAACTTGATCTGGAAGGTGTCCGGGAGCGCCTGGGCGATGAGGTACCCGGCGCGGATCGCCTGCCACGCCCGCTCGGCGTCGCCGAGCTGGAGCGCCGCGTTCTGCTCGGCGTGGCGGATGTACAGGGCGTCGACGCAGGTGCTGGGGAGGTGTGCGAGCCAGGCCTCGGCCTGTTTCACGAGCTGGAGCGCCGCGCGCAGCGACGGCTCGTCGGCCGCGCGGTTGAGCACGTTCGCACGCTTCGCGAGGCTCGTGGTGGCGTATTGGGCCGCCAGGGCGCGGCGCTCGGCCGCCCTGGGGGGGTCGTCGCCCGCGCGCTCGAAGAGGCGTCGGGCGACGTCGGCGAGGAGCTCGGCCCCCTCGCTCATCGCGTCCGTGTCATCGACGATCGCGGCGGTCTCCACCAGCGCCGTGAGCGCGCGGCCCGCGAGGTTCAGCACCTCCGGCATCACGCCGGGGCCGAGCGAGCTGTCCGCTTCGCCCATGTGCGCGATGGCGCCGAGCAGCGACAGGCAGGCCTCGCGCGCCTTCGTGACCGGCCCCGTCACGTCGAGCACGACCTCCCAGGGCCGAGGGCTCCGGCCCCCGTCTTTGAAGAACGCCCGCACCTGTTCGGTGAGCAGGTTGCCCAGGATCAGCTCGCGGCCGACGCGCTCGTCGACGGCCGCGTCCGGCATCCACGCCGCGGAGTCCGGCCGGGGCTGGCGGCGCAGCGCGCTCACCACCCCTTCGAGGGCGCCCGCGAGGCCCTGCGCCAACCCGACCGTCAGCGGGTCCTCGGCGGGGACGCAGGGCTCGCGCGGGGGCGTGCTCGGGACCGCCCGCGTCAACAGGGCGTGCGCCCGGTTGAGCGCGGCGAGGTCGTCGAAGTCGCCGAGCAGACACGCCGCCCTCACCATGATCTGGAACGCTGTGAGGTCGAGGGCGTCCACGCGGCCGAGGAGCAGGCTCCGCAACCACGCCTCCTCGGCCGCGCGCAGGAGCTCACGGCTGGCGGCCTCGCACGCGGCCCGGTCCCCGCTGGGGAGCAGGCGCTGGAGCTTCTCGTGCGCCGAGCTCAACGGCGCGCTCTCGGGCGCGGGGCCTCGCGCCGGGACGCGCGCGCTGGAGGCGATCCGGAGCAGGAGCGTCGGGACGCGGCCGTCGGGCTGGGGCCCCACGAGGTCCACGACGACGTCGAAGGCGCGGCCACGGGTCACCGCTCGCCACATGGGCGACCCGTCGGCGAGCGTCATCGGCGAGGTGATGATGGTACCGCCCCCGGCGGAGGCGACCGCGGCCGCGTCCTCCATCTTCAGCCGCGCGCAGATCGCGCGCTGCCAGGACTCC
>WBZM01003721.1_pt2 | contig 10093 bp, 12 predicted proteins | sample 5204271 | NCBI WGS metagenome assembly WBZM01 (sample SAMN12344346, study PRJNA552823) | activated sludge metagenome | biome: Activated sludge suspended growth; feature: Nitrification reactor; material: Wastewater; isolation source: activated sludge from nitrification reactor of wastewater... | reverse complement strand
GCCTATCTGAAACCGGCGCTGAAGCGGCCGAACTGCACGGTGACCCGCGCGTTCGCGCGCCGCGTCGTCATCCGCGACGGTCGCGCCGTGGGTGTCGAGGTGGACCGCGGCGGCCAGATCGAGGTGATCGCGGCCCGCGCCGAGGTCATCCTTGCCGCTTCGTCGATCAACACGCCGAAGATCCTGCTGCTGTCGGGAATCGGGGCGGGGTCGCATCTGGCCGAACATGGCGTTCAGGTCGTGGCCGATCGTCCCGGCGTCGGCGCAAACCTGCAGGACCACCTTGAAATCTACATGCAGTTCGCCTCGAAACTGCCTGTGACGCTTTACAAATACTGGAATCTGTGGGGCAAGGCGGTGATCGGCGCCCAGTGGCTGTTCACCGGCAAGGGCCTGGGCGCGTCGAACCAGTTCGAAAGCTGCGCCTTCATCCGCTCGGCCCCCGGCGTCGAATATCCCGACATCCAGTACCACTTCCTGCCCATCGCCGTGCGCTACGACGGCAAGGCGGCCGCCGAGGGCCACGGGTTCCAGGCCCATGTCGGGCCGATGCGGTCCAAGTCGCGCGGGGCGATCACGCTGCGGTCGGGCAACCCCAAGGATGCGCCGGTCATCCGGTTCAACTACATGTCCCATCCCGACGACTGGGACGAGTTCCGCAAATGCGTGCGGCTGACGCGCGAGATCTTCGGCCAGGACGCCTTCGCCCCCTACGTCAAGCACGAAATCCAGCCGGGCAAGAAGTACCAGACGGACGACGAGATCGACACTTTCATCCGCGAGCACGCCGAAAGCGCCTACCACCCCTGCGGCACGGCCCGCATGGGGCGGCGCGACGACCCGATGGCGGTCGTCGACCCGGAATGCCGGGTGATCGGGGTCGACGGACTGCGCGTCGCCGACAGTTCGATCTTTCCGCGCGTCACGAACGGCAACCTCAACGCGCCGTCGATCATGGTGGGCGAAAAGGCATCCGACCACATCCTTGGCAAGGGCATGCTGAGCCCGGCAAATTCGGAGCCCTGGCTCAGCCCCCGCTGGCGGACGGCGCAGCGCTAGGCGAATTGTATCGGGAACACTGCAGGCCCGCGCCCCGGGCTTGACCTTCCCCTGCCTGCTGTCCAGTGTCGGCCGGGTTCCATCGCAGGCCGGGCGGCCGTTTCTGCCGCCCCTTTTGCCCGCCGTCAGCAAGCGCGATCATGCCCGACGTCGAATTCCTCAACCGGCGCACGCCGCCCCATATAGTGACGCTGGTGCTGATCGCCGGACTGGCGGCGCTGTCGCTGAACATCTTCCTGCCGTCCCTGCCCGGCATGGCCGCCTATTACGGTGTGGACTACGGCTTCATGCAGCTGTCCGTATCGGCCTATCTGGGCGTGTCGGCGGGACTTCAGCTTGTGATCGGCCCTGTTTCCGACCGTTTCGGCCGCCGCCGCGTGCTTCTGGCCGTGATCGCGCTGTTCCTGCTGGCAACGGCGGGGACGCTGCTTGCGCCCAATGCCGCCCTTTTCCTGACCTTCCGCATGCTGCAGGCGGTGATCGCCACCGGCTTCGTCATTTCGCGCGCAGTGGTGCGCGACATGGTGCCGGGGCCGCAGGCAGCCTCGATGATAGGCTATGTGACGATGGGAATGTCGCTGGTGCCGATGGTCGGCCCGGTCATCGGCGGCGCCCTGGACGAAGCAGTCGGCTGGCGGGCGAATTTCCTGCTGCTGCTGGCGGGGGGGCTGGGCGTCGGCGCCCTGGTCTGGGCCGATCTTGGCGAAACCACCGCCGAGGGCGGCATCGGCTTTGGCCAACAGCTGCGCCAGTATCCGCGGCTGCTCGCCTCGCGCCGATTCTGGGGCTACTGCCTTTCGGCCGGCCTCGCCTCGGGGGTGTTCTTCGCCTATCTCGGCGGTGCGCCCTACGTCGGGTCCGAAGTCTTCCGCCTTTCGCCGGCACAGGTGGGCTACTACTTCGCGCTTCCCGCGGTCGGCTACGCCGCCGGAAACTTCCTGTCGGGCCGCCATGCCGTGCGCGCGGGCATGGACCGGATGGTGATGGCGGGCAACCTTGTGACCACCGTCGCCATCGGGGCGGCGCTGGTGGCCGATCTTGCAGGAATATCGCATCCGCTCGTGTTCTTTTCCTGTGTCGGCCTGTCGGGTCTTGGCAACGGCCTTGCGCTGCCCTCGGCGAATGCGGGCATGATGTCGGTCCGGCCGGAACTTGCCGGCACGGCCTCGGGCCTTGGGGCGACGATGACGGTTGGCTTCGGCGCAGCCCTGTCCGCGCTGGCGGGGGCGCTGCTTGGGCCGGGAACCGGCGCGACGCCGCTGCTGATGCTGATGACGCTGACCTCGGCGCTTTCGATCCTGTCGATTCTGTGGGTGATCCGGCGAAACCGGCAGCTTCAGGGCTTGCCGCACTGACTTTGCAAAGCTAACACCTGTATTTGCAGAACCGGGGGCAACCATGGCCACGCAGAAGCTATATGCCGGTGTCGCCCTGCGCGAAACGCGCACGCGCATCGGCCTGACCCAGAAGGCCTTCGCCGAAAAGCTGGGGGTGTCGCTGCCCTATCTGAACCAGATGGAAAACAATCACCGGCCGATCTCGGCCAGCGTGGTGCTGCGGCTGGCCGGCGAGTTCGGGCTGGACGTCACCGAACTGGCCACGTCGGATTCCGAACGCATGGTTTCGGACATGCGCGAGGCGCTGGCCGACCCTGTCTTCGCGGACGCGCCGCCGCCACTGGCCGACCTGCGGCTGACCGCCTCGAACGCGCCGGCGCTGGCCCGGGCGTTCCTCGAACTCCACCGCGCCTATCGGCAAACGCACGAACGGCTTGCCTCACTGGACGAGGCACTGGGGCGCGACGATGCGGGGGCCGTCACTTCCCCCTGGGAGGAGGTGCGGGATTTCTTTCACTATTGCGACAATTACATCGACGCGGTCGATCGTGCCGCCGAAAGGTTTTCATCTAACGGAAACAAGACGATAGATCCTGTTTCCAAGGCAAACGACATCCTGCGTGACCGGGGCATAGGCCTAGAGATTTCGGACAATTCCGCCATGAGGGACTTCAGTGGCGGAATGCTGCGGCTTTCGGCGCGCGCACCTTCGGCCACGCAACGTTTCCAGCTTCTGCACCAGATTGCGCTTCTGACCCAGAACGACCTGCTGGAGGCCACGCTCGACCTTGCGCGGTTCCAGTCCGAGACATCGCGGGCCATCGCCAAGATCGGGCTTGCGAACTACTTCGCGGGCGCCGCGCTTCTGCCTTACCGCGCCTTCGTCGCCGCCGCGCGCGAGACGCGGCACGACCTGGAACGGCTGGCCGACCGCTTCGGCGCCTCGATCGAGCAGGTGGCGCACCGGCTGTCCACCCTGCAACGGCCGGGGCAGAAAGGTATTCCGTTCTTCTTCGTCCGGGTCGATCAGGCCGGCACGATCACCAAACGCCACTCTGCCACCCGGCTGCAGTTCGCCCGGTACGGCGGCGCCTGCCCGCTGTGGAACGTGCACCAGGCGTTCGAGACGCCGGGCCGGTTCCTGCGGCAACTGGCCGAAACGCCGGACGGTGTGCGCTATCTCTGCCTTTCGCGCGAGGTGTCGAAGCCGGGTGGGGCCTTCCACGCCCCGGTGCGCCGCTTCGCCATCGGGCTTGGCTGCGAGATCGCCCATGCGCGCGACCTGGTCTATGCCGACGATCTTGACCTCGGCCGGGCGCGGGCCTTCGAACCGATCGGGATTTCCTGCCGCATCTGCGAACGGCCCGACTGCCCGCAGCGGTCTGTCCCGCCGCTGGAACGGCGCCTGAGGGTGAACCCCGACCGGCGCGGGCTGCTGCCCTACGACATCGGCTGAGCGGAAAGATTTCGGGGGCCCGAAGGCCCCCGTTGTGTCCCAGGCAAGAGAACCGCGCTCAGGCCTGCGCCAGAATCCGCGCGATTTCGTCCTTCAGCACCGCCCGCTTCTTGCGAAGCTCGGTTTCGGCCATCGGATCCGTCGGCGTGACGTTAGTTTCCGCGCGGTGCACCTCTCCGTTCACTTCGTGGTACTCGTCGACGAGTTTGGCGAAATGGGGATTGCTGACCTTCAGCGCATGAAGCTTCTCGCGGGCCTCCGGGAAATCCTCGGCCAGTTCGTGCGGGGTGTTCGACATGTCGTCTCCTTCTCGTTCTGTCAGGAACAAACTAGAAGTGCTCTTATCGGGCGGCTTTGACCGAGGTCAATTCCCAGGAACGTCGCTTCCGCCCTTGCACTTGGCCGGTCATCGGTGGAATCTGCGCGCGCGTCGGGGAAGCTGGACCATGATATTTTTCGAACACGGCCCCGAGGAGCGGCCCGCGCTCTTTATGCGGCCGGAACGCCTTGTCCGCGCAGAGACGGCATCCGACGTACCCGCCGCGCTGGAGGCACTCGACCGGGCGCGGACGGCTGGCAAGTGGCTGGCCGGCTTCGCCTCGTACGAACTGGGCTACGCGCTCGAACCCAGACTTGCGCCGCTGATGCCGCCGGCCGTGCCGTTGCCGCTTCTGCAGTTCGGTGTCTTTGCCGCGCCCGAGCCCGGCGAAGCCTTCCTTGCCCGCGCCGAGGCGGAAGCGCCCGAGTCCGGCCTTTCGCCGCCCCTACCGGACTGGAGCCCCGAGGAGCACGAGCGCGCCATCCGGCGTGTGCTGGACTACGTCGGATCGGGCGACATCTACCAGGCGAATCTGACCTTCCGCATGTCTGCCCTGGCCACGGGCACGCCCGCCGGCGTCTACGGTGCCCTGCGCGCCCGCCAGCGTGTGCGCTATGCGGCCTTCCTCGACATGCCCGAAACGCCGGCCATTCTGTCGCGGTCGCCCGAACTGTTCTTCGAGACAGATGCCAGCGGCCGGATCGAGACGCGGCCCATGAAGGGCACCGCCCCGCGCGACCCCGATCCTGCGCGTGACGACCAGCTCCGGCTCGAGCTGGAGCAGAGCGTGAAGAACAGGGCGGAAAACCTTATGATCGTTGATCTTCTGCGAAACGACATTTCGCGCATCTGCCGGGTCGGCAGCGTGAGGGTGCCCGACCTCTTCCGTGTCGAAAGCTATGCCACCGTGCACCAGATGGTGTCGCGCGTGGTGGGCGAGCTTCTGCCGGGCACACGCCCCTCCGACATTTTCCGCGCGATCTTTCCCTGCGGCTCGATCACCGGTGCGCCGAAGATACGGGCGATGGAAATCATCCGCGAACTGGAACCGACCCCGCGCGGTATCTACTGCGGCGCGATCGGCTGGCTGGCCCCGGACGGCCGCAGCAGCTTCAACGTCGCCATCCGCACCTTGATGCTGGCGGCCGACGGAACCGCGACCTTCGGCGTGGGCGGCGGCATCGTGCAGGATTCGACACCCGCATCCGAATACGAGGAGGCGCTGTGGAAAGCCCGCTTTGCCCGCCTGGCACCCGCCTGATCGAGACGCTGCTGTGGGACGGCACGACGCTTGTGCGGCGCGAACGCCATCTGGCCCGCGCCCGCGCCAGCGCCGCCGCGCTGGGGTTCCGCTGGGACGAGGAGACGGTGCGTGCAGCGCTGACCGGTGCCCGCGGGCCAGCGCCGCTGCGCGTGCGGCTGACCTTCGGTCGGGACGGTGACGTCGAAATGACGACGGCCCCGCTGCCCCCCACCGCCGCCGAATGGCGTGTGACACTGGCATCCGACCGCCTTGACCCGGCCGATCCGTTCCTGCGCCACAAGACCACCCAGCGCGCGCGTTACGATGCGGCGCGCGCCGCGTTGCCTGAGGGGATCGACGAGGTCATCTTCGCCAATTCGCGCGACGAAATCTGCGAAGGGACGATCACCAATGTCTTCTTCGACCGGGGCGACGGGCTTTGCACTCCCCCGCTGGCCTCGGGCGTGCTGCCGGGCGTCCTGCGCGCCGAGCTGATCGCCACGGGAAGCTGCCGCGAGGCGCCCCTGCCCGTCACCGATCTTGCCCACGTCAGGCTTTGGGTCGGCAATTCGCTGCGCGGCCTGATCCGGGCGCAGTTCGTGCAGCCGTCGCAAAGTCAGGTCAGGGCGCGACCCCGGGGGTAGCGCAGGCCGGTACCGCGACCGATCGTGGCCCGGAGCGGGACCGGCGCCTGCGGGGGGCCGAATCCGCTTTCCTTTCGGGGCAATCCCGTCTATAGGCACGGCCTCGTGGCCATGCACCCTTGGAGGATGGCCTTTATCTATGGAGAAGACTATGGCTGGCAAGATCCCCGATCTTCAGGCCGTGGTACGGACGGGGACAGGCAAGGGGGCCGCTCGTCAAGCTCGTCGTGAGGGCAACGTACCCGGTATCGTTTATGGCGACGGCAAGGAGCCGGTGGCCATCAACCTGAACTACTACTACCTGCTCAAGCACCTGAAAGCTGGTCGCTTCAAGCAGACGCTGTTCAACCTCAAGGTCGAGGGGCAGCCCGACGTGCACGTCATCTGCCGCGGCGTCCAGCGCGACGTCGTCAAGGATCTGCCGACGCACGTCGATTTCATGCGCATCCACGATGAAAGCCGCATCAACCTGTTCATCCACGTCACCTTCGAGAACCACGAGAAATCGCCGGGTCTCAAGCGTGGCGGCGCGCTGACCATCGTGCGCCCGGAAGTCGAGCTTGAGGTGCTGGCGGGCGACATCCCCGACCACATCACCGTGGACCTGTCCGGCAAGGACATCGGCGACGTGATTCACATCAACGACATTCCGCTGCCGGCCGGCGCCCGTCCGACCATCGCGCGGAACTTCGTGATCGCCAACATCGGCGCCCCGTCGGGCCTGGCGGCTGCGGAAAGCGAAGCCGCCGAAGCCTGATCTGCGGATCGCGGCAATTCCTTGGGGCCTCCGTGACGGGGGCCCCTTGCTTTTTCGGCCCTCCGCGCCACCACGACTTCATCGCCGCGGCCAAACCCTGTAAACACACGGACAGGACAGGAGCGATCGCTGATGCGCCTTTTCGTCGGCCTCGGGAACCCCGGCGCGAAATACGCGGGCAACCGCCACAACATCGGCTTCATGGCCGTGGACCGGATCGCTGCCGATCACGGATTTTCGCCATGGCGCACCCGATTTCAGGGCCTGGCCTGCGAGGGCACGCTGGGGGGAGAAAAGGTCATCCTGCTCAAGCCCGGCACATTCATGAATCTGTCCGGCCAGTCCGTGGGCGAGGCGATGCGCTTCTACAAGCTCGGGCCTGCCGATGTGACTGTGTTTCACGACGAACTCGACCTTGCGGCGGGGCGCTGCCGGGTCAAGACCGGCGGCGGACATGCCGGACACAACGGGCTCAGGTCGATCCACGCCCATGTGGGCGAAGCCTATCACCGCGTTCGGCTGGGCATCGGCCATCCCGGCGACAAGGACCGCGTCGCCGCCTATGTGCTGTCTGATTTTGCCAAGGCGGATGCAGGCTGGCTCGACGAGCTGATGCGCGGCATTTCAGACGGGGCCGCAGCCCTTGCGGCAGGCGACGGGCAAAGGTTCATGAACGCCGTCAGCCTGCGCACCGCGCCGGCACGGTCTTCTGGAACAGCCGCCCCTGCCGATGCCCCTGCGAAGGCCGCCAGCGCCCCTGCGGCAGCGGGGGCAGCGCCCCTTGCAACACCGCCGGCCGAAGACGACAGCCCGCTGTCGGCGCTGCGCCGGCTTGCCGAAAGGTTCCGGCCATGAGCCTGCCGCCCGTTACCCCCCTGCCCGCCGTGAACGTGCTCGGCACCGCGCTCAGGGCCTGCTCAGGCGCGCCGGTGACCGGGTGGTTCCGCGACGGACACTGCAATACCTGCGCCGAGGATACCGGCAGCCATACCGTCTGCGTCGTGACGACGGCCGAATTCCTGGCGCTGTCGAAATACCTGGGCAACGACCTGTCGACCCCGCGCCCCGAATTCCGTTTCCCGGGGCTGACGCCGGGCGACCGCTGGTGCCTGTGCGCCGCGCGTTTCCTGCAGGCTCATGCCGAAGGCTGTGCGCCGAAAGTCGATCTTGAGGCGACGCATGCCCGCGCGCTTGAGATCGTGCCGCTGAACATCCTGCGGCAACATGCGCTGGGTCCGGCCTGACGGCGGAACGGTTCAGGATGCCTTGGCGATGGCTGGGGGTCGCAGCTCCGCATCGTCGTCCATCAGATCCTCGATGAAAAGGCTGAGCAGCTGCGGCCGCCCGCTGACGCCGGCCTTGCGATAGATTGCGTTCGTCTGGGCTTTGACCGTGCCTTCCGACGTCGAACGCAGCGCGGCGATTTCCTGCGTGCTCATGCCCTTGATCGCGAACAGCGCCACGTCCTGCTCGGCCGGGGTCAGGCCCCAGTCATCGAACCGTTCCTGAAGAAGGTCCATGAAGGCCCCCGAGGCGCGCCGCAGGCGTTCTTCGGCATGATGGCGGTCGCGCATCGCGCGATACAGGCCCAGCCCGCCGAGGAACAACCCCAGCACCAGCCCGACCGCAGCACCGATCTCGAGTATTTCGCGGGTGCGCCAGGCCAGGGGTTCGACATAGATGCCGAAGACCGAAAGCAGGATGTCGCCCACGAAGAACACGGCGCAGAGCGCCTGGATCAGCAGAACGACACCGAAGACGATCCAGCTTCGCACCTTGGTCTTTGCCCTTCCTGTCCGTTTTCCCCGGTTCGGTTTCCGGTTGTTCTTGTAACCCGGCGCCCTGGTTGCGCCGGACGACTACGACCCCTGGCCGCTGTTGTCGTCCTTGCTGTCGTCGTCCTTGTCGTCGTCGTCATCGCCGCTGCCGGAGTTTCCGCCGCCGCCATCGCCGGAATTGTCGTTCAGAAGCGGCGTGGTGGTGTCTGCCGTCCCCGACAGGATGCGCCAGTAATCGCGCAGGATTTCCCCGGTGCGCGGGTCGATTATGATCTCACGGTATTCATCCGGTTTCGACGCGACGATCTGAATCCGCCCCAGCCAGGTCCGGTTCTGCGTTATCGACGCATAACCCTGCCGGCGCAACTGGCGGACGATCTGATCGGCGAAATCCTTCGCATGGGCGGGAAGAGCACTTGCCAGCAGTGCCGCCGACATCAAGCCCAAGAGATCGCGCCTGTTCACCCTTGCCCCCATCCGAAACGCACGGACACCCGCCCTACCCCTTTATCGGGCAGGTCGGGCGCCGCTGCAAGAAACAGCCGGCGCGGGCCATCTGCCCGCGCCGCATGATGTCATCAGTCTTCGTCGCCGCCGCCGTTGTCGTCGCCGCCATCGCCGCCGCCGTTGTCGTCGCCGCCGTTGTCGTCATCGCCACCGTTGTCGTCGTCACCGCTGTCGTCGTCACCGCTGTCGTCCGAGCCGTCGTCGTCCGAGCCATCGTCGCTCGAACCGTCATCGACCGTGCTGTCGTCACACGTGGTGCCGTCATTGGTGCAGGCGTCGTCCGACGAATCGTCGCCGACGGCGTCGACACCATCGCCCGTTGCGACAATGACCGCATCGTCATCGGAATTGGTTTCCGCGAACACTGCATTACCGGTCAGCGAAAGAAAGGCCGCCGTCAGAAGAAGGGTCTTTTTCACGTGTCTCTCCTCGTGGTGTGTTTCGTCCAGTTGGTTGCCCGGCGGACAGCGTGACGGCCCGCAGGGTCGGTAGGGGGACTATCCGTGCCGGGCGGTGAAGCCTGACCGGATGCAGCAATCTGGCCGGAACCGCCCGGCCAGGGCTATCGGGTCTGGGTTTATCGGGGGAACGGTAAACCTGCGCCCAATGTGCCTAAACCACGGTTTACGGGAAAATCGGGCTTTTATGCGGCTGCCAGACACGTTGAGGAAACGGAAAGCCCCGCCGGGTGGCGGGGCTCTTGGTGGTCTATACCTTTGGTTTAGGGCCGTTCCGGGGCCCCACCGTGCCAGCAAGCCGAATCGCCGGGTCAGACCTTGACCTCGACCCCGAGGTGCTTGGCCACGGTGAAGATGTCCTTGTCGCCCCGCCCGCACATGTTCATGACGATCAGGTGGTCCTTCGGCAGCGTTGGCGCGATCTTCATCACATGGGCCAGCGCATGGCTGGGCTCCAGCGCGGGGATGATGCCTTCCTGCGCGCAGCACAGCTGGAAGGCTGCCAGCGCCTCCTTGTCGGTGATCGACACATACT
>WBZM01004496.1_pt1 | contig 10105 bp, 11 predicted proteins | sample 5204271 | NCBI WGS metagenome assembly WBZM01 (sample SAMN12344346, study PRJNA552823) | activated sludge metagenome | biome: Activated sludge suspended growth; feature: Nitrification reactor; material: Wastewater; isolation source: activated sludge from nitrification reactor of wastewater... | reverse complement strand
TGGCCCCACCCATCAATGCGAATTGGAATACTACATTGATCCCGCGAGATGGATTTATTGCGCAGCCGAAACCTCCCGGCACGCCTTGGGAGCGCAACAAACCGGAGACCATTCCTTTTTGGTACGGTATTACCGGTCACGATGACTGGGTTCATCTTTTTGGCACGACCAGCGGGCAATATGACATCTGGTATGGCGTGGTGTGGGGAACCCGCACGGCGCTTTTTGTGGGGTCGCTGGTGGTGACATCCTCGGCGATTATTGGCATTCTCATTGGGGCCACGGCCGGTTTTTATGGCGGGTGGGTCGATGAGGCTTTGATGCGGCTGGTGGAAATTTTCATTGCCTTCCCGTTTTTGGTAGCAGCGCTGATTTTGGCTTCGATCCTGGTGCCTATTTTTGGCCGAAGTATCTGGCCGGCTTCGATTGCGCTGATTGCGTTTGGGTGGACGGGGTATGCGCGTTTGTTGCGCGGCGATATCTTGTCTACCAAGGAACGTGATTATGTGCAGGCGGCGCAGGCGAGCGGGGCGCGTGATATTCATTTGATTATGCGGCACATTTTGCCGAACGCGATTTACCCGACGCTGGTGGTGCTGTCGCTCGATATGGGGGCGATTGTGCTCAGTTTTGCTGCGCTGAGCTTCCTGGGCATTGGGGTGCAAGAGGGGTATGCTGATTGGGGGCAGATTGTAAGCTTTGCCCGTTCCTGGATTCTGACGTTGGACCAGAACTGGTATATCATCGTTTTCCCTGGGTTAGCGCTTTTGTTGTATGGTATGGGTTGGAATCTGGTAGGCGATGCGCTGCGAGATATTTTGGATCCCAAAATGCGCGGGCGATAGTTCATTTGAATAGGGACTGCGCGATTACCTGAAGCGATTTGGCAGAGTGCTTGCATTGGTCAGGCGTTTTGTGTGATGCGTTACTCGGCGGGCTGCTCCAGGTAGCCCGCCATTGTTTTTTAAGGGCGGGGTGTTGAGCATTTTGAGTGTGGGTAAGGATGGCGTGACGCGCTAATCTTTTCGCCCACAGCCTGTCCCCTTCATAGAATAATGACGTTTATGCGTAAACTATTCTTGTTTTTGCCCACTTTCGTGGTCTTGTTGATTGGCGCGGCCATCGATTTGACGGCCGTTTCCCAGCCTGCTAATGCCTTGCCGCCTCCATCGGCCACACCTGTTAACACGCCAACCCACACACCCACGCCATTTAGCATCCAGCCAACCCCGACAATCGATCGGTTGGCTGCGCCGCCTACGGTGGAAAATCCTACCCAGGCCGACGATGGCGCTTATCTTTATTGGCTCTACTGCCTGCCCTGCCATGGCGATCAGGGGCAGGGGTTGACCGATGAGTGGCGCGCGCAATATCCATTAGAAGAACAATATTGCTGGGAGTCTGGTTGTCATGGCAGCAATCCGCCTGAACCTTACGGCTTTTTAATTCCAACTGTAGTGCCACCGCTTGTGGGCGATGAAGGCCTGACAAGGTTTGAGACGTTGGGCGAAGTGTATTATTATGCGCGTGGTTCAATGCCCCTGGAACTTCCGGGCCGGCTGACGGACGAGGAATACCTGGCCATTACTGCTTTTTTGGCGGAAAAACGGGGTATTTGGGATGGTTCGACATTGACAGACCGCACGGTGCTGCAAATGAAACTGCGCCCGGATGAACAGAGCGCGCTGGTTGCCCCTACGGCGACGCCCCAACCTACGGCCGTTTCCCCTTCCACCGCACCATCATCCAGACCAACCGCAAACTGGTTGGTAGGCGGCGGCCTGGCGCTTACCGCCATCATGGTTATAGGAGGGATCGGATTATGGCGCCGATCCAGACAATAGAAAACCCACAAACACCCGGACCGGCCGCTTTTGACGACGAGCCGGTGCGTCCTGTGTATTACAAACTGGCCGCGATTAACGGCATCTTGATTGGCCTGTTTGTTTCTTTAGGCGTTTGGGGGGTGCAAATTTACTCCTTGCGCGATCTGCCGATTACGCCGAAATATGGCAGCATTTTGTTGGCGGCGGCGCTGGTCATGATTTTATGCGGGTTCACCGGCTGGCTAACGGCCCGCATTGCCCGCACGGCCGTTACGCTGCTTTTATGGGCGGTAACGGCCGTCATCACATCCTTCATCATCAGTTTCCAACCCTTCCAAATTCGCACCCTGGTGGTCTGGCTGAGTAACCGTGAATTTTGGGGTCTAAACGTTTACCCATTTATCGATTTCTCTCTTTTGTCCTTTATTGGCATAACCGTAGCCGGGTTTTTTGTCGTTCTGGCCATCTTTTTACTGGCTATTTTTCAGGATTATCGTCTCTCTAATTTATTGGCTGAAGCGGGCGACGGCCGTTGGTCTGCCCCTGTTTGGAAAGCCTTGCTCCTGCCCATGCCCCTGGTCTTTTTTGCCGCCTTCCTTACCACCCAAATCATGGGCGATGGTTCCTGGCAGGCCATCCCCCTCGTCCATGAAGCCATCGAAGTAAGCCGCGCATACGATGGCGACCTGTTTGAATTAGGTCTTTCCCAGGGCGTTAACTACAACGCCCTGAAAGGCGTCCGTCAACAATTAAGCCCAGATTACACCATGACGTTAAGCGAAATCGACCCGGTTTCTCTCACCACCAACGTCGTGGCCACATTTGCCAATGGCGGTTGGATCAACTGCCGCGTCGTGAACGAGCAACTATCCTACTGTTATGATATGTCTCCGCCCTATACTTCAGGGCTGGCAGGTCTGCTGGCCGGAGAAACCGAACCGGCCGATTGCCGGGATTGTTTCCCCAATCCCGAGCCAGAGGCCCAGGCCTGGCTAGATGCCTACGGCCACATTTTCGCCAATTCGCCGACCATCACCCGGCAGGCGCAATTTGGCAGTTATGTGATCATGAAAGTAACTTCTAAAGACGGCTCTCAAACCGCGAAATGTTTTTTTCAGGGCGTTAGTAACGTGCGCCTGATCCATTGTGAAGCTGCACAATAGCTTCCGGGGGTGACCCATGACGCCATTTCTAAAGTATCTCCTGGGACGATTGATCGCCATTCCCATCACGCTGCTCATCATCACCATGGTGTTGTATGGCATTATCATGATGGCTCCACCAGCTGAACGCGCCGCCCTTTACCTGCCGCCGCGTCTGCCCAGCCGCCTCACGGCCGCCCAAATCGCCTTCGAATTAGACCAGATCGCCGCGGAACATGGCATGAATGATCCGTATCTGGTGCAATATACACGCTGGCTGCAAAATTGGTTGAGTGGGTATTGGGGATGGAGCCCAACATTGGGCAGTGAGGTGCTGCCGATTTTGTTAGCCCGCACGGCCGTTACGCTGGAATTAACCTTTTATTCCCTGTTGGCCTTCATCCCCCTGGGTCTGGTGAGTGGTGTGCTGGCCGGCTGGCGGCCGCACAGCCGCCGGGACTCTGTTTTTCGTTTTGCCGCCTTTGTCGGCACGTCCATTCCGCCATTCATCTTGGGCTTGCTCCTGCTCTCCATTTTTTACGTTGGGTTGGGCTGGTTTCCGCCAGGGCGCACCAGCATATTTGGCCTCACGCTAAGCACATCCACGTTCAAGCCGTATACCGGTTTTTTGACCTTGGATGGGGTGTTAAACGGCCGTTTCGATGTCACCCTCAATGCCTTTCGCCACCTGATCCTACCCGTCTTTACCCTCAGCCTCTTTCACTGGGCCACCCTGGGACGCATCACCCGCACCCTCATCGTCGAAGAAAAAGACAAAGATTACGTCTTGTTGGCCCGCTCCCGCGGGCTGCGGCAGCGCTCCATCGTCTGGCGACACACCTTCCGCAACACAGTTTCCCCCGCGCTTACCAGCACCGCCCTGTCCGCCGCCTCCATCATCACCGGCGTTTACGTCATCGAAGTCATCTTTGGCGTTAAAGGGTTGTCCGAACTCATGGTGATGGGCATGTCTGGCGTTCCCGATGCTCCCCTGGCGCTCGGTTTTGCCGTGTACAGCGTTTTGCTGGTCATCCCCATCATGGTTAGCCTGGACATCATCAAAGCCATCGTCGATCCACGTGATCGACAGGCCACTGAAGAAAAGGATTATTGAGGGGGAAACCATGCTAGATTGGCGACGATTCTTTAAACACAAACAAAATTGGCTGGCGCTCTTCCTGCTCGGCATCTTCTTCTTTGTCGCGTTGGCCGCGCCCTATCTGGCTCCGCCAGACGACCCGGCGAATCCGCCGCCCTTTAAAACCACTGTCCGCACGCTGGATCGTATGCCCCAGTCGCCCTCTGCGGCCAACCCGCTAGGCACGGTGGGCCAGCTAGCCAACCTGGCTCGGTTTGGGTTCGCTCCCGGCCAAGATCGATTTCAGCAGTGGGACGTTTTATATACGCTGGTTTGGGGCACGCGCTCGGCCATTAAATTTGGGTTGACTGTTACCCTGGTTTCGGCTGCTTTTGGACTGCTGGTAGGCATTGTCTCCGGTTATGCCGGCGGCGCGATCAACCAGATTCTCATGTTGTTCACCGACGCCTTTCTCACCTTCCCGGTCATTGCCGCCGTCTGGCTTTTCCAACGGATGCTCTTTACCCGGATATTCAACCCATTCACCCTGCCGGAAGAGTTTGTCTGGTGGGAAAACATGCTGATGACGCTGGATTTTGACCCCATCATGCTGGCGCTGATCATATTTTCTTGGATGCCGTATGCCCGGTTGGTGAACGGCATGGTGATCCAACAAAAACACGCCGATTATGTGACGGCCGCTCGGGCAATGGGGGCAGGCAACGGCCGTATCGTCTGGCGGCATTTACTGCCCAATGTGATTGCGCCTTCAGTTGTCCTGGTCGCCCGTGACATTGGCAGTTCCGTTATCCTGGCCTCCGCCTTTATCTTTATTGGGTTTGGCGGCAGTGTTACCTGGGGCGTGATGTTGGTTGCCTCCCGCGATTACATCATTGGCATCGGCGGTAATCCGTTCGCATACTGGTGGACGTTTGTGCCCATTTCTCTGGCGCTTATCTTCTTTGGCATCGGCTGGAATTTGTTGGGAGATGGCTTAAACGATTTGCTCAATCCACGCCGCCGGTAAATTGGCGCGGCGTTCGCCAATCGCAGAAATCAAAACACGGCCAGGGCAATTGTTTGCTCTAGCCGTGTTTTTTGATGGAAAGTTCGTGTGTGTCGGTTACAAAAACGTACGCGCGCCGACGTAAATCTGCCGCAGGTGGGGCGTTTCTTGTACGTCGTCGATGTAGACGCCGTTGCGCGCGCGGGAGGAATGGATGGCGCGCCAGCCGCCCAGGCTGATCCCGACATGGGAAATGGCCCGGTGGCCGCGATCGTTGCCAAAGAAAAAGAGGTCGCCCGGTTTGAATGGCGGCTCAACCGGCTCGCCGGCGCTGAACTGCATGTCGGCGTCGCGGGGGATTTCGATGCCTGCCAGCCGGTGGGTGAGTTGGGCAAAGCCGGAACAGTCGATGCCCATCGCTGTGCAGCCGCCCCACAGGTAAGGCACGCCCGTCAATGTGTGGGCTGTCTGGACGATGGTTTGGCGACGGCCGTCTGCGTCTTGCGGTAAGTCTGCCAGGGCGCGCAGGGCCGATTGGGGCAGCCAGCCTGTCGGACCATTGGTGAGATGGACTTGCGCCCAGGTGTCGTGAACGGCCGTTACGGCAACGGCCGTGCCTGCCATCACCCGCCCGACCAGCTCGCCGGCCGGTTGTGGTTCTGCCCGCAGCCGCCCAATCGGCTCATACACCAGATGCGTCGCGGTTGGCGGCGTCTCATTGGTCAGATACGGCCGGTACATCCACCCCAAATAGCCATTTGTTTGTCGCACAAATGCCCACGACTCCTGCTCCAGCAGCACCTCCACCATCCAGCCATTTAGCGCCTGCGTCATTTGCTCGGCGCGCCAGGATGGTTCCGCGTGGACGCTGGTCACATTCGTGCCCACGGCTAGCCAACGCGGCGGCGTTTGGCTGAGAAACGCCACCTTACGCGTATCAAACGTGATTTGCGGGAAACGCGCCGACAGCTCGGCGATGACTTCGGCCAGGTTGCTGGCATCCAGAACTGTGCCCGATAAAACACATTGGCTGCGTTCTAAGCTGTCGGCGTCTAACTCGCAGTAATGCAGGCGGCTGTCGCGCTGCGAAAAGTCTGATAAGGTTGACTGAATAGCCTCAATCAAGTGTCACTCTCCAGGTTGTCGCCGCGTTACGCCAATTCCAGGGCGCGCGGGCAAGTTTAAAGCCAGAGACTCATTATACTCCACGCCGGCAAACGGGTCATTGGCAATCAGCAGCGGGGCGTCCAGGTCCAGCCACTCGGCCAGCCCGGCCAGATGGGCCATCGCTGTTGTGCCCAGCGATGTTTCCACCATGCAGCCCAGCATCACCCGCAGACCTAACTGCCGCGCTCGCCGCAGCAGGCGCAGCCCGGGGGCCAATCCGCCAACTTTCATCAACTTCAGGTTGATGGCCTGCACACCAGCGGCGGCCAGCGCTTCGACGTTGGCCAGGGTTTGCACAGACTCATCGGCGACCACCGGGATTTGTGTGTGCGCCTGCACATAGCCCATGCCTTCGATGTCTTCTTTGGCCGTGGGCTGCTCGATCAGTTCCAGGTTGTAGGGTTCCAGGGCGGCCACATGCCGCACGGCCTCTTCCGCCGACCAACCGGCGTTGGCGTCGATGCGCAGGCGAGCGTCGGGCCGCGCGGCGCGGATAGCGGCGATGCAGGCTTCGTCGTTTTGGCCGCCCAGCTTCACTTTGATGATCGGGCAGTGGGCCATCTGGCGGGCCATGGCGGCCATTTTTTCTGGTTCGTCCAGGCTGATGGTGAATGAGGTGGGCATGGGCTGCGGGCGCGGCAGGTCTAACAGCCGGTAAAGGGGCAGCCCGCGCTGCCGCGCAATGCGATCGTGCAGGGCTAAATCCAGGGCGCAGCGGGCGGGAGCCGGGCCGTTGTCGCCCACCCAGGCGGGGATGTTGGCCGGGTCGTCGGGGAAGGGGGTGGGGGAATGGGCGGCGGTGCGCCACACGGCCGTCATCGCTTCATCGCTAATGCCATAATAAGACGGGATGGTGCCTTCGCCCCAGCCTTCGTCGTTGGCCAGCCGCAGCCAGAATGCCTGGCGCGTCTCGCTGACGCCGTAGGAAATGCGGAATGGATTGCGCAGCCGCAGGGTGATGGCTTCCCAGGTTAAACGTGGGGTGACAGGTTGGTTGCTCATGCCCCAAGTATAATCCGGCAGGGGCTAAGTGGCGATAGACGGCCGTTACCGGCCCCTATCGTTTTCATAATCAGGCTTCAGAATACTCATCACGATGGCCTTGTGATAGCTGCCTTGCCAGAAAAGCGCATCGCGCTTCTCCCCTTCGCGCACAAAACCGGCCTTTTCGTAGACATGCGCCGCGCGTGGATTAAAGTCATAGACTTCCAGCTCAATGCGGTGCAGGTTTAAGGTCTCAAATCCATACTGAACCATCAGCCTGGTGGCTTGAGAGCCATATCCTTTGCCAAACTGTGCACTGTCAAAGAGAGCAATCCGAAAGCCGGCCGCGCGATTGTGCCAATCGATGTTATTCAGCACAACTTCGCCCAGGACAGAAGCGGGATCGTCTTTGGCCACGATGATGTAATCGGCGCGATCTGGCGCATCCACGATCCGGGCGTAATGAGCTTGAACTTGCGCCAAGGTAAATGTCTCGGTGGTGCCGGTTAATCGGGCGACCTCTTCGTCGGCTAGAGAAGCAAATACGATCTCGGCGTCTTCTGGCCGCGCCGGACGGAGAAGAATGGTTTGGCCTTGTAACACGGGTTTATAGAGCATTTTGATGCTAGATTCCAATGCGAAGTGGAGGGTTGGCATCCGTAATCCGACTGCTTTCCCATCGTGAGGGCTTTCGGATTACGGGCGGCCGATTACCGGGTACGGGCGTGGTTTCCCAGAAACAGGTGGAGTTGTGCGGCGTGTTCCTGCACGTGCCGCATGGTGTAGAGCAGCAGTTCGGCAAAGGGCAGTTCGCCCCAGGGGAACTGGCACATGCGGTAAGCCTGTTCGGTTGACAGATCCAGAATGGTTTCCTGATATTTTTGGCGGCATGTTTTCAGGTAGCCAAGCAGCTCTTCGCGGGTGTAGACTCGGGGAAGAATCTCGTTTGCTTCCATCTCTACCAGATCAAAAGGCTCAGGCGGCGTAAACCCTTCTTCCGCGCCGGTTAAGTAAAGGTCCAACCAGAAGATCGTGTGGTAACACAAATACCAGTACGCCGAGAAACCGGCGGCCACCCACTGGTCTGACTCGTCTTCCCACAGACGTTGTTCCCAGAGTTCGTCGGGACAGGTACGCAGCGCGTCGCCAAACGAGTCGATGGTCACGGCAAACTGTCGCCATAACATTTCATTGTTGATGATGCTCATCACTTTCTCCCCGGTGCTGGCAATATAACCGGCTGTTTCTTTTACAAACGAATATCAAGCCGCACCGTCACATAATCCCCTTCTTCCAGGCCTTCCGCTTTTCGGACGCTCGCTTTAAGGGGGACAAGGTAGCGGTCGTCTTTGGGAAACAACGATGTCTGCCACTCGGTTTGGCCAATTCGAACAATAACCGGAATGACGCCCCAACCATATGTTACTGAATTGGAAATCCCTTTGATTTCGCGGGACTCCTGCTCTGGAACCGTCACGAAGAACCACGGGGCTGGTCCCCGCCAAAACCAAATTTTGTCGTTGAACTCAATGTACATGGGTAGAGTATAACAAATGTGTGATGTGGTGATAAGGCGTGTCGGAGGGTAACGGCCGTTTCCCAGCCCAATCAGGCGTCGGCGGCAAACCCTAAGGGTTTTTGTCAGCGATGATGGCATAACGCTCATCGCTTACTTTTTTGCCCCAATAATCGGGATTATCGGCCAGATTATGAAAGGAATAAACCTCAAAGCAAGGCGGAAGGCTTTCGCTTATTTCCTTGGCGTGCAATCCGCCGCCAGAATCCCAAAACCCTTCGATCAGGATGAGTCGCCCATTGGGTTTCAGAAACTCAGCCCACCTGTGAAGAATCCGTTCCGGTTCCGGCAATGCCCACAGTAGATGCCGGCAAACAAGGGCATCAAACTGCTCCGGAGGCAGATCAAGTGCGGCCGCGTCCTGCACATCAAACTCTATCTGAAAACCTTGTTTTGCGGCTTTTGCCTGGGCGATAGAAATCATGACCGGTGACAAGTCGATTCCTGTCACCCGGTGCCCCAGTCCGGCCAGCACGACGCTTAACGCGCCTGTGCCACAACCGATATCCAAAATAGCTGCCTCCGTATACGGGAGAGAGGCCTGGAGAAAACGGGTCCACGTTTCAAGAAGTACAGGGTCGCGCAGCCCATGATCTGGCTCATCATCAAAAAACGGAGCTGCGTCATCCCAATACTGGCGCGAAGCCTGCCGTGTGGTTTCGTCGTTCAAAGGGTTATCTCATTCCTGTGGTAATTGGCCTTGAAGAGCTTGCGGGGGCCAGGAAAGTCGGGCCGCATTTTATTTCTCGCGCCTTTCTTCCTCTAAAAGTGTCACCATTTCAGCGATCCGTTTGGCGCGTGTCGCTTCGCGCTTTGCGCTCTCAATCCACCGGATATAGTTTTTCCGATAATACGTTGGCAGCCCGTCGAAGAACACCTTGGCTTTGGGGCTGTTGGATAGCGCTGTCACGATGTCTGCCGCCAGATTGTTTTCTTGCGGGCCTTCTAATGACAAACTTACCATGACAGTTGCCCCGGGTTCGATGCCGCCGTCTCGCAACCATGCGGCGCCCAATCGAAGAAAATAATCTTGTCCCGATGCGCCCAGAGTTCCTCGAACGGCAATGCCGTTGATGGTTCCTGTGACATAATAACGTGGTTTTGCTCCCCAGACTTCGCGTGGGGAGAATGGAATGGCTACAAACGTAAAATTACCTTCTTTCTGCAAAGTGGCAGCAAATGATTGGGGCTCGATCTCGCTCATCCTGACATTTCCTTTGGGTGTTGGTGTTTTATGGGCAGCCGGGTGTCGCGTTGGCCGTTTCCCTTCCCACTTGTGCGCGTTTTATTGGGTGGGAGACGGCCGTTTCCTCCAGCGTAAATCCT
>WBZM01004495.1_pt1 | contig 10105 bp, 8 predicted proteins | sample 5204271 | NCBI WGS metagenome assembly WBZM01 (sample SAMN12344346, study PRJNA552823) | activated sludge metagenome | biome: Activated sludge suspended growth; feature: Nitrification reactor; material: Wastewater; isolation source: activated sludge from nitrification reactor of wastewater treatment... | reverse complement strand
CGAGCGGCACGGCGGAGAGGTCGAGCACGACGCCGGGTCCGTCCCATCGCAGCGGGACGGTGGAGGTCCCGTCGAACATGCCGCGCAGCGAGCGGGACAGGAGCTTGTCGAGGGCGTAGGCGACCGTCGCGGTGTTCGCGGCGAGATCGCGGTCGGTGCTGCGGAGCCGTTCGGCCATCGTCTCGGTCGGGTTGGCGACGAGGCGAGCGACGTCGGTGAGGGTGGGTTCGTCGAGGGGTGCGGTGGTGAGCTGGTCGACCGCGGCGAACACGACGGCGTCCTCGAGCTGGGTGAGGCTGCGTTCGAGCACGGTGCCGACCAGCGCGGTGCACATCTCGGCGCGTCGAAGGATCTGCTTGTCGGCGGGTTCGTGGTCGGCTGCGGGTCCGGGGGCGAGCGGGTTGATGGTGGCCGTGCCGCCGGGGCTCAGCTTCACGACGGTGAGCCCCAGGTGCTCGGCGAGGGTGGCGTACTCGCCTTTGGGGTCCGCGATGGCGGTCCAGCGTCCGCCCGGACCGGTGCCGTAGATCGCGGCTTGGCGCCACAGGAGGCACTTCACGAGGGCGGACTTGCCGTTGCCGGGTTCGCCGAGGATCCAGCCGTTGGGGTTGGTGACGAGTCCGGTGGCGTACGCCTCGAAGGGGTCCCAGCAGAACTCGCCGCCTCCGGCGAGGAGGTCGAGTCCGACGTAGGTGCCTCGGTGTCCGAAGGAGCCTTGGACCGAGAACGGGTAGATGCTCGACACGTGGGCGGTGGTGCCCTGGTGGTAGCGGGCTCGCAGCGACGGCCGGGTCATGACGCGAGGAGGGTCGAAGGGGCGAGGCCGAGCGGGAGTGCGGCGGCCCAGCCGAGGTCTTGGCGGGCGTCGAGGACGCGCAGGTCCATGCCGCTCTCGCGTGCGAGTTGCTCGATGATCTCGGAGTGTTCGTCGAGGTCGTCGAGGTTCCGGGCCGAGACGGTGACGAGCCCGGCGTAGCCCATCTCGGGGTACCCGGCGACGAGCTCCTCTTCGCGGTCGAGCAGCGCTTGGGTGGCGCGGCGGTGGCGGGCGTCGATGCGCCGTCCCTTCTCCTCCTTGGTGACGGCGTCGGAGTCGAGCTTCACGAGGTCGCGTTCGATGCGGCGGCGGGACTGGTGGGTGGAGACCGGTTGGAAGTAGACGGTCATCGACCGAGTGACTCCGCCGCTGGAGAGGAACGGTTCCAGCCAGGCAGGTGGCACGGCGAGGCGGGGCCAGGTGCCGACCCACCAGGTGCGGTGGAACGCTCCGTCGACGCGGAGGTGCCGCCAGTCGGTGTCCAAGGCGAGCGGACCGGCCGTTCCGGCGCGGACGAGCGCGAGGCGTTCGACGAGACGTCCTCGACGGGGGCGGGGCCGCTCGCCGACGGGATCGATGCGGGAGCGGACGAGGCGCTGTAGCCCGGTCGGGTCAAGCGGGTCGGACGCGGCGAGGTCTGCGGAGCGCAGGCCACGAAGGAGCGCTTCGACGGAGGTGACGAGCGCCCGACGTAGCTGCTCGTCGACACCTCCTCTTCCGGCGCGGCGCCGCGAGAGGCGTTCGCGGGCGACGGTGATGGTGACGACTGCCTCGTGGTTGATGGCCGACGCGGTGCCGACCTCGAGCAGCTCGCGGTACGACGCCGCCGCCGTGTGGTTGGGGGTACCTCGTTCGTCGGAGCTGAGCCAGGCGATGTGGTCCGCCATGCCGGAGGGTTGGGCGAGGTCGGACCACGACAGGTGGGAGACGACGCCACGTTCGACGGCGTACTGGCCGAGGAGGTCGCCCCATCCAGCGAGGAGCCGCTCTTGCTCGCCGCGAGGTTCGACCACGAACTGCGGGCCTGACGCGGGGACCACCGCGGTGAGGGTGTGGCGGTGCCGGTCGCGCACCGCTCCGAGCGACGCACCGGCGTGCCAGTCGATGCCCACGATGTCGAGCCCGTCGAGGCACGGCGGCATGGGTGCTGGCCCCTCGTTCGATGTCCACAGCGGGAGCGGAGCCGTCCAGCGCCGACCGCGACGCAGTCGCGCCCAGGTCCAACCCGACAGCAGGGGCACCCACTCCCAGGTGGCGTGGCCGCCGATCCGCGTGAAGCTCACCGCCGTGCCGACGAACACCGGGACTGCGGCGACCGGCAGCGGGGCGCCTGCGCTGAGGGTCGCGACGGCCAGGGCGATGCCACCGCCGAGGAGGATGCACTGCGCCAAGCCGAGGCCGAGGAAGATTCCCGAGGCGTCGAGTGGTTCGAGCCGGTAGGACCGGTCCACTCGTTCAGCTGACATCGCCCGGCCCCTTCGGGGGTTCCGAGTCGGAGCTGCCAGGCGGGCGCGACGGCCCCGACGGCCGCTCCGGTGCCGGGGTCGGATCCGATGCCGGGCGACTGCCCGCCGGGTGGGCGGCTCGGCCATGCTCTGCGCCTTCGGTCGCTTCGCGGGCGGTCTCACCGGCGACACGGGCACCTGTGTCGATGCCCTTCTTGGTCGTCTCGACGACCTTGGCCGCCGCCACCACCGCGACACCGACCCCCGTCGCGGCCGCTCCAGCACCAGCTGCCCCAGCTCCGGCTCCGCCAGCACCTCCGGCGCCGGTGGCTCCACCCGCGCCACTGGCCGATGGCGCGCCTGACCCCGGCGGCGGAGCACCGCCCGGTGGTGGGGCGCCGCCCATCGGTCCGGCCCCGGCGTCTCCGGCTTCGCCGCTCCCGGCTCGTCCGCTCGCGAGCTGGCTGTAGCGGCGGCCGGTGACCATCTGGAGTGTGTTGGCCATCATCAGGCCCTGGTGCCCGGCCCTCACGGGTGAGCCCGGTATGCCTTGTGCGACGAGTGCGGCCTCGGTGATCGGCAGCAGCCGTGCGACGAGCAACGGGGAGAACGCGGCGACGCCGAAGGCCGCGGCTGCGGTCAGCAGAATGCCAACGGCCTGCGTGACGCTTCCCCCCGGATCCTCTGCGAAGACCTCCGGTTCGGGCAGCGACGTCACCTCGCCGCCTGACCCGGTGCCGACAGCCGCCGCTGCGGCGACCGAGAGCGCGACGGCGATGACGAGCTTGGAGACGATCAGCGCGACGAGCAGGTCCAGCAGCTTGCGACTCGCCCCCTTCGTGGCAGGCCACAGGCGCGTGGCGAAGACGATCGGGGCCAGAGCGACCACGATGTAGATGAGCGCGGAGCGAACGACGAGCACCGCGACCAGCACGAGCCCAGCGAGCACAGCGACGAGCCCGAGGACGAACACCACGAAAGCGGTGGCGACACCGCCCCCGAGGTGGCTGAGGGTGAGGACCACCGCGGTGAAGTCGGAGATGTCGTCCTGGAAATTGCCGATGATCTCACCGGAGAGCGCGTCGGTGAGCCGGATCAACACCTGGATGATGGTCACGAGGCCGACCATGCCGAGGACCGAGACCGGCAGTTCGAGCGCCATGCGCCGCAACATCCCGCCGACGTCGCCGCTCAGGGTGCCTTGGACGATCCCGGCCAGGACGAACAGCAGCAGCAGGGTGGCGCCGATGCTGACGGTGGTGGCGTAGGGGCCGGTGCCGGTGATGAACCAGTCGGCCTGGACGTTCGGGTCGGTCGAGTCGATGAAGAAGTTGAAGACGCCGCCGACGACCCAGATCACGGCGTCGACGACCCACGCCACCAGCCCGCCGATGATGACCTCGAAGCCGGCGGTGGCGACGTCGCCGACGAAGCCAGTGACCTTGTCGATCACCCAGCCGATCGGGTTCGGGAAGCTGATGCCGAGGATCACGAGACCGGCTCCCCGTCCATGCGGGTGAACCCGTCGAGCGCCTGGTCGAAGGGCTCCGCGTCCCACGGTTGGTCGTGCGGACCGGTGATCGGCGTCGGGCCGGGCGTGTCGCGCACACCGTCGACGCGCCAGTCCCCATCGACCCACGAGAGATCGAGGGTGACCGTGAGGAACTCCGACTGCGGTGCCGCGACGCTCGCCGCGGAGAGGATCGTGACGGTCCACACCGACACTCGGGCTTGGGTGTCGCGGAAGTCGTCGACGCGCCACGCGAGCGGCCGGACGAGCCACCAGATCGGACCCGACGACTGGGCGAGCTGCTCGCGTGCCATCGCGACATCGGCAACGACGTCCTGAGCCAGGCGAGGTGCGGCGACCGGGGTGGCGATCTCGGCGATCGCCGCTTCGATCTCCTCGTCGGTGAAGTAGAGCCACCGCTGCGACGCCGTCGAGTACGCGACCGCGGCAGCGACCGCGCCGGGTTCGTCTGCGGAGAAGCCGACCGGGACTCCAGCGGCATCACCGGCTGGTCCGGCGGCGCCACTGGCAACGGTGGGTCGAGGTGCCGTCACCTCGGGTTGCGAGTCGTTGCGGTCGCTTCCAGAGTGGCTGTTCTGGCCGAACCGGATGAGCAGGACACCGGCGACGAGCGCCACGACCACTACCGCAGCGATGATCGCTGTCCGACGGGACGGGGGCGTGTTCTGGCCGGACATCAGCTCGCCGCCTCGAACAGCATGTTCACCGCGGTCGGTGCGACCCCGGCGAGGATCGCCCCCACGACGCCGCCCAGAGCGAGGGTCTTGCCGCGGCTGGCGCCGCCGTAGCTGCCGCCCTCACGGGCCAGGCCGTACATGGCGGCCCCGATCAGCAGCGCGGCGAGGCTGCCCCACAGGGCGAGCATCTGCGCCCAGTTCAAGAGCTGTTGGATCAGGTCGGCACCGGGCATGCCATCGGTGCTCGGGTCGACCGAGACCTGGGCGAGGACACCGGGGATTCGGATCATGAGGGGACCTCCTCGGGAGCGGTGAGACGAAAGTCGTCACCCCCGTAGGCCCCTCGGCGATCGAAAACTCTCCACGCGTCCGCGAAGAATCCGCGCGCCGTGGGGCCTACCTGGTCATGAAGCTCCCTGCTGCGGCCGCACTCGCCTGTCTCGTGACCATCGGAGGGCTCACGTCCCTGCCGATCCTCGCCATCGGCGTCGGTGACTCATCGCCGCCGGGCTGCGGCGAGATCGGCGAGGTCGCCGACGACGGCACACCGAGCATCCTCGGTTCCTCGGCCCTGACCGTGAGCGACCTGCGCGCCTGGTGGAACAGCACCGGCCGCGGGCAACCCGCTCGACTCGGGATCGCGATCGAGGATCTCATCGCGCTCTACCTCAGCGAGGGCGATGCCGAAGGAGTCCGAGGTGACATGGCGCTCGCGCAGGCCGTGCTCGAGACGGGCCACTTCACCAACAGCGACACCGCCATCAACAACTTCGCTGGCATCGCCCACTACGACGGCGCAGCATCCGGGTCGGCGTTCGTTGATCCGATCATCGGTGTGCGCGCGCAGATCCAGCTGCTCAAGAAGTACGCCCTGGGCAACGACGCTCCGCTGGCCAACCCGAACGTCGCACCACGGGCTGGCGCGTCAGCGACGACGTGGGGTGGGCTCGCCGGAACGTGGGCCTCGGCCACGACGTACTGGACTTCGCTCAGCTCCGTGTACGAGTCGATGCTCGCTCACGCTGGCACGACGCCCGCCCCGGCAGACCCCTCCGCCACACTCGGAGCGCTGGCGTGTCCGAATGGGGAACTCGCCGTCAGCGGCGACTACGCCCTACCCGTCGAACGGCACTGGTACGACGAGAACCCGCGCTGGTTCACCAAGCCCCACCACGACTACCCCGCAGCCGACATCCCTGTCCCGACTGGCACGCCCCTGTTCGCTGTCACCAACGGCGTCGTTGTCGGCACCCCGACCAGCGGGAAGTGCGGAATCGGCGTCATCTTCAACGGCGACGACGGCGCTCAGTACACCTACTGCCACGGCAACCCCGGAACCCAAGCCGTCGCTATCGGCGACCGCGTCAGCGTCGGACAGCGCATCCTCGACAGTGCCTCCACGGGCAACAGCACCGGACCGCACCTCCACTTCGGCATCCGCGTCGACGGCACCCAGCGCTGCCCGCAGCCGTTCTTCGTCGCCATCGCGGACGGAGAACCCCTCGCACCGCGGGGACTCCCGACGAGCGGCTGCTCCTACTGACCTAGGTTCGCCCCATGGCCTCGTTCCATGCCGTGTACTACCGGGCACCAGACGGGGCCGAACCTGTACGTGCTTTCCTCGACGACGTCGACGACGAGATCGCCGCCGTGCTGGCTCTCCAGATCGAGCGCCTCAACCTGCTCAGCGACCAGGTTCCCCACCTGCCTTTCCCGCACAGCTCACAAGTCGATGGCGAACTGCGCGAGCTTCGGTGCCACTACGGGCGACAGCTCTACCGCGTCCTCTACCGCCGTTCGGACCGGCTGCTCGTGCTGCTCCACATCTTCTCGAAGCGGACCGCGAAGATCCCTGCCTCGGAGATCAAGATCGCCAAGGACCGCTGGGACGACTTCAAGGAGCGGATGGACGCCGACCCGCGCACCCCTCCTCGAGCCGCCGGCCACGACGCACCCTGACGACATGGTTCGCAGAACTGCTAACCTGATCCGGGAGGTGACCGCCATGGCGAAGAACAACAGTCCCATCGGAACCAGCGTCGAGGCGCACAACGAGCAGCGCCGCGCCCGCGGCCGCAAGTTCCAGGAGACCCAGGACCGGCTGCGTCCCTTCGAGGAGATCGCGCGCGTCGTCATCATGCGGCGAGCCCAGCTCGGGTTGACCCAGCAGGAGCTCGCCGAACGGATGAGCACCACCAAGTCGGTGGTCTCCCGCATCGAGAGCGGCCAACACCGCAGCGGCACCGACACCTTGCGCCGCCTCGCCGAAGCTCTCGATGGCCACGCCGTGATCGGTTTCGAGTTCGACTCAACGCAGGCTGTCGCGCCGGAACTCGTCAGGCTGTAGGGGCCTTTCCGGTCAAGCCCGAGCCAAGGGTCACCCTCCCCCAGCCCGCAGAACGTCGAGGCGGAGTTCTTCGATCGAGTCAGCGGGATCGCCGAGCTTGGCTTGGGCGAGAGCGGCGGCGTGTTCCTTGTAGACGTTCTCGGCTCCAGCGCGATCGTCGTCGGCGATGTGCGCTCGCATCAGGGATTCGACCACCCCGCTGTTGAGCGGGATCGCATGAGCGATCCCGCGGAGCATGGAGATCGCCTCGGCAGCCTCGCCGAGATCGAGTTGGATCGCAGAGCACGCTTGCGCGATCCCGGCGACTCGTTGCTCCCAGGTTGTCGCGTAGTGCTCGAAGTCGACCCAGCCGTAGGAGTTGCGGGCGACGTTCGCGTAGGTGAACGGCTTGCCGGTGACCAGGTCGAGCGCGGCGCGGTAGTGGACGATCGCCGCAGCGGGTTCGAGGTTCGCGGCGCGGTGGACGTGCCAGTCGAAGACCTCGAGGTCGGTGCGTAGACGCGGTCCGGCGATGTAGGTGCCCTTGCGGTTGGCCGGGAGGTGCTGAGACCCGATCGCTGCCCGCGCCTCGGTCATCGTGTCGTGCAGTCGCTTGATGTGGGAGACGCCGTCAGAGCCGAACCAGCACGCTTCTTCGAGCCGCTCGGTGCTGACCGACCTCTTCAGCGCGATGTAGGCGACTACCGCGGTCGCCTTCGGCTTGAGCGGCCGGTCGCCGTCGACCGTGATGTCGCCGAGCAGCCGCACGAGGACGTCGTAGTCCGGTGGCGTGTCGTCCTGCTCCTCGTCGTCGGGGCCGCTGGGTTGGGGTGGCGAGGTCGCAGAACCGTTGGACGACACGATGCTCTCGTACTCGCCGAGTAGCTCCTCCATCACGAGTTGCTCTTCCGGGCTGTCAGCAGCGACGACGATCCGGCTGAGGTCGGCGAGCTCGTCGCCGTCGAGGACCTGGGGTGTGCAGGCGAGGTCGACGGAATCGAAGTTGAGCGTGTCGGGCTCGCAGCGGAGAGTCGCGACGGCCGCGTCGAAGTCGCCGACGACCACCACGGCGACAGCGGATGGTTGGCAGGCCCCCAGTGCCTCGGCGAGTTCCTCGGGAGGTGGGCGGTCGGCCACGACGGCGATGGGAACGAGCGCGTCGTGGTCAGGGTCGTGTCCACGGCCGATGAAGGCGTTGGGCCAGCCCTGATCCGTCAACGCCTCGTGGGATTGACTTGCCCATGCCCGGACGTCCTCGGCGATGCCGTCCCAGGAGTCGACCACGGTGAGATGTTCCAGCACCTTGGCGTCCTCGCTCACGACGTCTCCGATGCCGATGACGCGCAGTGTCTCGGCGAGCGGGCTGAGGGTCAGTTCGGTGAGGATGGAACGCGCGAGGTCTTCGGCGACCCTCTGGTCGCCGGTCAGGGCGGTGAGTCCGTCTGCTTCGAGGTCGAGGTACAGCTGAGCGTCGTCCTCGGGTTGGCCCACGGTCACGAGGAGTGGTGCCGGGCTCAGCGGCCCTTCGTAGAGGTCGTCTGGCTCGGGTAGCTCGGTGAAGCTCCAGACGGTGCCGTCGTCGGAGCTGATCCAGCCGGGAGGTGCGTTGGTGTCGGGCTGGTCGAGGAGGACTTCGAGGCTGTCGGCGGCGTGGCGGACCATGCGTGGGCGCCTGTCGGAGGCGGCTACGGCGAGGACGGCGGCGAGGTGTCCGAGCGCTCCCTGTAGATCGTCGATGCGTTCCTCGTCGGCCTGGGCGACGATCGCTTGGTGCAGCTCTCGTTGTTCGTCGGGTGTGCGGCCGGGGAGTTGACCGTCGTGGTTCTGGACGTAGTGCCGTCGGCGGCGATCGATGAGTCGTTTGAGCCCGACGGCGAGGGCGATGCTCGTGAGCCCTCCCAGCGCCAACGCGACGGGCAAGGAGTCGGACGACTCTTCGCCATCGCCATCCTCAACCGCTTCCGGAGTCGACGTCGTGGTCGGACTCGACGTGGTCGCGGGTGTCGACGTCGTGGTTGGGGTCGACGTGGACGATGGGACGGGTGGTGCCGGTGCCTGCGTGTCGGGTTCGACCTCTGTCGGCGGCTCGGCGGGAACCGGTGTGTCATCGGCGTCCGGGGGAGGCTCTGTCGCCGGTGGCGGGGCCGGCGGTTCGTGGCCCGTGGGAGGGAGGTCGATGACCTGGCCGGGAAGGATCAGGCTGGGGTTGCCGGGTTGGACGTAGCGGTCCTCGTTGGTGTCGATCACCTGTTGCCAGTACGGGGCTACCTCGGCGTTGGTCGCCTCTCGCCCGAGGTCGTCCTCAAGCCGGTCTTCGGAGATGTCCCAAAGGTTGTCGCCCCGCTCCACCACGACGCTCGAAGTCTCGGTGGCTGCCGATGTCGGCTGTCCAGGGTCGGTCGCCGGGACCGCGGCCGCGGGATCGCCGGTCGCGTCAACGGGCAGCAGGAGGACCCAGCCGGTGTGGAGGGTGTCGTCTCCCGCGACGATGACGGTGCCATCGGGGAGGGTGCGCCCCGCGTTGAGGTCGAGGATCTCCTGCCACCGGAGCCCGTCGCCCAGTGTGCGTTCCGCGATGGCCCAGTAGCTGTCGTGGCGTTGCACCGTGACGGTCGGATGTCCGGTCGGCGGTGTGGACACCGGGGTGTCGTCGGTGAAACCGATGAGCCTGATCTGGTGCCCGTCATCACTGTTCAGGAACGGGTGCTCGACGGGAGTTGCGGAGTCGACGACCGCTTCGGCGACGACCGGTATCGGCTGGGGCGCAACGGCATGGGCGCGGCCGGGTTGCACTGGGGCGGTGATCATCAGCACACCGGCGACGAGTCGCGCGGCGGTGAGCTGGAAGCCGGGAATGACCGGAAGGTGGATCGGCTGACGTCCTCGGGCGACGGCGAGGATCTCGACCAGGAGCGCGAGAGCGAGCTGTGCCCAGGCGAGCCATGCGATGACGGCGAGGGTGTTGACGACGACCTGGTCGCTGATGCCGGTGCGCGCCGCGTTCTCCAGGGAGTCGACGCTCGGGAGGGTGGTGGGGAGCGGCCAGCCCACGAGTGTTGCGAGCAGGACGGGCACGCCGACGAGCAGGAGGAGGGTCGCCACCAGGGAGGTGATGCCTCGTAGGAGGCGAGTGGATCGTCGGGCGGTCATGGTTGGGCCTCGTCGACGGCGGTGGCGGTCTCGCGAACGACGATGGTCCGGTCGGCGCCGGGGATGATCCGCATTGGTTGGACTCGTGTGACTGTCACGGTGATCGTGGCGTCGGTAACGGTTGCGGTGCCGGTGGCTCCGGCTCGTTGGAGGTAGGCG
>WBZM01001694.1_pt1 | contig 10106 bp, 8 predicted proteins | sample 5204271 | NCBI WGS metagenome assembly WBZM01 (sample SAMN12344346, study PRJNA552823) | activated sludge metagenome | biome: Activated sludge suspended growth; feature: Nitrification reactor; material: Wastewater; isolation source: activated sludge from nitrification reactor of wastewater treatment... | reverse complement strand
CGGCGTCAACGAGAATGTCACTCACCGTCCGAAGGGCGGAACGGGCTACACGGTAAACATTGCTTACGAGGAGTTTAATCACACTCGAACCCGACTGCTTCAGCGTGAGCGTCATGAGGCTGGTATCGAGTTCTTTGTGGAGAACAACCAGACCGTGGTTCGACTTCCCGCTACTGATAAGGCAAAGCGAGTTGTCGCAGCCATAAAGGAAACGGTGGAGCAGAAGCGCAAGGAAAAGATCGTCGAAGAGACTATCGAGCTGACAGGTCTCACCACGCCCGCACTACGATCCAAGTTCTTTACCCGATTAATTTCATCGCTGCCGGGATACAAGCTCAAGAACGTGATGAACTTGAAGGTTTCGTCATTGCAAACCAAGAGCGAGGACGAAGATGATAGCCTGGACTTGGAAGATGATTTGGAGGACGGTGCTGCAAAGGAGATGTTTGCTGCCGTTGTACACAGCATGGCTCTGTCAGGCCAGAATCTCGTTCAGTCACAGGAATACAAAGATCTGACGGCAAGAGGCTTCTTTATTACAGCAATCACTTGGCGGTCGGAGTATGAGCGAGGAACTGTCGTACTTTCTTCAGGCGGCTCGGCAGCGCTGAGTTCTGAGGACTCCACTGAGGAACTAATGCTGCCTCTGCGCACTGCGTTGGCAGACGCCATGAAATCGACGAAACGGTAGCTTAAAATGGGGGCGTGTCCGGAATTTTGTGTAAACGGGGTTTGAGTTAAACGTTGTTCATCCGGTCTTCGAACTGGATAGTAAATCGGGTCAGTGCTGCCTTCCAATCCCGAATGGGCATGGTCCATTTCTGGCTGATGTTGCGTAGCGCCAGGTAGAACAGTTTCATCAGCGCCTCATCGCTCGGAAACGAGCCGCGGTTCTTGGTGATTTTGCGCAAGCTCATGTTCACCGATTCAATTGCATTGGTCGTATAGATGACTTTCCGTATCTCTGGCGGGTAGTCAAAGAACGGCGTGATGCGCGGCCAGTTTCGGCGCCAGGACTGACTGATGGGCAGGTAGGCATCGTCCCATTTGTCCTCGAACTCACCGAGCATCTGCTCAGCTTCGTCGGCGGTGGCGCTGGTGTATATCCGCCGGAGGTCGGCGGCCACCGCCTTGCGCATTTTCCATGAGACGTAGTTCAGGCTGTGTCGGACCATATGAACAATGCACAGTTGAACGGCGGCGTGGGGATAGACCGCCTCGATGGCTTCCGGAAATCCCTTCAAGCCATCGACGCAGGCGATGAAGACATCCTGAATGCCGCGATTCTTCAATTCCGTGACCACCTGCAGCCAGAACTTGGCGCCTTCCGTCTGGGCAATCCACAGGCCCAGCACTTCCTTTTCGCCGGCCAGGTTGAGTCCAATCGCCAGATAGACGGCTTTGACGCGCACACTGCCATCCCTGACTTTGACGTGGATGCAGTCCAGATAGACGATGGGGTAGATGCTGTCCAGCGGCCGTGACTGCCAAGCTTTGGCCTCTTCAATCACGGCATCGGTGACCGATGAAATCAGCGTCGGCGACACCTCGGTGCCGTACATCTCTTCCAGGTGCGACTGGATTTCGCGGACCGTCATCCCTCGGGCGTACAGCGACAGAATCTTGTCGTCGAAGCCTGTCCAGCGGGTCTGGTGTTTGGGAATCAACTGCGGCTCGAAGGTGCCGTGGCGGTCGCGGGGAATATCTATCGGCAATTCACCGAACTCCCCTTTCAGCGTCTTCCGGCTCTTCCCGTTGCGCGTGTTGCCGGCCGGGTTCTCCACGGCCTCGTTCTTGCCATGCCCAAGATGCTCGGACATCTCTGCTTCCAGTGCCTTCTCGACCAGCAACTTCGTGAGTTGCTTGAGCAAGCCATTCTCGCCAATCAGGTCTTCCGGCTTCTGGTAACCAGCCAGCAGGCTATCCAGCAACTCCTTGGGTACTGCTTTCTTTGCTACGGCCATCATCGCTCCTTGGGGCGCGGCAGTCTCCTGCCAAATGACCGTTTACACAAAAATTCTTACACCCTCTAGGCGGCAAAACCGGGCATGGACAGCATGACGAGCAAGGCAAGATCACAACGATTGCGCATGATGAGCACCTCTTCAAGTAAATTCGGCTTAGTGGCCGGCATGTTTGCCGGGTTTGCGAACGGTTAGTTCCTGGTTCACCGGGTTACCGTTCGCTGGCATCGACACTCCACCGTGAGTGGTCGCTCGTGGGGCCTCGGCGACCGGCCCCATCCATTCGTGGGCCTGAGTACCGGTGGGCTGCTTGTACCAGCCGGGGTCGCGATAATTCCCCGGCTTCTGATCGCGACGCACTTTCAGCATCGAGAACATGCCGCCCATTTCAACCGCACCATAGGGTCCTTGGCCGGTCATCATGGGGAGCGTGTTGTCGGGAATCGGCATTTCCATCTCCCCCATGTCCGCCATGCCGCGTTCGCCCATCACCATATAGTCGGGAATCAAATCGGTGATCTGCTTGACGACACCCCGGTGATCCACGCCAATCATCGTCGGCACGTCGTGTCCCATGGCATTCATCGTGTGATGGCTCTTGTGGCAATGGAAAGCCCAATCGCCTTCCTCATCGGCCAGGAATTCGATCTGTCGCATCTGGCCGACCGCGACATCGGTCGTCACCTCCGGCCAGCGGGAACCGATTGGCGTCGGGCCGCCATCGGTGCCACTGACGACAAACTCGTGCCCGTGCAAATGCATTGGGTGATTGGTCATCGTCAGGTTGCCCATGCGGATGCGTACTTTGTCGCCCTTGCGGACATTCAGCGAATCGATGCCTGGGAATGCCCGGCTGTTCCAGGTCCACAGATTGAACTCGAGCATCGTATTGACCTGCGGTGTATAGCTGCCCGGGTCGATGTCATAAGCGTTGAGCAGGAAACAGAAGTCGCGGTCGACTTCCTCGATCAGCGGATGCTTGCTCTTCGGGTGGGTTACCCAGAAACCCATCATGCCCATGGCCATCTGGGTCATCTCGTCGGCATGCGGGTGATACATGAAGGTACCCGGGCGTCGTGCAACGAACTCATAGACGAAGGTCTTGCCGACCGGAATTTGCTTCTGATTGAGGCCGCCCACCCCATCCATACCGTTCGGCAGGCGCTGCCCGTGCCAGTGAATGGTGGTGTGCTCCGGCAGCCGATTGGTCACGAAGATGCGCACGCGGTCGCCTTCGACGACCTCGATGGTCGGGCCGGGGCTTTGTCCGTTGTAGCCCCACAAATGGGCTTTCATGCCCGGAGCGATTTCGCGAACAACCGGTTCGGCGACGAGATGGAATTCCTTGACGCCCTTGTTCATCCGCCACGGCAAGGTCCAGCCGTTGAGGGTCGCCACTGGATTGTAAGAGCGCCCGTTGGGCGGCTGGAGCGGCGGCATGGTATCCGGCTTGTCCATCGTTACCAGTTCGGGCAGCGCCGCCATGGCGACGGAACTGACCGAAGCGGCGGCGACGGCACCACCAGCTATCCCCAGGTTCTTGAAAAATTCGCGACGAGAAGTCATGTCGAATCCTTTGCGCTCAGTGGTCGGCCCGACCCGTCGCCGTGACGGTGGCGCGGGCCGCCGTGTTCAGCGAGGGTTTGCCGATCATCGACATCTGCAGATCGCCCTCGGCAATCCAGAAATCCCGCAACGTCTCGATATAGCTGTTAACCGTCGCGATCTGCGTTCGCGCCTCGGCAAGCAACTCGAACACGCCAATCAGCATGCCGTTGTAGCGCAGCACGTTTTCTTCGGAAATCCGCTTGTGGAGCGGCACGATCTCGTCGCGATAATGGCGGGCAATATCGTAGTGGGTCCGATAGGCGTGATAACTTTCGCGAACCTCCGAGCGCGCAATCGTCGCGGCCTCGGCAGCCCGTTCGACCGCCTGCATATAGATGGCCTCGGCCTTGGCCACCTTGGCGCCACCCCAATCGAAGATCGGCAACTCAAAGCTGATTTCGTAGCCTTTCTTGTAGCCGCTGTCCCGGGCGCCTTCCAGGACGCGGGCCGGCCCCACCTCCAGAACGTTGATCAAGCGGGTCGCCTTGCTCAATCCCAAGTTACTGGCCAGGGCTTCGGTTTCGAGACGAATGGCTTGCAGGTCGAGGCGCTGATCGAGGGCCACCTGTTCCAGGACGGGGAGTTCATTGACGGCCGTCGGCAAGTCCGGCAGCCGCTCGGGAAGCTGGAAAACCGATCGGTCGGCTAGTCCAAGAACTCTGGCCAGGCGCTCCCGGGAGGAGGTGGCCGCCTGTTCCGCCCGCGCCAGGTTCAGCGCCGCATCGGCGTAGAACGCCTGTTCCCGAGCCTGACGCAGTTTGCTGAAGTTGCCCACCTGCGCCATCCGGCGGGCCAGTTCGGCGCTGGCCTCCGCACCCTTTTTAACTTTACGTAGGTAGCGCACGGACTCTTCGGCCGCGACGGCGGTGAAATAGGCCTGCCGGGTGTCGGCGGCCAGACGGGCCACCTCGATGATCGCCAGGCGCTGGGTTTGTGCAAAATTGCGCCGCTCGACCTCGACGGCTAGTGGCATGGTGATCAAGGCGAAGATATTGAAGGTCAGCGCTTGTTCGATCTTGTATTCGCGACTGCCGTTTTCCGGTTTGCTGGCCCGCAGCATCGAGAAGTGCGGATTGGGCAGCCTACCGACCTGCACCAGGTCGGCCTCGCTGATCCCCAGATCAAAAAAGCGGGCCTGCAGCCCCCGGTTGTTGAAGAGCGCCAACTGGATGGCGTCGTCCACCGTCAGCGGTTTCGCCAGCAGTTCATCGACGCGAGTTTGCAGGGTTGCGCGCTCCTTGTCGCTGCGCGCCCACTTCACTTCCTTGCCGAGCCGCTCGTGGACAGTCTGTTCAACGCTGCCGAAGCCGCCGTCATTGGAGAAAGTGGCGCATCCCGCCAAACTCGTCAGGACGACCACGTACCAGGCGCGCTTGCCGCTGCTGTACAGCCCTTTGGAGAGATGGGAAGACATGGCTTATTTCTTCTCAAGCGGGGCGGCTTCGGTTGCTGTTCCCGAAGGTTGCTGTGCTTTCGAAGGCGCAAGAATTTCTGCGTCGAGATGCCCCATATGGCCCCGCAAGCGCCCCATCTGCTCATTGGCTTGCCGCCAATCCTGAACCGTTTCGTCCGCCATGGGTTTGTAGTCGACAAATACCGACCGGTAGCCTGCAGGTGGCGTCGATAGGGACGCGTGGTCATCGGCCCATACCGGACTGATGGCAACGACCAGGATCAATACCCTATGTTTCATGATGTCTCCACGGGGAATGAGGAGTCTTGGGAATCTATCGCTCCCATGGTGGACATCATGCTTTCGCGAAACCAACAATCGGCTGACTTACGGATTACATTTGCGTAATCTAGGGCGATCGCTGCTGAATCCGACGGAAAATGCACCAACGATAGCCAACGGTTGGTGGAGAGCGTCATGAAAATATTGGTCGTAGAAGATGAACCAAAGACCGGGATATACCTGAAACAAGGCCTCGTTGAGGCAGGTTTCGTAGTCGATCTGGTGGCTAACGGCCTGGATGGCTTGCATCTGGCGCTGACCGAGGCGCATGATCTGGCCATCCTTGATGTCATGCTGCCGGGTATCGATGGCTGGCAGGTGTTGCAGGGAATTCGGCGGGCCGGGAAGGATATACCCGTACTGTTCCTGACCGCCCGCGATCAGGTGGAAGACCGGGTCAAAGGCCTGGAGTTGGGGGCTGACGATTATCTGGTCAAACCGTTTGCTTTTTCGGAATTGCTGGCCCGCGTCAGAACCTTGTTGCGGCGGGGGGGCAAGGCAAAAGAGTCGGAGTTTCTGCGGGCGGCCGACCTTGAACTTGATCTCCTGCGGCGTCGGGTGACCCGTGCGGGGAAACGTATCGACCTGACCGCCAAGGAGTTTGCCTTGCTCGAACTATTGCTGCGCCGCCAGGGTGAGGTGTTGCCCCGTTCGTTGATCGCCTCCCAGGTTTGGGACATGAATTTCGATAGTGACACGAATGTCATTGAAGTCGCCATCAAACGCCTGCGGGTCAAGATTGACGAAGGCTTCGAACCGAAGCTGGTGCGCACGGTCAGGGGGATGGGCTACGTTTTGGAGATTACCGATTGAGTCAAACACGGAGTCGATCGCTGACGCTTCACTTGACCTTGTGGTTTGCATTGGCGTCGGTATTCGTGCTGTTCCTGCTCGGCTTGTTGATCGGGCGCTCGGTGGAACAACACTTCGAAGAGCAGGACATCGAGGTGCTGGCCGGCAAAATGGAGTTGGCCAAGCATGTTCTTGAGAAAGCGCTGACCACGCCAAGTGGCGAGACGCTGGCAAAACAGTTGGATGAGGCTTTGACTGGGCATCACGGTTTGGTTATTGCCGTGGTTGGACCTAATCGGCAACGCTTGGATGCCCATGTGGGGCTTGTTCTACCCACTGAATTGCTCAGCGATCGACTGGCGACCGGTGGTGGACGCCCGATCAAATGGGTCGCCGACGATGGTCTCCCATGGCGAGGTATTTCGGCCACACTGACCACCCGAGGCCAGGCGGGGTCCTCGTACACCGTCGTGGTGGCCACCGAAATATCGCATCACGAGCATTTCATGGGCGCGTTCCGGCAAACCTTGTGGGTTTTCATGCTACTCGCCACGCTGGCCATGGGGCTGCTCGGCTGGTTTGTCGTCCGGCGCGGACTGGCGCCGCTGCAGACGATAAAGCGTCAAGCTGCCGCGATCACCGCCAACCGACTGCACACCCGTCTGCCGGTCGATGCTATTCCCCTTGAACTGGGCGACTTGGCGAACACCTTGAACGACATGCTGTCTCGGCTGGAAGAGTCCTTCCAGCGGCTGTCGGATTTTTCGTCCGACCTTGCCCATGAACTGAGAACGCCGGTCAGTAACTTGCTGACCCAAACCCAGGTCACGCTGTCGCGAGCCAGAACGGCCGACGAATATCGGGACATACTGGCTTCCAACGCGGAGGAGTTCGAGCGCCTGTCCCGGATGATCGCCGACATGCTTTTCCTGGCTAAGGCAGAAAATAACCAACTCATCCCGCACCCGGAGCCACTCGAACTAGCCGACGAAGTTGCCGAATTGCTGGAGTTCTACGGGGTGCTGGCCGAGGAAAAGGAAAACCATCTGTCTGTCATTGGTCATGGCACCGTATCCGGCGACCGTCTGATGCTACGTCGGGCGATCAGTAACCTGCTTTCCAATGCGCTTCGCTACACCCCGGTTGGTGGAACGGTAACGGTCCGGATCGAAACGCAGGGCGATGAGGAGGTTAAATTGACAGTGGAAAACACGGGGTCATGTATCGCGGCCGAGCATCTGCCTCGCCTGTTTGATCGTTTCTACCGGACCGACAGTGCCCGCCAACGAACAACCGAAGGCTCAGGCCTAGGATTAGCCATCACGCGCTCCATCTTGATCGCTCATGGTGGTGATGTCAGCGTGAGGTCGGCAGAAGGCATCACGCGATTCACACTGTCCTTGCCAGTTGGTGGGCAACTGTAAAAAGGCGATGAGTCGGGTCGATTTTTATAAATGCAGCGAAGTGGGCCGACACCTGACGCGGCTAATGCCTCATCCACGTCGGTGAAAACACCCCAGTGTCCGCCCGGCCAGCACCCCGACCGCCAGCGGCACGCACGGCAGCAACAGCGGATGCAGCGTCACCGGCAGCACGAAACCGATCATCATCGCGCAGAGGACTACGATCCCCAAGCTGGCGTATAGCGCGAACATTTCCGGATCGTGCTGAAGGAATTCCTTGGCCTTGATGAGCCGCGCGAATCCCCCGTCGACGACTGCCGCCAACACGAATACGGCCAGCCAGGGCAGCCATTCGAGCAGGGTGGACAGTCTATAGCTGGCGAGCAGCAGCAACGCATCGACCGAGCGGAAGTAGGCGTTGTTGAAGAGGCGCTGGTTGACCGAGGACATCTCCCGGGACACCGCGCCGTTCACGCCCGCTGGCGAAGGCGCATCCTTCGCGGCAGGAATTGGCGTGACTTCGGCCGTCGAATCTTGCATGCGCATCGCCCGATTGAGCAGGCGGGTGGCGGGCTCGGCGCCCCAGTAGGCCGCGGCCGCTTCATGCTCGGCACGTAGCTGTGTGAGGAAGCGTTCCGGGGGATGGGCCGACGGCACGTACAGCACCAGGACCAGCAGGACGAGCAACGACAACACGGCGACGGCGCGGATCATGCGGTCGCCTTTGCCGGGGCGTGGCGCGCATCCGCATCGGGATCGAGGATCGGAAACCGTCCCTTGATGATTCGGCCGCCCGACACCGAGGCGAAGTACTGGAGGTTGGGCAACTTGCCCAGAACCTCGGCCGGCACCATCTCCTCAAAGCTCTCCGTGAGTTGTGCGGAATAGCTCGACGAAAAGTCGCCCAAGTGGGCATCCGAACCATGGCTGAGGCCGACGCGCACCGTATGGATTGCCGTCTTGCCGAAGGTCTCGACCACGAAGTCCTGGGTCGGCCGGTCCTTGGTGCGCAGCGCGATCAGGTTGTTGAGGTTGCCCAGCGCCATGCGCGCCGCGTCTTCGCTGCCCAGCCGCCTGGCCAGGTCCGCCAGGGTCTGCATCGCGCAGGTGGTGAAGATGCCGCCCTCGGCGCCCTTGTTGAGGATCTCGATCAGCGGCTGGTTGATGACGTTCGATACCTCGTCGACGAACAGCGCGATGCGCCGGTAAATGCCCAGGTTGTAGCGCATGCCGGCCCGGGCCGCCTGGTCGGCCAGGGCCAGGGCGCCAATGGCCGAGGCGACCGACGGATCGGGCAGGGAATCCAGGCACATGTAGAGCACGTGGCCGGCGCGTTCGATCTTCTCGAAATTCATGATCGGCCGGGTGTCGTCGGCATCGAAGGGATCAGGCGAGAGGCTACGGCCCAGGTCCCCAGAGGTCAGCATAGACAGGATGGGCAGCAGGTTGGCGGTGATCTTCTGGTAATGCTCCCGATTGTGGCGGAAGGTGCGCACCTGCGCGTCGATCACCTTGTTGCGCTGGTTCTGGGCGATGTGGTGCTCGTAATAGGCGACAAAGGCCATCAGGTCGGCGCTGGCGGCTTCCGACGGCCGCTTCAGGTTACCGCGCTGAGCGTCGTTCAGCAGTTTCTTCATTGCCGGCAGATCGTGCCAGCCGGCGCCCAGGGTCTGGTCGTAGTAGCGGCGCAGCGATCCTTCAAGCACCGGTTCGATGCCGCCCTCAATATACTTGGTGAGTTTCACCAGGTTGGGCCGCTCTTCAATTTCGACCAGGCCCTGCACCACGACGTTGACCGCATCCCAGCCGAAGGCCGAGAAGGCGCCGGCCGTGTCGGGCGGCATGATGGACTGGATGCGCGAGGCGATTTCAGTGGGCTTCTGCCAGTTGAAAGTAAAGTCCAGCCGTACGCCGCGCTCCGGGAACGCCGGGTGGAATTCCAGGAAGGTATCCTGATCCCGGTAGTCTGTGCACGCGCGCTCGACCACGCGCTTTAGGCGCCGACTGTTCTTAGGGTCGATGACGATCACGACATCGCCGCGCCGGATCGCCTGGGTGATCAGGTTTGCCAAGGCGACGCCCTTGCCGGACTGGGTGGTGCCGACCAGCAGCGTGCCGCCCTCGAAGTTCTGCAGCGGTCGGTACAAGGGGACTTCCTGCGGCTCGACACCGTGGATGTAGGGCAGGCCGATCTCGGCGTCCGGCTGGGGCTTGGGGTCGTAACCGAGCAACTGCAGCCAGTGCGGCGATACCGCGAATTCCCGGTAGTCGATCTTGGCCAGTTCATAGAGCCGCTGCGAATGCACGGGCTGCCATTCGAAGCCGAAACCCAGGAACACCGAGGCCGGGTCAGGGCAGCAGCGGGCCAGGTCGTCGGTGCCGATGACTTCGATGGCGCGCCCGCACAGGGCGGCGCGCAGGATCAGTATGCGCAATGCCTGGGCCACCCGCCATACGCCCATGGCGAAGCAGGTAAGGGCGAGCGGCAGTGCCAGTTGCCCTGGAAGCGTGCCGGTGAGGCCGGTCCCCCCGAAATAAATGAGTGCCAGTCCCCAGGCGATGCCGGCATAAGCTTCGTAGGCCCGGCGCCAAGGCATCTCGTAG
>WBZM01004491.1_pt1 | contig 10108 bp, 16 predicted proteins | sample 5204271 | NCBI WGS metagenome assembly WBZM01 (sample SAMN12344346, study PRJNA552823) | activated sludge metagenome | biome: Activated sludge suspended growth; feature: Nitrification reactor; material: Wastewater; isolation source: activated sludge from nitrification reactor of wastewater... | reverse complement strand
GCTTAAGCCATCCCTACTATTCGCATGGGATCGTTCAAAAAATTTATACCCCGACCCCCCAATAACCCCGACCACCAGTAGTCCTAAAAGAAACTTATAGTCGTCCATCGCCACTCCCTGTTCCCCTTCCCGAATGATCCCTAGCGGTCGCGGTCATAGTCCTTTACCGGCTTCCGCAACGGCTTCACATCGCGCGGTCGATCCGCCGCCTTGCTCCAATCCTTCTCTGGAACGTGCTTTGCCAAGCCGCGCGAATGTTCCCGAAAATGCTTGGCTGCATCATCTCGGGAGATTTTTCCTTGAGCAAGCCCCTCCATCATCGCCGCGTGTTCGTGCCCTGTCGCTTTCTCGACTGCTTGGCCATTGGCGTCGAGGAAGTTAACGGCTGCGCCGAAAGCCGCGCGCTTGTTGCCATCAACAAACGCATGATTTCTGGCAATGCCTTCAGCGTAGCAGGCCGCAAGTTGGAATATGTCCGTCTCACCATAGGCGAACAGGTTTTTCGGACGTGCAAGGGCGGACTCAAGCAAGGCGGCGTCCCGCAATCCGTGCGAGCCGCCGCCAAGTTCGATCATACCCCGATGCAACGCTTCGACCTCTATACGCGAAATCCAGTGGGGTTCCTTCACCGCTTCGCCAACTCAACGATGGTGTCGCGGTGCTTTTCCAAGGTGCGGGCGATCCGCTCTTCCATCTCTGGCGTAACCCCGCCCGCAGCATTCGTCAGACGGCGATATTCTTCCGCAGACATAAGCACCAAACGATCACGCTGATGGCTGGTGATGATGACGGGCTGATCCATCGCCGCATCACTGAACGCGCCGATGTTGTTCTTGAATTCTGTGGCTGTAACCCGAGTCATGGCATCCTCCTTTCAGCTACGAGTGTATGGCTAAAATGGCTAATTTGTCCATAGGACAATATGCCTAGCGGTCGCGGTCATAATCCTTGCTCGGCTTCCGCAACGGCTTCACATCGCGCGGTCGATCCGCCGCCTTGTTCCAGTCCTTCGCCGGCAACGGTGTGCCGGCCGGCCGTGCCGGCTCGGCCGCTTTCGTCCAATCCTTCGCAGGGATGGCCCCGCGGCTGAACGCGGGATCAGATTTCACCGGCACTTCCTGCACTTTGCGCGCCACCTGCGGCGGTAAACCGGCGGGGGATGGTGTCGGGGCAGGGTGCGAGACGTGGCGAACCTCGTGCGGTGCCTTGCCCGCATTCGGAAGATTCCGTGCGCTCTTGTCGAAATCGCGTTGCATGGGCTTCTGCTCCTGTGGTCGCGCGGCATTCTGCTGCGCTGAATATCGGGGGTCTTTGCCACGGCGGGAATAGACCTGCCGCCAAGCCTCGCGGATTTTTTCGCGCTCCGCATCCTGTTCGCGGATCAGTTCCGCGCGCGCCGCAAGGTAGGCTTCCCGCTGCCGCGCAAGCGCGGCGGATCGGTCGGCCTTCACGGTGGCAATCTCGGAATCGAGCGAGGCTTTCACATGGTTGGCAACGGCCAAGCGGTCGCGCTCGATGACACGTTCAAACGTCTGCCGCCGAAGATCGGATGACAGCACGTTGGCGAAGATCAGCGACAACAGCCCGGCGCCCTGGGCCTGGCCCTCGCGCTGCTGGATTTTCGCGGTCTGGAAGGCCACCGCCAGCTTGCCGATCGCCGATCGTTCAAGGACCGCGAAATCGCGCTGCCGCCCGCGCACCTCGCGGAAGAACGAAGCCCACACCGGCTTAGTGCGCTTCTTGTGCTCGGCGGCAGCATCCTTGATCTGCTGACCGAAGGTCGAATAGACCGCATCACGCGCGGCCTTGTTCTGCGCAGCCAGATCGCGCCACGCCTGCTTGTGGCGGGCCTTCTGTGCGTCCGACAAGTCTTTGAGCAACGCGGCCTCGCTCGGCCCCTTGGCGGGCTTCTGCGGGGCAGGGGAAGCCGCCGCCGTGTGATCCTTGCGGATCTCCGGCGGGGCTTTCTCACGGGCGGGGGTCAGGATCTTCCCCCGCTCCTTTTCGTATGCTGCGGCCCATGCCGACAGTTTGCGAAAATCGTTGCTCGTGGCCAACATCTTGCCGGTGTCGGGATCGACCCGATTCAAGATGACGTGGACGTGCGGGTGGCTCCGGTCGGTGTGGCAGACGATCAGGGCTTGCAGATGATCGGCCCCCAGCACCTTCAACGATTGATCCGCCGCCCTGACCATTTCGGCGCGGGTCAGGTTCGCCGCTTCGTCGGGATGCCATGCGAGAGCGTAGGCGTAAACGTGGGCGGTCGATTTCCGGCCCGTGGCCCTCACGCCCGCCAGCTCCTTCAGCTCGTCGGCTCGGCGGGCGGTGGCAATCATGATGCGCTTGGCGGTTTCGGGATCGTCGGTGGCAAGGTTGCGGGTTTCCGTCCATGCCACGCGGTCGGCGGTCGCAAGGTGCGGGCCGTCATCCTGCCGCTTGTCGTGCAGGTAGTAGGCGAAGGCACCCTTGAACGAGTGCCCCGCTTTGGCAACGTCAGGCACCATCGGCGGCGAGCCTTGCAACAGCGGCCCGAACCTCGTCCAGAACCGCCGAGAGATGCGGGGGCACCTTGCCGCCCGCGTTCAGCCGGTGGGCAATCTGGTTGAGGTTCACACCCACGCGATTCAGTTCGAGCAAAAGGGCCTCGTCCGCGTCCTTGCGGGCAGGGGCCACCTTGCGGCGAAGGACGATCCGGCGGCAATATTCGGACAGGGACAGGCCCGCCCGCGCGGCCTGCTCCTGAACGAAAGCGAGTTCGGCGGCGGTGACGCGGCAAGCGGGCAAGCGTTCGTCGCGCTGCTCGCCGTCCGCCAGTCGGGGCCGTCCGGTGCGGGGTTTCGTGTCGGTCATGCGTAACCCTTACGGGGGGTTTCAGGGGGGCAGGATTGCCCCCTCTGACAAGCGTTTTTGGATACCAAAAACATAGCTTGCTACCAAAATCCTTTTGCCATAATATCCCCGCAATCCTTAAAGGCAAGTTACTATCGCGCAACACCCCCTCCCCCCCTTTGCGTTGGTGCCGCCATGACGTTTTTCGCCGACCCCGCCGCCTTCCCCTGCCCCCCCGATGGGCTGTTTCTCGGCCTCGATGATCGAAACCGTGAAATCGGCTTGCCGCTCGAACGCCACGCCCTGACCATCGCCGGATCGGGAGCCGGTAAAGGGGCCTGCCTTTTAATCCCGAACGCTCTGCGGTGGGGCGACAACCTGTTGGCGGTCGATCCCAAGGGCGAAAACGCGGAGGCCACATGGCAGGCACGGGAAGCCCTCGGCCAGTCCGTCCATGTCCTCGACCCCTTCCAAGCGGCCAACGTGCCCGACCGGCTGCGGGGGGCCTTCAACCCCCTCGCCTCGATCCGCGTGGACAGCCCCACGGGCCGCGAGGATTGCGAGGTCATCGCCGATGGCCTTGTGAAACGATCCGACCCGAAACATGAGGAATGGTATGACGGCGCGGGCGCTCTGCTCTCCGGCATCATCGCCTATGTGGTCGAAACCGCCCCACCCGAACACCGCACCCTCGCCGCCGTGCGCGGGGTGCTGGTGCAGTCCGACGAAGCCTTGGCCGAAGATGCTGAACGGATGCAGCAATGCACGGCCTTCGGCGGTCTGGCACGGGAAGCGGGCTTAACGATCACTGTGGCCTTGGGATCGGCCAAGGGCATGGAAAAAGACTTCCTGTCCTCTGCCCGCCGGTTCACCCGTTGGCTGGATTCCCCGCAGATCGCGGCCACCCTTGCCCGCTCTACCTTCAACCTTGCCGACCTGAAACAAGGCCGCGCGTCGGTGTTTTTGGTGCTACCGCCCAAATACCTCGACACTCACGCCGCCTTCCTGCGCCTGTTCGTGCGCTCGGCCATTGAAGCGATGATGACAGACGGCCTGAACAACGGTGCGCGCTGCCTGTTCCTGCTCGATGAGTTTTTCAGCCTCGGACGGCTCGACATTGTGGCCAAGTCGGCGGGTCTGATGCGGGCCTACAAACTGCACCTATGGCCGTTTTTACAGGACATAGGGCAAGGCCGTGCCCTATACGGTCAGGCGTTCGACACGTTCTTTGCGAACGCTGACGCCGTGACTTTTTTCGGCAACACTGATCTGCCAACCCTAGAATTTGTGTCCCGCGCGGTCGGGACAGTGCAGCTAGAGGACTTGAACCTCACCCCCCCACAAACCACAAGCGTCCTCACCGCCGCCGATCATGTCGCCGCAAGCGCCCCTGTTCCCCAACCCCGCCCGCTCCACCTTCCCCCGACAAAGAAGGCCTCGGCCAACATGATGCTAACGGGGGTTGTGGGCGCGGTGAATCTCGCAAGACACGCAGATTATGAAACGGAAGTGCAAAACCAAGCCTCGCGCCGCGCAATCCTCGACCACATCCGCCAAGTTGAAGCCGCCGCCGATGCCAACGCCATGCGCGAATATCAACACGCCCTTTCAAGACGAGGCGAAGCACGGATAACCCCCGACGCCGTGGCCACCCTCGTCGGCAAGGGCGAAGGCAGCACCGTGGCCCGCGCCATTATCGCCTTCTTGCGCGGTGGGTCGCGGCTCCTGCTGACCCCTGCCCCGTATTTCAACCAGAACCCGCCGGTTCTCCCCGACCCCGCCGAAGTTGAAGCCGCCGAAAAGCAAAGACGCCTTGCCGAGTTTACGACATGGAAAAAAAACCGCCTCACCGAACTGGCGGGGCCGTGGGGTGTTCTTATCAACCTTGTAACGCTCGGCGGTCTGGCCGGATCGGTCGGCTTCGGCATCTGGCGGGCTTGGATGCTTTACAACACCCCCCCTAGCCCCTTCGGTTTCGGCGCACTCGACCCACTCTTCGGCGGCGGCTTCATCTTCTTCGGCGGCCTGTTCGTCACCGCCATCCTGCGGCAACTCACGATCACGGCGGCGGGGAAGGCGGTCGCACAACAGTTGGCGCGAGAAACCCCCGAACGGCTGACGAAGTTGGGCTAGGGGATAACCCCCGCCCCTGCCCTTCTCGGGCGGGGGCTTTCATGTTACCCTTTCACGAAACCGCCCATTTTAGGGCATGAAAGGGCACGTTACAGGCATGAAATACAGCGCAAGTCAGGCCGCAAAGGCCACGGGAAAGAGCGTCCCGACGATCACGCGGGCAATCAAAAATGGAACGATTACAGCGGTTAAGCTGGATGGCGGGGGATATGAAATCGAACCCGCCGAACTGCACCGCGTTTTTCCGGCCCTAACGTCTGTCAGTGACACGAAAGGGCACACTTTAGGACGTGAAACCCCTGTTTTACCCCCTGAAAACAGCGGGTTGGAACTGCTTGTTAAGACGCTGCAAGAGCAACTGTCCGACCTGCGGGAAGATCGGGACGCATGGCGGGCCGAGGCGGGCAAGTGGCAGGATCAAGCCGAGGTCGTCATGCGGCTCTTGCCTGCCCCTGCATCGGAATCCGCTCCTGCGGGGCAGGGGAAGCCCGCCCACGGGCTTTGGGCGCGGCTGCGGGGGAAGGTGCCCGCGAACAACTAACCCCCTCCAGAGGCCGGAAAATGGACGAGAACACGCCTGCCACGCGGGGCAGGCTGATAAGCAGCTACGGAGTCCGCGTAAAAGACGGCAAGGGCGAGACGTTCCGCATCTGGTATTGGTATGCGGGGCCAGAAGCCGAACCCTTCACCAGTGAAGACCTCGCCGAAGTTCTGGAATACGCCTTCGGAAAACGAAACTGACCCCGCCGATGAGGCCCGCATGGAAGACGCCGAAGAAGCCCGCGAATGGTTCCTGACGAAACACTTTTGCAGCCGCGCAAAGGACGGCAAGGAAGAGGTTGTTGAAATGTGGTTCTACTACGCCACGCGGGAGTCCGAACCGTTCGTCAGCGAAGACCTTGGCGAAGTTCTGGAATACATGACGGAAACCCGAAACTAGCCAATGGGGGTGGGGCCTTGAAGGAACTCGTCTTGATCCTGATGACCGTCACAGCGGGCGATCACGCCGCCGACTACCGCGCGACCTTTTGGCGGCTCGGCCCTTATCCGGCGCAACTCTGCAAGGAAAAGGCGGTGCGCTTCAATCTGCACCAGAAAGACCGCGAAGGGACAAAATCGGTTTATTATTGCGTCCCGCCGGACGTGAAACGCTAGAGCGTCCACCGTGGGGGCAGGGCGGCGAGCCATTCGCGGTAGTCCTGACCGGCACGGCGGGCAGAGGGGTCGGGTCGATCCCAAGAGGCGTGCGAGCCTGACCACTGCGGCCCGTCCTGCCAGCTATCGCCTAAGCCGCCCAAGAGCGGCGCGGTATCCTCGAACACGCCAAGAAAGGCCCGCGTCCGGTAGTCTGGCGTGGGCGGGGTGGGGACAAACACAAAGACCCCGTTGACCAAAAACATGGTGCCGGTGATCGCGCCCGCCGCGTAATTGAAAAGATCGCGTGAAATCATCCTCTAGAATTAGCGGGTTTCGCTCGATCCTGTCAAATTAGCCTTTGGCGCGGCGCGGGAAAAATTGCCGCTTTCCGCAGGGTTTCAAAGGCAAGCGGCGGGGCCGCAGCCATGATTTAACCCAAAAATTCTGCATATACGATTCAAGCCACATGGTTTTTTTCATCGAATGAAAGCCGGATCGGGACAATAACGGGGTTTTGTAGCGGGTTCCATTTGGCGAAGATCGCGCGGGTTTCGGCCTCGGAAGGGCGCAAGGTGCCCCAGATGATCGGCCCGCCGGTGCGTTCAAGGGCCGCGAAGCCCTTGAACGTGCGGGGGGGATTATTCGCCATGCGGCCCGTCATCTTCGGCGCGGTCACGGCGGGGCAGGATCACAAAGCGGCCTGACACCGAAATGCCCTCGTGCAATTCAATCGACATTCCACCGGAATCTATATCCCATGCGGCTCCCACCTCGATAAACTGCTTTTTCACCTCGCCGTTGCTGGTCGTATATTCGCGCGGCTTTAAGACGTTGTAAGTTTTTCTGCTCATTGTAAAAATTCCTTTCTTCAAAGATTTTAACCACAATTCGGGTTAAGCGCCCCTTAATTGTAGCAGGGTTGCATGACTTGCTCATGCAACCCTGCCTCGTGGCGAACAGCGGGGGGGCAAGCGGAAAGCGGAATCTGCGGGGGTGGTGCGGGCGCAGCCGAAGGCGAGCCACGGCCCCGCTGATTGCGATTGTAGCGCGCTAGGGGGCAGCGCCCCCAGCCTTGCCACCTTTCCACCGGCAATTCGGTCGAAAAGGGGCGGGGGCGGCCAAAGCCGGTTCCCCGCCGCGACCTATGCGCCCATCACTTCTTCACGGCGGAAGCGTAACTTTATCGCGCCCGCTCAGTCGTTGTGTGCGACCAGTTGGCTCTGGCCCTTGGTCTCGGATGGTCGGGTTTGGCCTGCTTCGCAGACCATGCCGCGCCAGAGGCGCGGCTTCAAGGTGCTTCGCTCACCAAAAACAGGGGGATTTGTTCCCTGTTCCCGCACCCGCTTTCTAAGGGCAAGGGATAGCCGAAGCTCCGAGCCGTTCAACTGCTTCGCCGTCCTCCACTTCGTTCCGGCCCAAAGGGTGATCGGCTCGGCCCTCCGGCTTTTTCATCCCTTGCGAAAGCGGCTCCGAAAACAGGGATCAGGCAAACCCCCGAATCCGCCCCATAGGGGCGGGTTTCGACTCGTGTCCTAGTGTCCAGTGTCCGGTGTCTGTGTCCTTCCACCGGACACTAGGACACTTAGACACTGGGGGCCTCATGACTAGGTGCCGGAGCGATGACGACTAGGTTAGGGAGCGATGACGACTAGGTTAGGGAGTGGTAGCGACTAGGTGCCGGAGCGATGACGACTAGGTTAGGGAGTGGTAGCGACTAGGTGCCGGAGCGTTACGCGACTAGAAGAATCGTGTTTGACGGGATAGAATTTTAACGGCAAGCTAGTCGAATGAATCGAACACTGACCATCAACACCGCCCTTCTTGCGCCCCAAGCTGACAAGCCGTTGACCCCCGCAATGGTCACGGCCCTGTGGGTGATCGCCGACCAGATCGACCGCCGAGGAATCAAGGCGGCCACGGATGATGCGGTATGGCTTGAAATGCCCGCCAAGATGCTGCGGGGCGAGGGTGGCCGTGATGACAATGTGTGGCTGCGGGAATGTCTCGACCGGCTAACGGGGCTTAAGATCGCAGGCGAATATCGCGGCGACCCGTGGGGGGCGGTCATCATCGCAGAATGGCGGATCATGCAAGGCGGCTCTCTTGTCCGCCTGCTCGTGCCTCCCGCCGCAATCAACGTCCTCCGAGCACCGGAAACCTTCGCCAAGGTGGAATCCTTCGCAGCCTACAAGCTGGACGGTCACGCGCGGCGGCTCTACGCCGCCCTCGCGGATAAAAAACGCCTTCGGCAATCGTATTGGGTCTTCGGCCTAGACGAATTGCGGAACCTGCTCGGAGTGCAGGAAAAGAAGTCATACGAACGCTTCAACAATTTTCGCCAATGGGTGCTGCAACCGGCGCTTGACCAGATCAACGATTTCGGGACGGTCAAGGTGGACATGACACCCGAAAAGGTCGGTCGGTCGGTCGCCACAATCCGGTTTGATTGGCAATGGAAAACAATCGACGAAGCCCGCGTGACAGACGAGGAAAACGAAAGGGCGACCGTCGCGCGTCGGAAGCCCGATGGCCTTGGCGATGCCCCCCCGCTGTCCGAGGTTGGCAAAGGCCAACCGTCACAAGAAGAACGCGCGGCCTTCGCTAACAGGATCATGCGAGAAGCGGGCTACAAGGGATAGCTTAGAAAATAAGCAACTATGCCGCGCACCCGCTTCATCGCCCCGCCTCGAAACGCGCTAAAGTTGTTTCGCTGCGGGGCGATGAGTGAGTACATATGAATTGTCTTGCTAGAGTCACGCACCTGTGCAAAGCTTCGCTCGTGGGCTCAGCGCAAGGAGCAAGTCATTGTTTACGAATATGAAACGGAGCGTTCTTCCAATCGCGATTGCGCTATCGACAGCGGCGTTGAGCGCGCCTGTCGATGCATCAACGGTGACCCAGAACTACACGGGCGCAATTTCAATTTCTGCCAACTATCCGGGTGGCGTTGGCCCATCTACAGCCTACGCTAATAACTTCTCGTTCTCATTCAATCCGTTCGATACGGCTCTGGGAACGCTTGATAGCGTCGGGATTGTTCTATCTTTTGCCGCCGACGCAAGTGTATCTGACCCCGCGACTTACACGTATAGCACCCTGAACACTATCAACATCACCGGAAATGCAAACGTAAGTCTTGGCGGCTATTATGCCTCCGCAGCCGGAATCTACAACGGCTTCCAGAGTACTCCACCTAATCAATCTTTCGCTGCGGGGCCATTTACAGTTTCGGGGTCGGGTGGGGTGTGGCCTACAACCCTTGCCACCATCCCGAACGACCTTTCCGCTTTTCTTAACACGACTGCCTCAACGATTTCTGCATTAGGATCAGCCTCGATCTACTGTTTCTTCTATACTTCGTGCGCCGCGTCGGGTTCCTACAATGTAGGACTGACTTACTCCTATACGCCCACAGTCATAACCCCCGCCCCTGTACCTCTTCCCGCAGCAGCCCCTCTTCTTGCAGGCGCGATTGGTGGTCTAGCTCTGTTCCGGCGGCGAAAGTCACGCGCAGCGTAATTCATCGGTGCGGCTGGCAAGCTGCTGGCCGCGCCTTCTCCGCCTAACCAATCTGTTCGACGCGGTAATGCGAGAAGTCGGATTTCCGGAATAGGATCAATTCAACCGGTCCGCGACTGCCACCATATTCTCTAGACCGTCAGGCCAATAAAGAGCGAAGTTAAAGTCTGTATTAGCCGGTATTGATCCGCATTGAAATGCGATGTTTCTTTTTGCTCTGGCTGCCATATACATTACGTTAGGGCAAAAGTTCTGCCCATTCACCCTTACCCAAAAGACAACGTCACCGCTTCTGCTGGATGTATTGGCAATTTCAACATGAACATTAGTCAGACCACTGCTAACGGCGGTCGCATAAAGATCGACGGTGCTTAAGCCATCCCTACTATTCGCATGGGATCGTTCAAAAAATTTATACCCCGACCCCCCAATAACCCCGACCACCAGTAGTCCTAAAAGAAACTTATAGTCGTCCATCGCCACTCCCTGT
>WBZM01004490.1_pt1 | contig 10108 bp, 10 predicted proteins | sample 5204271 | NCBI WGS metagenome assembly WBZM01 (sample SAMN12344346, study PRJNA552823) | activated sludge metagenome | biome: Activated sludge suspended growth; feature: Nitrification reactor; material: Wastewater; isolation source: activated sludge from nitrification reactor of wastewater... | reverse complement strand
CGGTCGGCGAGCATCCGGTCGAGACGGGCGGTGACGTGGGCGAGATCGACCGACGCCTGGCCGGTGGTGCACACCGTGGCGTGACGTCGCTGGTCCATCGGTCCCCAGCGGGCCTGGTCGGTCGTCGCGCCGACCACCAGCGTCGGCACGTCGACCGCGACGCCCAAGTGGGCGACGCCGGTGTCGGCAGGGTCGCCGTCGGCTTCCGGGACGGTGGGCCAGGACGACAGGTCGATCCAGGCGTCGACCAGGTGCGGGTACCGCTCGAGCAGCCATCGGCCGGCCGGCACACCGACGCAGGTGACGTGCGCGGCGGGGGCGCCGGCGCGCAGGCTGCGCAACGCCGGGACGAGACAGAGCAGGTCGCCCAGTCCACCCAGGGCCCGCACCACGGCGATGCGTCGGAGGTCGGCGATGTCGTGCACCTGCGGTGCACCGAGCCATCTGCCGCGCTCGGTGGCGGCCCGCTCGAATCCGTGCATGGATGTCCCTTCGGTCGTCCGCCTCGTCACGAGCCCGTGCCGTGCCGTCCTGCGACTGCGGCGGCGCCGGTGATCACCTCGTCGTAGATCTGTTCCATCGCGCGGGCGATCACGCTCCAGGCATGGCGGCGGCGGGTGCGCCACGCGGCCCGTTCGCCGTACGACCGCAACCGGTTCGGATGATCGACGAGGTCGAGCACGGCGCGAGCGATCGCGTCGTGGTCGTCGACCGGGACCAAGGTGCCGGTCCCGCCGTCGACGACCGTGTCGAGCATCCCGCCCACCGCGGTGGCGACCACCGGGGTGCCGCACGCCATCGCCTCGACCGGCGCGATGCCGAACGGCTCGTACCGAGGCGCGGCGACGAAGACGTCGGCCGTGCGGTCGATCGCGGCGACGGCGGTCGGCGCGATGCCGCCGACGAACCGCACGCGGTCTCGCACCCCGAGTTCGTCGGCGAGCGTGACGAGCTCGTCGAGGCACGGATCGGCGTGCAGGTCGTCGAGCGGGGGACCGCCGGCGACGACGAGCTCCGCGCGTGGCAGTTCGGCGAGCGCACGGAGCAGGACGTCGTAGCCCTTGCGAGGGACGAGACGACCCACGGCGGCCAGGAGCGGGGCGTCGCCACGGGGCAGGCGCTGACCGTTCACCCGGAACACCCGCGGGTCGTACCCGCACGGCACCACCGCCACACGAGCCCACGGGTCGAGGTCCGGCGCCTGCTCCCGTCCGGCCATCGCCCGGAGCTCCGCGACCTCGTCCGAGCAGGTGGCGACGACACGGTCGACGTGGCGCAGCAGCTGGTGCTCGAGCCCGAGTCGCTCGGGCGGGCTGGTGTCCGCCGCCCCCAGGTGCCGCCGCTTCACCGAGCCGAGCGCGTGGAACGTGTGCACCATCGGTGCGTGCACGGCACCGGCTGCCGCGAACGCGGCGTAGCCCGACATCCAGAAGTGGCTGTGCACGACGTCGGGGCGGTCGCGCTCGAACGATCGGCGCAGGCCTGCAGCGAACTCGTCCATGTAGGGGAAGAGCGAGTCCTTGCCGATCGCTGCGGGTGGGCCGGCGGCCACGTGCACGACCTGGTATTCGTCGGTCGCCCCGGGACGCACCACCACCCGGGCGTCGCGCCGGGGATCGTCGCGTCGGGTGTGGACGGTCACTCGGTGCCCGCGAGCGGCGAGCGCGGACGCGAGGCACGCGACGTACACGTTCTGACCGCCGGCGTCGGCGGTCCCCACGGCCGCGAGCGGGCTGGCGTGTCCGGAGACGAGCGCGATGCGCAGGGCCGCGCCTGGGGTCATGCGGACGCAGTGCCCTGGAGCGCGGCACGGGTAAACACGTCCGGACGCCTCGACGCGACGCACGGCCCTCGGCTCGCGGACGTGTGTGCCCGGGTCTCGGCTACGGTGGCGACCGGGCATCACAGCGGGCACACGACGTCGGCCGGCCGCGCGCCCGCGCGGTCGATGGCGTCGTCCGAGCGCGCGAGGGGTGACGCATGCCATCCACGGATCCGTCCACGGTCCGGACCTTCCAGACGTTGGTGCGCGTCCGCCATCCCGATCAGCTGCTCGAACCGCTCGACGCCACGGCGCCGACCGACCTCGCGCTCGCGGGCCCGACCGTGATCATCGAGGTCGTCGGTGCGCGCGAAGCCCTCGACGCGCTGTTGCGCGTGCGGCGCGTCGCCGCGGACGCGCCCGTCGCGGCCGTGCGTGTGGCGCCGGCCGACCCGCCCCCGACGTCGGCGCGGCGCGGCCTCGACCTGCGTTCGATCGGTGCCATCGTGCTGATCGCCGCGTGCGCGCTCGGTGCGATCCTCGCCGCGCGCTGGGGCAGCCCGGTGGTCACCACGATCGTCACGGTGTCCGTGCTCGCCCTCGCCCCCGTGTTGGCGGTGGCGGCGGTGCTGTCGCTGCGGCGCATCCGCCGCGCGCCGCTCACACGTCGACGCTACTTCGAGCGTCGGCGCAGCATCGCCGTGATCGCCGTGCCGTCGCCCGACCCGCCGGCGGCGTTGTCGCTCGCGTCGTCGGTCCGACGCGAACTGGACACCGCTCGCTCCGGTGACGGGCAGTACGACGTGACCGTGTTCGAACCTGCGGCCGACTGACGCGGACCCGGCTCAGGGTCGCGGGTGGCCGCCGTCGGGTTGACGGTGCTCGTCGGGCGCGACCGAGGCGGGCAACACGTCGTCGCCGCGCAGGTCGCGCATCGCGGCGAACACCTCGGCGTCGCCCGACGACGCCATCGGCCCGAACGCGACGACCAGGGTGCCGTCGGTACCGCACACCGGGCACGACGTGGCCACGACGGACATCATGTCGGCGGGATCCGATGCACCTTCGAGACGGCGGATGCTGTGCGCGGCCAGACGCCGCGGGTCGAGGGTGGAGGCGCAGGCACCGCAGCGCACGACCGCTCCGCCATCGCCTCCCTCCTCCACGAAGAAGTCGCCGGCGAACCCGCTCGCCCGGTACGCGTCGAGCACGGCGGTGAGGGTCGTCCGGTCGGACGGGCCCTCGTCGGGCGGCTGCAGGGGGGCGGGGTTCGGCGTGGGGACGTCGGTCATGCCTGCCCGTACCCGGGCCGGTTCGGGCGGAAACCGAGGGCGTGTCGTCCGACACCGGATCGTTTGCCGCCGCGGGGCCGCGGGCACCGCTGCCCGGGCGGACGAACGGGACACCCTCGTCCCGAGACCCTCGGATGGGTGCGCATCCGTGCCCGCCATCGTGAACACCGAAAGGACCCCCAGATGTTCAGAACCACCTCCCTGTCCTCCCCATCGGCACGACCCGGCCGCCGTCGCGCGGCCCGAGCCGTGCTGGCGGCCGCGGTCGCCACCGCCGCCGTCGGCGGGCTGGCGGCATGCGGTGACGACGACGAGATCGACGACGTCGACGTCGACGTCACCACCGACGCCACCGACATCGGTGGCGTTCCCGGCACCGACACCGGCAGCTCGAGCGACATCACGACCGGTGGCTCCACGGGCGACTCGACCGTGCCGACCCCGGTCAGTGGCAGCGTCGCCGACGACGACATGGGCAACGGCGGCACGACCGCGCCCTGAGCAGCCGACCACTCGCTCGGCCGTCGCTGACGTCCGTGCCCCCGCCGTCGAGGGCGCCGCGATCCGGTCGCGGCGCCCTCGGCGCGTCGGAGGTCGGGGCTGCGACGTGCAGGCACGGCAGGCGCGGCACGGCGCGGCACGCGCACGGTTCACCCGTCGGTCGCGCGGGTATCGCTGGCCCGTGGCAACGCTCCTCGACTACACGCAGACCGAGTTCCCGAACCACACCGTCGAGCTGTGGCGGGCCGGACGGTGGACGATGCCCGTGGGAGCCACCCGCGACCTCCGCGTCGAGCCGTCGCAGGACGCCGACCGTGCGGCGGCCGCGGGTGGGATCGCGGCCGCCGATCTCGACCTCACCGACCACACCGTGGTGGCCCACGTGATCGGTGCCGACGCGACCCTCGCCTTGCTCGAACGCCTGCGGGCCACCGGCTGGACGCGGGCGGCGGCGGTCCTCGTGTGTCCGGCGGCGCCGTCGGTCCGCCCGCAGGGCGACGAGGACCGCGACAGCGTCGCCGACCTGCCCGATCGCCGCTGGATCGTGTCCGCGCTCGTCGGCGCCGTGATCGGTGGCGTGCTCGGCGCGATCGTCGGCGGGACCGTCGACGACTCGGCGGCGGTGGCGGTGGTGTCCGCCGGCTTCGCCGCCGTCCTCGGCGCGGTCGTCGGCGGGATGCTCGGCGGCCTCGGCCGCCACGCCGGCGAGCGGGCCTGGAGCCAGCCCCATGCCCCGGGGCGCACGATGGGCGTGGTGGCCGCCTTCGCCGACGATCGTGAGCGCGCGGTCGCCGCGGTGCACGAGATGGAGGCCGCGGCGGCGCACGACGTGCGGCTGGTCAGCTCGGCCGGCGCGTGGCGGAGCCCGAGCGGGTGACCGCCTCGAACGAACTGCCTCGACGAGATCGCACGACGACGGGTGGCACGAGGTCGAGTCGATGTTTGCCGTCGGTGACGGCCGGGTACGAGTCGCCCCGATGAGGTGGGAGACGAGGTGGCACGCTCGCGGCCACGCGCGGTCCGTGCTCGTCGACGTGACGCACGCACGGTGCGTGCGCTGATGGAGTACGCGACATGGATGCCATGGACCGCATGGACGTCATGACGCGCGCCGCGACGGACGCACGATCGGGTCGCGATCGTCGTGCCTTCCGCGCCGCGCCCTCCAGCGTCCGCACCATTCGCGCGTTCGTGCGCGACACCCTGCGCCATGCGCAGGCACCGGACACGGTGGTGGCCGATCTGGAGTTGGTGGCGAGCGAGCTCGCGGCGAACGCGATCGAGCACGGCACCGGGCACGAGTTGTTGGTCGAGGTCGATGGCACGCAGCGGCGGTGGTGGGAGCTGGTCGTGAGCAGCTCGCTCGACGCGGCCCGCGACGGCGGACGTCTTCGCGCCACCCGCGCCTGGGAGATCGCCGCGGCCGACGCCGGCTCCGGCCGCGGGCTCGGGATCGTGCGCCGACTGCTCGACGACGTCGACGTCGTCCGCGACCGCGATCTCGTGGTCGTGCGGTGTCGACTGCGCCGCCGCTGAGGCGAACGGTGTCGGACGTGTCGGACGTGTCGGTGGTGGCGTTTGGTCGAGGGCGACACGGGGTAGTGCGGTGAGTACGCCGCGTCCGACGCGGTGGCCCAGGAACGGGGGCGGTGCACTCCGCCCGCTGCGCCGCCCCCACCTGCGGCCCCACGACGGTCGCGCCGGTCCCGCGGGTGCTCGGCGACGTGTGTCGGCCACGTCGCTCGCCGTCCTCGCCGTGACCCTGTTGGTGGCAACCGTGGGTGCGTTCGGCTCGTGGATGGCGTACGGGGACGCCGAGCAGCGGCTCCTCGACGATCGCACCGCCGCCGCAGGTGCCGTGCTCTCGTTGGCGATCGCGCAGGTTCAGACACCGCTGGCGTCGACGACCGAGCTCATGGAGTCCGCCGACGGCGACCCGACCGTGGCCCGCCGGTTCCTGCACGAAGCCGTGGTCGACGAGCAGCTGTTCGTCGGCGCGGCGGTGTTCGCGGTCGATGGTGCCTCGCCCGTGCTCGAGGTCGGCGAGCCGCTCGTGCTCGGCCGTGCCGGACCGGACGCGGTCGCGGCGATGATCGACCGGACCCTCGCCGCATCGGGCCTGTCCGTGCACGACGTGCTCGGAGGCGGGCGGCTCGGGTATTCGTGGTCGACCACGTCGGGCGACGCGCGCTTCGTCACGTACGCCGAGGGCGCCCTGCCCGCGGACCGCACGGCGGTCCGTCGCCCGCCCGGGCCGTACGAAGACCTCGACTTCGCGCTGTACCTGGGGTCGGAGCCCACGCTCGACGGCTTCCTGTACGGCAGCACCGCCGACCTGCCGCTCGAGGGTCGTCACAGCTCGACCTCGCTCGACTTCGGCGACTCCCGACTCCTGCTCGAGATGCGGGCCACGACCCCGATGTCGGGCCGCCTGTCGCAGACCCTCCCGTGGCTGATCGGCGCCGTCGGCGTGGTGCTGGCGGGTGCGCTCGCGGTGCTGGTCGAGCGGGTCCTGCGCGGTCGCGACCGGGCCCGCGAGCTCGTGGGCGAGGTGGGCACCCTGTACGCGGAGCAGCGTCGCATCGCCGACACCTTGCAGCGCAGCCTGCTGCCGCCGCGCCTGCCCACACCGCCCGGGCTCGAGGTGGTCAGCGGCTACTGGCCTGCCACCGACGACACCACGGTGGGCGGCGACTTCTACGACGTCTTCGCGATCGACGACCGCCGTTGGGGCGTGGTGATCGGCGACGTGTGCGGCAAGGGCGTCGACGCCGCAGCGCTCACCGCGCTCACGCGTCACACCATCCGCGCCGCCGCGCGTCACGTGTCGTCGCCGGCCGGCGTACTGCGGTGGGCGCACGAAGCGATCGAGGCCGCCCACCACGGGGCCACGTACGCCACCGCCTGCATGGGCATCCTCACGACCGGTGCAGACGATCCCGGCGGGCCGAGGCAGGACGACGCTCGGGCGGGAGCCGTCGGGCTGCGCCTGGCCCTCGGCGGTCACGAGCACCCGTTGGTGTGCCGTGCCGACGGGACCGTCGAGGTGCTGGGCACGTACGGCTCACTTCTGGGCGCCGTCGAACCCGACCTGCGCGACTCCGACCACGAGCTGCTGCCCGGCGACCGGCTGGTGATGTTCACCGATGGCGTGACCGATGCGCCCGGACCAGCGGCGGTCTCGCTCGCTGAGCTGGTCGCCATGCTCGAGCAGCTCCAGCAGCGCCAGCAGCGCCAGCAGCTCGGTCCGGTCGAGCCGGATCGCATCGTGCGCGAGGTGCGGGCGTTGGTCGAGTCGCGTCGGCCTGATGGGATCGGTGACGACACGGCGATCGTGGTGATCGGCGTCCGCTCGCCGACCGGCGAAGAACGACGGCGGACGGATCCGACGGTGTCGGCCACCGTCGGCTCGGGTATCGCCGGGTGACCGACCCGGACGGAGGACCTTTCCCGATGCCCACCCCCACGCCCAGCCCGCCACCCAGCCCGCCACCCGGTCCGGATCGCGAGCCGGAACTCGAGCCCCAGGACGTCGCCGCCTGGATCGACGCCCACGATCCGCCCGAGCTGGCGGCGCTCGACGACCTCGACCCGACCGACGCACTGGCCGAGCAACGCGCCGAGCACGAACCCGACCGCTCGGACGTGACCGAGCTCAACCCGGCACTCGGGCGGCTCGTCAACAACACCGGCGACGACGGCGGCGCGGCGTCCGGCTGATTCGCGCAGCGGTGTGCGGTGTCTCACCCGGACGGAAGTCGGGTAGAGCTGTCCGTGCGCTCGGCCCCGGACCTCGAACTGCGCGTGCTGGACGCCACGTCGCCGGGGATGGTGCGGCGGGCACTGCGCAGCCTGCTCGGCCCGGCTGCGGCCGAGCCGATCGGACATGCCGCGCAGCTGGTGTGCAGCGAGCTGGTCAACAACGTGCTGTTGCACACCGACGGTGGTGGCTGGCTGTCGGTGTGGTGGAGCCCGCACGGCCTGCTGCGCCTCGAGGTCGAGGACACCGGCGCGGAGCTGCCCGAGCTGCCGGGCGTCCCCTCGCCGGCCCAGCTGCACGGCCGGGGCCTGCACATCGTCGACACGGTGGCGAGCCGGTGGGGGATGTACCGGTCACCACGGGGCAAGACGGTGTGGTGCGAGCTCGACGCCGCGTGACGACCCACGCCGACCCACCCGGTCGGGTGAATCGTCCGGGAGGTTCCGGATCGGGGGTCATCTCGATGTTTGGGCCAGGTTCGCGCCGGGTAACGACCGACGCGGTGGTGTGAAACCGTCCCCCACACGGCACACCACCGTCCGCCCGGGGTGGTTCCGCACGACCGCCCCGGGCGCCTGCGCGTCCGCACCCGTTCCGATGCCCGGTCAGGCGCTCCGGCGGGGGTCGCCGGCCTCGAGGAAGCCGGCCAGGATCGTCTCGGCCGTGCGGTCCTCCGACATCAGGTCGAGACCCATCACCTCGCTGCTCTCGCGGGTCGGCGAGAAGATCCGCACCGGCATCCCGCTCGGCAGCGTCTCGAGCTCTCGGTGCAGCGTCTGGCGGATGCGTCGGTGCACGAGCGTCGTCGACGGCCGTCGGAAGGTGGATCCGGCCATCGGTGCGACGATCCACACCTCGTCGACGGGGTGGTCCGCCGAGTGCACGTCGAGCGCGTCGACATTGGTGACCGACCACACGCCACCGTCGACGAGGCGCTCGCCGCGCACGCGCTGTGGCCGGAACAGTCCGGGCACGGCGCACGACGCGGCGACCGCCTGCGACAGGGGGATGCCGCTCGATGCGTCGAGGACGCGGCGGCCGCCGTCGGCCGCCGAGGCGGCGCAGATGCGCAGGTCGCCCGGTGGCCACGGCGTGGCCGGGCCACACCCGTCGTACCCGTCGACCGCGTCGCGCGTGCCGGACGGGTCGGGGTCGTGGAGGCCGTCGAGCCCCTCGAGCACCGGCTGCAGGTCGTAGCGCGCCGAGCGCGACCACGACAGCAGCCACGGCCACACCGAACGGTGGCGCATCGAGTCGGCAACCGCCCCGAGCGTGGGCGGGCGGATCGCGAGCAGCATGTCGAACACCGATGGTGCGTCGGCCACCGAAGCCTGCTGCAGCCCGCGCAGGTGCGAGGGCACCGGCAGGCCAGGGTCGCGACGGGCGAGGCGCACCAGGTCCTCCGCCGACACGCCGGAGCGCAGCAACGCCCCCACGAGCGAGCCGGCGCTGGTGCCGAGCACCTGCGCCGCGTCGCGAGGGTCGAAACCCGTGTGGTGCTCGATGCTGAACAGGACGCCCGCGTGGTACGCAGCGCCCACGGTGCCGCCCGCGCCGAGCACCAGGCCGACCCGCGGCGTGTCGCGACGGGTCCGCCTCACGCCTCGGCCGCCCGCTGCGGTTCGACGTCGGTCGTGCCGTCGATCCGGGGTCCGGGCCGGGGCCGGAGCGGAGTGACGGCCGGTCCATCGAGCACGTCGCCGTCGATCGCGAACCGCGACCCGTGGCACGGGCAGTTCCACGTCTGTTCGCCGGCGTCGAATCCGACGATGCACCCGAGGTGGGTGCAGGCGGCGTCGAGTTCGTGCAGCACGCCGTCGAGGGCGCGAGCCCGGGCCACGTGGCGTGCACCCTCTCGCACCACCTCGCCCTCGCCCGGGGCGAGATCGTCCTCCGTCGATCCGGCTCGCACGCGGTCCATCACGAAGCGCCGCACCACCTTCGCGTTGTTGCGCACCACGTCGGTCCCGAGCGTGGCGAGCACCCGGGTGGCGTCGAACAGCGGATGCGCGGCGTGGCCGTCGATCTGGTCGGTGACGAGTCGTGCGGCCACGGCGCTGTTGGTCATGCCCCACTTGCCGAACCCGGTCGCGACGAACCGTCGCGACGATCGCGACGCCAGTCGGCCGATGAACGGGACGCCATCGGTGGTGACGTAGTCGAACGCCGACCACACGGCCTCGGGCTCGACGCCGAGATGGGCACGCGCCCACGTCGACAGCCGGTCGCGGTGCTCGGCCGACTCGACGTCGTCGACCATCGAGTGGCCCTCTCCGCCGACCAGCAGTGGCGGTCGTCCGGTGCCGTCGGCCGGTCGGATCGACCACCCCTCGTCGACCGACAGGTACATCCCACGGATCGTGACCGGACGGTGCACCGGGCCGCTCACCACGTACGAACGCTCCGGTCGACACCTGCCCGCGAGCATCGCCGGATCGACGATCGGCAGGTGCGTGGCCAGCACGACGTGCTCGGCCCGGAGCGCCCGCCCGCCGACCTGCACCGTGCAGCCGTCGTCGTCCTCGTCCACGGCGTCGACACGCGTGTGCTCGACGATCACGGCCTGCCGCTCGCGCAGCGCGACGGCGAGCCCGTCGCACAACGCCACCGGATCGACGTGCGCTTGACCGCCGAGCGCACAGGCGGTCACGTCGAGACCGAACGCATCGGACAGTTCGGTGGAATCGGTGACGTAGACGTCGAGGCCGGCGGCCGCCGCGGCGCGCACCTCCTCCTCGACGAGCTCGATGCCTTCGGGCGTCGTGGCGCACGAGTACGCGACCGCGTCGGCGA
>WBZM01004489.1_pt1 | contig 10109 bp, 9 predicted proteins | sample 5204271 | NCBI WGS metagenome assembly WBZM01 (sample SAMN12344346, study PRJNA552823) | activated sludge metagenome | biome: Activated sludge suspended growth; feature: Nitrification reactor; material: Wastewater; isolation source: activated sludge from nitrification reactor of wastewater treatment... | reverse complement strand
TTCGGCGGTGCGCGGATGCGGCTGGGCGGTTTCCCTGTGCAGGAAGAACGGGATCGGCACCCCCCAGTTGCGCTGGCGCGAGACGCACCAGTCGGGGCGGGTCTTCATCATCGCCTCCAGGCGGGCGCGGCCCCAGGCCGGGAAGAACTGCGTCTCGTCGACGGCGCGCTCGGCGATCCAGCGCAGTGTCGAGGCGTTCTCGTCCTTGCGGTGTTCCATGCCGATGAACCATTGCGTCGTGGCGCGGAAGATGATCGGCGTCTTGTGCCGCCAGCAGTGCGGGTAGCTGTGCTGGATTTTCTCGGTTTTGAGCAGTCGACCGCAACCGTCGAGTTCCTGCAGCACCAGCGGATTGGCCTCCCACACCGTCTTGCCCGCCAGTGCGCCGACCGTCAGCGCCGGCGTATTGCCGAGGAAACGGCCGTCGTCGCCGACCGGGTTGTTCACCGGCAGGCCGTAGCGCTTGCCGATGGCGAAGTCGTCCGCGCCGTGCGCCGGCGCGGTATGCACGAGGCCGGTACCGGCCTCGGTCGTGACGTGGGTGCCGCAGATGATGGCCACGTCGCGCTGCTGGAACGGGTGGCGGAGCAGGATCTGGTCGAGCTTGTCGCCGCTGCACGAACCGGCGACCGTGCCTTCGAGGCCATAGCGCTTGAGGCAGGCTTCGGCCAGCTCGCGCACCAGGATCAGCGCGCCCTTCCCGGTTTCGATCAGGTCGTAGGTCAGTTCCGGGTGCACGCTGACCGCCTCGTTGGCCGGCAGCGTCCACGGCGTCGTCGTCCAGATCACCGCAAACGCCGGGCCGCGCAGGTGGGTCAGCCCGAAGGCGGCCAGCTTTTCGGCGTGGTTTTCATGCACCTCGAAGGCGACGTCGATCGCCGGCGAGGTCTTGTCCTCGTACTCGACCTCGGCCTCGGCGAGCGCCGAACCGCAGTCCAGACACCAGTTGACCGGCTTCAGCCCCTGATAGAGGTAGCCTTGCTCCAGGATTCTGCCCAGCGCCCTGATTTCCTCGGCCTCGGCCTTGAAGTTCATGGTCAGGTAGGGGTTGTCCCACTCGCCCAGCACGCCGAGGCGGATGAAGTCCTTCTTCTGGCGCTCGACCTGCTCGGCGGCATAGGCGCGACACAGTTCGCGCACCTTGTCGGCCGGAATGTTCTTGCCGTGCAGTTTCTCGATCTGGTGCTCGATGGGCAAGCCGTGGCAATCCCAGCCCGGCACGTAGGGCGCATCGAAGCCGGCCAGCGTCTTCGAACGGACGATGATGTCCTTCAGCACCTTGTTGACCGCGTGGCCGATGTGGATGTCGCCGTTGGCGTACGGCGGGCCGTCGTGCAGCACGAAGCGCGGACGGCCGGCGCTGATCTCGCGAATGCGCCGGTAGAGCTGCTTCTGCTGCCACTCGGCGACCCATTGCGGCTCGCGCCTGGGCAGGTCGCCGCGCATCGGAAAGGCGGTATCCGGCAGGTTCAGGGTGTCTTTGTAGTCAGCCATTGTGCATGCTCACAGCGAGAAGAAAGCCCGCGCCGCCACGGCATCGGCCGCGATCTGCGCCTTGAGGGCGTCGAAATTGGGAAAGCGCCGTTCGTCGCGCAGCTTGTGCACGAAACGGACCGAAATATGGGCGCCGTAGATGTCGCGCTCGAAATCGAACAGATGGACCTCGAGCAGCGGCCGCGTGCCGCCGACGGTCGGCCGGATGCCGAGATTCGCCACCCCGGGCAGCGGCCGGTCGCCCAGGCCGCCCACCTCGACGGCAAAGACGCCCGCCATCGGCAGCGGATTGTGCCGGATGCGCAGGTTGGCCGTTGGAAAGCCCCACTGGCGGCCAAGTTGCTGGCCGCGCGTCACCTGGCCGTCGATGATGTAGGGACGGCCAAGCAGGCGCGCCGCGTGCTCCATCTCGCCCGCCGCCAGCGCCGCCCGCACGCCGGAACTGGACACCCGTTCGCCGTCGACCGTGACGCTGCCCATGGCTTCGACGGCGAACCCGTGCTGCCGGCCGGCAGCTTGCAGCAGCGCGAAGTCGCCGGTGCGCCCCTTGCCGAAGCGGAAATCGTCGCCGATGATGACGTGCCGGACCTGCAGGCCGCCGACCAGCACCCGTTCGACGAACTGTTCGGCCGAAAGCGCCGCCAAGGCCGCATTGAAACGGCAGACCATCGCCTGCGCCACGCCGGCCTCGCCGAGCAGTTCGATCTTCTCGCGAAAGGTCGTCAGCCGCGCCGGCGCCGAGGCCGGGCTGAAGAATTCGCGCGGGTGCGGTTCGAAGGTGAGGACGGTCGGCGGCAGGGCATGCTGGCGCGCGACATCGCCCAGGCGGCCCAGCAAGGCGCCGTGCCCGCGATGAACGCCGTCGAAATTGCCGATCGCCAACGCCGTCGGCCCCGGAACCGGGCGCGAAAAGCCGCGAAAAACCCGCATTTGATGCCCGAAAAAATGGGCAATTATAACGGCTTGTCACGTGCCGCGCTTGTCCGGGATCGCCGCGCCACCGGCCGGCCGCCGGCAATTTCGCATCGACGGCCCGAATTTGCTACATTTGTTCCTTTATTCCCCGGCCAGGGTCGATGCCCCCATGCTCCAACTGATCGAGCACATCATCCGCATTTCGTCGAAGCGCGACCGCACCGAAATCAATGCAGCGCTCGTCGAGGCAACGCAGGGCCTCTTCGCGCCACCGGCGTTCAACGTCTATCGCTGTTTTCCCGGCCAGAAGAAGTGGATCGCCTTTTCGTGCGCCGGATTCGACGCCGCCGGACAGTTCTGGCGCAACGCCTATCTGCCGGAACGCCGCCATTGCCGCCCGATCGACCACGACCCCTTGCTGCGGCGCTGCCAGGAAGAACGCAGCGTCGTCCTCGAACTGCTCCCCGATGGCTCGGACCGCCTGGTTTTCCCGGTCATCGCCGACGATCAGCTGATCTATCTGATCGACATTTCCCTGCCGGCCGACTTTCCCGCCGAACGCCGCGTCCTGCTGATGGGCCTGGTCGAGTATTTCGGGCACCACCTGGCACTCCTCGACTACGGCGAAACTGACACCCTGACCGGCCTGGCGAATCGCAAGACCTTCGACAAGCATCTCTTCGAAGTCCTCGGCCACGCTGCCGGCGACGACGCGACGCACGATCCGGACGCCTCCCGCCGCCGGCGCAGCGGACATGACGACCACCACTGGCTGGCGATCTGCGACATCGACCATTTCAAGCGCATCAACGACGGGCACGGCCACCTGACCGGCGACGCGGTGCTCGTCGGCTTCGGGCAACTGCTGCGCGACACCTTCCGCTACGACGACCAGTTGTTCCGCTTCGGCGGCGAGGAGTTCATCGTCGTCCTGCAACCGGCGACCGAGCGGAACGCCCTGAACGTCTTCGAGCGCTTCCGCATGGCCGTCGCCAGCCACGGCTTTGCCGCCGTCGGCCGGGCCACGGTAAGCATCGGCTTCTGCCGCCTGCGGCCGCACGACACGCCGACGGGCCTGATCGACCGCGCCGATGCCGCGCTTTACTGGGCCAAGCAGAATGGTCGCAACCGCGTCGCCTGCTACGAGACGCTGGTCGCCGCCAGCGCACTGCCGGGCGTCGGCCAGGCGGCCTGAGAGCGTCAGGCGATGCTCGCCAGCCTGGCCTTCGGCCCCGGCGGATGCTTGATGAAGTATTGCCGGATGCCGCGGACGATGGCGTCGGCCAGCTTGTCCTGGTAGGCATCGTCGTTGAGCCGGCGCTCTTCGTCCGGATTGGAGATGAAGGCAGTCTCGATCAGTGCGGACGGGATGTCCGGCGCCTTGAGGACGGCAAAACCGGCCTGCTCGACGTTGTTCTTGTGCAGCGTGTTGACCGAGCCGAGTTCGCCGAGCAGGTATTTGCCCAGCTTGAGGCTGTCGTTGATCGTCGCGGTCTGCGACAGGTCGAGCAGCGTGCGGGCGAGGAACAGGTCCTTGGCGCCGAGATTGACGCCGCCGATCATGTCGGCCTCGTTCTCGCGCTGGGCCAGCAGGCGCGCCTGGGTGCTCGACGCGCCGCGTTCGGAGAGCACGAATACCGACGAGCCGCGGGCATCGGGCTTGACCCAGGCATCGGCATGGATCGACAGGAAGAGGTCGGACTGCACGCGCCGCGCCTTCTGGACGCGCATCTGCAGGGGCACGAAGAAATCCGAATCGCGCGTCAGCACCGCGCGCATGTTGGGTTCGGCGTCGAGGCGGGCCTTGAGCCGCCTCGCCACCGCCAGCGTGACGTTCTTTTCGTAGGTTCCGCCGCGCCCGACGGCACCCGGATCCTCGCCACCGTGGCCGGGGTCGAGGGTGATGGTGACCAGGCGATCGACGATCGGTTTGCCCGACTTGCGCGACGTCCGGATTTCCGGCGCTTCCGGGGCCGGTGCCGTTTCGGCCTTCTTCGCCGGGGCCGGCGCCTGCGCCGGCGTTTCCTGGGCCTTGGCCTCGGCTTCGAGCTTGAGCGGCTCGACGGCATCCTTGCGCCCCTCGACCAGCGACATCAGCGGGTCGACCGGCGTCAGCGGATAGATGTCGAGAACCAGGCGGTGGCCGTACTCGCCGGCCGGCTTGACCTCGAACACCTGCGGCGCCACCTTGGCCTTGAGCTCGATGACCAGGCGGACGACGCCCGGCTTGAAGCGGCCCGCGCGCAGCAACTTGATGTAGGGGTCGTCGGTGGCGATCTTGCGCGCCAGGCTGTCGAGCACGCTGTTGAATTCGACGCCCTCGATATCGACCACCAGGCGGTCGGGGTTTTCGACGGTAAAGTGGGTGAACTTGAGCGGCGCGTCGTGTTCCAGCGTCACGCGCGTGTAGTCGGCCGCCGGCCAGACGCGCACGGAGAGTACCGACGGCAGCCGCGCCACGGCGCCGGCGACCGGGGAAACCGAGAGGATCAGCGCGGCGCCGGCACAGCGGAGGAGTTGCCGCCGCCCATGGCTGAGGTCAGCATGCCTAGGCATTGCGCCCCTTCCGGTGTATCTGCCACGGCTTCGAGGAGACGCCCGAAACCTGCATGATGAAGGCGCAGCCGCAGGTCTGGCGACGGAACGCAGCCTTGAGCGCGCTCCGGCCATTCGACCAGGCAGACCGAAGCATCATTGAAGTATTCATCAAAACCCGCATCGAGAAACTCCTCGGGTGACTCGAAACGATAAAAATCAAAGTGATATAAGTATAAGCTCGAAATTACGTAAACTTCAACCAGAGAATACGTCGGACTTTTCACCGGGCCCGCGTGGCCGAGCGCCCGGATCAGGGCGCGCACCAGCGTCGTCTTGCCGGCGCCGAGGTCGCCTTCGAGGAAAATCACCAGCCCCGGACGCAGCGCTGGCGCCAGCGCCTGGCCCAGGCGCTGGGTGGCCGCTTCGTCGGGCAAGTTGAAAACGGCGGTAACATCGGGGCTATGCACGATCGCGACTCCACTCTGGATGAGGCGGCGCTGAAGGAAGCCATCCGTCAGGCCGGCAGGGAACTGGGCTTTGCCGCCGTCGGCGTCGCGCGGGCCGAAGTCGGCGACGCCGCCGGCGAATTGCGCGCCTGGCTGGCAGCCGGGTGCCACGGCGAAATGGATTATATGGCCCGCCACGCCGAATTGCGTGCCGATCCGCAGCGCCTGCACCCGGGCACGGTGACCGTCATCTCGGCTGCGGTCGACTACCTGCCGGCGGTCAAAATGGCCGACGCCGCCGGGCAGGCGGCCATCTCGCGCTACGCCCTCGGGCGCGACTACCACAAGGTGGTGCGCCACCGCCTGCAGAAGCTGGCCGACGCGGTCGGGACCCTGGCCGGCCCGTTCGGCTACCGCGTCTTTTCCGATTCAGCGCCGGTCATGGAGGTGCATTTCGCCGAGCAGGCCGGCCTCGGCTGGCGCGGCAAGCACACGCTGCTGCTCTCGCAACAGGGCTCCTGGCGCTTTCTCGGCGAAATCTACTGCGACCTGCCGCTGGCGCCCGACACGCCGGTCGAAGCGCATTGCGGCACCTGCACCGCCTGCCTCGACGTCTGCCCGACCCGCGCCATCACCGCGCCGTATCGCGTCGATGCGCGGCGCTGCATTTCCTACCTGACCATCGAGCTGCACGCCGCCATCCCCGAGGAGTTTCGGCCGCTGATCGGCAACCGCATCTACGGCTGCGACGACTGCCAGCTGTGCTGCCCGTGGAACCGCTTCGCCAGTCTCGGCGCCCCCGAGTTCTCGCCGCGCCACGGCCTGGACGCCGCCCGGCTGGTCGACCTTTTCGCGTGGACCGAAAGCGAATTCAACGAGCGCCTGGCCGGCAACCCGATTCGCCGCATCGGCCATGAACGCTGGCTGCGCAACATCGCCGTGGCGCTCGGCAATGCGCCCGCCGCGGCGGAAATTCTCGAAGCCCTGCACGGCCGCGCCGACCATCCGTCGGCGCTGGTACGCGAGCACGTCGGCTGGGCGCTGGCCCGGCTCGCCGCTACCAGCTCGGCCCCTGCGCCCCCGGCATGAAGCGGATGGGGGCGATCTCGGCCTTGTCGAGCGCCAGCTTGCGCTGAATCCGCGCCGTCATCTGCTCGCGCGTCGGCAGCGGGCAGGCATGGATTTCGTCGAGCAGGTTGCGCAGACGCAACAGCCAGACGTGCGTCAGTTCGGCGAGCGCCGCGTAGAAGGGCGTGTTGCAGCCGAGCGCCACCCGCTGGGCGAAGTCGGGAAACCAGTAGCCAACGTGCTCGTCGATGAAATTGGCCATTTTTTCGCCGTCGACCGCAGCAGACCGCAGGACGTGGCTCAGATAGTGCAATTGCATGACCAGATGGTCGTCGAAGCGGCTGCGCCAGTCGACGGCCTGGTAGCCGGCGGCGGCATAGATTTCGCGCAGTTCGAACATCGGGCGCTGGCAGGCCAGATGGTCGTCGTCGAGCCAGATCGATTCGTAGGGCGAGGCGCCGAGGCTGTTGTTGAGATAGATGGCGGCGTAGTCGGCGGCCAGTTCGTCGAGCGCTGCCTTCTCCGGCGGAACCGGCAGGGCGGCCAGCGCCGCCGCGACGTTGGCATGGGCCGCGGCAGCCACGTCGTCGGCCGGCGCCAGCGCCAGGCCATGGGGGAAATCGGCCGCCTTGAGGGCGGCGATGGTGTCGCCATCGAGCTCGCGGTCGTGCAGGCGGACCAGCTGGTCGAGATCGTCGGCCAGCGCCGCGCGGAGTTCGGCTTGCATCGTCGTCATGCCACCGGCCGCCCGCAGTCGGCGCACCATTCGCTCCACGACCCAGCGTAGAGGCGCGAGCCGGGCAGCCCGGCGATTTCCATCGCCAGCATGTTGTGGCAGGCGGAGACGCCGGAACCGCACTGGTGCACGACCTGGTCCGGCGACGACCCGGCGAGCACCGCCAACCATTCGGCACGCAGTTCGGCGGCCGGCTTGAAGCGGCCGTCGGCCTGCAGGTTTTCGCGGAAGAAGCGGTTGATGGCGCCGGGAATGTGGCCGCCGACGCGATCGATGGTTTCGTTCTCGCCGCGATAGCGGTCCGGGCTGCGCGCATCGACCAGGTGCATGCGCGAGGTCTGCAGGAAGGCCCGCACGTAGTCGGCATCGACCATCGCATCGCGCACCCGGGCGGTGAAGACCGTCGGCGGGCGCCGCGGCCGTTCAGCCGTCAGCGCCCCGCCGGCGTCCTGCCAGGCCTGGAGGCCGCCGTCGAGCAGGGCCACCCGGTCGTGCCCGAGCCAGCGCAGCAACAGCCACAAGCGCCCGGCGATCATCCCCTGCGCATCGTCGTAGACCACCACCTGCGTCTGCGGCCCGACGCCGATTTCGCCCAGCCGCGCCGCCAGTTGCTCCGGCGCCGGCAGGGGATGGCGGCCATTGCTGCCGGTCAGCGGCCCCGACAGGTCGCGGTCGCAATGGAGGAAAGCGGCGCCCGGAATGTGGCTCTCGGCGTAAACGCGTTCGCCGTAGCCGGTATCGGCCAGCTGGTGCCGGACATCGACGACCAGCCAGTCGGGGTCGCCGAGATGCGTCGCCAGCGTCGCGGCATCGACCAGCGTCGTGTAGCTCATGCCGGCGAATCCAGCCAGGCGAGCGCTTCCTCGGCGTTATCGAAGACCTCGACATCGGCGTTGACGAAGGTCTGCGACAGCCAGGCGCTCCACGTCACCCACTGGCTGTCGGTTACGACGGCAACGCGCTTGAAATCATCGGCGTGGGCGCGCGAGAACTTGATCTCCTCCCAGGCGACGTCGATGGTCAGATCGCCCATCTGGCTGAGGTCGAAGTAGAGATCGACCGGCCCCTCGAACTTCACCTTGTAATTGACGACCTCCTCGAACTCCTTGTAGTCGGCCAGCGTGAATTCGCCGAAGACGGAAACGCTGACCCGGTGAGGTTTATGGTCGATGACGATCATTGCTTATCTCCGCTGTTGTTTGCCGCCAGTTTAATCCTGTTCCACCGGGCTGGCGCGGGAAAAATGCGTCGCCGCGATGCCGGAGAGGATGATCAGGCCGATGGCGAACCAGGCCGACGCATCGAGCACCTCGCCCCAGAACAGCACGCCGAAAAGACTGGAGAAAATCACCGTGCTGTAGGCCAGCGCCGCCGACATCAGGGTCTTGCCGCGCGTGTAGGCGCGCGTCATGGCGAGCTGGGCGGCGGTGGCGAAACTGGCGACACCGAGCAGAAGCAGGCCGCTGCGCAGGTCGACCGCGTGCAACTCGCTGAACAGCAGCCAGATGCCGGCGCATACCGAGGAAACGAGCGAGAAATAGAAGACCGTGCGCGTTTCCGGCTCGCCGCGCGCCCCGAGTTCGCGCACGCTGAAATAGGCCATGCCGGCCAGCACGCCGGAGCCAAGGCCGATCAGCCCGCCGGCCAGTTGCTCGGCGTGGAAGGTCGGTTTGAGCAGCAGACCGACGCCGAGCAGGCCGACGACCAGCGCGCCGAGGATGCCGCGGCGCAGGCGCATGCCAGCCAGCGCCAGGTAGATGGCGAGGAAGATGGCCGATGTGTAGTTGAGGGTGACCGCCGTCGCCAGCGGCAACAGGGCGATGGCGTAGAAATAGCTGAACAGCGCCGCGAAGCCGACCAGGCCGCGGCTGACCTGCCAGCGCCAATGCGGGGTTGCGAGCCTGACCCCGCGCAGGCGAACGAGGCCGAACATCAGGAACAGCGAGATGAAGCTGCGATAGAAGGTGATCTCGACCGCCGAATGCGTCGCGGCAGCGAACTTGACGCACACCCCCATGCAGGCGAAAAGCAGGCTGGCGACGAGCATCCAGAGGGATTGCATGGGCAGGCGACTCGAAAATAAAAAAGGCGCCGGATTTTACCCCGACGCCTTGTGCGTTGCAGCAATCGCTTACCGCTGCGCCTGCATGATGCGCCGGTAGAACTCGTGGAAATGCTGCATGCCGTCCTCCATCGGGCTCTGGTAGGGCCCGACCTCGTTGCGCCCTTCCTTGAACAGCGCGTAGCGCCCGCGGTCCATGCGCTCGCCGATATCGTCGTCCTCGATGGCGGTTTCCATGTAGGCGGCCCGCTCGGCGGCGATGAAATCGCGCTCGAAATCGACGATTTCTTCCGGGTAGTAGAACTCGACGACGTTCAGCGTCTTGTTCACATCCTGCGGGATCAGCGTGGACACGACCAGCACGTGCGGATACCACTCGACCATGATGTTCGGGAAATAGGTCAGCCAGATGGCACCGTGCTCGGGCGTCCGCCCCTCGGCGCCATAGACGTCGAGCACCGCCTTCTGCCAGCGCTCGTAGGCCCGGGAGCCCGATTTCTGCAGCGAGGTGATGCCGACGCGCTGCACCGAGTACCAGTCGCCGAACTGCCAGGTCAGGTCGTCGCAGGTGACGAAATTACCCAGCCCTGGGTGGTAGGGCGCGACGTGGTAGTCCTCCAGATAGACCTCGATGAAGGTCTTCCAGTTGTAGTTGCACGTGTGCATCTCGACATGGTCGAGCCTGTAGCCGGTGAAATCGAGCGCCCTGGCGACCTTCATGCCTGCGAGATCGGCATTCGCCGAGCGCGGCCCCTTGAAGAGCAGGCCGTTCCAGTTTTCCAGCTTCGTCTTGTTCAGGTTGAGGCAGGGGTTCTGCGGAAAATGCGGGGCGCCGATCAGCTGGCCGCCG
>WBZM01004488.1_pt1 | contig 10111 bp, 10 predicted proteins | sample 5204271 | NCBI WGS metagenome assembly WBZM01 (sample SAMN12344346, study PRJNA552823) | activated sludge metagenome | biome: Activated sludge suspended growth; feature: Nitrification reactor; material: Wastewater; isolation source: activated sludge from nitrification reactor of wastewater... | reverse complement strand
CCCGAGACGCGCTCCCGGAAACACCCCTCATCGCCCTGGTGCCCATCGCGATCAGCGGCGACATGGCGGCGGGCGGCTTCAATCGCTTCACCCTCACGCTGTGCCCGCTGCCCACGCACGTCGCCACGGCCCGAGGTCGGTTGGCCTTCAGCCACGCCGCGATGCAACACGCCAAGCGAGAGCCCACCATCCCCTCGACGACGTTGACCGACATCGCGGCTGTAACCGGCCCCGGCCTTGCCTCGATGCTCACCCAGGCCGCGGCCCAGCTGCATCTGGCCGACCGGGTGCACTTGCCCTTCAACTTGATGATCTCCAACGTGCCTGCCCCGCCTCAGCAGCTCAGTGTGGGGCGGCGAGCTGCGGTCCTGGGCACCCACCCATTCCCCCCGTTGGTGGACGGGCTCGGCTTGACGATCTGCGCCCAGGGGTATGCCGGTGGGCTCGATGTCGGGGTGGCAAGTTGCGCGAGGCTCGTGCCCGACCCGAGCGAGGTTCGAGATCTGCTCGCGGCAGCCCACGACGAGCTCATCGACCTCGAATAGGTGAGCTGCCCGGCATACCCAGGTTTGTGCGGGTGAGTGCGGGTGAGTGGGGACGATTGCGCGTCAGTGCGCGGTCAGGCCACCGCCGGTGGCGCGCAGCCGGGCGATCCGACGGCGCAGCAGCACCTGGTCCAGAGCGTGCCGCGGACCGACCTGGTCGCCGGCCAACTTGCGCCGCAGCGCGGCCGTCGAGGCGACGCGGCGGACCGTGAGCGGAGTGAAGCCGAGGCGAGCGTAGAAGCGATGGGCGTCGCGGACGTTGGAGGGCACCATGCAGGCCACCTCAGTGGCTCCTTGCAGGTCAGCGAAGGTGGCGACCGCCTGCATCAGAGACCGGGCCACGCCGACCCCGCGATCGTCCTTGCGCACGTAGATCTGCTCGATACACAAGCAAGAACTGTCGCTGAACGGATTGAGCGAGCAGTCGTCAAGAACGACGTATCCGGCGGGCCGGCCGTCGGAGTAGGCGACGAAGGCGATCATCTCGGGGCGGGCCAGAGCGTTGCGGATCGAGTCGACGGTGGTCTTGCGGACCCCCGCGTCGGACTGCACGGCCCCTTCGTCGCTGCGGGATTCCTCCCACAGCTCGCACACCGTGTCGATGAGTGCGGCATCGGCTTTGCGGACCACGACGGCCGGTCGAGACACGGTTCCTCCAACGCACTGTGCGGCACCGTCGCCCCGTGTGACGGACGGGCGTGAGCCCGTTGTTGACACCCGACCCTACGGCGTCGGAGCGGTGCCGCGAAACCCCTCCTGGACACCCACGCGCCGGGCGGTTCGTCGTGGTTAAGGTGAACGCCGTGAGTGGTGGCTTCCCGGGCTTGGGAACAGTGATCAATGTCGCGACCGTCGTCGTGGGAGCCCTGCTCGGGATGTGGGTCGGCCACCGCCTTCCCGAGCGGGTGAGAGCCGTCGTCACCGACTGTCTCGGGCTCACGACCATCCTCGTCGCGGGCCTGTCCTGCGTATCCGTGACCGATCCGGCCCTCTCTGCTGCCGTCGGCACCGGGGTGCCGGTCCTCATCGTCCTGGGGTCGTTGTTGCTCGGCGCGATCCCTGGGTCGCTGCTGCGAATCGGCGATCGGCTCGAAGGGCTGGCTGGCGTCATTCAGGCCAAGGTGGCAGCGCGCAGTTCCGGCGCACCGACGGATGCTCACGCCGCCCGCGAACGGTTCATCGAGGGCTGGCTGACGGCGTCGCTGCTGTTCTGCGTAGGCCCGCTGACCATCCTCGGGTCACTGTCCGATGGCCTGGGTCATGGCATCGAGCAACTCACCCTCAAGGCGGTCCTGGACGGGTTCGCGGCCTTGGCGTTCGCCTCGTCGTTCGGGCTGGGCGTGCTGTTGTCCGCGGTGTCGGTGGCGGTCGTCCAGGGAGCCCTCACCGTCTTGGGCATGGCGCTCGGCTCGTTGCTGCCCGCCGCCCACATCTCGGCGCTGACCGCCACCGGCGGGCTGCTCTTGGTCGGAATCGGCCTGCGACTGTTGCGGATTCGAGAGATCCCAGTCGCCGACATGCTGCCGGCGCTGCTCGTCGCCCCCATCCTCACCCAGGTCGTCGTCGCCCTGCGCTGATCCGGGCCGCGCCTGGGCCTGCTCTCGGCTTCAGGAGGACGGCAACCCGGTGATGACGAGGTCTGCGACTTCACGCATCGACAGCCGGCGGTCCATGGCGGTCTTCTGGATCCACCGGAAGGCATCAGGTTCGGAGATCTTCAGTTGGGTCATCAGCAGGCCCTTGGCCCGGTCGACGAGCTTGCGGGTCTCCAAGCGGTCGGCCAGGTCGGCGATCTCGCCTTCCAGGGACTTCAGTTGGCTCCAGCGGCTGCTCGCGACCTCGATCGCGGGGGTGAGGTCGGCGATGGTGAACGGCTTGACGACGTACGCCATGACCCCTGCGTCACGAGCGCGCTCGACCAACTCGCGCTGGCTGAACGCCGTCAGCATGACCACCGGCGCCAACCCATCGGCTCCGATCGTCTCGGCGGCGGTGATGCCGTCCATGACCGGCATCTTGACGTCCATGAGGACCAGGTCAGGACGCAGCTCTCGAGTGAGGTCAACCGCCTGCTGGCCATCGCCGGCCTGTCCGACGACCTCGTAGCCCGCCTCGGCGAGCATTTCACACAGATCCAACCGGATGATGGCTTCGTCCTCCGCGACGACAATGCGCAGCGGCACGGCATTCGTCCCGGACAGGGACTGCTTGGTCATGCACGCAGCCTAGCCTCGGTCCTTCATGGGTGCGGGGGTGACACGCTCCCTGGATGTACCAAAGTGCCTGTCCTGTAACGGAATACTTGTGATTGCGACGTCACAAGGAACGGTACGGGAAGGCACTTGGTAGGTGAAGAGTACAGCGTGGGCTGCGGGCCTGTCGGTCTCTGGTGATGGTGTCGGCGTGGTCGCCCACGCTGGGGGTTTGGCGGTGCGGCTGCTGGCGGATCGGGTCGGCCTGACCGGCGAGTTCTCCAGCGCCCTGACGCGTCGTGGTTTCGTGCCGGGGCATGACCGCGGACAGGTGCTGGTGGATGTGGCCACGATGCTCGCCGGTGGTGGGGAGGCGATCGCCGACATTGACACTCTGCGCCATCAAGACGCCGTGTTGGGGTCGGTTGCCTCACCGCCTACGGTGTGGCGCTCCTTGGACGAGCTCACCCCGGCCAGGTTGCGCCGGGTCCAGAGGGCGCGGGCCCGCACGAGAGCACGGGTGTGGGACCTGGCCGGTGGGCCGCCGGCGGCGCGGGTCGCCGACCGCATCCTTGAGAAGGACCTGGTCGTCCTTGATGTGGATGCCACGATCGTGGTGGCCCACTCCGAGAAGGAGAACGCGGCGGCCACGTTCAAGCACACCTTCGGGTTCCACCCGCTCGGCGTATGGTGCGACAACACCTCTGAGCTGCTCACCATGGCGCTGCGTCCGGGCAACGCCGGCGCGAACACCGCCGCCGACCACATCGAGGTCCTGACCGCTGCGCTGGCCCAAGTCCCGCGGGCACACCGCAAGAAGCTGCTGGTCCGTGTCGATGGGGCGGGCGCCTCGCACGCACTGCTGAACTGGCTGACCGCTCAGGACGCCAAACGTGGCCGATCCATGCAGTATTCGGTTGGGTTCGCGGTCACCGAGCACGTCCGCACCGCGATCACCGCGATCCCGAAGAAGGGCGTGTGGTCCCCGGCAATCGACGCCCACGGCGACCCGCGCGTGGAGGCTGACGTCGCCGAGATCACCGGCCTGCTCCCGGCCCATGTCCGGACGTTGTGGCCGGACGGGATGCGGGTGATCGCGCGCCGCGAACGGCCCCACCCCGGCGCCCAGCTGTCCCTGTTCGAAGAGAGCGACGGATGGCGCTACCAAGCGTTCGCCACCAACACCACCACCGGTGCCTTGCAGTTCCTCGAAGCCCGCCACCGCGCGCACGCCCGCGTCGAAGACCGGATCCGGCACGCCAAGGACACCGGTCTCGGACGGCTGCCCTCCAGGGAGTACGCGATCAACCAAGCCTGGCTGGTAGCCGTCGCGATCGCGGCCGACCTCATCGCTTGGCTGCGCCTGCTCGCCCTCCCGCAGCGGCTGGCCGACTGCGAACCCAAAGCACTGCGCTACCGGCTGCTGCACGTCCCAGCCCGGATCACCCGCGGCGCACGACGGCGGAGGCTGCGGTTCCCCAAGACCTGGCCCTGGGTCCACGACATCGTCGCTGTCTTCGCCCGCATCATCGCCATCCCACGAGCCGCCTGACCGTCCCTGCACACCCTCGACCCGGAGCCACCAGGAGACCCGCACCGCAGCGCCACGCGGCACCCGGTCCTGCCCACACCCCGGTTCGCCGTCCCCGCCCTCACCCAACCGCCTCAGGGCAGCGACCTCGCTGACTCATGAAAGACGGAGGCTAGGCAGGACTCGATGGGCTCGATCAGGTCGGGCCCGGATCGGAATACGCCGCGGCGTCGCGCCTCGTCCGTCAGTTCGCGGAACCAGCCCTCGACCAGGATCAACCAGGAACATGGAGGTTGGGATGAAGTGCAGGCTGAAGCGTTTGGTGCTTGGCCAACCAGTCATTGACTTTGGGGTGCCTGTGGGTGGCCTAGTTGTCCAGGATCAGATGCGCCTGGAGGTCATGAGGGCGTTGGCGTCGATGGTCTTCAAGAAGGTCATGAACTCGAAGTGGTGGCGCCTCGGCAGGCATTGACCGACCACGGCGCCTGGGCAATGGTGATCGTTGCCTGCATCGCCCCAATGTAGAGGGCCGCGCCAGCCCCGCAAGAGCCGATGGACCGGCGGGCGCCGCGGCGGACGCGAACGGGGGCCGGGATGATCATTGCGACCACCCCGGCCCCTCCACTGCCGGCCCTGACTACCGGACATCGTGAATGGCGGCCCGGCTGCCCGGTCACGCCGCGACGTCGCTCTTGCGCGGCCGCCCCCGCGGCCGCTTGCGCGCAACGATGGCGCCCGCGACGAGCAGGTGGCCGCCCCAGACACCCCAGGGCTCCGCACGGTCGAGGGCTCCGCTGAGGCAGGCCGCCCGCATCGGGCACGGGCCGCACAGCGACTTGGCGAACTCGACATCCTCGGGACGCTCGGCGAACCAGAGCTCGCCGTCGTACTCCCGGCACGGCACCTGCGTGCGGACCGATCTCGCCCCACGATGCGCGTCGAGCACTGCGCTGGACTGCACCGCCATCACCTCCCTCGTCGTGCGACGTCCCGCGGTGGCGGGCGTCGGCTCCTTTCCGGTGGCGCCGCGTCCCCGGTCGGGAATCGGCGCTTCGTGCCCGATGGTCCGGCTGTGCTGCCGGGCGACCGGTCGTGCGTCGTGCTGTGTTGCTGTAGTCATCAGTGGCCTTAGGGGTGTCCGACCGGCCGACGCAACAAACACGAAGGCCGCGGATCCCGGGTGGGTTCCGCGGCCTGGAGAGGGCCTGGCTGGCTGTCGGCTAGCGAGGCGGTCTTCCGGGGGCGGAACGACGGACGGGGACATTGGCGGTGGCGCCGGCCTTGACGGCCGCGGCGCACAGGGTGGCCGGGACGGCGACATAACCATCGCGAGCGAGGACGGCCTTGCCGGCGGCCAGGGCGCCCAAGGCGAAGCGGGCAGAGGTCTCCTGGTGGGCCACGGGGGCCGGGTGGGTCGCCAGGAGGCCGCGAGTGCCGCGCGGACGCATCGCCATGGGCTCAATCGCCGTCATCGACAGAGTGCTCTTCACTGGACCGACCCTCCTTCCGTGGTGTCGCCCGACGTTCGGGGTGACTCGCGCGCAATCGACGAGCGAGGCGGTTACGAGGGTAAACCCCAACCACCGTTTCGCCAACCGAATTACCGAAACTGCCACTGGATGAGGGAGACGGCCCGAAGGGGACGATGAATCAGGTTGCTGCAGAGGCTGATTGACCAACGTCGAGGGGATCGGCTCCGGCCACGAGGGCCAGCACCGCGTCGCCGTAGAGCTCTAGCTTGCGGGCACCGATGCCCGGAATGGCCGTCAAACCGGCGGAGCTCTCGGGTCGGGCCTCGGCGATCGCCGTGAGGGTCGCGTCGGTGAAGACGACGAACGCCGGCACCTTGTCGGCCCTGGCGACCTCGCTGCGCCAAGTGCGCAGCGACTCGAAGAGGGCGGGGTCATAGGTCGGTGGACAGTCGGCACAGCGGCCGACCTTGCGCTCGGCCGCAGCCGAGAGCAGCGTGCCGCAGCCACGGCATACGGCCGGCAGCCGTGGCGTGCGCGCCCGACCGGAGCTCTCGCCCGCCCCTCCCCCGGACCGCCCGGAGCCCCCGCCACGGGCAGCTGGCGTTGCCCCGGGCCCGAAGATGGCCGCGGCCGCCTCCAGGAAGCGGGACGGACGCCGAGTCTGCCGAGCCCCGGGGGTCCGGGCGGCGGCCCAGGACAGGCGCAACTCGCGGCGCGCCCGGGTTAAACCGACATAGAGAAGTCGCCGCTCCTCCTCGATCGCTGCGGCGCCTTCGGCCATGGTGATCGGCAGGTAGCCATCGCTGCAGCCGGCCAGGAAGACGACGTCCCATTCCAAGCCTTTGGCAGCATGCAACGAGGCCAGCGTGACCCCCTGCACCGCAGGGGCGTGCTGGGCGGCGGCGCGTTCGTCGAGGTCGGCCACCAGGTGGCCCATCCGCGCCGCGGGGTCGACGGCCACCAGCGCGTCAGCGAGGGCAGCGAGGGCTGACAGCGACTCCCAGCGCTCCCGGAGCGCACCACCCGCAGTTGGCGGCGTCGCCGCCCAGCCGGCTCCGGCGAGGACGTCGCGGACGAGGTCGGGCAGCGGGGTCTGGCCGTCGTCACTGCGCACCGCCCCGCGGAGCAGCACCAGGGCCGCGCGCACCTCTTGGCGGGCGAAGAAGCGCTCACCGCCTCGCACGAGATAGGGCACGTCGCGCTCGCTCAGCGCGGCTTCGAATGCCTCCGACTGGGCATTGGTGCGGAACAACACCGCCACTTCGCCTGCCGGAGTGCCCGCGTCGAGCATGGCTCGAATCTCCTTCGCCACGCCGGCCGCCTCCGCCGGCTCGTCGTCGTATGCCGTGAGGCTGGGTTCCGGCCCCGGTTTGCCTTGAGCGCGCAGCGGGGTGTTGGTGCGCGACGCTCCCGCAAGCACGAGGTTGGCCACGTGGACGATCTGCGGGGTCGATCGGTAGTTGCGGACCAAGCGCACGACACTCGACCCTGGAAAGCGGGTCGGAAAGCGCAGCAGATGCTCGGGGGTGGCCCCGGTGAAGGAGTAGATGGTCTGGGCCGGGTCGCCGACCACGCAGATGTCGTCGCGCCCGCCGAGCCAGAGCTCCAGCAGATGTTGCTGCAGCGCGTTGACGTCTTGATATTCATCGACGACGAAGTGCCGGTACTGGTCGCGCACGACCCGGGCGATGTCCTCCCGCTCGGCCAGGATGCCGGCCGTCAGCAGCAGCACGTCCTCGAAGTCGATGACCCCCCGCTCGGCCTTGCGCTCCTCGTAGGTCTCCCACACCCTCGCCATGGCCGTGACGTCCATGCCCGCGGGATCGCGGCGCGCGCGGCGAGCGGCCACGGCATACGTCTGCGGGGTGAGCATCGAGACCTTGGCCCACTCGATCTCGGCCGCGAGGTCGCGGATCGTCGTGCGGTCGACCTGCAGCCGCAGGCGCCCGGCCGCCTCGCCGACGACCGGAGCCTTCTGGGCGAGGACCTCGGGAGCCCCGCCCCCGATCGCGTGTGGCCAGAAGTAGTGCAACTGTCGCAGCGCCGCGGCGTGGAAGGTGCGAGCTTGCACTCCGCCCACGCCGAGCTCGCGCAGCCGTACCCGCATCTCACCGGCGGCCCGGGCGGTGAAGGTCACGGCCAGCACTCGCTGGGCCTGCAACGCGCCCGAGTGGACGCCATAGGCGATGCGGTGGGTGATCGCCCGCGTCTTGCCGGTGCCGGCGCCAGCCAGCACAGACATCGGCCCCCGTGGGGCGCTGGCCACGGCGCGTTGCTCCGGGTCGAGGGCGGTCAAGACCGCGTCGGCACGGTCCAGCGCCGCGCCGGGAGCCGAGAGGCCCTCGCGCTGCGGGACGGACGGACGGCTCGCCTGGCTCATGGTCACCACGATCCTAAGCGCGGGGTCGGACAGGCTCGGCCGGCCACTGCACTGCGAGCCGACCCGGGAACGCGCCACCCGGCATACCGGAGCAGTGCTGGTATGCCGGGTGGCGGCAAGGGTGCGGCGCGTGCAGCGCCGGCGGGATCAGTGCTGGATGGTCAGCCCTGGGCGTCGTCCTTGGCCGGTGCGTCCGCGGCGGCGGGGGCGGCAGCCGGCGCGGCTTTGTGCGCGGTCTTGGCGGCAGGCTTGGGAGCTGCGGGCGCCGCGGCGGGCGCCGCAGCGGGCGCCGCAGCAGCAGCGGCCGGGGCCACAGCGGATGCTTCGGCCGGTGCCGAGGTCTCGGCCGCTGCAGGAGCGTCCTTGGCCTTGTGCTTGTCCTTGTCTCCGCCCTTGCCCTTGGCCTTCGCTTTGGCCTTGGGCTCGACGATCTCGAGGCTGTGCGCGTGGTCGGGCACATAGCGGTTGGACTCGCGCGGCGGCCGCGCGTAACCGACGGCGTCCGGGCGGCGCGGGATCTCGACCGGCTTGGGTGACAGCGCCTCGTAGGGCACCGTCGAGAGCAGGTGCGCGATGACGTTGAGGCGGGAGGCCTTCTTGTCCTCGGACTCGACGGTGTACCAGGGCGAGTCGGAGATGTCGGTGAACTGCATCATGGTGTCCTTGGCCCGCGAGTAGTCCTCCCATCGGGTGATGGACTGCATGTCCATCGGGGACAACTTCCAGCGGCGCATCGGGTCGAGCGCGCGCGAGCGGAACCGGGCCTCTTGCTCGACGTCGCTGACCGAGAACCAGTACTTGCGCAGCATGATGCCGTCGTCGATGAGCATCCGCTCGAAGGACGGCGCCTGGCGCAGGAAGCGGGCGTACTCGACGTCGGTGCAGAAGCCCATCACGTGCTCGACGCCAGCGCGGTTGTACCAGGACCGGTCGAAGAGCACGATCTCACCGGCGGCTGGCAGGTGCTCGACGTAACGCTGAAAGTACCACTGGGTCTTCTGGCGCTCGGTGGGGGCCGGGAGCGCGGCGATCCGGGCCTGGCGGGGGTTGAGGTATTCGGTCATCCGCTTGATGGCCGACCCCTTGCCGGCTGCGTCGCGGCCCTCGAAGAGCACGACCAGGCGCGACCCGGTCTCGATGACCCACTGCTGCATGGTCACGAGTTCGGCCTGCAGGCGCTTGAGTTCGGCTTCGTAGGTCAGGGTGTCGAGTTTGCGGGTGCCGTTAGCGGTGTACTTGCCCATGCGGGGCATTGTTCCAGTTTCAGGGCCTCACGTCTCCCCCGGATTCGGTATGCCGTTCATCTCGTGTTTGCCGGGGGCGGCGGGCCTACCGACCGGCCGCGCGGGCCCCTAGACTCCGAGACTTTCCGCGCTTGTCGGTCCCATCCAGGTCCCTCGCTGTCGCGAGCGGCCGCACGCGGGGAAGAGGCTCTCCCGGTGGTGTGTTGACGCCGGCAACGTTGTCCACCAGGAGGATCATGTCCACGCCCGACGCTCTTGCGCCCTTCGTGCCCGCTGCCGGCAGCGTGACGATGTTCACCACGACGTGGTGCGGATACTGCCGACGCCTCAAGGCGCAACTGCAGCGCGAGAACATCGGGATCACCGAGGTCGACATCGAGCAGCTCCCCGAGGCCGCCGATGTGGTCATGTCGGTCAACGGAGGCAACCAGACGGTGCCGACCTTGGTGTATCCCGACGGATCGGTCGCCACGAACCCCTCCATCGGTGCCGTCAAGGCAGCGTTGCAGCGCTGAGGAGATGGCAGTGCTGAGGAGATCAGCCGGTGGCTGCCGCGGCGTCCTCGACTGATTCGCCGAGCCAACGTTCGATGATTCGGCGGGCCACCGATATCCCCGTCGGCACTCGAATCTCCCCGGCCTGCAACGCCTTCCGGTAGGCCTCGCGGGTCATCCAGCGGGCCTCCGCGAGTTCCACCGGATCGTGCCGGATCTCGGTGGTCAGGGCGAGCGCTTCCATCGCAATCAT
>WBZM01004487.1_pt1 | contig 10113 bp, 8 predicted proteins | sample 5204271 | NCBI WGS metagenome assembly WBZM01 (sample SAMN12344346, study PRJNA552823) | activated sludge metagenome | biome: Activated sludge suspended growth; feature: Nitrification reactor; material: Wastewater; isolation source: activated sludge from nitrification reactor of wastewater treatment... | reverse complement strand
CCAGATCGCCAAGGGCGATTTCTCCGACGGCGACCCGACGCTGTTTGCGCCTATTGTCAGCTCACTGCTCGACCGGGATGAGTTCATGGTGCTGGCCGATTACCAGGCCTACGTGGACTGCCAGACGAGTGTGGACGAGGCTTACCGCCATGTTGACGGCTGGACGCGCTCATCCATTCTCAACGCGGCGCGCTGCGGTTTCTTCTCTTCGGACCGGGCCATGCGTCAGTACGTCGAAGATATCTGGAAGGCGCGGCCGCTGCCCGTGCGGTAAGAGTGCGGGGAGCAGGGGGCGTAGGCGCGGGGGAGAAGCAACGCCACCGAAAGCCTCGTTCTCCCCTGCTCCCCTGCGCCTCCGCTCCCCTGCCGTCAAAAATATGGCATAATCGGAGTAGGCAGCCGACACTGGAGGTAAACCCATGTCCTACGTAATCGTCATCACCTTCGACGATCCGCATGAGGCCGAACGCGTGCGCCACACGCTGAGCCAGGTTGAGCACGAGGGACGCCTGAGCCTGGATGACTCGGCCGTCGTCGTGAAGGACGCGCAGGGGAAGCTTCACGTCCACAACGAAGTCGACCGCGGCATCAAGGTCGGCGTCTTCGGCGGCGGCATGCTGGGGCTGCTGATCGGCTTCATCTTCGGCGGCCCGATCGGCAGCATGCTCGTCGGCGCATTCGGCGGCGCCCTGATGGGGTCGCTGGCCGGGCTGGGCATCGACAAGGGCTTTCTGAAAGACGTGGAGACGGCTATGGCGCCCGACTCGTCGGCGCTGTTTGTCCTCGTCGCCGACGCCGAGCCGGACGTAGCTATCGCCGCTTTGCGTCCCTACGAGGGCACGATCTACCACACCTCTCTCGATCCGGAGGACGAAGCGACGCTGCGGCGAGCGTTGCAGCACAGGAACTAGGCTCAGGGGGCCGGGCAACAGGATCGTCCCCGGCCTTGCCCCTCATTCCAAAGGAGACTCATGGGCGAAAACGACCTGATCACGGCCCTGGGCAAGGTCATCATAGCCGCGGCCTGGGCCGACGGCGAAGTTACACCCGATGAAGTAAACGCGTTAAAGGACCTGCTCTGGCGCCTGCCCGAGGTCCATGCCCGGCAGTGGGACGAGTTCGACATCTACCTCGATTCGCCGGTGGACGACGCCGAGCGCGAGCGGCTGGTGGCCGACCTGCGGGCCTTGACCGCGACGGCCGAACAGCGGGATCTGGCCCTGGCCAAACTGGATGAGATGGTCAGCGCCGATGGCGAGGTGTCGGCGCGGGAGCGGGCCGTGGTGGCCGAGGTGCGAGCTGCGCTGGCGACGGCCGAGGTGGGGCTGTGGGGATCGCTGTCGCGGCTGCTTATCGGCCGCCGGACGCGAGCCGCCGCCGGCGCGCCCAGCCGGGAGCGCTACCTCCAAGATTTCGTGCGCAATCACGTCTATTACAGGCTCCGCCAGGAACTCGCGGCGCGACATATCGACTGGTCGGTGACCGATGCCGAGTTGCGCCGTCTGGGGCTGGCCGGCGGGCTGCTGGCGCTGGTGGCCCGGACGTCGGAGGGCGTGACCGACGGGGAGCGAGCGGCGATGGTCGAGGTCTTGCGGACAGCGTGGGGCCTGTCGCCCGAGTCGGCGACGCTGGTCATCGAAGTGGCGCTGGCCGACGGGGAGCGGCTCGACTTCTATCGCCTGGTGCGGGAGTTCGCGGAGGTGACGACGGTGGAGGAGCGACAGCGCTTCCTGGACGCGCTGTTCGCCGTGGCCGCGGCCGACGATAAGGCCTCGTTCGAAGAGACGGAGCAGATCCGGCTGATCGCCCAAGGGCTGAAGCTCAGCCACACTGAATTCATCAACGCCAAGATGAAGCTGCCGCGGGCTAAACGCTAGATCGGATGACAACTATCACAAACCATTGTCTAGGGAGGGGGTGTCGCCGCGACACCCCCTCTTTTTTCATGCCCGCGCGGCCTCGACGCGGGTAGTAGCCCCCACGAGATACCTGAATGTCGCACAGCGCAACCCGCCAAGTCGCGCAGCTTTTCACGTCAGCTTCATTGTAAGATTCCCCCCGTAACATAAACTGTATAGAGTGGAGTCTAAGCGTATTTTCCGCCCCATCCAGGCTCGTGGAGTACCGGTAAGACTGGTCGTAACCATAGCACCCACCGGCCGGAGGTTTTATTGTGAAGCAACTTATAGGTTTTCTGAGCTTTAGCGCCCTGCTCGTTTTGGCCTGGGTGAGTATGATGGGTCCCCAAGGGGGAGCGGGCGGCGTGCCGCAACAGACGGTGCCAACCCTCCCGGACGTGACCTTCCTGGGCGAAGGCCCGGCAACGTTCAATATCGAGCCGGACCACACGTTCGTGATCAAGTACCGGCGCAATAACTACAAGAACGAGCCCGGCCCCACCTATGACGCCCTGCCCGGCGAGCGTGTGTGGAGCTTCAACTTCGTGCCCGATGACGGCGTCTACCCCTACCACGAGTCGGTCAGCTATGGGCCGGTGCAGATGGGCTGCGTCATCCAGTTCGTGCAGATCGACGACGACGTGGACGAGCGCATCAACAACTTCGCCATCAACGGCAATCCGTACTACACCGTGGCCCAGGGCATGGTCACCTACGGCAGCTTCATCGTCCCGATCAACGGCGAGCTGGTCTTCACGGCTAACGATAGCGTGGGCCTGGTCATTCGCATTTGCCAGGACAAGGTGACGCCGACCCCGACCAGCACCGGCACCGCCACGGCGACCTTCACGCCGACCGCGACCGCCACGGCCACGATGACGCCGACGGCGACCCTGACGCCGACCCTGACGCTGACGCCGACGTTGACCGCCACACCCGATTCGACCGCCACGGCGACGCCAACGGGCACGGCCGAGGCCACGGCCACCGCCACGCTGCCGATCACGCCGACAAACACGGCCACCGCCACGCTGCCGCCGACCTTCACGCCGACGGCCTCGCCGACGCTGACACCGCCGCCCGGCCCGAACGAGGGCACGGCCACGCCGACGCTTGTGCCGACGTACGACGCGCCGCGGCTGAACACCTGCCTGCGCATTAACTTCGACATCGGCGGCGATTCGGCCCGGCGCGGCACTTACGTGGTGCAGGAAGTGGGCGGCCGCGTCCTGGCCACGTGGTGGGCCGACGAGGGCTGGATGGATAGCGGCTGGGTGCGCGACATCGATATCACCTTCCCGGCGGTCTATGTGCAGGTCTTCTTTGTCAAGGGCGATGGCTCGCCGCCGGTTGAGTTGACCATCCTCAACCCGGCCCCGGACACGACCTACGGCTGGCTGGCCCGCGGCCAGTGCCACGCCCTCGAAGTTGCCTGGCCGGGATAGATTAAGCGGCTCACGCAAAGACGCGAAGAACGCCAGGCTCGGATGAGCCTGGCGTTCTTTGTTTATTTCGCTAAACCCATTCGAACAACCCGGTTGATGGGGTTGCCTGCACCGCCGGGTAGCGTAAAATTGCTCCTCTTGTAGACCATTCGTTCGTAAATCTGGGGGCGCATTATGTCCGAAGATCAGAACGCGGTCGGCAAACCGGAGGAACGGGACTCGCTTGACCTCCCCCCGGCCGCCCAATGGATGCTGGCCCAGGCCGAGGCAGCGCGGCGCGAAGCCCAGGCGCGCGCCCGGCCGGGATTGAGTTTCACACCGCTAGCCCAGCGCGAGCGGCGCGTCGTCAGCGGGCTGCGCGGCAACCGGCGGCTGACGGCGGGACTGGACGAGGCGACAACTGCGGCCGTCCACGACTGGGCCGCGGCGCTTGGCGGTCACATCGTCGCCGCAACCGCCGGTCTGGACGACGCCACGGCCGAACCTATCCTCCAGGAGCGGGTGCGGGCGGCGCGGGCTCTACTGCGCGCGGCGGGCCGGGCCGCCGCTGATTCCGGTAGCCGCCCGGCGCGCCTATCGGAAATCGCGCCGCAGCTTACCGTGCTCTACTACGGCGCGTATAGCCCGCGCCGGGCGGCGGCCGCGCCCCTGCTGGCCGAATGGGCGGCGCTGGGTGGGCAACCCGCGGCGCGCATTGCTGCTCTGCGGGCGTTCATCGCCAGTCTGACGACGGAGGCCGGTGAAGATGGGACGTAAGCGGCTGGGGATTGCCGTTGCCCTGGCCGCGGGTCTGCTGGCCGGACTGCTAGCGGGCTGCGTGCGGCCGTCGCTGCCCCCCGAAACCGGTGCAGCGGTCTCGGACGCCGTCGCCGCGGTGCTGGCGGCGCGGCGTACGCCGCTGCCGACGCTCGCGGCGTCCTTGCCCACGCCGATCATCACGCCACCCGCCCCAACAGCCACGCGCCCCGGCCCGGCGGTCGCGGCCACGGCCGCCGGGCCTGCGGCCAATCCCACGCCCCTGCCCACGTTGCCCGCCCAGGACATTCAGTTGCCGCGCGACATCGGCTACGACGGCGGAAGCTGGGCGGTGCTGTTCAGCCCGGGCGTCGGCGGTAACGAGGCCAACGGCCACTACATTATCGACAAGCTCGTCGGCTACATCGACGCGGCGCAGACCTCCGTCCATATCGCCGCGTTCGAGACGAACCTGACGCCGGTGGCCGAGGCGCTCATCCGCGCCCGCCAGCGCGGCGTGGACGTGCGTTGGGTCACTGACGACGAGAACGGCCTTGGGGCCGACGACCGGGAAGGGCGCGGCCAGTTTGCCCTGATGGAAGCGGCCGGTATCGAAGTGCGCGATGACCTGCGCTCGCCCTTCATGCACAACAAGTTCGTCGTCATCGACGGCCGCATCCTCTGGACGGGCTCGATGAACCTGACGACCAATGACGTTTTCCGCAACAACAACAACGTCGTCGTGCTCGAATCGCCGGCCACGGCCGCCGTCTACGAGGGCGAGTTTGAGGAGATGTGGAACGGCCAGTTCGGGCCGCGGTCGCCATCCAACGTGGACGGCCAGACAGTGCAAACGGCCGCCGGCCTGCCCGTCACCGTCCGCTTCGCGCCGGAGGACAAACCGTTCGACAGCCTGATCATCCTCACCGGCCTGGCGAACAAGAGCATCCGCTTCATGGCCTTCTCATTTACACAGGACGATCTGGGGGCGATCATGCGGCAGCAGGCGGCCGATGGGGTGCTGGTGCAGGGCATCTTCGAGACGCGCGGCAGCGAGACGCAATACAGCGAGATGCCGGCCATGTACTGCGCGGGCATCCCGGTGCGGCAGGATGGCAATCCGGGTACGTTCCACCACAAGGTCATCATCATCGACGACTTTGTGGTCATCACCGGCTCGATGAACTTCTCCGACAACGCCGCCAGCAGCAACGACGAGAACGTTATCGCCATTGCCGACCCGGCCATCGGCCGGCTCTACCTGGAGGAGTTCGATCGCCGCTGGGCCGAAGCCACCGTGCCGGATGCGAGTAAAATGGGGTGCGAATGAATCTAACACGGATAAGAAGGGAATCCCTCCTTATCCGTGTCTATCCATCCACTCCGGGTCTTATTACTCTCCAAATGCCGGCAGCTCGACCGCGCGGCCCGAGGCGTCGGTGACGAGATAGTAGGGCCGCCAGGCTACGCCAAAGAGGGAGACGCGCACGTCGGTCTTACGCGGGGCAACCGGCATCTCTTTTGTCTCGGCCATAATCGCTTCCCACTTGGCCTCAACTTCGTCCAGAGCCGCCTCGAGTTCGTCTTTCAGATCGCCCAACTGGTCCTGCAGGGTGGCAATCGCCTGTTCCGACTCCTCGATGTCAGCCTTGGCCTTTTCGGACATGCGCCGCTTGGAAAGGGAACCGGACAGGCTCTTGCGCCGGCCGCCAAATAGACCGAGCAGCGTTTCGGCGTGCTTGGCATACTCCTCGCGCTTGCGTCCCTCGTAGTCGGCGCGATCCTCAGCCAGTTCGCGCTCCTCCTTCTTCAGCTTGTCTTCGGCCGCTTGCAGCTTCGCCGCGAAGCGCGTCTTGACCTTGTCCAGTTCCGCTTGCATCAGGTCGTCGGCCGCGTCCTGGCACATTGCCTCGAAAGCGGCGTCATCCACGTCCGGCCCGGCATAGACCTTTAGCTTGTCGTTGGCCCGGATGGTGACCGCCCCGTTGCGGACAATCCAGTCGACGAAGTCCGTTTCCAGGGCGCGCATGGCCCGGGCGTCGGACAGGGGCGCGACGAGGTTGGCAAAGCGGGCGTCGCGGATGGGCGCGCGGTCGAGCGCGCGGTCGTCCAGCGACGGGAGGAGCGCGTCTTCCCAACTAACGCCGCCGGAGGCATCGGGCGCAAGTGCAGCCCATTGCTTATCCGTATTGAGGTTAAACCGCGTATTCGTCAGGCGGACGTCGGCCTGGGCCAGCAGCGCGGGCCGGTAGAGGATACCCGACTCGCGCGCGCCGTCGGGGAGGGCGACGCGGCCTTGCTCGGCGGCCTGGGACAGCCGCAGCGAAGCGGGCAGGAAGTATTCGCCCACGCCGGACGGAACCGGCGGCCGGGTGACCGTGCCCTCGGCCTGGGGCGTGCCCGGCGCGGCGGGGCGCGAGGGCGCTTCGGCTGGCGGGGGCGCGGCCATCGCTGCGGCCGTCGCCGCGCCGGCCGGGCCAGCCGCCGCCGGCCCCGCGCCCATCAGGGCGTTCAGGGCCGGAATCTGCGCTCGCGTCAGTGGCCCCGCCAGGTAGTTCATAGCCCAGCGCGTCTGGAAAAGCAGCGGCCGCTTCTCATTGATGTTGCGCATCAGGAAGACGCGCTTGCCGATGCCGGAGATGAGCCGGTCGAGCTCGCGCACGTCCACGTTGCCCTGGGCGCTGGTCAGGCCGTCGAGCAGGCGTGCCTTGTCCTGCTCCGTCGCCAGCTTGCCGATGAACCACGTGCCCATGTTGGATAGACCCTTGTAGTCCACGTCGACCGGGTTTTGCGTCGCCAGCACCATACCGACGCCGAAGGCGCGCGCCTGCTTCAACATGCGCAGCATGACCGTCTTCGACGGCGGGTTGCCGATGGGTGGCAGGTAGCCGAAGATTTCGTCGAAGTAGACCAGCGCCCGCAGCGAGGTCGTGCCGCTCTGGGCGCGCATCCACGACTCGATGGCCGAGTAGAGCAGCGTCACGAAAAACATGCGCTCGTCTTCGCTCAGATGGGCGATGTAGAAGACGGAGTGGCGCGGGCGGCCGTCGGGCGTATAGAGCAGCGCGCTCACGTCGAGCGGGTCGCCCTGCACCCAGGTCTGGAAGCTGGGCGAGGCCAGCATACTGTTGAGGCGCATGGCCAACGCGGTGCGATCCTTCTCCGGGAAGAAGGTGTTGACGTCGAACACGCCCAGTTTGGCGAAAGGCGGCGACTGAATCTGCATGATCAGTTCGCCCAGATCGAGGTCGTGGTCCTGGCTCCAGGCGTTGGCGAGGATATTGGACAGCAGGATGTGCTCGCGGCTCTGGACGGGGTCGATGTCTTTCAGCCCGGTCAGGCCGAGCAGCGCCGTCACCGTGCCGCTGATCTGCTCGCCCAACACCTCTTCGTTGCCCTGCCAGGGGACACCAGGCGCGCCGAGCGAGGCCAGCACGCTGAGGGGCACGCCGGCGGTGGAGCCGGGGGTGTAGATAGTGAACTGGACGCTGTCGGCCAGCGCCCTGATGCGCGCCGGCTCGATGCCCCAGTCGGCCAGGCCCTTTTGCCACATGGCGGCCGTTTCGGCGGCGGCTTCCTCCACGGTTTTGCCGTCCTTGCGGGCGGCGTCGGGGTTGACCCAGGGCCTGAAGTCGGCCGGCTCCAGGTTGGGAAAGTGGAGTAGTAAGTTGGTCAGGTCGCCCTTGGGGTCGATCATCAGCGCCGGTACGCCATTGAGTGCCGCTTCCTCCAGCAGCCCGACGCATAGGCCGGTCTTGCCGCTACCGGTCATGCCCACGACGACGGCGTGGGTGGTCAAATCTTCAGAGTCATACAGTAGCGCCTCGTCGGCCAGCTTGCCCGTGGCCGCTTCCCATGGTTTGCCGAGGTAGAACTTGCCTTTGGTGTCGATCATGCTCACGCACCTCCACAATGAAGTGTAGCGCAAAGGCGGGAAGAAGTTAACGCCAAGAGGCGAAGACGCACAGAAACCCCTCTTTGCGTCCTCGCGTTGAACTCCTATCGGTACAGATCGAGTTCCGGCGGCCGCACGAGGTCGGTAGCGCGGCCGTCGGCCGGGGGCAGGCGCAGGCCGCGGATGAGCACCGCCGGCCGCCCCTCGGCCGCCTGGCCCATCAGCAGCCCGGCGGCGGCGGCGATCTCGTCGGCCACGCCGACGTCGGTGTGCTGGAGGCGGTAGCCATAGAGGTCTGGCTCGCCGCGCCGGTCCCACAGGGCGGGGAGGCCGGCCACGCCAATGGCGACGCCGACCGTGCCCAGCCGGAAGGGGCGGCCGTGGCTGTCGGTGATGACGACGCCGGCCGTCGCGCCGGTGGCGGCGTACAGCGCGGCGCGCAGGCGGGCGGCCGAGGCGTCCGGGTCAACGGGCAGCAGCAGCACCGCCTCTTCTTTGCCCCCACCCGTCTGGACGTTGGAGCGGTCGATGCCGGCGTTGGCGCTGGTGAAGCCGAGACGGTGCCGGACGATGATCACGCCCGGCCGGACGCGCGACACCTCGACGCTCTCGCGCAAAATGAGCTCTACCAGCCGCGGGTCCTTGCCGGCTTGGGCTGCCAGCTCCGCCGCCCGCGCCGTAGGCGTCACCTCGGCCAGCCGCACTTGCCGCCCCTCGGCCTTGGAGATGATCTTTTGCGCGACAGCCACCACATCGCCGTCGCACAGGGTCAATCCGCCGCGGCCGAGCGCGTCCACCAGCAGCGCGGCGACGTCGTCCCCTTCGTGGACGTTCGGGATGCCCGAGAGGGCGGTTAGAAGCAAGTGTTCAGTGTTCAGTGGGTCAGTGGGTCAGTAAGCCAGTAGGCCAGTCGCCCAGTAGATGGGTTCAACTGATCTACTGGCTTACTGACCTACTGCCCTACCGCTACTCTTCCGGCAGGCCAGTGATGCGTATCCCCGCCCCGCTTATCTTGTGCCGGATGTTAATGCCCAGCAAGACGGCCGTCAGGCCTTCGGCGACGACGGCGTTGGCCAGCGCGCCGGCATTGATACCGCGCATGCCGGCGTCGCCGCACAGCGCGGCGACCACGTCCTTGTCGGCCGCTTTCTCGCCGCAGATGAGCACGTCGCAGTCGAGGGCGTGGTCCAGGTCGCGCAGGTGCGTGGCGGAGATATTCTGGAACGCGGCGACGACGGTCGCGCCATCGCCTAGCTGAAGCTGCGCCTCCTCGGCCGCCGACAGGCCGCTCGGCAGCCGCCAGACGCGCGCCTTGGGCTGGCCCAGCGGGGCGACGACAGTCACCAGCAATTTGCCCTGCACTTCGTCGCGCACGTCGGCCAGCGTCGCCGCCTGCGCCTCGTAGGGGACGGAGAGGACGGCGATGTCGGCCGCAGCGGCGGCGCTGCGATTGTCCGCGCCGCTGATGGCCGCGTCGGGAAGGAGGGCGCGCAACTCTTCGGCGGCGCGCTCGCCCTTTTCGGCCGCGCGCGAGCCGATGATGACTTCATGGCCGGCCGCCGCCCAGCGGAAGCCCAGCCCGGAACCCTCTTTGCCGGTTCCTCCCAGAATGGCGATCTTCATAGTACGTTCCTCTTTTGAAGAGACGAGATACGAAACACGAGATGCGAATTCAAAAAGCGCGCCACGGCGGCTCTTCACTCGTATTTCGTATCTCGTATTTCGTATCGGTTAGTTACTTAGTTCGTTGAACCGCCGCCACACCTTCACCGCCAGCTCCCGGCTGCGGGCAGTGATGGCCTCCTCGTCCAGCGTCAGCAGTTCGCGGTCGCGCATCAGCACGCGGCCGCCGGCGATCGTCGTCGTCACCATGCTGCTCTCGAAGCCGAAGATGAGATGCCAGGGCAGGTTGCCGGCGGTCAGCGGGGTGATCGGGTGGTAGTCGACGAAGATGACGTCGGCCGCCGCGCCGGGAACGAGCTGCCCCAGCGGCAGATCGGGCCAGAACATGCGCGCCAGCGCGGCGTTGTTGTAAACGGCCATTTGCGCCACGTCCATGCCGTTCATGCGTCGCGGGTCGCGGTGGGCTTGCTTGTGCATGAAGTAGGCCTCTTTCCACTCGGCCCACATGGCGTTGCCC
>WBZM01004486.1_pt1 | contig 10114 bp, 8 predicted proteins | sample 5204271 | NCBI WGS metagenome assembly WBZM01 (sample SAMN12344346, study PRJNA552823) | activated sludge metagenome | biome: Activated sludge suspended growth; feature: Nitrification reactor; material: Wastewater; isolation source: activated sludge from nitrification reactor of wastewater treatment... | reverse complement strand
AAGTCAGCTTCGACTTCGAACCCGTCGAGGTCCTTCACTCGCCGCTCGCCACGCATATTCGCTACAGGCGCCTGTCTGCCTGAGTTCGGGCCCCGGTTACTGGCGATCGCTGGACGGGTCGATCAGGAACTTCTCTCCTGTGCTCCTCTTCCCGCAGGCGGCGAGCTGGGCCGGCTCGAGGATTTCAGCGAGGCCGATCGTCTTGGAGTATGACGAGGAGAAAGTGGTCTTGAGCTCGGCAACGACCCTGCTCCGCATCCGCATGATTGCCTCTCCTCCGAGGCGGCCGAGGGCATCGGTCAGGAGGTATCCGCCGACGCTCCATCTCATGCCGAAAGTTCGTTGAATCACGGTTGGGGCGAAGTCGAGTGAACCGTAGATGTAGACCTGCTTGTTAATCGAGGATCCGTAAGGCGTCCATACATCGGCGGGCGGCGCGCTGCGTTCCATCGCGTTGAGGATGTCGCTGGCGAGGCTGCCGCCACCGACCGCATCGAAAGCAAGCGTCGCACCGGTGGCTGACACGGCTTCCTTCAAGCGATCCTGGAAATCGGGCAGGGAGGAGTCAACGACATGCTCAGCTCCGAGTTCCCGCAGCGTCTCGACCTGCGCGTTGTTCCTGACGACGTTGACCAGACCGACCTCGTCGTCCCGGCAGATCTTCACGAGCATCTGACCCAGATTGGATGCGGCCGCCGTTTGAACGAGGGCTGAATGGCCTTCGGCACGCATCGTCTCGACCATCGAAAGCGCAGTCATCGGATTGACGAAGAGGGCAGCACCGTCCGCCGGGATGGCGCCCTCGGGAAGCGGAATGACCGCAGCCGCGTCGACCAGGCGGTAATCCGACCACATTGAGCCACCCACAAGGGCTACATGCTTGCCGATTAGCTCGGCAGCATCCGGTCCAGCGGCGACCACTGTCCCGGCACCTTCGTTACCCACCGGAAGAGGTCGATCGAGGCGATCCCGCATTACTGGAAGAACTTGAGCCGGCAGACTGCCGTTGAGACCGCCGCCGGGAGCCGGGGTGAGCGTCGACGCATCAGCCGGCCCGATGAGGACACCAAGGTCCGAGGGGTTTACCGGTGTCGCTTCGACCGAAACCACGACCTGGGAACCGGTCGGATCGGCGACCTCGTCTTCAACCAGCCGAAGCTCCAGCGCTCCGTCGGAGGTAACTGTTGATCTGATGCTGCGCCCGTTGAAAGGCATGTTCTTTACCTCCTGACCCAGTCGATCGAGTAGAGACCGTCGCTTGACGTGGAGGGCGCGGCAAACAGGGAAGAGAAGCCTGTCCCTGTGCTGGGTCCGATCCAGAGGTTGGCGGGGTCAATGTCTGTATCCCGCCTCAGGTAGGCGATCTCCCTTCCGTCCGGTGAGTACGAGGCGTCCGGGAACGGTTGGGATCCGGTGCCGGTGGTGATGATGTCCCTGGTCGCACCGGTGGGGGAGATGGTCTTGAGAGTGGTGGTTCCTGAAGCGTCCTTCGCAGTCACCAGGAGATTCCTGCCGGTGAGCCCGACATCCAGCAGGCCGAACTGGGTCGAGCTGCGTCGGCCAAATGTGTGGCGCTTGATTTCCTTCCCGTCCTTCGCCCTGATCGAGAAGACCTCTGGCTGGCCAGAGGGAGTCCGGGGGACCTTGAGTTCGAAGTAAATTCGTTTACCGGCCCAGACCGGGGAGAACATGCAGCCGCTGCATGCCTTGAAGAGGGTCCTGTTGCCACGGCCGTTGGCGCCGACCACGTTCAGCCTGGCAACCCCCCGACGAGGGTCAGACATGTAGGCGACCTTCCGGCTGTCAGGAGAGACCGTCTGCCCACAGCCCGGGCGGTTTCCGGTCAGGTTCCTGAGAGGGCCGCCGGCCGATGTAACCCGGTAGACCCGATAGATGCCGCCTGAACCGACGGTTGCGCAGATCGCCGCGAAACGGCCGTTCGGCGCGGCCGAAACGCTCTCGGGGTAGTTGAGCCCTGAGGTCAGAGGGACCCATTCGTTCATCGCGTTGGTTCTGAACAGATCTCCACGGATGCCGCTCACATCTGTCAGGCCGAAAATGCGACCGGGAATGGGCGAGAAGGCAGAAGCCGACGGCGGCCCGAAGACACAGATTCCCGTAAGTGCCACCAGGACAGTCACTGCCGCACGCCTCACTCGCATGATTCCCCCAAGAGTTGGTTGATCCCTACCCGCTGAATCGTAGACCCCCTGCCGGCCGCACGGAGGCTTCCGGGCTCGCGTGAAGGAAATCCGTGGGGTGGCGTAGGGTGAGGCTCGTGAACGAATCGGGGGAGGTTCGACTCGGGGCCGTCGTGGCCGAGACAATGAGGGCCTACCGGTCCCGGCTTCGTCTGATTCTCACGATATCCGTGCTGCTCTCTCTGCCTTTCTGGCTGCTTCCGCAGACCGCATTGCCCGACCTGGCGGATTTTCTTCTCGAGACGGTCGTGGGATTGGTGTTCAATGCCTGGAGCATCGCGGCTGTGGTTCTCATCACTTGGGGGGAGCTCCATCCGCAGCACGCGGCGGGGAACGGGATTCTTCGGGTTCTGAAACGTTCGTTAACCCTGGTGCCCGCGATGGTGCTGCTCAATGTCTTCATTCAGGTGGGTGTGGGTCTTGGCCTCGTACTTCTTGTCGTTCCCGGCCTGGTCCTGTTTGCGGTCTGGATCGTCGCCCAGCCGGTCCTCGCCCTGGAGCGGTCAGGGATCACGGGTTCGTTGCTCAGGAGCCAGAAGTTGACGGAAGGGTTGCGCACAAGGCTCGTCTGGGTAGCACTCGTCCTTCTCGTCATCACGGTGGTCTCGAGTGTCCCGACGATCCTGTCGGACACGCTGCCCGCGACCTTGATCTCGTATCTGGCCACCGTAGTCCTGTATCCGTTCATTCCCGTGGCGATGACGGTTACCTACGGCCAGCTCGTCAACCAGAGGGCGGAGGACTTCCCGGACGATCCTTAGGAGCCTGAGTCGATAGCAATTCGTTCCTGACTCATGCGCCGAAAGGTTTCGTCTCGGTCCGGAGCCAAACATTCTAGACTTGCCAGCACGAGTGCTAGCATGAAAGCATGGCTCAGATATCGCTGCGTATTCCCGACGAACTGGCTGAGGACGTAAAGGCTGACGCCCGAAGCCGGAACCTCAGTCTGAATGGCTACATAACATTCGTCCTGCGGTCGGCAAGCGATCCTGAATTCGGCGGCACGGAAGCAGAAAGGATGCGTGAGCGTCTTCGCAGGGCCGGTCTGCTCGAGGAATGGGCCGACGCTCCCAGGGTCGAAACGCCGAGCCGGGAGGAATTCGAAGCTGCCAGGGCCAGGGCAGGCGAAGGGAAGGCCCTTTCCGAGTATGTGGTCGAGGGACGAGGTTGAAGGGTTTCGCGGATTCGTCAGCCCTAGTCAAGCTGTACGCGCAAGAGGTCGATTCGGACAAGGTCGAGCGACTGAGCACCATCGTCGTATCAGCGCTATGTCGGGTTGAAGTTCTCTCCGGGCTGTGGAGGAAATCGAGCGCCGGCGAGATGGACAGAGCCGATGCGGAGCTGCTTTCGCGAGTGTTCGAGACAGACCTTTTTGATCAGAAGGACGCGTCCAGAAGCTTCTCCGCGATCCCGGTGTCCGGGCAGATACTTGAACGTGCCGCGAGCCTGGTGCCGATCCACTCGTTGAGGTCACTCGACGCGATTCAGCTCGCAAGCGCAATGTTCGCGAGGGAGGCAGACCCGGAATGCCGGACTTTCGCCTGCTTCGACCGGCGCCTGGCTGTGAAGCGACCAAAAAGTGATCCCGCGGGCGACAGAAATTTGTTCTAGGGGCTTGGGTTCTTTGGCACTGCGGGCTTTTTGAGCTCTGCCGCGATCCATCGTGGCACCTGAATCCCTACGTCAAATACCTCTGCAACGGCCACTGCCATAGAGAGTGACTCATCCGCAATGATCCGCAGAAGGAGGCCGGCCTGTTCGTCTGATCGGGCTGGCGCAGGGTCGATCGAAGCATCTCTCACTCGCAGCACTTCGTTGTCAGGCTCACGCTCTCCGTGGCCAGGCACCTCGAGTGAGTAAAGCCCCCTTGGATCCGCGTGCGCAAAAGTGGAGAGAAAATCAAGATGCTTCCGGTACCCATACTTAGAAGCCAACTTCGTCAAATTTCCCCCCGATCCGAACTGCATCCAGCGCAATGCCTTCTGCCCTGACTCGTCATCGAGAATCGAGCGCGCCAGAAGTAGGGACTCAAGGCCGCGTCTCATGTTTCCCAGAGCTTCAGGGAGATAGCCTGTCGAAATCAGAGACATCGCCGCGCCATGGGAGCGCGTCATGACGATGGCCAATCCTGAGATGGCTCCCCGACGCGACAAATCTGACCCTAGACTCTTCGCGTCTTTGCCTTCTAGGTCCGGCATCCTTTGTGAACAGGTGTGAGCGACATCGATAAGACATCTTCGAGTCTTATCTGCGAGACGCCAGTTGGGGATGTTCTTGGTTCGCCCGAAGAGTTCTTTCTCGATCTCATGGATCTTCCAATTGTTTGGAGCGGGGTGGAGATACTCGGTTTCAGTCATTCCGCGAACCCGAAGGTGTCTTAGATTGGGCGATCTCGGATGGCATCTGGGGAGAAAGTATCCACCCCCCGTTGGGCCGACGCTGAACTAAATCAAGAGACTCAAGTTGCCGAAGGCCAAGCTCGATTGCTTCCAGATCGACCTGTTCGATCCCGTATGGGCCAAAGCAAATGTCTGCTGAATTGTTGATCGTTGGATGGTCCGAGAGTGTCCAGAGAGCGATTTGGGCCCCCGGTCCTAGTGGTTTCATGTCCATACACCAGTTGTACGGAGTCTCGAGCTTGACCCTGACGCGTTCAGAACGTTCTTGAAGCGAAGCGCAGAGTTCGACTGACCCACCCGCTAGCTTCAGTCAGATGGTGAAGCTACGCCTAGAAGAGGCTTGGGCAGCCGCGTGTATCGAAGAAGCACTCCCTGAAGTCGAAGTACGCCAGTTCGACAACAACGTCGGCGCCGCCATGCACGACCTGGATCTTTATCGCGACGGAAGTCTTGAAGGTGCCTGCGAAGTTACAGCTGCGGCTGACAGGCATTCGATCGAACTTTGGAAACTCGTCAACGGAAATGGCCGGCACATCGAAAAGGACCTCGACGGCGGCTGGGGGCTCACGCTTGAGATGTCATGTCGCTGGAAAGAGCTCGAACCGGCACTGAAGCCCTTTCTTCGAGACTTGGAACTGCGTGGCGTCACTCGTATCGGGGAATTTGATGACGCCCCTGATGTTCGAGAGGCTGCCAGCCGGCTCGGCATTCACCACGGGATGCAGTCGAACACTGCCTATCCCGGGAGCGTGTATTTCTCAATCAATCTGCCGTCGGTTAGGCAGAGTGGGGCCGTCCCCGATACCGGTGATGAGCTTTCTAAGTGGTTGGCGGAGTGGGTGAATCGGCCCGAACGAGACGGGAAAATCAGGAAGGTCGTTGAATCGGACCGAAAAGAGAAGCACTTGTTTGTGATCCTCCCGGGTTTCTCCGAAGCACCTTTTGCTGCCATGGACGTCCTGATGTGGGACGACGGTCCCCTCCCGGTATCTGATCCACAACTTCCCAAAGGCCTAACCCATCTTTGGGCTGTGAGCGACTGGAGCACGGGTGACGTTTTCATGTGGTCGAAGGAGTCGGGGTGGACTAGAAGCGCGAAGGTCTTTGAAGTTCCGGCCCGGTTGGTGACCTAGCGTGCTCCAGGCAAGAATTTCGGTCGACCATCTAGCGGCATGAAACTGCGATGACTCAAAGCTCTGAGGGTTGGACGAGACACTTTCGATCATCTGAGATCGATGTGATCCAGGCGCATATTCGAATGTACGGGAACGTATTTCGGGATCCTTCTCGAGCTCGGGATCAATGTCGCATCGCAGCGATCCGACTCGTCAGCGATTCGGAGGGGACCCCGACACTCGCCGATGCTCAAATTTTCTGGCTCGCCGGCTCCAGGATTGCTGGCAAGTCGGATACATCAACCCATGGCGAACACGCCGTCGTCTGCGTACGCAATTCGGTCCTCCTTGATCTAACTCGCAGGCAGTTCGACGGGCGCGCTGAGATTCCCACCGTTTACGAACCTGTCGGAGATGCGGTCAGAGACTGGCTCTGGATAGTGCGAAGCGAAAATCCGGAAGGAGCGCTAGAGAAACTGTGAAGCAGCTACTCCGTCAGGCTGGAGTCCGGAACTGATGCCGGACCTTCCCGTGTCTCCAGTTACCGTCCCTGAGCGAGGAGATGGTGGTGGTCTCGCCCCAACCCTCAGGCGCCCCCATGACATCGCCTCCGATCATCCCTCGTTCTCCATGGATGCCGACAACGAGCTCAAGACCGTTTCGCTCAAGAATTTCCTGGAGCCAGTCTTCCCTCACGAGTAGTCCTCGATGTCTCTGGTCAGCGTTTGACCATTCCTCGTATCTGACTTGAACCACGCCATCGGACTCCCAAGATCGAGTTTCTGGCAGCCAGCGGAGAGCTCGATCTTCGAAGAAGGCGTCGACCGGCACGATGATGTTTTCGGGTTCGGCGAGAGTCGAGTCACCCTCGCCGCTGCTCCAGGAATACTCGATGTTGGTAGACAGCACCTCAATGTCGATTGATCTACTGAACGGTTGCCACGTGGCGGGGTACTCCTTCGCCGCGGTCGCCCAAGGAGCCTCAGCAAGATAGGCACTGTTGTTCAGGTCGGCGTTGCTCGCCAGGAATGACTCTTCGAGCTGGCCCTTGACAGATCTCACGAGAGATGCTGCCGTCCCGGCTCTTGTGAACCATGAGAAGACATGGAGCCATGCGTGTCTGCGACGACATTCGTACCGATCCTCGTCGTGAGGGACGGGGGAATCCCAAGTCGCGCTGCCTCTGAGTGCGACCCAAGTGGTTTCGCCATCATGTCGCCGAGCGAGTGCCTCCGGAGAAGGATGGCCTTTGGTTTCGGCGATCCAAGTCGTGTCGATCCCCTGCTGATCCATATCTGGACCGTCAGGTAGCCACCACGGCAGTTGATTGGGCGGATCCATGCCCAGCTCATCGTCAGCGGCAGTTGGAAGAGGTCGGGTGATCTCAAGGCATGGATCGATCGGCCGCCCCCTCATCTGCCAGGGGCCTTCATAGATAACTCGTTCATCTCCGAACTGCTCACGCAGATGAAAGTTGTCGGAGAGCCTGGCTAAGAGTTCGGAGAGGGCCAGGTCCAGATACTTCTCGCTGAACTGAGTGCTGCCTGCTCCATCTCTCCTCATCCGATATCGACCTCTCGCTTCATCGAATTCAGCGAACCTCCCGGGTTCCCAGCCGAGAGTTCGCGCTCGCTGGAAGATCCATCGCTTGGCTCGTTCCACCGGGTAATCGTGCGATGGCACTTTGGGCTGGGTGCTGATCTCGCTGAATTCGACCTGTTTCTCGGCGGGCAGTGTGAGAACCAGCAGCGTGGGTGACTCTTGGAACTGAATCAGTTGCTCATCCGTTAGACCGTTCAGGAATTTCTTTAGTCGAACCTTGTTTACCTTGGCTGGCGGATCTGGGAGTCGTTCTGGAAAGGGTTGGGTGAGGGGAACTTTGGTGAAGGATCCGACGCTGAACTCCACGTCGTGTTTGCCGAAATCCTCGAAAGAATTGAAGAGCGGACTAAACAGCGAGCTATATCCCTTGCCCCGAAAGCCCAGCCCCTCCTTTTCGTCGTAGTCATGAGGATCGCACTCCTCTTCGATCCTCTCCAGCGTCTTCGGCGACCCTGGAGGAGTCGATTCGTGGGGCGGACAAAGTACTGAATATCGATCCTCGTCAATGAAGTTCTCTCGAAGACAGAATTCAGCGGCGGAGCGGACCGCATCTCTGGCTACGAGATTTGGGGGAAGACCATCGACAAGCGCCCCCAGACTCTCAATTAGGTTTAGAGCTTCTTCCTGGGCTGGCGCTCCCTTGCGAAGTAGAGCCCCGTGTACTACCACCGCCAAACGCTCTCCGAGAAACGTATCGTTCACGCCGGCAAAGTCATCTACCAGTGATTTGGCTGCGGAGAGATCCGCGCTAAGGATTTTCACGAGGGCCTTTGTCGCGATGTCCCGGAGACGTTGGTTGGGTGATGCGAGTAGCCAAACCAGTGGCTTTGCCGCAAGAACTAGAACGCGGCTGTCAAGCCCGGGATACGGTCCGACCAGAGCCCATCGGATGAGTCTCAAGAGGCTGCTTGCGTCGTCAGAGATTGTGTCGAAGGTCTCCTTCCCCCAAGTTTCGTCCCGCCTCGGCATTGACATTGCCATGAGACGTTTATGGATCCGATCTGAGTTGAGAGGGTGCTCAGGATCGGCAGCCACGCCGAAAAGCATGTTCATGTATTCGGTGTGGAGGCCCCAAGTCAGAACAGAACTCGCCCGTGCGAGTTCAATCGAACGCGGCGAGATGCTTCCTCGATTTCGAACCGTCAGGCTCCTGATCTGAGCTTCTCGCCACTCAAAGTCTTCAAATTCACCTAGCTCCCACGTCCACGCGTCAAGGAGTTCTATGCCTTCGCGTTCTGGCAGTTGGACGCTCAGGGCGTCGATCCAACCAGGGACTGCAGTCGCCACCCAATCACGAAATTCCTTGTCTTTCGTGATCGCTTCAACGATGGAACCGTGCTGCGTCTCTTGGCTCTGGAGAACCGAGGAAACAATTTGGTGGTCGGACAGTTTCTGAAAACTGAATCGAACGGTTTCTGCATGCCGGAACTTGTCTCCGTCTGGAAGCCAAGCCACATCTTTCGAAAGGACCCCCTCTTCGATCAGAGACGCGAAGAGGGTCTTTGGGTGCTCAACGAGGTGAGCTGCGAAGGAATTGACTAAGTCTCGGGACTCGTTCTTTTCGAGGTGATCGTTGCCGGCATCCGACAATGCCGATCCAAACTCCTTGAGCGCTTGAAGCGGTATCTGATCGTCAGGATCGAGCCTCAGGCTGTGGCTCACTTTGGCTGTTTTCCCCCTCAGGTACCGATCGAAGACGGCTGACAGGTGTTCAGAACCGGCAATCGGAGCGGTCACTCCCTCATCCTCCAAGCCTTCGCAGTAGAGCCGGAGGAACAGCGGGTTAGTGAATTCAGGAAGCAAAAACGGGACCCTAGGTAGCTCGATTCCGAAGTGGGCGAAGTACATGCCAAGGGCTTCAAATTCCCTTCCGGCAAAGCCTGGATGAGTTTCTGTCGCAAATTTGCCATTAGGACCATCGGGCGGCAGTACCACGCGTGAGTAGGTGCTGCGATACGAGAAACAGATCGAGATCCACGGAGATCTTGCCTTGGCAAGGAAGTTGGGCAAGCTCTTGGCCCACTCGTAAGGATCTCCCGACTCATTGATCGCATCGATCAGCACGAGAAACGGCTGCCCGCAGGCTTCGGCAGCGGCCGCCAATCCACCAACTAATTTCGCGGCACCAATGCCACCGAGGCCGAGGCCCTGTGCCACGTCTTTCCACGGTGTCGCTCCGGTGAAATCGGCACCCATCAAGACGAACGCCGGTTGACCACGTTCGAGGGCGCGTTTGGTGACATCGCAAAGAAGGTGAGTCTTCCCTTGGCCGGCTTCGCCTTCGAGAGCTAAGGCCCCGATCGAGGCTGCCCTCGTCGCAGCGCCACATAAGAAGTCACTGAGATCTTCCGCTTCAACAAACAACTGGCGAAGCTCGTAACGGGCATCTGCGACCGGGCTAGGAGCCCACCCGTTTTCATTCTTTCTCTCCTGGCTGGACTCTTTCTCGGCCTTCTCTATCTCTCGGCTGGCTTCGTAGAGATCGCTGGCCGATGACACGAGGTCTTTCAGCATCTCTAGGTGCCTATCCGCAGCAAAAAGCACCCCGTTTGAAGTCTCAGCATCCACCGCTGCCCAGCTGGCCGACTCGGCCTCAAAGTCGGTGGTAAGTGCCTTGAACGCCTGGTCGCGATCCAATCGTTCCCGAATTCGGCGCAGACGCTTCCCAACTTCGCCTCGCCGTCGCAGGAACTCAAAGTGAAATCTGTCAGTGCGAGCTAGTGGTCCTAGTCCGTTTTCGACAACACCTGATCCCAGCGGTAAGACTGCTGGGCAAAGGAGAAGCACATGTCGAGAA
>WBZM01004485.1_pt1 | contig 10115 bp, 9 predicted proteins | sample 5204271 | NCBI WGS metagenome assembly WBZM01 (sample SAMN12344346, study PRJNA552823) | activated sludge metagenome | biome: Activated sludge suspended growth; feature: Nitrification reactor; material: Wastewater; isolation source: activated sludge from nitrification reactor of wastewater treatment... | reverse complement strand
TGCAAGTCTTTGAGGAGAGCCTGAGTGAAAATCTCGAAGCGCGTGCAAGACGCTTTGCCCGACTTGCCCTGGAAGTCGCTCGCGCGGATCGGCCGGGATTGGAAAAAAAGCCTGGGCCTTGAGGGGGAAGCGGGTCCCGAGGTTGTCCCCACTGGTGAGCCGGCCAGCGGGCCCGCGCAAGGACCCGTCAACGAGCCGACCAGCGGGCCAGCACGAGGACCTGCCAACGAGCGGACCAGCGGACCGATCAGCGAAACGCACAGCAGACCATCCATGGTATCTGCCAGCGAAGCGTCCACTAGACCAGCCAGGCTGCCTGCCACTGAATCCGCCAGCCGGCCGGTCCGCGGACCAGCGGCTCGCCGGGGCGGTGATAATCCCGACGGTTGGGAACTGGAACGGCTGGCGGCTACTTCGGGTGGTTCACCGGGTTTACTCAAGCCTAAAGGCGGGAAGGAGGAGCGCGGATACCCGGACAACGCGAAGGAGCCGGGACACCTGGAACAGGCGGCGAAGTCGGGACAACCGGAGCGGGCCGAGGAGCCCGGTCACCTGGACCTGGCCCGGGAGAGCCTGCGTGAGCTGGTCGCCGATCCCCGAATCCCCCCGGAGGTGCGCGAGGCCCTGGCGGACGATTACCGCCAGGTGGAGGCCATGCTCGCCAAGCTGGAGCAGGGCCATATCCACATCGCCGTCTTCGGCCGGGTGAGCGTCGGCAAGTCCGCCACCCTCAATGCCCTGCTCGGGGAGCGCCACTTCCGCACCAGTCCCCTCCACGGCGAGACCCGGGCGACGCAGATGGGCCGTTGGGAGGAATACGCCAGCGGCGGCGTCTACCTGATCGACACCCCCGGCCTCAACGAGGTCCAGGGCGAGGAGCGGGAGCGTCTGGCCCACGAGGTGGCCAGCCGGGCCGATCTGGTGCTGTTCATCGTCGACGGTGATCTCACCGAGACCGAGATCCGCGCCCTGCGCGTCCTGGTGGCCCTCCAGCGGCCGACCATCCTGGTTTTCAACAAGATCGACCGCTACACCCGGGAGGAACGGGACCTGCTGTTCGCCTCCCTGCGACGCCACACCGCCGGCTTCATCGACCGCCGCAACATCGTCGGCATCAGCGCCCTGCCCGCGGAGCGGCTGGTCATCCGGGTCGACGCCCAGGGCCGGGAAACCGAGATGCTCCGCCAGCCGGAAGCGGATATCGCCGCCCTCAAGACCCGCCTCTGGGAGCTGCTGGAGGCCGAGGGCGAGACCCTGGCGGCCCTCAACGCCAGCCTCTTCGCCAGCAACCTCACCGACCAGGTTGGCCGGCGCATCCTGGCGGCCAAGCGCAAGGTCGGGGCGGTGCTGATCCGCAACTATTGCATCGCCAAGGGCGTGGCGGTGGCCCTCAACCCGGTGCCCATCGCCGATCTCCTGGCGGCCCTGGCGGTGGACGCCAGCATGATCGTCCATTTGTCCAAGCTCTATGGCCTGCCCATCTCCAAGGGCGAGGCGGCGGACCTGGTCCGGACCATCGCCGGGCAGATGGCCCTGCTCATGGGGACCGTGTGGGCGGTGAATCTGCTGTCCACCGTCCTCAAGCTGGGGACCTGGGGCCTGTCCACCCTGATCACGGGCACTGCCCAGGGGGCGGTCGCCTACTATGCCACCTATGTCGTCGGCCAGGCGGCGGAGGAGTTCCTGGCCCACGGCAAGTCCTGGGGCGAGAAGGGACCCAAGCAGGTCATCCGTGCCATCCTCGATGGCATCGACCGCGACTCCATCCTCGCCCAGGCGCGGTCCGATATCGCCGCCCGGCTGGGGGCCAGGCCCAGGTCCTAAGCGATATGGCTCAACCGGCCATGTGACCAGGTGCGTTCTATCAGGAGCAGCATATAAGTGGGCGTGAAATCGGGCACCATCGAGACCCCGCTGGGAATCCTGATCGTGACCTGGGATGGTCCCCAATTGCGCGGCCTGGAGTTGGCGCCCACGGGGGACCAGCCCCCGGCCCAGCGGCTGGACCTAAGCCTGGATTCGGGCACACATCCAGACCCGACAGCGGCTGCAGCTTTAGGTCTGGCTTCAGATTCAGGTTTAGATTCAGATTCAGGTTTAGATTCAGATTCAGGTTCAGGTTCAGGTTCAGATTTAGGTCCAGATTTAATTTCAGGTCCTGGTTTAGAGCAGGGTCAGGTACAAAATCATGGCCAGGGTCATGGTCAGATGTCGTCTCCTGAACACTCGCTGATGGCAAGCACACTGACAGGCCAAATCGTGCCCGCCTGGGTACGCCAGGCCCTTGCTGACTACTTCCGGGATGGCACCCTGGGTCTTGATCTCCCGGTGGCACCCCTGGGCACGGACTTTCAGCGCCGGGTCTGGGCGGCGCTGCGGGCCATCCCGCCGGGGACCACCCGGACCTATGGCGACCTGGCCCGGGAGTTGGACACCAGCCCCCGGGCCATCGGCGGGGCCTGTCGCGCCAACCCTTGCCTGATCGCGGTGCCCTGTCATCGCGTGGTCGCGCGGGACGGCCTCGGGGGTTTCGCCGGCGAGCGAGGGGGTGAACGGCTGGCGGTCAAATGCTGGCTGTTACGGCACGAAGGTGTCACGGTAGTCCCGGATACCGGTGTCGATAGGTAGGGTGAGACCCTGATCGCGCCTACCAGGCCCTTAGGTCCCCAGGGATGAGGAGATTGCCGTTTATGATTGTCAGGCAGACAGTCCGGCCAACGCTGACCGGCCGTCCGGGCATCGGACCCCCAACCATTGTGAGGATGACATCGAGATGAATGAGGATGGACTCGGCCATTGGAGCGAAATGCCGTCAGGGCCAGGGCCAGGGCCAGGGCCAGGGGCGGGGGAGGGGACAGGGCTCTCGGAGCAGGGGGGCCAGGGGAAGGCGTCCGCCCGGATGGCGGAGGCCGCGTCCCCGACGAAGGAGCAGGGCGCCACCTATGCCATCGGCGATGTCCAGGGCTGCTTTGACGACCTGCTGCGCCTCCTGGACCGGCTGGATTTCGACCCCGGCGTCGATCATCTCTGGTTCACCGGTGACCTGGTGAATCGGGGGCCCAACTCCCTCACCCTGCTGCGGTTCGTTCGCAGCCTGGGCCCCGCCGCGGTCACCGTGCTCGGCAACCACGACCTCTATCTCCTGACCGCTGCCTCCGGCGCCGGAAACGTCGGCAGGAAGGATACCCTCGACGGCATCCTGGAGGCCCGGGACCGGGAGGAACTCCTCTTCTGGCTGCGTCATCAGCCCCTGCTCTGGCATGACGAACACCTGGGCTTCGCCATGATCCATGCCGGCCTGCCCCCCCAATGGGATCTGGCCACCGCCAAGGCCCGGGCGGCGGAACTGGAGGCCTTGCTGCAGAACCCCTCCTACGAGGAACTCCTGCGGGAGCTGCACCTGGGTCGGCCCTGGCGGTGGCGCGACGATCTGCATGGCTGGGATCGCCTGCGTTACATCGCCAACTGCTTTACCCAACTGCGCTGGTGCGACGTGGCCGGGCGACTCGACCTGACCGGCGAGCGGCGTCACCACAAGGGGCACAAGCGCTCGCTGCCCTGGTTTCTGGTCCCGGGCCGCGCCAGCGCCAAAGTCCCCATCCTCTTCGGTCATTGGGCCCGCCTCGACCGCGAAGGTTATAAACGCCCGGATCGGCACCGGGTCCATCCCCTGGATACCGGTTGCGCCAATCGTGGCCACTTTACGGCCCTGCACCTGGAGAAGGGGCGCTACACCCGGGTCCGCTGCCTCAACGAGGCCGTGCCCTGGGCTGAGGGATGAGCGTCCCCCGACCCGGGGAAGCCACAAGTTGAAGTGCGATGACGATAACCCTCCAAGCCATGACTGACCCAAGCCATGGCTGACGCCAACGCGGCCCTCATCGAGGCCTTTGCCGATGCCCTCTGGCTGGAGCGGGGTCTTAGCGCCAATACCCTGGCGGCCTATCAGTCCGATCTGCGCGCCTTTGCCGCCTGGTTGGAACGGGAGCGCAAGGGCCTGGCCCTCGATCGGGCCTCGCGCCTGGAGGTGCTGGACTATCTGACCCTACTTGCCCGGCAGGGCGTCAAGCCCCGCTCCGCGGCGCGGCGCCTGTCCTGCCTGCGCCAGTTCTATCAGTACCTGCTGCGCCTCGGCACCATTCACGAGGACCCCAGCGCCCGGGTCGACGCGCCCCGCCTGGGACGGCCCTTGCCCCGGACCCTGACCGAGGCCGAGGTGGAACGGCTGCTGGCGGCCCCGGATGCCCAGGACCCCCGGGGGCACCGGGATCGCACCATGCTGGAGGTCCTCTATGCCACCGGCCTGCGGGTTTCCGAACTGGTGGACCTCCAGCCCGGGCAGGTCAGTCTGACCCAGGGCCTGGTAAGGGTCATGGGCAAGGGGGGCAAGGAGCGGCTGGTGCCCCTCGGGGAGGAGGCCGTCGCCTGGCTGGCGGACTTCGTCCGGGGTCCCCGCCAGGCCTTGCTGAGCGGCCGTCTCAGCGACTACCTCTTTCCCACCGGCCGCAGCGACCACATGACCCGTCAGGCCTTCTGGCAGCTCATCAAGCGCTATGCCTTCGAAGCCGGCATCCACAAGGAGCTGTCGCCGCATACCTTGCGCCATGCCTTCGCTACCCACCTCCTCAACCATGGCGCCGATCTGCGGGTGGTGCAGATGCTGCTGGGCCACAGCGATCTCTCCACCACCCAGATCTACACCCATGTCGCCCGGGAACGGCTCAAGCAGCTCCATGCCCGGCACCATCCGCGGGGTTGAGGGGCCTGGACATCGGCGTGCGGGTTACGGGCTGGCAATACGACAGCCCATGCTCTAATGTAGCCAACCTTTGGGCGCGCGGCCCTAGGGCTTGGATTCCGGCCCCGTGAGTCCTTTCCGGGCCGGTGATGGCACCCGCCCCCGGGCGGGGCGGCGGCGCCGACCGACGCAGCGAGGATAGAAGCGTAATGCCGTCATTTGACGTGGTTTCGGAAGTGGACCTGCACGAGGTCCGCAACGCCGTGGATCAAGCCAACCGCGAGGTGGGCACCCGGTTTGACTTCAAGGGCATCAAGGCGAGCTTCGAGCTGGCCGGCGAGGTCATCAAGCTGAGCACGGAACGGGAGTTCCAGTTGCGGCAGATGATGGATATTCTCCGCCAGAAGCTGGTCAAACGCGGGGTCGACATCGGTAGCCTGGATGTCAAGGAACCCACCACCAGCCTGAGCGCCGCCCGCCAGGAGGTGGGCCTCAAGCAGGGTATCGATCAGGAAACGGCCAAGGACATGATCAAGGCCCTCAAGGCCAGTAAGCTCAAGGTCCAGGCCCAGATCCAGGGCGACCAGTTACGGGTCACGGGTAAGAACCGTGACGACTTGCAGGCGGCGATCGCGCACTTGCGCGAGGGCGATTGGGGAGGCTTGCCCCTCAAATACACCAATTTCAGAGACTAATCCCCCTTCAGAGACGCACTTTACAGAGACCTATCCATGCGAATGAATTCCACGATCAAGGCCCCCCTCCAGACCCTGCTGGCCGGCGCTGTCCTCTCCCTCTGCGCCGCTCAGGCCGCGGCGGACCCCGCCATCATCAAGAAGAGCCTGGCGCAGATCTTGCCCGAGTACGAGGTCGACAGCGTCCACGAGACGCCGGTGCCCGGTCTCTTCGAGGTCCTGATCGGCACCGACGTGCTCTATGTCAGCAAGGACGGCCGCTACATGGTCCAGGGGCGGATGATCGACCTGACCACCAAGGAAGACCTGACGGAGACTTCCCCTCGCCTGGAGCAGGCGCGCCAGAAGGAGGCCAAGGAGCGGGCGGCGGCCATCAACAAGCTCGGCGAGGAGCAGATGATCGTCTTCGCCCCGGAGGGTAAGCCCACCTACACCGTCACGGTCTTCACCGATATCGACTGCGGTTACTGCCGCAAGCTGCATGGCGACATGGCGGGTTACAACGCCGAGGGGATCAAGGTCCGCTACCTCTTCTACCCGCGGGCGGGGGTGGGTTCCCCCTCCTTCGACAAGGCCGTGTCCGTCTGGTGTGCCGACGATCGCCGGGCGGCCCTGACCGATGCCAAGGCTGGCAAGTCAGTCCCGGACAAGAAATGCGCCAATCCGGTCAAGGAGCACCTGGAGATGGGCGAGGCGATGGGGGTCTCCGGTACCCCGGCCATCGTCCTGGAAAATGGCGAGATGATCCCCGGTTATGTCCCGCCCAAGCGCCTGGCGACCATGCTCAAGGAGAAGCTGGGGGGCTAGCCGCCGCCGCGGACGGCTCGGAGGGGCAAGGATGCCGATCCTCTCCCGCCCCCTCAAAAGCCCTCGGTGCTGGCGAATAGGCCTACCCGCAGGTCCTTCATGGTATAGATCTCCCGCCCATCCACGGCCACGCTGCCATCGGCGATGCCGAGCACCAGTTTCCGGGCGATGACCCGCTTCATGTCGATCTGATAGGTGACCCGCTTCGCCGTCGGCAGGACCTGGCCGGTGAATTTGACCTCGCCCACGCCCAGGGCGCGGCCGCGACCTGGGTTGCCGATCCAGCCCAGGAAGAAGCCCACCAGTTGCCAGGTGGCGTCCAGCCCCAGACAGCCCGGCATGACCGGGTCGCCGGGGAAGTGGCAGTCGAAGAACCAGAGCCCGGGGTGGATATCCAGTTCCGCGAGGATCTCGCCCTTGCCGAAGGCACCGCCCTCGTCGCTGATGCGGACGATGCGGTCGAGCATGAGCATGTTGGGCGTCGGCAACTGGGCGTTGCCCGGGCCGAACATCTCCCCCCGGCCGCATTGCAGCAGTTGTTCGTAACTGAAGGCTTCCTGACGCATGGTGGGCGTGTCCTGGGGCTAGTGCCCTGACGGGGGAAGGCACCGCATGGCCATGCGGGCAACCCATCGGGGAACGGGGTGAGTGGGGATGGGCGGGGCGCGGCTGGATTAAGACCGCGACGATCCGGTGCCCGGCGCGGTGAGGCGCTCGCGCAGGAAGGGCAGGACCTCGGCGATGGGCACCAGGGTCAGGTCCGCGTCCCGGCGGCCCTTGTATTCCAGCACCCCCTGATCGAGCCCCTTGTCCCCGACCACCAGGCGGTGGGGGATGCCGATCAGTTCCATGTCCGCGAACATGAAGCCGGGGCGCTCGTCCCGGTCGTCGAATAGGACCTCGATGCCGGCGGCGGTCAGTTCCTGGTAGAGGGCCTCGGACGCCTCCCGCACCCGGTAGGACTTGTGCAGCTTCATCGGCACCAGGGCGACCTGGAAGGGGGCGATGGCCTCCGGCCAGGCGATGCCGCGCTCGTCATGGTGTTGCTCTATGGCGGCGGCCACCACCCGGGAGACGCCGATGCCGTAGCAGCCCATCTCCAGGGTCAGGGCGCGGCCGGACTCGTCCAGGACCGTGGCCTTGAGGGCCTCGCTGTATTTCTGGCCCAGCTGGAAGATGTGACCGACCTCGATGCCGCGGGCGATGGTCAGGCGGCCCTGGCCGTCCGGGCTGGGGTCACCCTCGACCACGCTGCGCAGGTCGGCGACCGTGGGCAGGGGCAGGTCCCGGCCCCAGTTGAGGCCGAACCAGTGCTTGCCATCCTGGTTGGCCCCGGCGCTGAAGTCGGCGGTGACCGCCACGGTGCGATCGGCGATACAGGGGATGGGCAGGTTGAGGGGGCCCAGGGAGCCGGGCCCGGCGCCGATGGCGGCGCGGATCTCCTCCTCCGTCGCCATGCGCAGGGGCTTGGCCACCTGGGGCAGCTTTTCCGCCTTGATCGGGTTGAGCTCGTGATCGCCGCGCACCAGCAAGGCGATGAGGCGGGGCGTGCCGGCGGCGCCGGTGCCGCCGGGGACGGTCGGCGCCTCGGATGAGGTTCCAGCCGCCGCGGACAGGGCCGTGGTCGAGGTTCCCGGCGAGGAGCCCACCGCCCCCGATTGGGGGCCGCCCAAACCCAGCCCCAGATCGGGGGAGGCAGGGTTTCCGTCTCCCATGGCGTCCGTGGCCGCGGCCACCACCAGGGTCTTGATGGTGTGCTCGATGGGCTGGCCGAACTGGGCCACCAGTTCCTGGATGGTCCGGGCATCCGGCGTGTCCAACAGCCGCTTGTCCTGGGTCGGGGCGGGGAGGCTCGGCGCGAGGGGCAGGGCCTCCGCCAGTTCGATATTGGCGGCGTAGTCGCTGGCGTCGGAGAAGACGATGGCATCCTCGCCCGAGTCCGCCAGGACATGGAATTCATGGGAGGCCCGCCCGCCGATGGACCCCGTGTCCGCCTGCACCGGGCGGAAGTCCAGGCCGCAGCGCTGAAAGATGCGGCTGTAGGTGGCGTGCATCACCTGGTAGGTCTCCGCTAGGGACTCCCGATCGAGATGGAAGGAGTAGGCATCCTTCATCAGGAACTCCCGCGCCCGCATGACGCCGAAGCGAGGGCGGATCTCATCGCGGAACTTGGTCTGGATCTGGTAGAAGTTCACCGGCAACTGCTTGTAGCTGCGTAGCTCCCGGCGCGCCAGGTCGGTGATGATCTCTTCGTGGGTAGGGCCGAAGCAAAATTCGCGCTGATGGCGGTCCTTGATGCGCAACAACTCGGGCCCGTACTGCTCCCAGCGTCCCGACTCCTGCCACAGCTCCGCCGGCTGCACCGCCGGCATCAGCACCTCCAGGGCCCCGGCGCGGTCCATCTCCTCCCGGACGATGCGCTCCACCTTGCGCAGCACCCGCAGTCCTAGGGGCAGCCAGGTGTAGAGCCCCGCCGCCAGCTTGCGGATCATGCCCGCCCGCAGCATCAGCCGATGGCTGGCCACCTCCGCGTCCGCGGGGGTCTCCTTGAGGGTCTGCAGGGGGAAGCGGGAAGTGCGCATGGGGGATGAGCCAGGGGTAAAAAGGCGCCCATTGTAGGTAGCCCCGCACGCGGTAACAAGCGCTTGGCGTCGCGCCCGATCTGGGAGGCGATCGAGCGCCTTGGTCTCCGGGTCGCGAGGGCGAGGATTTGCGACCGGGGCCAGAAAAAAGACGGCGGGGAACGGGATGGGGCTGGGGGCGTGAGGGGGACAGATGAGGCGGGGACAACAATTGGCCCAGGGGCAGGTTACGCAGGGGCAATGGGTGAAGGGAGCGGGGTCGCAGGAGCCGTGCGGACGATGGCGAGGGGACCTCGCGGGCGGGAAGGGGCTGCGGTCAGGGTTTGTCGGAGAAGCGGTAACCCACCCCGCGCACCGTCTGCAGCAGGTTGTCGTGGCCGGTTTCCTCCAGGGCCTTGCGCAGGCGACGGACATGGACGTCCACGGTGCGCTCCTCGACGTAGATCTGCTCCCCCCACACCTGATCCAGCAGTTGGGAGCGGGTGAAGGCGCGCTCGGCATGGCTCATGAGGAAATGGAGCAGGCGGAACTCCGTGGGGGCCACGTCGATCCGCTGACCCTCGGCGGTGACGCGATGGCTAACGTTGTCGATTCGCAGGCCACCGATTTCGATCTGGTCGGAGGGCTCCTCCGGTTTGGAGCGACGCAGGACGGCGTTGACCCGGGCCACCATCTCCCGCGGCGAAAAGGGCTTGGCGATATAGTCATCGGCCCCCGTCTCCAGGCCGCGGATGCGGTCCTCCTCCTCGCCCCGGGCGCTGACCATGATGATGGGGATGCCCCGGCTTTTGGGATTCTGCTTGAGTTGCTGGGCCAGTTCCAGACCCGAGCGGCCGGGCAGCATCCAGTCCAGGAGGATGAGATCCGGCTCCTCGGACTGCATCAGCTTGCGGGCCTCGTCGGCGTGACCCGCTTCCAGGACACGAAAACCGGTTCCCTCCAGGGCAAAACGAATGACTTCACGGATGTCGGGTTCGTCGTCGACGATAAGAATGGTCGCCATGGTGCTCGGGGTCCGGAAGGTCGCAGCGGGAGCGCGGTAGGGGAAAGGCCGCGGAGAATCTCATTACCAGGGGCCTATTGTATGAAGATCCCGTGACAAGGATGTGACGACGGGATTCCCTACCCCTGAGTCTGCGATCTGGACCCAGGGGAGACCTCCGGACATCTCATGGCGGATGCGCCACCGTGGGTGGCGCGGCTGAGTCCCCATCAGGTCAAGCCAGGTCATGTTCATCGCATTTAGGTTTTCGACATGGATAGGGAGGGTCGGGTGGGGTCTGACGGGGGAGT
>WBZM01004484.1_pt1 | contig 10116 bp, 9 predicted proteins | sample 5204271 | NCBI WGS metagenome assembly WBZM01 (sample SAMN12344346, study PRJNA552823) | activated sludge metagenome | biome: Activated sludge suspended growth; feature: Nitrification reactor; material: Wastewater; isolation source: activated sludge from nitrification reactor of wastewater treatment... | reverse complement strand
CCCGGTACAGGGCGTCGTCGGCGCGCTCGGGCAAATATCGCCGACTTCCGGCGTGCCATCGACGTAGTACTGGTGATTCTGGCTGTAGTTGATATCGGCCAGCCGATACAGTTGCGGAAGCACGATCTCCGGTACGTAGGCCCACAATTCTTTCCCGGTTTCGGCGTTGAACGCATGCAGCATGCCGTCGTTGCTGGCGACATAGACCGCACTGGCGCGCGTGGTTACCAGGGTCGAGGACTTGTAGTCGCTGTATCCGGCGTCGATGTACTCGAACAGGGGCGCCTTGACGTAGCGCGCCTCCGAAGAAACGATGTCCCCCAGCACATGCTTGCGCGTTCTGAAGAAGGTGCCTTCATTGCTGCGGTCGCCCCTCAGGAAATTGACCAGCGCTTCGCCCCGTGCACCGCCGCTTGCCACCGTTGTATTGTTAATATCCTGCGCCGTGCTGCTGAGGCAGGGGGCGACACCGGCTGGGGTACAGAACTGGGATAGGTTCGGCGTAGTGAAGTAGGCTTGCTGCGCCACACTCAGGCCCCCGGTCCAGGCGAAGTTGACCAGACCGCCGCTTCCCTTGGTGTAGATGGTGCGCGAAGATGGCGCTCCGGCGACATAGGCGGCATTCGCGTTGGCTATATCGGCGGTTCCAAAAGCAGTGCCGGAAGTGTATGCCGTGACAACATAGTAGCAGATGCCGCCCCGCGAATAGATGGCCCCGGGCGCATAGTTGGTGTTAGCTGCCCAGCCCGTCGAACATGACGACGGCGAATAACTCACGATGGCCGAGTTGTCGGTGTCCACACTGGAAAACGCAGTGCCGGAAGTGTAGCTCACGGTAACCAGGTAGCAGGTATCCCCGTTACGATAGGCGGCGCCGGCGACGTAGTTCCGGGAGGCTGCCCATTCAGTCGTGGCGCAATCGAGCAATGCTTTGGCGGACCAGTCCACCGCGGCCGAAAGGTCCTTGGCTGCAATGTCGAAGCGCTGGCGGAAGAGGTCGCCGTACCAGTCGACCGACTTGTAGTAGGAACTGAAGACGTAGTTGTCGCCGGCGCTGATGTTCGGGTTGCTACTGGCTGCAGCAGCCGAGGTGCCCGGACGCGGCGTATCGGCAATGGCGGCCAGCGTCGTGGCCAGGCCAGTCGCCAGGCTGTTCGGGTCGGTGGCGCTGAAATAGGAACCGCGACCGTTGACCGCGGCATGCCACAGGTCATCGATATTCGCCGGATCGTCCGCCGACGGGTTGGGCCAGACGCATCGCCCGGAGGCCATCCAGGAACAGACGCCGTTGGCTGGATCGGCGGTCGCACCCGTCGCGACCGAGTAGAAATCGCCGGATGTGTCTTTCCAGTAAGTCGGCGAGAAGAGCATTTTCCCTTGCGCACCAAGACCGAGCGAGTAGGTCGTCATATGCTGCCACTGCGCGACGTCGCGATCATTGGCCGGAACGTTGTTGGCGCAAAGATCTCTGCCGTTTGGGCCGTTGCAGGTGCCGGTGGCGTCAGGCTCGGTGGCCGTCGACTTGCGCAGGTCGGTATTGTAGTAATAGGCCGCCACATCCGCCAAAGTGTCGGAATTGCCACCGCTGAGCGCGATGTTCTGGCATTCCACCGCAGTTGCGACGGTGTAGTCGGGTCCCGCGGACCGAGCAACCGGCGAACAGCTTACAACGCTGCCCCAACTGGTCCAGGCCGTGTACTGACAATTGGTCTTGGTTCCCGTCGGGCTCCAGGTCGTGGTCGCCGTGCAACTCGCGGCATTTGCCCAGGTCGACGAAGTCGTCGTGCACCCCGAGTACACTACCGGATTGGTGAAGTTGTTTGCGACATAGCCAGGGGTGCAGGTTTGCGTTCCCGTAGCCGGGGCAAAATTGTACTGGCACTGGGTGAAGTTGCCGCTGACGTCAGGTGTCGTGACGGCACAGCTTGTCGCGTCAGCCCACGCTGAGGGGACGTCTTGGCATTCCCGCGCCACGCCAACGGTATACGGGTCGGTCGTGTCCTTAGCTACCGCAGTGCAGGACTGGGTGCCTGACCAGCCCGACCAAGTGCTGTACTGGCAGTTCCGGGCCGTTGGAACAGTGTAGGGTGCGGTCGTATCCTGCGCAACCGCATCGCAGGATGAAACGTTCGTCCAGCCACTCCAGGGGGTGTATTGGCATTGCCGGTTGGTGCCTGGCGAACAACTATTGGTGTCGGTCCAGGCAGACCAGGGACTGGAACTGTTTGCGCGTGACCGGGTCTGCAACGTGCTGATGCTCTCCTGCAAGTTCGATATCCGCGTCTGCCTTTGTACCGTTCGTGATTGCAGTGTCCCGCGTTGCGCCTGCTGCGTAACCGTCTGCGCCTGCAGGCTGCTGGTTCTTTTCTGAACGGTTGCGCCGCCGTCGTTGTAGGGAGGGGGCAGCGCGCCGTCCTGATTGCCGACCAAAGTCGATCCATCCAGCTTGTAGCCCTCGCCGCTGTTCCAGAAACCATCCGTGGACAGGATGGTGAAGTTTTGCTGGCACGAATACTGCACCGGATCGGTGGCGGTCACGCCGTTCACACTAGTCAGTCTGCCGGCATAGAGGCGCCCGGCCTTGGACAGCGCCACCCGCAGAGGCGTTCCGGAGTTGGGGTTGGCGGCAAAAAGCTCGGCATACCAGGCGCTCTTGTGAGCGAGCTTGAATTCGTCCAGATTCAGAAAGTCGGACCCGGTATTGTTGTTCAGCGACATGTAGCCGACCCGGAAGCGGGAAACCCCCGCAGCGACGTCTTCCGGCTTGTCGACCTTGGCGAAAGCCTGGCTTGCCGCCGTCTTCATCAACTGCATGCGGGTCCGGTAATACGCATGCCAGTTCGCGTAGTTGGTCATTTCCTCGGCGTAGGTGCAGGAACCAACATTCGTCGTGCAGTCGGCGCGCTTCTCGCCCTTCGGATAGCTGGTGACCGAGGAAGTGATCGTATGGCGCAGGTTCTCGCCCGGGATGGTCCCGCTGCTGGCGGTCCCGTTGCGCCAGCGCGGAAGGGGGACGCTGCTCTTGGCGAAGGCGGTGGGGTCGACCGGACGGGCATTGGACTTTACGATAACAGGCGTTCCCGTCGTGGTGCCTGGGGCGTAGATGGTAACGGTGCGGCCATTGCGCGTGGCCCAGTAGCCGACCGTCCCGCACGTCGCGGTGGCCAGGCGATTGGAACAGTCGTTGATGCGATTGCGGATCGCAGTCGCCAGGTCGTCACCGAACAGCGAACCAGTCGCAGCACCGAGGAGTTCGAGGCCGTCGATCGTTATGCTGGTGACATTGGTCGCGCTGCCGAAGTCGCCGACGGTAATAGTCGCGATGCGCGGTGCCGGCATCCGCGGATACATCCGCGACGAATCCCAAGTGGCGCCGCAGTTCGAGTCCAGGGCAGCGGTCGCGCACCAGCGCATCGTCGCCGGGTACTTGTCAACGGCGTACGTGGTGTTGCAGGTTCTCAGGTCCGGCTTGTCGCACCACTCCCCGGGAACGGTGACAAAAGCGAAGACGCCGCCGCTCAGATTGCTGGTGTTGGTGCTCTGAACGCCGTAGCCGTCGTTCTTCACCGCCGTCCACGCCGCTGTATTTGCGCTGGTCATCGAAGGGTAGGTCGTCGTATTCACGGTGCCGTCCGCGTTGAAGTTGGCCGGCGGCAGATAAAGGATGGCCGGGTTGTAGGCGACGCCGTTGAAGCCGCTGTTGTAGCGCATGTAGGGCGGCATGTAGTCATCGACGTCAGCGTAGTTGCCCGGACGATACTGGCTGTTGTAATTATCGAACCACGTGGCCTGGTCCGGCATGGCGTCCCAGTCCATACTGCCGGAATCGTCGAGGACGAACAGGATGTTCGGCTTGACGTCGACCGAGGACGGGGCGTAGTAGGTGCTCAGCGGCAGGGTCGACAGATCCGTCAGCGCCGCCTGCGCGCTCATGGTCAAAGCCAGTGTGGCGGCCAGAATGCTGCTCCGGTTGAGGAATGAATGGGTGTTCATGGCAAACTCCTGATCGATCTGCGCGTTGCGGACTGTTCGATGGCAAAGGGCGAGGGGGTCAGATCGTCACTATCGACTGGACGAAACTGACGGTATTGCGCGGACCCGCGATGCGTACGGTTATCCGGTAATAAATGGCCGACGACGAGGTGATGGCTTTCTCGCCGGCCTCTTCGCCGGAGCCGCTGGCTACCGACGCCACGGTCGACGCCGAGCAGTTGGCGCCCCCGGTGGGACTACCCGCCATGGCGCACAGGCGGTCGATGATATATGAAACCCTGTTTCCGGAGGCGTCGGCCGGCAAGGTTCTGATTCGGCCTGCCGGCAAGGCCGCCCAGTAGGCTTCCCAGGTCTGCGCGGCCCCAGGGCTGCGCGCCGGGTCGTTGCCGTTGGCCGAGTAGCCCTGGTCGGCAACGTCGGTGTGCAGGAAGGTCCCGGCCCGGTTTGCTTCGAGGAAGGCGAATGCCGCTTCGACCCCGGTATCGCCGGAATGCGTTGCCGCCTGCTTGAAGGCGAGATTGCCGGCGATCAGGTTGGTGAGATCGACCGAACGGATCATCGCTATCCCGCCGATGGTCATAGCGACCAGGACGATCAGCGCGACGATCAATACGATTCCTGACTGCGCGCGTGGCGCGCCGGTTCGTTCTTGCATGGTGATGGCGTTGTTCAGCATCCCGAGACTACTCCCATCCAGGCGACGTTGCGAATCGGTACCACGGTCTCGAACACCCGGTAGCGATACCTCTGCCACAAGGCATCGGGGGTTCCGTCGGGGTTCGTGGGGACACCGATGACAACCGGCGTGGGGCTGGTTGACCCCGACCACTGCGGTGCGGCAAGGGTGACGTTTTCCTTTTCGAACTGGGCGCTGCGCGCCACCAGGGCCAGGCGGATCGCCGGGGTCCTCGCCCATTGACAGGCGTTCACCGGCGTTGTCTGGGTGTAGGTGTCCACTGTGCCATCCATCGGTGGTCCCGATGTGTCTTGCCCGTATTGGGCGCGCAGGCTGGCGATGTTTTCGGCGACGAGCCGCCAGATGGCCGGGTTGGCCAGCGTCGCTGCCGTGGCATCGCCGCAATTGGCAGCCATGTAGTCGCAGACCACCAGATTGCCGTTGCGCACCGCATAGGCGAGGAACCTGGGGGTGGCTCCCAGATTGAACAGCCCGGTGCCTGCAGCGGAAGTCGACAGTTGCACAACCGAGGCATTCACGGCCTGAACCGTGCCGAGAACCAGCGTCGCGCCGCACGCTGCCGGCGCCGCAATCACCCGATCGCCGACCCGCAACATGGTGGTGCCGATGAGGGTATAGGTCGTGCCGCTCTGACTCAGGACGTTGTAACCTTCCGGTTGATCGTTGCCGAGGCCGTAGGAAACCAGCAGGGTGTCGGTGTTGGCGTCGCCTGCTGGAATCACCGCTACCGGCGGGTTGATGATGACGGGAGCCAGAGGCACCGGCGCTCCGAATGGCAATTGTAGATTGCAGCCGAGCAGGCGTGTCATCGAAAAACCGTAGCCGCTCTGGCCAATGTCGCGCTGCAACCCGTCGAGGGCGATTACGGCGCTGTTCTGCGCGTCGCTGCCGGCATTGGCGGTGCGCTTGCGCTCCTCGGAGACGGCGAAGACCTGCATCATGATGATGATGGCCAGCAGGCCGATCACCATGCCGACCATGATCTCGATCAGACTGAAGCCGGACTCGCCGGAACGCTGATCACGGAGCCTTGTTTTCACGTCGATTTCCTCTACCTGATCTGGGCAATGGCGACATACTGATGGGGCGCGGTGCCGGCCGGTTCGTTCGGGGCAATCCAATTGACCGTTACTGTTGCTATACCCTGGGGGTCGATGGTGATCGTCGGGGGATTGGCGGCGACGCCGGGGAGAATGCCGCCGACCCTCGCTCGCCAATTCTGGTAGTCGCCGCCCCCGGGGCTATTGAAGTTCCCCTGCAGGGTGGCCGTTGTCCGGTCGCTGACCCACATTTGCCCGATGATTTCGTTGGTCAACAAGGCCGCCTCGGTACGGTACCTGGCATCGGTCGATTGCTTGACCGCGGCGGCCTGCAGGCCGACGAGCGCGAGGATGCCCAGCGAAAAGATCAGAATCGCCAGCAGCGCCTCGAGGAGAATCACGCCGGATTGATGACTAGCGCAATGATGCCGGGAATTCATGTCAACACCCCTGAGGATCGTCGGCGGCGCGCGCCGGGTCGCACATGCGAATCTGGCCGCCGGCCGCGACCGTCACGCGCATGCAGCGCATCGGGCCGCCCGGGGCACAGGCGCCGCCAGTCGGATTGGTGACGTTGATGGCTGCCGGAGCGCCACCTGTTGCCTGGCCGGTGCCATTGAAAGTGATCAGCGATACCCCGCCGCCATTGACCGCGGCGTTGCGGGAACCTTCGGCCGCAGAACGGACCTGGACGATGCGCGGCGCCACATTGTCGGAAGGCGCCGCATCGCAGGCGCCCGCCGGACTGTCCAGGCTGACCACCCAGTTGGCGCCGGTGTCGGACAGCGCGCAAGCGCCGGTCGTCGTCGTGACGAACTGGAAGCGAACGGTGGTGTTGCGGCGGACGGCTTCGGCCCGCGCAAGCATCAGGCCGTTATGGATGGCCTCGGCAGCGCTGCGGATCTGGCTGCTTTGCGTCCAGCGGGAAAAGGTCTGCGCGCCCAGCGCCAGCAATATGGCGAGCACCACGATGCCGATCATCAGTTCGATCAGACTCATCCCGGCCTGACGATTCAGCGTCACGAGCACTCACCGCCTTTCCTGACGGCCCAGCACGTATTGGGGTTCGGATTCACCCAGCCGCTGCCGCGGGTAATGTTGGAGGTTCTGACATTTGCCTGGTTTATGGTGTAGCCGAAGCCGGCCATCGGACCAACGCCGACGGCCGCCAGGGTAAAGGTCGTTGCGGTTTCCGCGGGATTGCAGGAGAAGGTGAAAAACCGGCTGGTCGTCGCATCGGCGGCGCACGCCGGCGCGCCGACGTAGGTGCGGTTGTCCTGGAAGTACTGTTCCATCTGCACCCGCTTGGCGGCCAGGGCCGAGGTCGCGTCAGGAATGCGGCCCCGGATGATGTAATCCGTGTAAGCCGGCAAGGCGATGGTGGCCAGGATGCCGACGATCGCGACAACGATCATCAACTCGATCAGCGTGAAGCCAAGTGTCCTTTTCATGGTTTTCCTTTTTGTCTGCCCTGTCCCCGACGAAGCCGGCGCAACGACACGAATTATCCGACGGCTGAATCATAGGCCGAGCGGACGGATTGGCGAAGCCGTTCCGACGACCGGTCGAGGAATTGGTCCGAATGGTCAGCCGGAATGAGTCGCGGCAAGGTATCGTGCCGTCGTGCACAGGCGCGGCCCGGTGGCAGGGCGCCACAACTCCTTGCCGGAACCCGATCGGCCCTTGTGCTTTGCGAAAACCAGCTCGTCCCCGTGCCATGTTCCCATTGCCTCTGACAATGTCTCCTGCCGGCCTTCCACGTTGCGGACAATCCGCCGGTTGCGGGCGTCTCCTGCCGGCCTTGTTCCTGTCGCTTCTCGTTCACGCGCTGCTCGTGTTGCCGCCACTGTTCGGGGTTGCGGGCGGAGGCAGCGAAGGGGTCGCGAGCCGGCATGAGATCAGTGCCCGCCTCGTCGGCGCCACGAAAGCGGACACGCCGGAGAATGACCGGCGTCCCCAGGATGTGTTCAAGGAAGAGGCGGCGCCGTCCCCGGCATTGCACGGCAATGATCCTGAGCCACTCCCGCCGGGAACTCCCGCCCGCGAGGGAAACGCCGGGAAGCCGGAGAAAAATCAGGGACCGGGCAACGGTTCGGGCCAGCTGCGCTACTTTCCGACCGACCAACTGACTGTTCGGCCCTATCCGCTGACCGTCCTGGAGGACCCCGGCGCGCTTGAACCGGAGCTTGAAAGCAGGGGCGACCGCGTTGTCCTGAAAGTCTGGATCAGCGATTTCGGCGAGGTTACCGGGATGGAGACGGAATTCACCGACATGCCTGCGAGGGTTCATGAGGCAGTGGTGGCGGCATTTCGGCGCATGCGTTTCATGCCGGGGGAAATCGATGGCAGGCGCGTCGGTAGCATCATGAGGATCGAAATGACCTACAAGGATTTTCGTTTGCCTGTCGAGTAGGCGTGCGCCGGGGCACTTGTGGCTATCTCGCTTTGCTTGAGGCGCCATGCTGGCAGGCATGCCATGACCCTCGATGAGGCGGACCCCCGATGCTGGCTTGCGTCGAAGAGTCGAAAAAACGTGTCGAAAAAACCGTTGTCGGTCGGCGCGTCTTTGTTATAATCATCGGTTGTTCAAACAATTTTGGAAATTTCAATGGCCAACAGCGCACAAGCCCGCAAGCGCGCCCGTCAAGCTGACAAGCAGCGCTCCCACAACGCCAGCCTGCGTTCGACCCTGCGTACCGCGATCAAGCGCGTGCGTCAGGCGATCGACGCCGGCGACAAGGCCGCCGCCCAGGGTGTCTTCCAGCAGTCGGTTGCTGTCCTCGACCGCATCGCCGACAAGAAGATCGTCCACAAGAACAAGGCCTCGCGCACCAAGAGCCGCCTGTCCGCGCAGATCAAGGCGCTGGCTGCTGCCTGATCCCGGCACCGCGCAAATTGAAAAGGCACCTGCGGGTGCCTTTTGTTTTTGCTAGAGTACCCGACAAGGAATGAAGTAGCGTTGTTGGTAATGGCCGAGACGGGGAACATTCCATGAGAACGCACGATGTGATTGATCAGCGTAGCCTTGCTCTGCATCGCCTGGTTGCCGAGCGGGTCATGCGTGATCCTTCCTTGTTCGAAAAGGCGAGGGGGACCTTGGCCCGATGGCGCGAGACCGTATGCATTTCCTCCCAGCCCTACTTGAGTGAGTGGGAGCATCTGATGGATCAGGGGGTCGAGGCTTGCCTTTCGGTTGCGGTCGAGGATTCGCAGAGGGCTGCCGCGTTGCGTCAGTCGTCACCGTTTTCCGGTGTCCTGACCAATCGGGAGCGTTTCGCCTTTCTGAGACAGTGGCGCAGCGACCATGAAGCGCCGGGAACTTGAGCATCTGATTCGCGCCGCCGCAGCGGTAACCGACCAGCACGAAATCGTGGTGGTGGGCAGTCAATCGATTCTTGGCGCGGTGCCGGATGCGCCGGCGGTTCTGCTGCAATCGCGGGAGGCGGATTGCTACCCCTTGCATCGTCCGGACCTTGCCGATGTGATCGATGGTGCGATCGGGGAACTCTCGCCGTTTGACGAACGATTTGGCTACTATGCCCAAGGCGTCGGGCCGGAAACCTCCATTCTTCCGGAGGGCTGGGAAAGTCGCCTGGTCAAGGTACAGAACGAAAACACTGACCTCAAGATTGGTTACTGCCTGGAGCCGCATGACCTTGCGGCGTCAAAACTGGCGGCGGGAAGGGACAAGGATTGGCCGTTTGTCGAAGCTATGCTGCGGCACAAGATTGTGGATGGTGGAGTGGTTCGGGATCGGATCAATCAACTTCCGATTTCCGACGGGACGAAGAAGCGCCTTTCTGAATGGGTTCGGGCCCGCTTGCAGGCGGATCGATAACGCGCTGCGGACGCTCGCTCGATCGGCGCCGCGCTTTTCATCCGAAGCCTTGAGCGCTTCCAGGGCGTGTTCGATGACGATTCGGTCGACGGCATCCTTGTCGCGCATCGTCCGCTTGGTCAGCAACAAACCTTCAAGGCTTACGGTCTTGACCGGGATGCCATCAAGATCGATCGTTTGTGCTTAACGGCTCAGGGTGTCGAAAGACTGTCCGTTTGCACTGAGCAAGAGATCGACGATGAAGGCATCGGCAACGCGGATCTTTTTTGCCGTCCGCCAACCATTTTGGCTCGAGATCCCTTGCCGCCTGGACAGGCAATACCATCAATGGGTCCTTGATCCGCTGCCCGCTGGCGTTGCGGGCAAGAGGGCGTTCGCGCTTGGACCCGACTTGTCTCATCGCATGGCCCTTGTACGAAAGAAAGCGCTATTATTTCTTGCCGTCGAGATTGCAAACGCCGTCGACGATCTGCAGGTCGTTGTCCTGCGCGAAATTGAGCATGAAGCGGTAGGCCATCGGCTCGATCTCGCCGAGGCGGCCATCGACG
>WBZM01004483.1_pt1 | contig 10119 bp, 10 predicted proteins | sample 5204271 | NCBI WGS metagenome assembly WBZM01 (sample SAMN12344346, study PRJNA552823) | activated sludge metagenome | biome: Activated sludge suspended growth; feature: Nitrification reactor; material: Wastewater; isolation source: activated sludge from nitrification reactor of wastewater... | reverse complement strand
ATCACACGGGACGGGACACCCAACAGGACGCCCTCCGCCCCCACCTGGAGCGCAACCTCCACCGCGTCCTCCACCACGGCCAATACATCCTCGGCCCCGAGGTGCGGGAATTGGAGGAGCGTCTGGCCGCCTACACCGGCGCCAAGCACTGCATCACCGTCGCCAGCGGCACCGAGGCCCTGCTCATCAGCCTGATGGCCCTAGGGGTAGGCCCCGGCGACGAGGTCATCACCACCCCCTTCACCTTCGTCGCCACCGCCGAGGTCATCGTCCTGGTCGGCGCCACCCCGGTGTTCGTCGACATCGAGCCCGAGACCGGCAACATCGACGCGACCCTGATCGAGGCCAAGATCGGCCCTCGCACCAAGGCGATCATGCCCGTCAGCCTCTACGGCCAACCGGCGGACATGGACGCGATCAACGCCATCGCCGCCCGCCATGGCCAGCTCCCGGTGATCGAAGACGCCGCCCAGAGCTTCGGCGCCACCTACCGGGGCCGCAAGAGCGGCAACCTCAGCACCCTGGGCTGCACCAGCTTCTTCCCCAGCAAACCCCTGGGCTGCTACGGCGACGGCGGCGCCATCTTCACCAGCGACGACGCCCTGGCCCAGGCCTGCCGCGAGATCCGCGTCCATGGCCAGAGCAAGCGCTACGTCCACACCCGCATCGGCGTCGGCGGCCGCATGGACACCCTGCAATCCGCCATCGTCCTCGCCAAGCTCGACCGCTTCGACCAGGAGATCGCCCAACGCCAGGCCGTCGCCCGGCGCTATCATGAACTGTTAGCCACGGAAGAACACGGAAAATACGGAAAACACGGACAAAATGAAACAACAACTCCTTCCGTTCCTTTCCGTGTTCTTCCGTGGCCAAAACAAGATCGCACCAGCGTCTTCGCCCAATACACCCTGCGGGTCCAGGACCGCGACGCCCGCCAGGCCCGCCTGCACGCCGCCGGCATCCCCACCGCTGTGCACTATCCGGTGCCGCTCAACGAACAGCCGGCCTACGCCCATCTCTGCTGCCCTGACTGCACCCCGGTCGCCCAACAATTGGCCCGGGAGGTCATGAGCCTGCCCATGCATCCGGATTTGAGCGAGACCGATCAACAACATATCTTCACGGCGCTGCAAGCGGCCTAAATCATGACACTCGCCGAACTCGTCCGCCAGCAACAGGAAAAGGCGCTCCACACCCCTGCCGAGCAGCTCGACTGGGCCGCTCGCCGCAATAAATGGCTTGCCGAGCTGACCAACCTGATGAGCGACATCAAGACGTGGCTCAGCAACGCCGGTATCCCAAGTGACTTATTTGAATCCTGCGAAGAATCGATTCACGAGGAAACGCTTGGGCGCTATAGCGCGACGGGTCTCCGCGTCCGGATCGGTACCGCGCTCGTGACCTTCCGTCCAATAGGCAGCATCCTGATCGGTGCCTATGGCCGCGTGGATGTCTTCAGCGATCAGCCCGGCACACCGACAGTGAAACTCATCGCGGATCTCGACCCGAGTCATGCCACCGAAATCGGGACATCCCCACTGATCCATCCTTGGATCTGGCTTGTCTACCCCGGGCGACAGCTGGGTGGCGGCGAGCGCCTGAACGAAAACTCACTCGCGCGCGTGCTGGCCATCGTCCTTGGAGAAGCTGCATGAGCCTGGGCTCGCCTATTGCCTGGCCGACCGCCACTCCCATTCTTGAGCACCGTCTGATTGCCATGGACGGGGTCCGCGCGCTGGACCATCTGGCCCAAGTGCACTACCAGCCCAACCTCAACCATCCATGGGTCTCCCGGCTACCCGAGATACGCGGCCTGAAACCCGCCGACTGGGCACAGCAGCAAAGGGCCTTTGAAGAGAACGAGGAGCGCGCGGCGGTCATGCGCCTCTATGCCGCATTCGAAGGCCTGGTGCGACGGGATGGCATTTGGCGCGGCACCCAACCAACGGCCGCCTTTCACTCGAACTTTGCGGGCCGTGCAAACCAACATAAACAGTCACTTCAAACCGGCAAAAATTTCGTTCGCATTGGGGATTGGCTTGAGTGCTGGAAGAGCTCTTGGAAGGTAACTCCAGACGCGGGCGATGCCACAACGCCCCAATCCCTGATGGATGCATTCTCGTCGGAACGTAACCCCATGATGCACAACGATCGTGCCATTACACCGCCGATCACACGCGTCCAACAGCAACTTGACCGAGCGTATCTTAATTTCCGAAAACTGGCGTTTGACTTCGGTGATTGTGATAGCGATTGAGACACCCGGTACCCCTCAATGAGCAACCGGCCTAGGCCCGCCTCTGCTGCCCCGACTGCACACCGGTCGCCCGGCAGTTAGCACATTACCCCATGAAGCTTCTGACCATCATCGGCGCCCGCCCCCAGTTCATCAAGGCCGCAACCGTCAGCCGCGCCATTCGCGCCCATAATGCGCAGGTACAGGCGACCGGGCAGGGCCAGCCGATCGACGAGATCATCGTCCATACCGGCCAGCACTTCGATGCCAACATGTCGGACGTCTTCTTCGAGCAACTCGACATCCCCCCGCCGCGTTACCACCTGGGCATCGCCAGTCTCAACCACGGCGCCATGACCGGGCGCATGCTGGAGGCCATCGAGGCGCGCCTCCTGGACGAACGGCCGGACTGGGTCCTGGTCTATGGCGACACCAACTCCACCCTCGCCGGCGCCCTAGCGGCGGTCAAGCTGCATATCCCCCTGGCGCACGTGGAAGCGGGCCTGCGCTCCTTCAATCGGCGGATGCCCGAGGAAATCAACCGGGTACTGACCGACCATGCCGCCGACCTGCTGTTCACCCCCACCGCCACGGCGACGCGCAACCTGGCACGGGAGGGCCTGACGGGCGCCAAGGTCCAGCAGGTGGGGGATGTCATGTATGACGCCGCGCGCTTCTACGGGGACCGGGCGGAAGGAACCAGCCACATCCTCGCCCACCTGGGCCTCGCCCCGCGGGGCTATATCCTCGCCACCCTGCACCGGGCCGAAAACACCGATGACCCCGAGCGCTTGCGCGGCATACTGGCCGGTTTCGCCCAAGCCCCCCAACCCATCCTCTGGCCCCTGCACCCCCGCACCCGCCAGCGGTTACTGGAGCTCGGCCTGACCTTGCCCGCCAACGTACGCCCCGTCGAGCCAGTGGGCTACCTGGATATGGTCATGCTGGAGAAACACGCGGCGCTGATCGCCACCGATAGCGGTGGGGTGCAGAAAGAGGCCTATTTTCACGCCGTGCCATGTCTCACCCTGCGGGACGAGACCGAGTGGGTGGAGACGGTCGCAGCGGGATGGAATCAGGTGGTCGGGGCCGATGCGGCGCGCATCGCCACGGCCCTGCAGCGGCATCCCGCCACCGGCCTGACCGACCTGACCCCTAGCGATGCCTATGGCGACGGCCAGGCCGCCCATAAGATATTGCACCATCTGACCGCAGGGCCGTAACCCCCCGCATGATCGCCAAGATCCTCGACCTGCTCTCCCCCCAGGAGCGCCGGCGCGCCTATCTGCTCCTGGGCATGATCCTCATCATGGCCCTGCTGGACGTGGTCGGCGTCGCCTCCATCATGCCCTTTATGGCCGTGCTCGCCGATCCTGGGGTGGTGCAGACCAACGCCTACCTGGCCGCCGCCTACCGCGCCCTTGGCTTCACCGCCACCGAGCCCTTTCTCTTCTTCCTCGGCGTCCTGGTCTTCGCCGCCCTGGTCCTGTCCATCGCCTTCAAGGCCATCACCACCTGGGCGCTGACCTATTTCACCCAAATGCGCAACTACTCCCTGAGCATGCGCCTGGTCAGGGGCTATCTCCATCAGCCCTACGAATGGTTCCTCAACCGCCACAGCGCGGACCTGGGTAAAAACGTCCTGGTCGAGGTGCAACAGGTCATCGTCGGCGCCCTGATTCCCCTCATGGAAGCCCTGGCCCAGGGGGCGGTGGCGGCCGCCATTCTCGTCCTGCTGATCGCCGTCGATCCTCTCCTCGCCCTCTATCTGGGCCTGGGACTGGGGGCCGCTTACGGCGCCATCTATGCCGCCCTGCGCCAGCGCCTGACGCGGGTCGGTAAGATACGGGTCGCGGCCAATCTGGGCCGCTTCCAGGTCCTGACTGAGGCCTTCGGCGGCATCAAGGAGGTCAAGATCGCCGGGCTGGAGCCGGCCTTCCTCACCCGCTTCGACGAACCCGCCCGGCGCTTCGCCCGCACCCAGGTAACCGCCACCGTCATCGGCCAGATGCCGCGCTATGCCCTCGAAGCTCTGGCCTTCGGCGGCATGCTGCTGGTGATCCTTTATCTCATGCGCACCGCCCAGGGCCTGCAAGGCGCCTTGCCCATCATCGCCCTCTACGCCTTTGCCGGCTATCGCCTGATGCCGGCCCTGCAGTCGTTTTATACCCAGATCACCCAACTGCGCTTCGCCGGCCCCGCCTTGGACAACCTTCATCAGGACCTGAGCGGCCTGGCCCCGGCCCCCGCCCAAGCCCCGCCTCCGGCCCCCCTCGCCCTGTCCCAGGCCATCCGCCTCGACCACCTCACCTATCACTACCCCCAGGCCGCCCGCCCCGCCGTGCTGGACCTGACCCTGGAGATCCCCGCCCGCGCCACCGTCGGTCTGGTCGGCAGCACCGGCTCCGGCAAGACCACCACCGTGGACCTCATCCTCGGCCTGCTGGCGCCCCAGTCCGGACAGCTCCTCATTGACGGCGCACCCCTCACCGCTACCAACCGCCGCGCCTGGCAGGCCAGCCTGGGCTACGTCCCCCAGCAAATCTACCTGGCCGACGACAGCGTCGCCGCCAACATCGCCTTTGGCCTCCCCCCCGAGCGCATCGACCAGGCCGCCGTCGAGCGGGCCGCCCGCATCGCCAAGCTACACGACTTCGTGACCCAGGACCTGCCCCAGGGCTACGCCACCCTGGTCGGCGAACGCGGCGTGCGCCTCTCCGGCGGCCAGCGCCAGCGCATCGGTATCGCCCGCGCTCTGTACCACCGCCCCCAGGTCCTGATCCTGGACGAGGCCACCAGCGCCCTGGATAACCTCACCGAACAGGCGGTCATGGACGCCGTCCACGCCCTGGGCCACGAGATCACCATCATCCTCATCGCCCACCGCCTGACCACGGTAAGCGAGTGCGATCGCATCTACCTGCTGGACAAGGGCCGCCTAGCGGGGCAAGGTACCTATGAGGAACTCCTGGCCAGCAACGCCCATTTCCGCGGCATGGCCCAGGCTACCCACACCCACTCTATGCCGACCCCGCCCGTTCACTGACCATGCAATATCGTGAAAGTTGTTGCGGAGCACAGCGCCCTCGCATAACGCCACTATTGCTACTCGGCGGCGGTGGCCATTGCCGGTCCTGTCTCGATGTGATCGAAACCACTGGCAAATACGAGATTGCCGGTATCGTGCAACCCCAATCTGATGGACAGGCCCCTGTCCTGGGCTATCCGGTCCTTGGCGATGACGACGACCTCCTAGTTCTCTTGCAACGCTACTCCCACGCCTTGATCACCGTCGGCCAGATCAAGACCCCCGCCATCCGTCAAAGCCTGTACCAAAGGGTCCAGGAACTGGGCGGCACACTGCCGGTCGTCGTCTCGCCCTTGGCCCACGTCTCCCGCCATGCCACCGTGGAGGCGGGGACCATCGTCATGCACGGCGCCCTGGTCAATGCCGGAGCACACATCAGCGCTAACGGTATCATCAATAGCCAAGCCTTGATTGAGCACGACGTGCATATTGGCGCCCATTGCCATATCTCCACCGGCGCCCGCGTCAACGGCGGTGTCCGCATCGGCACGGGCTGCTTTATCGGCAGTGGTGCGATCCTACGGGAAGGCATCACCATCGGTGACGGCGCCATCATCGGCGCGGGCCGCACCGTGATGCGTGATGTCCCGGCCGGGACATTGTTCGGGGGTGCGCGTGACTGACCCGAAACTCATGACTGACCCGGAGCGCGTAACCGACCCGGTGCTCATCATCGCCGAAGCCGGCGTCAACCATAACGGTGACCTGGACCTGGCCAAGGGCCTGATCGATGCCGCTGCCCAGGCTGGCGCCGACCTGGTTAAATTCCAGACCTTCAGTGCCGACCGCCTGGCCACCGCCGGGGCCGCCAAGGCCGACTACCAGACCCAGACCACCGGCCGCGCCGAGACCCAGCACGCCATGCTGCGCCGGCTGGAGTTGACCCGGGACATGCACATGGCCCTGATCGACCATTGCCGCCAGCGCGGCATCGGCTTTCTGTCCACCGCCTTCGACCTCCCCAGTCTCGACCTGCTGGCCGAGCTTGGCCTAGACCGCTTCAAGATCCCCTCCGGCGAGATCACCAACCAGCCGTATCTGCGCCATGTCGGCGCCTTCGGCAAGCCCCTGATCCTCTCCACCGGCATGGCCACCTTGGGCGAGATTGAGGCCGCGCTGGACATCCTGGAGACCGCCGGCACCCCGCGCGGGCGCATCACCGTCCTGCACTGCAACACCGAGTACCCCACCCCCATGCGGGACGTGAACCTGCGCGCCATGCTCACCCTCCGCGAGGCCTTCCAGGTCGCCGTCGGCTACTCCGACCACACCCCCGGCATCGAGGTCCCCATCGCCGCCGTGGCCCTGGGCGCCACCGTCATCGAAAAACACCTGACCCTGGACCACACCTTGCCCGGCCCCGACCACCCGGCCAGCCTGGAACCGGACGAATTCGCCGCGATGGTCCGCGCCATCCGTAACATCGTTCAGGCCCTCGGCGACGGCATCAAGCGCCCCAGCCCCAGCGAGGCCAAGAACAAGCCCATCGCCCGCAAGTCCCTGGTCGCCGCCGTCCCCATCCGTGCCGGCGAACCGTTCACCCCCGCCAATCTCACCGCCAAGCGCCCCGGCACCGGGCTTTCGCCCATGCGCTGGGATGAGGTGATCGGCCGACCCGCAACCCGGGACTTCGCCGCGGACGAACTGATCGTCCTATGACCCCTCCGGCCAAAAAAATCTGCGTCGTCACCGGCACCCGCGCCGAATACGGCCTGCTGCGCTGGGTGATGGAGGGCATCCGCCAGTCCCCGCGCCTGGAGCTGCAACTCATCGCCACCGGCGCCCACCTGTCGCCCGAATTCGGCCTGACCTACCGCGAGATCGAGGCCGACGGCTTTCACATCGACCGCCGGGTGGAGATGCTGCTCAGCTCCGACACCCCGGTCGGCGTCACCAAATCCCTGGGCCTGGGCCTGCTGGGCTTCGCCGACGCCCTGGCCGAGCTGCGCCCCGACCTGCTGCTGGTCCTAGGCGACCGCTACGAGATCTTCGCCGCCGCTACTGCCGCCATGGTCGCCCGCATCCCCATTGCCCACCTGCACGGTGGCGAGACCACCGAAGGCGCCATCGACGAGGCCATCCGCCATGCCATCACCAAAATGGCCCACCTGCACTTCGTTGCCGCCGAGGACTACCGCCGCCGCGTCATTCAGCTTGGCGAAGCGCCGGAACGGGTCTTCCTGGTCGGCGGCCTGGGTATCGACAATATCCTCAAGCTCAATCTCCTGGATCGCTCCGCCCTGGAAACGGCCCTGGATTTCCACCTTGGCCCAAAAAACCTCTTGGTCACCTTCCACCCCGTCACCCTGGAAGCAGGCAACGCCCAGGCCCGGATGGACGAACTGCTTGCCGCCCTGGAGACCCTGACGGACACCCGGGTGATCTTCACCCTGCCCAACGCTGACACCGAAGGGCGGGGGCTGATGCGTCAAATCCAGGCCTTCGTCGAGCGCCATCCCGACCGGGCCAAGGCCTTCGCCTCCCTGGGGCAACTACGCTACCTCTCCACCGTCGCCCAGGTGGATGCCGTGGTCGGCAACTCCTCCAGCGGCCTGGCGGAGGTGCCGAGCTTCAAAAAGCCGACCATCAACATCGGCGACCGCCAACGCGGCCGGCTCAAGGCCGCTAGCGTAATCGACTGCGCCCCGGACCGCGACGCCATCCTCGCCGCGCTGCGCCAGAGGGAGACCCCGGAATTTCAGGCCCGGCTCGCGACCACCGTCAACCCCTATGGCACTGGCGGCGCCAGCGCGGCCATCGTGAGCATCCTGGAAACCCAGCCCTTGGATCAGCTCCTGAAAAAGCGCTTCCAGGACCTGGAGCTTAACCATGCCTGAACGCAAGTCCCTGACACCCCCGACTGCCTGATGTCATCGCACCTCCAAGAACCCTGGCGTCGCGCCCTGCTCCCACCGAGCGCCACCCTGCGCCAGGCCATCCAGGTGCTCACCGAGGCATCGCTGCGCATCGCCCTGGTCGCGGACCCAGCGGACATTCTCATCGGCACCCTCACCGATGGCGACATCCGCCGCGGTCTGTTGCGTGGCCTGGACTTGGACAGCCCCATCGATACCATCATCCATCATGACGCCTTCGTGGTCCCACCCGGCCTGGACCGCGATACCGTCGCCCACCTGATGCGCTCCAACAAGCTGCTGCAACTGCCGGTGGTGGACGCCGAGCGGCGCCTGCTGGGCCTGCACCTCTGGGATGATGTCTGCGACCAGACCCCGTCAGGCGCCCACCCACACCTCATGGTCATTATGGCCGGTGGACTGGGCACCCGTTTGCGGCCCCATACCGAGCATTGCCCCAAGCCCCTGCTGCCCGTCGCCGGCAAGCCCATGCTCCAGCACATCCTGGAGCGCGCCCGCGACCAAGGCTTCGGCCGCTTCATTTTCGCCGTCAATTATCTGGGCCAGATGATCGAGGCCCACTTCGCCAATGGCACCCCCTGGCAGGTGCGCATCGACTACTTGCGCGAAGAGGCCCCTCTGGGCACCGCCGGCGCCCTGGCCCTCCTCGACCCGCGGCCTGTGGAGCCCTTCCTGGTCACCAATGGCGACGTGCTGACCGACATCCAGTACGGCGCATTGCTGGACTTTCACACCCGCCACGGCGCCACCGCCACCATGGCCGTGCGCCAGCAGGAATGGCAGTCCCCCTATGGCGTGGTACGCACCAACGGCCTGGAATTGGTCGGCTTCGAGGAAAAGCCCGTCATCCGTACCCTGGTCAATGCCGGCGTCTATGCCTTGGAGCCTTCAGCCCTGGAGGCCCTGGGCACCGCCGAGCCCTGCGACATGCCGACGCTCTTCGAGCGCCTGCGCGCCCAAGGCCAGCGAACCCTGGTCTATCCCATGCACGAGCCCTGGCTGGATGTCGGCCAGCCTGCGGACTACCGCGCGGCGCAGCAGGCCTTGGCATGACCTACCCGCCGGTACACTTCGAGATGCTGCTTGCGGTGGACGGCTTCATATCCAGGTCACTAACTTACGTCTGCTCCTCATCCTATCGTCCGCCTAAAGTCGACTTTATCAGCGAAATAACTGGAGGGAGCCTGTAAATGATCGATTTTAATTCGGTAATCGGGCGTGCGGATAATGAAGCCGTTCGACGTGCGCTTGCGGCGCTCTTATCGCCCCATCGATCTCCGGTATTTGGCGCTGCCAGGCAGATCGAACATGAGTTGGCGGCCATAACCGCTTTGCAGATTCTTGGCATTTTGAGCCCTAGTCCGGACGAGTATGAGCTGGTCATCAAGCTGCGGGTGACTAAGGCAAAGGCACGGGCGTTGATCTACCAGGCCGCGCTCCGACACGAGCAAAGCCCGGCGGAAATCGATCAGGCCTTGCGTGAGTTATTGAGCAATCCAAGGGTGACTAAAGATGGCGACATGGTCCTCATCGAAGTGCCGCAGCCCCTGCTGATGGACATGTTACGCCATCGCATTCGCGATCTCGGATTCATTTCTGATGGGAGTTTTTCTGGCGCCGTAGCCCGGGTGCCCTCGCCAGCCATTGCCGCGCTGGTCACCTCGCTCATCCCTGAAGATAACCAACGGGAACTGCTGGCCAGACTGGGGAAAGCGGGCGTGCCCACGGACAGTCTGCAAACGCTCATTGCCGGCGCTCTAGCCAAGCTCGGCTTGAAAATGGCCGGTACCGCGGGTGAACGCTTAGCTGAGCGGATTGGCGATAAGTTGGCCGATCTGCTGATCAGGAAGGGCGAGTCGGCCTGTGAGTGGTTGAAGCAGGGGCACTGATCGCCTCAATATCCGATAAATAGGTAACCT
>WBZM01004481.1_pt1 | contig 10121 bp, 7 predicted proteins | sample 5204271 | NCBI WGS metagenome assembly WBZM01 (sample SAMN12344346, study PRJNA552823) | activated sludge metagenome | biome: Activated sludge suspended growth; feature: Nitrification reactor; material: Wastewater; isolation source: activated sludge from nitrification reactor of wastewater treatment... | reverse complement strand
CAGCGCCCCGCCGGCCGCCAGCAGCCACGCCACCGCCGGCAGCGCGCCCGGCACGACGCGGCCCGTCACTTGCCCCCAGAGCGATAGCGCGGCCAGCGCCAGCGGCGGCCCAAGGAGCGCCGCGCCTAACGCGGGTGGCAGCGCGGCTGCGGCCGCGGCGAACGCCGTCTGCGCGGGCGTTGCCCCGCGAGCGGCTAGCGTGGTGAACTCGACCGAGCGTCGCTCCAGCAGCGCGGCCGAAAGGAGACCAACGCACAGGAGAGCAAAGAGGACGGCCTGGAATGCCAGCAGAAAGAGCGTCGCTCGTCCGCGAGCCAGGTCGGCGAAGTAGGCGTCGAGCAAGTCGCCCAGGCTCGAATCGACCTGCACAAACTGGCCGGACAGCGCCGTTTCGACGTCGTGGACGCGGGCCTGGGCCAGCGGCGCACTATCGACGGTAATGGCATTCAGATCGGTCAGAAGCCGCCATTCGCGAGCAAAGCCGGGATAGCGCGCCACAAGGTCGGCCGGCGGCACAAGCAGAGACAGGACGACCGTCTGCGGCGCGTTGCTGCCGTTGCGCTCCTGGCGCTGGAAGCGAAAGGGGAGCAGCGAGCCCCACCAGACGTCGGCGGTCGGGTCGGTCGGGGCGACGACGCCGACGATGCGGAAGCGGCCGCCGTCGGCGGCGCGCACCTCGTCGCCCAGGCGCAGGTTGGCGGTGGCGACGTCGGTGTTGTTGGTGACGCGGCTGAAGTTGACCCCGGCCAGCGCCTCCGGCCCCAAGGCCGCTTCGATGACGTCACCTGCGCCGGCGGCCGGCAAACGCCCGGCGACCAGCGTCACGTCGGCGGCCAGGTTGTCGAAGGCGTAGAGTTGCAGGGCCAGATACTCGTCGAAGGGTTGCGGTCCTTGATCGGTAAACAGGGCCTGGCGGCCGGGAATCTCAACCTGGCGCACATCGACCCGCCGGCCCAGCAAGGGGCCGAGCGTGGCCGCCATTTGCGTAGAGAGGTCCTCCGTCAAGCCCTCGCCACTGACGCGCAGGTTGCGCGCGGCCACCGGCGCGCCGGCCAGCCGCTGCGCCAGCGAGCTTCCGGCGATGGTCGCCGCATAGACCGGCAACGCGGCCAGCAGCGCCGCGACGGCCAGCAGGACCGTGGTCAAGAGGAGGGTTTCAGGCCATTGACGGCGCGCGCGCCGGAAACCGGGGGCGGTCGGCATGGACAGGCCCGCTCAGGCCGCGGCCCGGAAGCTGTAGCCGACGCCGCGCTCCGCCACAATGTAGACCGGGTTGTTGGGGTCTTTCTCGATCTTGCCCCGCAGCCGGTGGACGTGGACGTGCAGCCGGTCTTCTCGGGCGTCCTGGAGCGGCCAGATGCGCCCGAGCAGAAAATCGGTGGTGACGATGCGCCCGGCGTTGCGCACGAGGATGTAGAGCAGCTTTGTCTCCGTCGGCGTCAGCGAAACCGGCTCGCCGTCGACGATGGCTTCGCGCAGCGGGAAGTTGATCATCAACCGCTCGTCGATGCGCGTCGAGGAGTCAAGCGTGTAGGTGTAATCCTCCATGCGCGCCAGCACCCGCCGCACGCGGGCGATGAGTTCCGGCGGGTTGAAGGGCTTGACGATGTAATCCTCGGCGTGCTTCTCTAGCCCCTCGATGACCGTTTCCTCGGCGTTGACGGCCGTCAACATGATGACCGGCACGTCGCTGAACTCGTGGATCGTGCGGCAGAACTCGAAGCCGCTCATCTCCGGCATATGGAGGTCTACGATCGCCAGGTGGGGGAGGCCGTGGCGGTTGATCAGCTTCAACCCCTCGTGGCCGGAAATGGCCGTTGATACCTCGTAGCCGGCCTGCTCCAGCGTGTGCTGAACGATGCGCAGCGTGTAGGTGTTGTCGTCCACCACCATGATGCGTTGCGTTTCGGAGGTCGATTCGAGCATGGCATGACCTGTGAACGGCATTTCGGGCGCGCCGCGCGGCCGAGCCGAACAGGGCAAATGGTAATGCAATCGGCCGCCGTTGCCAAACGGTGTCGTGTAGGGCGCACCTGCGTGTGCGTCCTCGCGCAGCAGGGGGAAGGGCAGACACACAGGTCTGGCCCTACATGAGCGCGGCATTAGTTGCGCCCTTCACGGCATGTGCTATAAAAGAGACGAATTTCACAATCACCCTGCGCGAACCAGGAGAGGACGAGGAACCACTGTGCTCGCTGATTGGCAATACATCGGTATCTTTGTGGCGCTATCGCCTATATTCCCTCTGGCTCCGGTGGTGCTCAACCGCCTGTTGGGCCCGCACCGGCCGAATCCCATCAAGCAGCAAACGTACGAGTGCGGCATTGAGACGGTCGGCGATACCTGGATCCAGTTCAAGGTTCAGTACTACATCTACGCCCTCGTCTTCGTCGTCTTCGACATCGAAGCTGTGTTCCTGTTTCCCATCGCCGCGGCCTATGGCCAGCTCGACCTTTTCGCCATCGGCGCAACGGCGCTGTTCATCTTCCTGCTGGCCGACGGTCTGGTCTATGCGTGGAGCCGCGGGGTTCTGGAGTGGGTCTAGCCGCCCACGACGGCCAACGACCCGATATTGACAGGAGGACATACTCTGCATCCCCCAGTAACAGGCCGGCCTCGCCGGCTGCTGCTGTCTGAGATGCTGGAGGCGCGACCGCTATGGACATTCTCGACCTGCTGAAGAGCCTTCTCTCGCTGAGCCTCGGCGATTTTATGCGCCGCAACTTCGGCGCGACGCCGGCTACGGAATTGCTGATCGACGTGGGCGGCATTCTCCTTCTGTCGACCTTCTGCCTGCTCATCGTCATCTTTCTCATCTGGCTGACGCGCAAGATCGTCGCCCGCATGCAGGATCGTATCGGCCCCAACCGCGTCGGCGGCCGTTTTGGCCTGTTGCAAACCGTGGCCGACGTGATGAAGCTGTTGAGCAAGGAGGTCATTCACCCGGCCGGAGCCGACTGGGTAGCCTTCAATGCCGCGCCGCTGCTGATCGTGATCGCCGCCCTCCTCATGTGGGCGGTGATGCCCTTCGCACCTGGCGTTATCGGCGTCGATCTCAACATCGGCGTCTTTTACATCCTGGCCATCAGTTCCGCGTCGGTCATGGTCTTGCTGCTGGCGGGGTGGGGTTCAAACAACAAGTACGCGCTCCTTGGCGCGTTCCGCTCCGTCGCCCAGATGGTGAGCTACGAAGTGCCCATGATTCTGGCCCTGCTGGTGCCCATCATCCTGGCCCGCACGATGTCGACCGATGGCATCATCGCCGCTCAGACCATCCCCTACCTGTTCTTCGCTCCCCTTTCCGCGCTCATTTTCTACATCTCTACTCTGGCGGAAACGGGTCGCACGCCATTCGACCTGTTGGAGGCCGAGTCGGAGATCGTCGCCGGCTTCCACATCGAGTACGGCGGCATGAAGTTCGGCATGTTCTTTCTGGCCGAGTTTGTGAACACGCTGTTCATGTCCGGCCTGTTCGTGACGCTCTACCTCGGCGGCTACCGGTTCTTCGGCCTGGAGAACTGGGTCAGCGCCGACGGTTATCCCTATGGCCGTCTCATCGGCCTCATCGCGTTCTTCGCCAAGACCTTTCTCCTGTACTTCATTTACGACTGGGTGCGCGCCACGCTGCCCCGCGTCCGCGTCGATCAGATCCTCAACTTCAATTGGAAGTTTATGGTTCCCGTGTCGCTGCTGTTGCTCTTCCTGGTCGCCATCGTGGACAAGCTCATCCCCGACGGGACGAGCACCGTGGTCCGCATGACCATCCATCTGGGTCTGAATATCGTCCTGGCGTTGGCCGTGCTGGAAGCGCTGCGCCGCCGCGGCCGCAAGAACCGTGAAGCGCTGTCGGGCGGCGAAGGCCCGGGCGGCCGCGAAGCGCTGCTGCACAGCCACGACCTGGGCCACGACCACCCGGAACTTGGCGGCGGGACGCACCAGCCGGAACTGGACGACCACGGCCAGCCCATGGGTGGGCCGGTTCCCGTGCCCAGCCACTAATCCCCTGAATCCCGAGGCGCAAGCATGAGCCAGCAGATCATCTTCTTCATTCTCGCCGCCATCACGCTGACGTCGGCCATCGTCGTCGTCACGATGCGCAACCTGTTCCACGCGGCGCTGGCCCTGATGGTGTCCTTTCTGGGCGTGGCCGGCATCTACGTGTTGCTGGAGGCGGGCTTCCTGGGGATGGCCCAGTTGCTCGTCTACATCGGCGCCATCTCCATCCTCATCATCTTCGCCATCATGATGACCCGCCGCCTGATGCAGACGTCGGAGACGCCATTCAATACCCAGGCCGTCGGCGCGCTGGTCGGCTCGGCCATTGCCCTGATACTTCTCGTCGTGGTCATCTCGCGGCTCTATCCGCTGGCCCCCAGCGCCGAGACGCTGCTCGGCGCCGCGCCGCAGGTTGACCCGGCCATCCTCGATAGTAGCGTGGCCCGCATGGGCCGCTCCTTCGTCAGCGCCGACGCCTACTTCCTGCCGTTTGAACTGGCTTCGGTCCTGTTGCTGGCGGCCCTGGTCGGCTCCATCATCATCGCCTGGCCGCGCCGCGGCGAGGAGGATAACCTGTGATCCCCCTGTCCTGGTATTTGCTGCTCAGCGCGGCGCTGTTCTGCATCGGTCTCTACGGCGTGCTGGCCCGGCGCAACGCCATTGCCATCCTCATGGGCGTCGAGTTGATGCTCAATGCCGTCAATATCAACATGATCGCTTTCTGGCGCTATTGGACGCCGGATCGTTCGGTCGGCCTCGTCTGGGCGACGTTTGTGCTGACGGTGGCCGCAGCCGAGGCGGCCGTCGGTCTGGCCCTGGTTATCTCCGTCTACCGCAATCGCGATTCGGTCATCGCCGAGGAACTGGACGTGCTGAAGAATTAGTGGTCGGTGGTCCGGACCGACCACCGACTACCCGACCACTGGCAACTGCCTATGAACGAGCAGCTACTAACCACTATGACCTGGCTGATACCGGCTATGCCGATCGCGGCCTTTTTCATCATCGCCCTGTTTGCCTGGCGGAACCGGACGCTGAGCTGGATTCTCGCCTGGGTGGCGATCTTCAGTTCACTCGTCATGAGCTGGATCGTCGGCCTGAGCGTGCTGGGGCAGGGCCTCCACGCTCTCGAAGAACACCCCGTGCAGATCTCCAGCATGGTCAACTGGCTGCCGCTGGGCGACTTCTACCAGGGCCAATGGCTGCGCCTCGGCGTGGCCGTCGACCCGCTGGGCGCGATCATGCTGCTGATGGTCTCCTTCGCCACGACGATGATTTTCGTCTACAGCGTCGGCTACCACAACTGGGGCCACGGCCTGGGCAGGCACAAGGGCGAGCCGCAGCACGACATGACCGAGGAGCCGCTGCTGGCGCGCTTCTTCGGCTACATGTGCCTCTTCGGCGGCTCCATGCTCCTGCTGGTCGTGGCCGATAACTTGCTGCTGCTGTTCATCGGCTGGGAACTGATGGGCTTCTGCTCCTACTCGCTCATCGGCTTCTGGTATGCGCGCAATTACCCCGAGCACCAGGAGATCACCCGCATCCCGCCGCGCGCCGCGGCCGTCAAGGCCTTTATGACCACCCGCGTCGCCGACGTGGTCATGCTGTTGGGCATCGTCTTCTTCTGGTGGGCCTTCGGCACGCTCAACTTCAGTGAAGCGTTCACGGCCGAGAGCCTGGAGCGCGTGATCGGCCTGGTCGGCCTGGGCGGCGTCGCCATCATGACCCTGCTCCTCTTCACCGGCACCGTCGGCAAGTCGGCCCAGTGGCCGCTGCACGTCTGGTTGCCCGATGCGATGGAGGGCCCCACGCCCGTCAGCGCCATCATCCATGCCGCGGCCATGGTTTCGGCCGGTATCTTCATGCTGCTGCGCATCTTCCCGCTAATCGCCGTCAGCATCGAGGGCCAGCCCTACGCCGGGCTTATCATCGCCGGCATCGGCGCGTTCACCGCGCTCATGGCGGCGACCATCGCCGTGGCCCAGTACGACGTGAAGGGCGTTCTCGCCTATTCGACCATTTCGCAGTTGGGTTTCATGGTTGCCGCCGTCGGGCTGGGGGCCTACGTCGCCGCCAGCTTCCACCTGATCACCCACGCCTTCTTCAAGGCGCTGCTCTTCCTGGCCTCCGGCTCGGTCATCCACGGCATGGAGCACGGCGCGTTGCACGTCCACGATCACCACCACGACCCGCAGGACATGCGCAACATGGGCGGTCTGCGCCACAAGATGCCGGTGACGTTCTGGACTTTCCTCATCGGCGGGCTGGCGCTGGCCGGGTTCCCGTTCGTGACCGCCGGTTTCTGGTCGAAGGACGAGATCTTTGCCGATGCCTGGTACCAGTGGTCCCACGACGCCAAGGTACTGGCTATCGTCGTCTTCGTGATGCTGGCCCTGGCCGCGCTGCTGACGGCTTTCTACACCATGCGCCAGATCAGCCTGACTTTCCTGGGCAAGCCGCGCACGGCTCTGGCCGAGCACGCCCACGAGAGCACGCCCTTTATGACCATCCCGCTGGTGTTGCTGTCGGTCTTCGCCGTGGCCGTTGGCTGGCTGGGCATTCCCGACAACTTCCTGGGCACGGAAGGGGTCTTCACCAATTTCTTCCACCACTACGCCGGGGCGCAGTACTATCACCTGTTCGAGGAGCTCTACGAGGGCAAGCTCATCGCCCATGCCATTGAGACGCTGCCCTGGAGTTGGGTGCCGCTGATTACGTCGCTGGTGGTGGCGCTGGGCGGCCTGGCGCTCGGCTGGTGGGTGTATGCCCGGCGGCCGCTGGAGGCTGGGCAGGCCGACCCCATGGTCAGCACCCTTGGCCCGGCCCATCGCTTCCTGAACAACAAGTGGGGTTGGGACGAACTCTACAACCGGCTGTTCATCGTCCCGACCGTCTGGTTCTCGGAGAAGATCGCCTACGAGTTGCTCGACAAGGGCCTCATCGACGGCATCCTCCACGGCGTCGCCCGCGCCTTCTACACCGTTGGTGGCTGGCTCAAGCGGTTTGAAGAGGTGGTCATCAGCGGCGGCGTGGACAAGATCAAGGACGGCTTCCTGTCCTTTGCCAAGGAGTTCCGCTATCTCCAGACCGGCAAGGTGCAGGAGTATGCCCTGATCTCCGTCTTCATCGCTACAGCGCTGGCGGTGGTTATCCTGTTGATCAACAGCGGCTGGCTCGCGAACATATTCTAAAGAGATGTTATCCGCAGATTGAGCAGATTTCAGATGGTCTTGTTTCGGAAATCTGCTCAATCTGCGGATAACTCCCAACGGTTGGCGACACGACTATGGACGTCATTCTCAACAACCTCCTGATCTTGACCCTGTTCTTCCCGGCGGTGGCGGCGCTGGTCATCTACGTGCTGCCCGACGATGCCAAGGACACCATCCGCCGGCTGGCGCTGCTGTTCAGCCTCGTGCCGCTGATCCTGGTGCTCGTCATGTGGTTCAACTACGACCGCGTGGACGCGGGCATGCAGTATCAGACGCTGCTGCCCTGGTTCCCGTCCATCGGCTCCAGCTTCCACATCGGCGTCGACGGCATCAGCCTGGCCATGCTGCTGCTGACGGCCATCCTGACGCCGCTGTCGATTCTGGCCTCGTTCGACATCGAGGATAACGTCCGCACTTACATGGCTCTCTTCCTGTTGATGGAAACAGCCATGATGGGTCTGTTCGTCGCCCTTGACCTGATCATCTTCTTCATTTTCTGGGAGTTCAGCCTGGTGCCGATGTACTTCCTGATCAAGCTTTGGGGCGGCAAGGATCGGGAGTACGCGTCGTTTAAGTTCTTCATCTACACCATGGCCGGCAGCCTGGGCCTCTTGCTGGCGATCCAGGTCATCGGCATCTCGATGGGCACGTTCGACATCCCGCGCCTGATGACGGAGTGGGTGGCGCTGCCCGCCGGGGGCGTTCTGCCCAATACCGGCCTATCGGTGGATCTGGTGAAGGGCATCGCCTTCTGGGCCTTTGTTGTCGCCTTCGCCATCAAGGTTCCCATCTGGCCGTTCCATACCTGGCTGCCCGACGCCCACACTCAGGCGCCGACCGCCGGCTCGATGATCCTGGCCGGCGTGCTGCTGAAGCTCGGCGCCTACGGGTTCATCCGCCTGGTGATCCCGCTCTTCCCGGCGCAGGCGACGGCCACCGCCGGCATCCTGGCGATTCTGGGCATGCTCAGCATCATCCTGGGAGCCTACGCCGCCTTCGGCCAATGGGACTTCAAGCGGCTGGTGGCCTATTCGTCTATCAACCACATGGGCTTCGTGGTGCTCGGTATTGCCGTGATGGCCTACGCCTACGGCTTGTCGGGCCGCAGCGCGGGCCTCAGCTACGACGCCATCATCGCCACCAACGGCGCCGTGATGCAGATGTTTAACCACGGCCTCTCGGCCGCGGGCATGTTCTTCCTCGTCGGCGTCATTTATTCGCGCACCCACACCCGCGACCTGAAGGAGTATGGCGGCATCTGGACCGTGATGCCCATCTTCGGCATGATCCTCATCTTCACCAGCATGGCCTCGCTCGGCCTTCCCGGCCTGAACGGCTTCGTGGGCGAGTTCATGGTCACGCGCGGCGCGTGGTCGGTCTTCACCATTCAGTTAGCCCTGTCGATGATCGGCCTGCTGATGACCGGCGCCTACATACTGAAGGGCATTGGCCAGACGCTCCACGGGCCGCTGAAGCCGCAGTGGGCCGGGCTGACGGAGATGACATTTCGCGAACACCTCGTCATCTGGCCGCTCATGGCGCTGATGCTCAGCCTGGGCGTCTGGCCGCAATGGTTGCTGGCGGTGATCAACGATACGGTGACGAGGTTGTTTAGCAGCTAGGTTCTAGGGGATAGGGACTAGGGGCTAGGGAAGAACAATCTTCCCTGGAACCTGGAACCTGGAACCTAGCCCCTATCCACAGGCGCAACTATGGACTTCCCATACCTCTCAATCATCGCTCTGTCGCCCATTCTCTTCGCCGTCATCATCCTGATGCTGCCGAAGGATCGGGGTGAAAATGCCCGTATGCTCGGCCTGGCGGCCATGGTTCTGGGCCTGGTGCTGTCGATCTACGTCTACGTGGCGACTTATCAGAACCTGCCTCCCGCGGGCACACCCTGGGCGGACACGCTCCGCTTCGTCGAGCAGCACAGCTGGGTGCCGAGCATCGGTCTGAACTACATCGTCGGCGTTGATGGGCTGAGCGCGACCCTGGTGCTGCTGACCTCCATCGTTGGCCTGGGCGGCGTGCTTGTCTCCTGGAGTATCGACGACCGGCCGCGCGAATTCTACGCCTTCTTTATGCTCCTGGTGGCCGGTGTCCACGGCGTGTTCATCGCCGTCGATGCCTTCCTACTCTTCTTCTTCTACGAGCTGGCCGTGCTGCCCATGTACGTGCTCATCGTCGTCTGGGGCTGGAAGGTGACCCGCGAATATGCCGCCATGAAGCTGACCCTCTACCTGCTCATCGGCAGCTTTGTCTCGTTTATCGCTTTTCTGGTGCTCTACTTCACGCCGGTGGAGGGCGGTGAGGCGCTACGGACGTTCGACCTCCGCGTGTGGTCGCAGGCCAACTTCCCGTTCAACACCCAGATCATCTGGTTCATGCCCCTTTTCCTGGGCTTCGGCGTGCTGGCCGGCCTGTGGCCGTTCCACAACTGGTCGCCGGACGGCCACGTGGCCGCGCCGACGGCCGTATCGATGATCCACGCTGGCGTCCTCATGAAGCTGGGCGCCTATGCCGCCATGCGCGTCGGCATCCAGTTGCTGCCGCAAGGCGCGGTCTACTGGCTGCCTCTCGTCCTGTTGCTGACCCTGGTAAACGTCATCTACGGTTCCTTCATCGCCATGCGCCAGAAGGACATGAAATACCTGATCGGCTACTCCAGCGTCAGCCACATGGGCCTCGTCTCGATGGGCTTTGCCGCCCTGACGCTGGTCGGCTACACCGGCGCGGGCATCCAGATGGTCAGCCACGGCGTCATGACTGCCCTCTTCTTCTCCGTTGTCGGCATGATCTACGACCGGGCCCACACCCGCAACATGGACGAGTTGAGCGGCATGCGCCGGGCGCTGCCGTGGACGGTGGTCGCCTTCATCATCGGCGGTCTTGTCTCGATGGGCATGCCCG
>WBZM01004480.1_pt1 | contig 10121 bp, 12 predicted proteins | sample 5204271 | NCBI WGS metagenome assembly WBZM01 (sample SAMN12344346, study PRJNA552823) | activated sludge metagenome | biome: Activated sludge suspended growth; feature: Nitrification reactor; material: Wastewater; isolation source: activated sludge from nitrification reactor of wastewater... | reverse complement strand
CATGTTCTTGCGGTCGCCGAGTGGCACGTCGGCCCGGTCGATCGCGTCGATCGCCTTCACCGTCGGCTGGCTCTCACCGGTGAGCGCCGCCTCTTCGATCTCGAGGGTGTTGGCCAGCAGCAGCCGTCCGTCGGCGGGCACGCGGTCGCCGCTCTCGATCATCACGACGTCGCCCGGCACCAGCTCGCCGGCGGGCAGGTTGACGAGCTCGCCGTTGCGTCGCACCCGGGTCTGCACCACCAGCATCTGCTGCAGCGCCTCGAGCGACTTCTCGGCCCGGTTCTCCTGGATGAAGCCGAGGATCGCGTTGAACACCACGACGACCAGCACCACGAGCGGGGTCTTCAGCTCGCCCGACACGGCGAACGCCACGATGGCCGCGGCGATCAGGATGAGGATCAGCAGGTCGGTGAACTGTCCGAGCAGCCGCTTCCACGCCGGGGTGCGGGCGGCGGCGGCGAGCTCGTTGGGGCCGTACTGGGCGGTGCGGGCGGCCACGGTGGCGGTGTCGAGGCCGGCGGCCTGATCGGTGCCGAGCTGCTCGGTCGCGAGCGAGGCGTCGAGGCGATGGGCGTCGGTGAGGGGCGGTGCCCCGGCGGGGAGGGTCATCACGTGCGGTGGTCCTTCGGTCGTCGGGCGACCGGCGGACCGGTCGCGGGATGCCGAAGGTCTCTCCCGCCCGCCGAACCGGCGGACCACCGTGCCCGGGTCGCCCGCCACGAGGACGAGACGCCGTACTGACGAGCACGATGCCGAGGGATACTCCCCTTCTGAGGTCCGCATGCTAGGGGAGGAGGTGGCGTCCTGCAACGGGGACGGTCGCGTCGATCTCGTCGTCGCCCCCGAGACGTCGGTCGGTAGCGTCGCTGCCGTGACCGACACCCCCGAGACCTCGCCCGATCTGCACCCCAACGTCGTCCGCGTGGTGGCCGCGGCGAGGGAGCTCGGCCTCGACATCGAGCCGCGCCGCTACGCCGAGGGTGCGAAGACCGCTGCCGATGCTGCGGCGGCGATCGGGGTCGACGTGGGGCAGATCGTGAAGAGCCTGATCTTCGGGGTCGACGGCGAGATCGTGCTCGCCTACGTGAGCGGTTCCAACCAGCTCGACGAGCAGAAGCTCGCGCTCGCCGCAGGAGGCACGAGGTGCGCGCGCGTGGACGCCGACGTGGTGCGCGAGACCACGGGCTATCCGATCGGTGGCGTGCCGCCGTTCGGCCACAAGAACCCGCTGCGCGTCTTCATCGACCCCGACCTGTTGCAGTACCCCGAGGTGTGGGCGGCCGCCGGCACGTGGCACGACGTGTTCGGTGTCGAGCCCCATCGCCTCGTCGAAGCCAGCCAGGGCATCGTCACCGAGTTGAAGCGCGGCTGATGGTGTCCGAGCGCCGGCGCAGCGAGATGGTGCGGGCGCTGACGGCCGACGATCGAGACCGGCCGACGGCGAGCGGTGACCGACCGGGCGACGTCGCCGTGGCCGACCTCGCTGCGCTGATGCTCGAGGCGTACCGCGGCAGCGTCGACGACGAGGGCGAGACCTTCGACGATGCTCTCGCAGCGGTCGAGGCGTTGCTCGCAGGCGAGTTCGGTCGAGTCGACGACGAGGCGTCGATCGTGGTGCGCGACGAGGGGCAGGTCGTCGCCGCGACCATCGTCTCGCACCCCGGGGATCGCCCGCTCGTGGCGTTCTCGATGACGCATCCGTCCGCCGTGCGACGTGGACACGCGCGGCTCGGTCTCCGCCACGCGATCGGTGTGCTCGCGCGGGCCGGCTGGTCCGAGGTGTGGTTGGTGGTCACCGATGCCAACGACCGGGCCGTGCCGCTGTACCGGTCCGAGGGGTTCGAACGGGTGACTCGCCCCGGCGGACGCTGATCGTCGACCCGAGGCCGACGACACCGCGATGTCCTGGGCGCCAGGGTGGGTTCACCGTCGCTGGTCGCGTGGATTCACTGGCGCCCAGGAGCGGATCTCGATGTCGGCCGCGGTGTCCTGGGCGCCAGGGTGGGTTCACCGTCGCTGGTCGCGTGGTTTCGTTGGCGCCCTGGAGCGGATCTCGATGTCGGCCGCGGTGTCTTGGGTGCCAGGGTGGGTTCACCGTCGCTGGTCGTGCGGTTTCGTTGGCGCCCAGGACCGAATGAGCGATCAGGCGTTGTAGTCGTAGAAGTACTGGTCGACGAACGACGTGTCCGTCCCGTTCGCCATCGCTCTGGCTCGGCGCGGGTTGCGGATCATCCGGCCGAGCTCGGCGAAGACGTGCCAGTCGCCGTACGTGTCGAACTTCCGAGCGCTCACCGTCGACGGCGACAGGCGGATGTTGCGGAAGCGACGTCCGGTCGTGCGCCCGTGCCGGCGCAGACGAGCCGCGAAGTCGAGGTCCTCGCCCATCAGCTTCGACACGTCGAAGCCACCGATCGCGTCGAAGTCGATTCGGGCGCACCAGAACACGACGCCGCCGGTGCGCGCCGCCAGCGTGCCGAGCTGGACGATGGCCTTGCTCACCGCCAGGCCCAGCGAGGTGCGCTCCATGACGAACCGGCTGCCGCCGCCGACGAAGCGACCGTCCGACGCGAGCCGATCGATCTCGACGAGCGCGTCGGGATGCATCACGGTGTCGGCGTCGATCGTGACGACGATCTCGCCGCTCGAGGCGACGACGCCGGCATTGCGCGTCGCGGCGATGTTGCGGTGCTCGTCGAGCACGACGACCGCACCGGCGGCCCGCGCGATGTCGACCGTGCGGTCCGTGCAGCGGTTGGCCACGACGATGATCTCGGTGCTGACGTCGGCGCGGCGGGCGGCCCAACCGATCGCGGCGAGCCCGCGGCCGAGCAGTGCTTCTTCGTTGTGCGCCGGGACGACGACCGAGAACCGAGGGCGCGAGGTCATGACGACCTATCGGCGCTCCGCACGCGGCGCTTGAGTCGGCTCAGAGCGGCTTCGACATGTGGACGTCCTCCGGCTCCAGCTCGAACAGCTCGGGCAGGGGTGTGGCCATCGGCCGATATCCGTGACGTCGGTAGAAGCGCACCGTGTTGAGCGACGGGGTCGCCGTCACGACGATCTCGCGGTCGCCCGCCCGGCGTGCGATCGACTCGAGATCGGTGATCAGCCGTGACCCGATGCCGCCGGAGCGTGAGCCGTTCGTGACGTGCAGGTAGGCGAGCTGCGCGATCGAGGGCCGCACGTGCGGGACGACCACGCCGATGCCGACGAAGCGCGTGTCGAGGAACGCTCCCATCGCGATACCGCCGTGGTCGACATAGCCCACGAGCGTCCGGTGCTGAGCAGCGACCGAGTGCTCGCCGTCGCCGTCCGAGTACCAGGCCGGCGCGTCGAACTCGCCCGGTCGTTCGACGAGTTCGGTGCCCTGCTGCACGTAGAGCACCTCGATCCGCTCGGTCCGGTCGATGTCGCGTACCAGCGCGAGCTCGTCACGCGCGAGCTCGCGGATCTCGATCGCGGTCTTCACCCTTGCCACGATGCCACGTGATGAGCCGCCCGAGGGACCCGTGCGGTCCACCGTGTCACGACATGGAGCGACCGTCGGTTCATGCCGTGACGTGGCCGCCCGGATCAGCGTCGGCGACGGGGCCGGGACATCGCCACCAGCGCGTCGACCGAGGCGCGCACGGCGAAGCGGAAGTCGTCGATCAGCGGGGTCGACTCGAGCGCGGGCGCGAGCGCGACGAGGTGCGGCGTGTCGGCGGGGGACAGGCCGAGCGCATCCCAGCCGCGCCAGGCCACGCTCGCGCTCGCGGGCGGCGGGTCGGTGTGGACCAGCACGAACCCGACCGTGCTGGCGATCACGCCGCGGAACGCGCTCACCTGCACGGCCGGTGGGAGGCCGCTCTCGGCCAGCCGCGCGAGCACGCGGTCCATCGTCGTCAGCAGCTCGGGCGTGGTCGGCACGGTCCACGTCAGCGCGCGGGCGAGCGATGGCCGCGGCAGATAGGCGGCGTAGAGCCGCTCGGCGAACGCGACCAACGCGTCGGGCCAGTCGAGGCCGTCGGTGTCGGTGTCGAGCTGCGAGAGCACGAGCACGTTCAGCGCGTTGACGACGTCGTCCTTGTCGCGCACGTGGTGGTAGAGCGACATCGCCTCCACCCCGAGCTCGCGGCCGAGCCGCCGCATCGACAGCCCGTCGAGCCCCTCGGCATCGACGATCGCGAGCGCCGCGTCGAGGACGCGTGCCCGTGTGAGCGCTGGACGCGCGCGCATCATCGGCGCGCCACGCACACCGTCGTCGCGACGGCGGCGACCGCGAGCGGGAACCACGAGCGCGGCGGCCGGTACGGCGTGACGCCGTCGTCGGCGAACACCTCGAACACCGGGAACCGGTCGGCGACGGCATCGAACTCGGCCACCGGCGAACCCTTCGCGACCGGGATGTGTGGACGGCCGCCGGGCACCTTGTCGACATAGCGCTGCAGGATCGGGCCGGCGACATCGACCGGCACGTCGACGAACCGGCAGTGGTCGCCCCGCCCCCGTCGCAGCACCGCGCGCCTGCCGTTGGCGCGGACGTTGCGCGTCCAGTTGCACTCGCCGAGCATCGACACCAGGTACCAGCGGCCGTCGAGGTCGGCCATGCCGAGCGGCACGCGCATCACGCGGCCCGTGCGGCGGCCGGGCACCTCGAGCGTCACCCATCGCCGGGGCATCACACCCCACGCGTGCACCCGGCCCCAGAACCGTGCCCACCACTTCGCTTCGTCGTTGCCCGCACCGCCGCGGTACATCGCGCGCAGCTCGTCGTCCGAGATCGGCCACTTCGGCACGACGTTCTCCTCCCGATCGTCATCTTACGCCGTAAGGTTCGCGCGCCCGATCGCGTCACGTCAACCGCGGACCAGCCGATGCGCAGCAAACCGGTCGATACCGTTCGGCGGGCTGCGTAGGGTGCTGCACATGGCGATGCGCGTGTTCCGGGTGACGATCCGTGGTCGGTTCCGCGACCTGTCCGACGAGGCGCGCCGTCGGCTGCGCGCTGCGCAGCCCGAGCACGACGTGTTCCTCGCGAAGTACACGGCCGAGGGGTCGTTCACCTACGACGAGCGGATCCAGTTCTTCAACCTGCGCTACGAGGTGCGCAGCGACGACGCCGACGGACCCTCCGCCGCTGCCGAGCTGGCCGGTGTGACCGCACAGGTGGAGGCCGAGCAGTTCCTGCGCGTGCTCGGCTACGGCCACCACGACCTGAAGGTCGACGTCGTCGACGCGACGGCCGTGTGGGACGACGCCGACCGCCGCCGACCCGCGCATCGTCGCTGACGCCCGTCGTCCGCTTCCGCTCGACCCGGCCGAGGGGTACGCTCCGCGCGGATCGGGGGTCGCATGACGACGATCGAACTGCGAGGGGTCACCAAGGTGCACGGCACGGCGCCGACGCCGGTGGTCGCCGTCGCGCCCACCGATCTCACGATCCTCGACGGCGAGTTCTTCGTGTTGATCGGACCGTCGGGCTGTGGCAAGACCACGCTGCTGCGCATCATCGCCGGCATCGAGCACCCGACGCGTGGCGACGTCGTGCTCGACGGCCAGGTGGTGACCGACGTCGGCGCCCGTGGGCGCGACGTCGCGATGATCTTCCAGAGCAGCGCGCTGTACCCCAACCTCACGGTGGCCGAGAACATCGGGTTCTCGCTGCGGCTCGCGAAGGTGAAGCGCCGTGTGATCGCGCAGCGGGTGCACGACGTGGCGTCGATGGTGTCCGTCGACCACCTGCTCGACCGGTTCCCCCGTCAGCTGAGCGGCGGCGAGGGACAGCGGGTGGCGATGGCCCGCACGCTCATCCGCAGCCCGCACCTGTTCCTGATGGACGAGCCGATGTCGCAGCTCGACGCCAAGCTGCGCACCGAGCTCCGTGCCGAACTGGTGCGCGTGCAACGCCAGGTGGGCGTGACCACCGTGTACGTCACCCACGACCAGACCGAGGCGATGTCGATGGGGCACCGCATCGCGGTGATGCGACAGGGATCGGTCGTGCAGTGCGGCACGCCCGAGCACCTCTACCGCGACCCGGTCGACCTGTTCGTCGCCCAGTTCCTCGGCGCGCCGCCGATGAACGCATGGGTCGCGTCGGCGCACGCGAGCGACGGTGCGCTCGAGCTGCGCTGGGGTGCACAGCGGCTGGTGATCGACGAACGGTCGGCGGTCCGTCACGGAGGTGCCCGCGCCCTCGACGGGCGCGAGGTGGTGATCGGGTTGCGTCCCGACGCGTTCGTGATCGACCCCGTGGGGCCGATCGTCGTGAGCCCCGGGTTCGCCGAACAGATCGGGCCGCACCAGCTGGTGCACGCCACGCTCGCGGCCTCGTCGGTGCGTGCCGTCGACGACGGGTACGTGCGGTCGAGCGAACACCTCGCGCCGCTGATCGTGGCGGCGCCGAGCGGGTACGAGTACGACCCGTGGCGCGCGATGCACCTCGACGTGGATCGCGAGCGGCTGATGCTGTTCGACCCGGTCGACGGCCGCCGGCTCACCAGCGACGCGATGGCGGTCAGCTCACCTGCGTGAGCCCGCCGTCGACCACGAAGATCTCGCCCGTCACGTAGGTGTTGCGCACGAGCGCCAGCACGGCCTCGGCGCAGTCGTCGGGTGTGGCCGAGCGCTTGATCGGCGCCATGCGCTTCACACCCTCGTGCTGCACCGCCCAGTCCGACGTCCACGGGGTCTCGACCAGGCCGGGTGCCACGGCGTTGACGCGCACCGGGCCGCAGCTCTTCGCGAGCAGCCGGGTCATCTGGTTCAGGGCGGCCTTCGACATCGAATAGGCGATCGACGAGCCGACCGGACGAACGCCGGCGATCGAGGTGATGTTCACCACGTGCCCGCCGCCGCGCACCGTCGACTCGCGCAGCAGCGGCATCGCCATCTTCGTGAGCGCCCACGTGCCGAAGACGTTGACCTCCATCGTCTTGCGGAAGATCTCGTCGGTGAGCGCGTCGAGGTCGTGGTGCGGGACGAGCGTGGTCCATCCGGCGTTGTTGACGAGCAGGTCGAGGTGGCCGAACCGCTCGACCGTCGCATCGAGCAGCCGCCGGCACTGGTCGTGGTCGCTGATGTCGGCCTGCACGTACAGCGACTCGCCCGGCAGCGCGGCCGCGACGGCCTCGCCGGCAGCGACGCTCGACGACGAGTTGACGACCACGGCCGCGCCTAGTTCGGACAGACGCTGCGCGGTGCGCTCGCCGATCCCGCTCGATGACCCCGTCACGATCGCCACCGTCCCGCTCAACTCACCCATCGGTCTTCCGTCTCCTCGTTCGGCCTACCGCTGCATCATGGCCGAAACCACCTTCGTGAACAGGAGACGAACAGATCGTGTGTCACACCCGAGTGCCCCCGATCGAGGGGCCCGGGATGCCACAGTGTGGGCGATGCCGACCACGCGGCGTCGCCCACACCGGATCCGGTCGGGCGGCACCACGACCGACAGGAAAGGAACACACGTGCTCAAGATCCAGGCAGCCGGCGACTCGACGGTGAAGGTCACCTTCGCACTCCCGTCCGACGAGGTGGCGGGCAACGTGTCCGTGCTCGGCGACTTCAACGGCTGGGACGCTTCCGCGCACCCGCTGAAGAAGCGCAGCAACGGCACCCGCAGCGTGAGCGTCGAGCTCCCCACCGGTGAGTACCGGTTCAAGTACTGCACCGCCGACGGCGAATGGTTCTGCGATCCGCAGGTCGCCGACGTCGTCTACAACGAGTTCAACACCGCCGACTCGCTGCTGCGCGTCTGACGCACCGCGGCCGCTCGAAGCGCCCGAGCGCCGACCCGTCAGCGGGTCATCTGGACGAACTGCGAGATCAGCGCCACCACCGTCTCCGGCGCGTCCTCCTGCAGGAAGTGGCCCACGCCAGGCAGCGTCACCACGGGGCCGTTCGGCCACATGCTGCGGAAGCAGCCGACCGCGAACTCGGTCGGGATCGCCCGGTCCTCCTCGCCGTGCACGTACATCGCCGGCTTCGTCGCCAGCTCGGGCAGCGCCGAGATGTGGTTCATCATGAACGCGATCGTGGCGGTGCTGCCGATGTGACCGGGGAACGCGACCGCGCCCTTGCAAGCCTCGACGGTGGGGAACGGCGCGGCGTACGCGCGGATCCAGGTCTCGTCGACGTGGGCGGTGCGTTCGAAACCGATGCGCTTCAGCACACTGAGGATCGTGCTGCCCAGGTGGTTCAGCGTGGCGTGAGCCTCGTCGGTGTGCACCCAGCGGTACCACGGCCAGTCGCTCACCTTCGGCGCGCCCTCGGGCGGCACGCCCGGCACGCCGGTGTTCATGTAGCAGAACCGGGCGATTCGCTCGGGCCGGCGCATCGCGAGCGCCGAGCCGATCGGTCCGCCCCAGTCCTGGCCGACGATCGTGATCGCGTCGAGCCCGAGGTGGTCGACGAGCCGTTCGAGGTTCTCCACGTGGTCCTGGATCGAGTACTCGCGGTCCTGCGGGGTCTCGCTCTTGCCGAACCCCATGTGGTCCGGCACGATCACGCGGCCGAGCCGGGTGAGCGGCGGGATGATGTTGCGGTACAGGTAGCCCCACGTCGGCTCACCGTGCAGCAGCAGGATCGGGTCGCCCTCGCCTTCGTCGACGTAGTGCTGGCGGAAACCGCTGCCGTCGAAGAAGTGCGGGGCGAACGGCCAGGTGCCGTCGAAGGTCTCGTCCGGTGCGATCACCGGCTCAGTGTGTCATCGGGCCGTCGACGCCGAGGCGACCCAGCTCGAGTGCGACGACGGCGTCGACGTCGGCGCCGGTGAGGATGGTGACCGGACGTCGTCCCGCCCACGGGTCGTCGCCGTGTTGCGCCGGGCGGGTGCGCGCCCAGGTCTTGCCACGACCCACGCCGTGCCCGGTGTCCACGCGCACCGGGTGGTCGACGCTCGTGAAGTGTCGAGGAGCGACGAGCCAGCTGATGGTGGTGGAGTCGTGCACGTGGATGCCGTCGAGCCCTGACGCCTCGAGCGCGAAACGTCGGTAGTACGGCAGGATCGCGTGCAAGTGGCGTGCACGGTCGTTGTCGACCTCACCGATCAGGTCGAGCTGTGCGCCGGTCATCACGATCTGCTCGGTGACGTCGAGCCCGGCCATCACGATCGGGCAGTCGGCGCCGAACACGACGTCGGCGGCCTCCGGGTCGTTGACGATGTTGGCCTCCGCGGCCGGCGTGGCATTGCCGCCGCAGAACGCATTGCCGCCCATGAGCACGATGCCGGCGAGGTTCGCAGCGAGGCGTGGCTCGGCCTGCAACGCGCGAGCGATGTTGGTGAGCGGTCCGAGCGGCACCAGCGTGATCTCGCCCGGTGACGACATCACCCGGTCGACGATCAGCTGGACCGCGCTCTCGTTGACCGCACTGGTGGTGGGTGGCTCCATCGGCGCGTCGCCCTGGCCGTTCGCGCCGTGCACGAAGTCGGCCGGCCCGCGGAAGCGCATCTCGAGCGGGGTGTGGGCACCCTCGGCCACCGGGATGTCGGAGCGTCCGGCGATCTCGAGCAGTCGCAGGGCGTTGGCGGTGCACACCGGCGTGTGCGCGTTGCCGAACACCGTCGTGAGCGCGACGATCTCGAGCTCGGGTGAGGCGAGTGCGAAGAAGATCGCCATCGCGTCGTCGATGCCGGGATCGGTGTCGATGATGATGCGTCGGGCCATGGGTGGTCGACCGTACCCGAGGCCGCGGTCAGTCGCTGTTGCGCCAGCTCGACGGATCGAGACCCAGCTTCTCGAACCGCTTGACGATCCAGACCGGCACTTCCATCGGCTCGTCGTTCATGACGGCGCGAACCTGTTCGCCGTCCTCGGCCCAGATGTGGCAGGTGTTGAGGTTCATCATCAGCGCACGCCGGCGCGACTCCTCGCCGGAGAACGCGTCCTGACCCTGTTCGCGCGCCTGACGCACCCGGAACGACCACATCGACTGGATCGCCACGGGCGCCATCGCCTGCAACAGCGCCGTGGTGTGCGTGCACCCGCGCGGGCCGCCGAAGAGCTCGCGCACCTTGTGCGTGTAGCCGCGGGCGATCGACAGACCGACCAGGTTGTCGTAGTGGTCCTCGATCCGCGGACAGTTCGCGTGCGGGTGCGTCTCGAGCACGGCCTTGGCGCCGACGATCTCGAGCGACG
>WBZM01004479.1_pt1 | contig 10122 bp, 21 predicted proteins | sample 5204271 | NCBI WGS metagenome assembly WBZM01 (sample SAMN12344346, study PRJNA552823) | activated sludge metagenome | biome: Activated sludge suspended growth; feature: Nitrification reactor; material: Wastewater; isolation source: activated sludge from nitrification reactor of wastewater... | reverse complement strand
GAACAGGAGCCAGCCTAGGAGGTAGGCGAGACCCTTAAGGATGGCGCCGATGGTGCGAACGGTGAGGTATGTCATAGGTCAAGTATCGGCCTACGAGCGTTAGGACGCAAGCGATTCCTATGTGACATATTGCACACTAGAAACGCTTGACTTGGTAACGCTAGCGATGGTACGCTGGGTTTACTCGGGAATCGGCCGGCGGGCTCGTGAGCTCATGCGCTCGCCATTCCCCCTCACTCACGATCCAACCCGTATTACATGTTTCACGGGAAACATCGCTCCGCCGACCAGGCCACTCCCTACTGAGGACTCGTCAACCATCAGGGAGGCCGCTGCGGCCCGAGAATGGGTGTAGGGAACGCAAGGCTTGCCCCCAAACGCCAAGGGGACGCCTAGATGGGTGGCGCAGCCTCCCTCTGTCCGCCTCCCGCCCTTGCTCGTTCCTCGCTTGGGTCACCCTCACCATCGGGGTACCCCCGAAGCCAAGGGGACGCCGGTCACGATAATCGCCTCCTCGCCGCGATTTCAAGTCGGGTTGGTGGAAACCGATCTGACCGCTCTGTTAGGTCGCCCTAATTCCTACCTATTTAGGGGGAAATAGGGGGTGACCTGCGGAAACGGGCCGTCGTAAACGGTGTTTACCAGGATGTATTGCATCTGGGGTGACGAGGGAAGGGTATTGTGGGGGTATGGGATGCATCGAAGTCCGTCTCGGAAGTGACCAACATCACATGGGCGGGTGGGATCGAGCCTGTAGTACGGTTTGAGGTGGAGCACAAGCGATGGAAGCCACAGCGCCACCTCAACATGAAGGCGTCGGACCTGCGGCGATCTGGTGGCAGGAAGACCTTGTGGCGATAGCCAACCTGTAGTACGGTTTGAGGGTTCCCTACCAAGGAGGTTCCCCATGCCCCAGAACTCATCCACCTACATCATCGGAGACGTACGCGACTGCCTGGCTGCCATCCCCGACGGGTCGATCGACCTCGTGATGACCTCGCCTCCGTTCCTGGCGTTGCGGTCGTACCTGCCAGCCGATCACCCGGACAAGCACCGGGAGATCGGCGCCGAGCCTGACCCGGCGACGTTCCTCGACACGTTGCTGCACCTCACGGCGGAGTTTGGGCGGGTGTTGGCGCCGCACGGGTCGATCTGTGTGGAGCTCGGGGACACCTACAGCGGCTCCGGTGGCGCGGGCGGGGACTACAACCCCGACGGGCTGCGGGATGGGCAGAGCAAGTTCGAGGGGTCGAACCAACGGCGGGGCAAGGTCGTGGACCACAACTCGGGTCGGCGGAACCCGCCCGACACCTGGCCCCTCCCGAAGTCGTTGTGCGGCATCCCGCACCTGTACCACCTGTCACTCGCCTACGGGCGGAACCTGCTCACCGGCGAGGAGTCGCCCGCGGGTCGGTGGCGAGTGCGGAACGTGGTGGCGTGGTGCCGCCCGAATCCGCCGGTGGGTGCGTTGGGCGACAAGTTCCGACCCGCCACCAGCTACATGACGGTGGCGACGAGGGCGCAGCGGCGGTACTTCGACCTCGACGCAGTGCGGACTGCTTACGACGGCCCCCCTCCCAGTGGCGGAACTGGCATGAAGTCGGGAGTCCCGCGAGCAGCAAAAGGGCTTGAGTCAAACCCCGCGGGTGCCCCGCCGCTCGATTACTGGGTGATCCCCACCGCCCCCTACAGCGGCAGCCACTACGCCGTGTACCCCCCGGCGTTGTGTGAGCGGCCGATCAAGTCGATGGTGCCGTCGAAGGTGTGCACCGTGTGCGGCGAACCATCCCGGCGGATCACGAGCGAACCGGAGTACGTGGATCAGCGCGGCGCACCTCACGACGGTGATGCTGAGTGGCGCCACGGGCGTGGCGGTGCCGAGGAGGGTATGGGGAGCACAGCACCAACATCACTGACTCGTACCACGACCACCATCGGCTGGACGGAGTGCGAGTGCCCAGACGACGGCACCAAGTGGCGCCCCGGCGTCGTCCTCGACCCGTTCGCCGGCAGCGGCACCACCCTCATGGTGGCGAATGAGCTAGAGCGCGACGCCATTGGGTTCGACCTCGATGAGCGCAACGCTTCACTGGCGCGTGATCGGGTTGACAAGTTCCTGTTCTCCGATTTCAGGGCGCTGCCGCTGGATGAGTTCATGGAGGGTGCCGTGCTTCTTGCCCCCCAGCCCAACTTGTAGTACGATTTCAGCACCAACCCCCTACACCAAGGAGCCGCACCATGTCCGACCCCAACGAATACCTCCGTCGCCTCTGCACCTTGGCCGACCTACTCACCGAGCACGCCGACGAGTACGAGGGTTCCGGCCTCAAGACCCACGTCGACAGCGTGGTCGAACAGATCCTCGCTGGCGGCCTGAACCTCTCGGTGGACTCCATCGCCGGCTTCATGCTCGCTGTCGGGCTCATCGCCAGCATTGACGACGAACTGTGCAAGGTGGACCCGATCCGCAAGGTCTCCCGCGCCGTCGGGGCCACCGCGATGGAACCCCACACCGTCGCCACCGCCATCGGCTCGGAACTGGCCCGCCGCTTCCTCGCCGGGGCGGGCTGATGCCCACCTTCTCCGTGATCCGCGCCATCGTGCGGTCCATATACGCCGTGACCAGGGTGGCCGTCAGGGGCCGCACCTGCCTCCGCCGCGAGGGCGACGATCTCTGGTCCTTCGCAGCCAGGGCGGTCAGGGAAAGTCCGAAACCCTTATTTCCGACATGAATAGTCAGGAATCAGCCGTTGGCCTCACCTACGGGTCCCTGTTCTCCGGCATCGGTGGCCTGGACCTCGCCATCGAGGAGGTGTTCAGCGCGACCCCAGCCTGGCACTGCGAGGTGGACCCCAACGCCTCCAAGGTGCTCGCGGAGCGCTGGCCGGGCGTGCCCAACCTAGGCGACATCCAGAACGTGGAATGGGCCGAAGTGCCACGAGTGGACATCATTTGCGGTGGATTTCCTTGTCAGGACATATCATCCGCTGGAAAGCGTGCAGGAATAGCAGAAGGGAACAGAAGTGGACTTTGGTTCCGTTACGCAGACGCCGTTCGCGACCTTCGACCCCGATTCGTCGTCGTGGAGAACGTGGGAGCCCTCCTTGTTCGAGGACTCGACATCGTTCTCGGGTCGCTGGCCGAAATCGGGTACGACGCTCGATGGACGTGCCTACGAGCTTCCGACATCGGCGCTCCCCACCAGCGCAACCGCCTGTTCCTCGTCGGTGTCCCTCGGGACACCGACTGCGAGGGCGGCGAAGGGGGCCAACTCCGTCCGGGTTGCCTCTGGCGACACCAGGGGCTTGCTGGAGAACCAAGTGGCGACCCTGCCCACACCGCAGGCCAGGGACGGCAACCACGGAGGACCGCAGGGGAAGCGGTACTTGGACCCGCGTCGATCGAACGACCTGGACGATGCGGTGGACGCCCTGACGAAAGGGATGCTCCTCCCGACCCCACGCGGCCAGAACGGCGAACCCCGGAACAACAAGGTGTGGGCTCGCCCACTGGACCAGCCTCAGAACTTGGAGAACGCCCTGGCGCTACTCCCGACCCCCGTGGTGAACGACATGGGGGCGAACAAGACAGTGGAGTGGTGGGACGAGTGGGTGGAGGAGAAGAAAGCCCAACACGGGAACGGGAACGGGCACGGGAACTCGCTGAGCATCGAGGTTCGGAAGTCGACTGGGGCCGCTACGAAGCCGCTATCCGGCGACCATCAGCACTAGAGGAGGCTATCCTTGAGCACCATGAAGGACTGCTCAATACCACTCTGCCCCCGCCCCGCACGCGCTCGGGGTTGGTGTCGTCTCCACTACAACCGATGGCTCACGCACGGCGACCCGATGATGGTGCGGAAGGGGGGGGTGAAGCCGACCGATCCCGCCCCCCGCTTCTGGGCAAAGGTGACCAAGACCGAAACCTGTTGGATCTGGAACGGGGCGAAGGCGAGCAAGTACGGGCACGGGAAGTTTGGGAAGATGAAGGCTCACCGCTGGGCGTACGAGGATGCGATAGGCCCGATCCCAGAGGGCCTGACGATCGACCATTTGTGTCGGGTGCCAGCCTGCGTGAACCCCGCCCATCTGGAGCCGGTAACGTTGGCCGAGAACCTGCGGCGGCAGGGGGCGGCCAAGACTCACTGCCCACAGGGCCACCCACTGTCGGGTCCCAACCTCTACCGCGATCCGAGCGGCTTTCGTCACTGCCGGATCTGCCGGAAGGCAGCAGACCGGAGGCGGAAGGCCAAGTTGAGTGGGGTCCGTACGCCGCAGCGATAGAGCGCTGGGAGTCCCTCACTCGGCCAGCCCCCAGCCCCGTAGACGAGCGAGGCCGGCTGTCTCCCCGCTTCACTGAGTGGATGATGGGCTACGCCGACGGCTGGGTGTCCGACCTCCTTCCCCACGGCCCCGCCCTCAAGGCGTGCGGCAACGGCGTCGTGACATCCCAAGCCGTCGAGGCGATCCTCCGCCTCATGTCCATCGACATCACCGAGAGCCCTGACCGAGAGGTCATCACCATCAAGAAGGAGACGCCATGAGCACCTGGAACCACCGAGTCCTACTCACCGAGCACGACCTGTTCGGCCCCACCTACGACATCATCGAGGTGTTCTACAACCACGACGGGTCCATCCGTGGGTGCACCGCTGCGGACGTGCAGTCCTACGAGTCCCCCGAGGAGCTTCGCGGCACCATCGAGGACATGCTGACCGCCTTCGACCACCCGGTCCTCACCCGGGCGCAAGTCGACGCGATCAACTGGCCCAAGGCGGGCGCATCGTGACCGACGGCGACGGCAGTCCGGCGATGATGATGGGGCTCGCCCTCATGCACCTCATGGAGTCCGTGCGCTCCATCCCCGACGCGATGTCCTCCTACCGCGAGTCCTGCATGGAGGCTGGATTCTCGGAAGCCGCGGCCGAGCAGATGGCCGTCCAGCTCCACGGCTGCCTGCTCGCTGGCATCGGCCACGGCAGTCCTTGACCTCACCAGCAATACGCATTACAGTCCATCCATCAACCCCTACCCAGGAGGCAATCTCATGCCCGACATCAAGTTCACCCCCGTCAATGAGATCCCCACCCTGCCGAAAGGACGGGGAGCCCCGCCCAAGTTCTCCAAGGTGTTCGAGTACCTGCGGGCCAACCCCGGCGCGACGGTCAAGCTGGACGGCAAGCACCACCCGACCCTCGTCAGCAGGATCAAGCGCGGCGAGATGAGCGGCTGTGAAGCCGGGGAGTTCTTCGCGACGTGCCGCAACGTCAACAACAGGAAGGCCGACATCTACATCACCTACGTCGGCCCCAAGCCCAACGAGGACTTCCACGAGCGGACGGTGGCGCTGTGACCCGAGACACCAAGTTCGCCCTCGGCGGCGTCCTCATCGCCTCGGTCGCGTTCCTGCTCGGGTCCGGGATCGCCACCGAGGACAACCCGGCCCCCAAGATCGCCGCGACCAGGCCAGCGGGCTCACCCGCCGAGGTCTACGTCCTCCAGTCGTTCTACGACGACCTCACCTTCGTGGACGGCGTGTTCTCGTCCCCCGACGAGGCCGAGGCGTGGATCGAGGACACCCACGGCTCCTTCGAGCGGTCTGGCCGGGATGGCATCTTCACCTACGAGGCGGGCGACTTCACCTACCTCGTCACCCCCTACGAGGTGGATGACCGTGGGTGACCCGATCAGCGTCTACATGGATGCCGGCCCGAAGGACTCGGGCTACCTGTGGGCCGTGGCCCAAGCGGCCTGCGACTTCATCGGCTTCGACTTCGTGAGGATGCTCGACCTCACCCTCACCGACGGCCCGTGGCCCCCCGACGAGCGCGTGGAGTCGGTGTCGCTCGCCTTCGGCCCGCCGATCCTCCACGAGCTTCGGCTGATCCTCATGTTCATCGAGGACGTGAAGAAGGAAGAAGCCCGCAAGGCACTGGAGGCCCGATGAACTGGCAAGCGATCGTCCTGCTCACCCTGTTCGCTGTCCGGGCGCTCGCGTCGCTCGCCGCCCTGGGTACGACCAAGCCCGAGCGGACGCACGGGTGGCCGGGGGTGGTTGGCGACTGGATCGCCATGGCCATCATGGCCGTCCTGGTCTACGGGGCGGCAACGTGAGCGTTCACGACAAGTCCGCCTGCGCGGGCGAGGCGTGCGTGATCCACAACCCGTCGGACCACCACATGGCCGACTGGCCGGTGAGCGTGCGCTACGACCGCTGGGCGCTGGCCGAACGGATCTGTCCTCACGGCATCGGCCACCCGGACCCCGACTCTCTCGCATGGCAGCGCCGGATGGTGGAGCAGGGGAAGATCCCGGCCGGGGCTTACTCCGACACCCACGGTTGCGACGGGTGCTGCGCGCCGTGACCTGCTGGACCTTCACCATCACACACCTGGGCAGAGCGCACCTCGCCAACGCGGAGCGCAACGTCCACCACCACCAGTCAGCCAAGATCCGCAAGGCGTGGCGCGAGGCCGGCCTTCAGGGCTGCCGGATGGCGAAGGTCCCCAAGGGCCTCGACCGCATCGGCATCATGTTCCAGCCGATCTACCCCAAGGGACCCCTCCCCGACCCCGACGCGATCCACCCGACCGCCAAGGGCGTCATCGACGGCATCGTGGACCACGGGGTCGTCCCCGACGACAACGGCACCCACGTCGCCTACGTCTGCTTCCTCGCCCCCATCAAGGACCCGAGTGCCAAGACGGGCATCCGGGTCATCATCACCCACAAGAAGGGAAACCATCCATGAAGAAGATCATCCTGTTCCTCAGTTTCGTCGCCACCGTGTGGGCAGCGAACGCCCTCACCCAGCGGTACGGGTTCGTGCCCGTCGGGTTTGGCCTGACCGCCACCGCCGGCACCTACGCCGCCGGGCTCGCCTTCGGGTTCCGGGACGCACTCCACGAAGCGGCCGGCCGGTGGGTGGTGCTCGCCGCCATCGTCGTCGGCGCCGTCCTGAGCGTGGCCGTGTCGCCGTCCCTGGCCCTGGCGTCGGGTGCGGCGTTCGCCGTGTCGGAGGTTGCCGACCTCGCCGTGTACGAACCGCTGCGCCGTCGCCGCTGGGTGCTGGCCGTGGTGGCGTCGAACCTCGTCGGTGCGCTCGTGGACACCGTGGTGTTCCTCCAGCTCGCCGGGTTCCCGATCCGGCCCGCCATCGCCGGGCAGATGGTCGGCAAGGCCGTGATGATCCTCCCGGCCCTGCTCATCGTGCGCCGGGTGCGTGGTCGGCGATGATCCACTACCACGGTGCCAACATCACGCCAGAATCGGTGATGGTGAAGGTTCTGGTGGGGCGGCACGGGTTCGTGTCCTTCGCGGCCCCATGGCCGGTCGAAACATGCGCGTCGATCTGCCAGTCCTTCGCCCTGGACAATGGGGCGTTCTCCGCCTGGCGCTCCGGCAACCCAATCTCGGACTGGGAACCTTACTACGAGTGGGTGGACCTCTGGATGGGGCACCCTGCCTGCGACTGGGCGGTGATTCCAGACGTGGTGGACGGGACCGAGGCGGAGAACGATGCCTTGGTGGACGAGTGGCCCCTCAACCCGGCGCACGGCGTCCCGGTATGGCACCTCAACGAGTCACCGGAGCGGCTCGTCAACCTCGCACGGCACTTCCCCCGCGTTGCCCTGGGCAGCACCAGCCAGTACGACGCCTCCGCACCGGAGGCTTGCGTCGGCCGGCTGCGTGAGGTGCTCCCCGCCATCGCCCGCTCGGACGGGGCGATGACGACGAAGCTCCACGGGCTCAGGATGCTCAACCCCGACATCTTCACCAAGATCCCCCTGTCCTCGGCGGACTCAACCAATATCGCCAGGAACACCAGCCTGGATTCACGCTGGAGGGGGTCCTACCAGCCCAAGACGCAGGCGGCGCGCGGCCTCGTGCTGGCCGACCGCATCGAGCACCACCAGTCGCCGGATCGAGTCGTCCCTCCCGTCGATCTCGGCATCCATCCCCTGTTCGACATTGGAGAGCCATCGTGAAGCGCACCTTCCGCCGCCAGCGCGGCAACTGCCCCACCCGCAAGGCCAGGTACCGCTCCGAGTCTGACGCCCGCACCGCCCTGAGCCACGCACGCTCCCAGCGCCGCAACGGCCTGGAGCACCGCCAGGAGGCCCGGGTCTACTTCTGCGGCATGTGCTCGGGCTGGCACCTCACGTCCCGGGAGAAGTGATGCGAGCGAACCACCACAAGGTCCACGGCGAGGTGACCTGCAAGATCGGCCACGGCAACATCTCCCTCCACTCGGCCTACGCCTGCGGCGACTACAGCGGGAGGGTGGTCCTCCCGTGGGCCGTGCTCGCCACACTCCGCGTCGACTTCCACTTCAACGGCCAGCGCCAGCGATTCAAGGTGCTCAAGGCGCGGGTGCAGTTGGGCGAGGATGAGCCGGAGGAGCACGAGGTCTTGGCCGCGAAGGTGCGGGCGAGGCAGATGCTGGAGAACGAGCTGGTGGCCCACGGCGTCACCTCAGTATCGGCCTCAGACCTCGTGCTCACCGACTGCGGCCTGACGAACTGGCAGCCCGAGACGACGCCGGGCGTCGACTTGTGGCCGTTCTGATCGGGGACCCATGATCCACCTTGCCAACGGCACCACCCTCCAGCCCTTCGACCACCCCTACAACACCACGATCCTCAACGAGCGGGCCGTGGAGCTGGCGATGGCCCAGCAGTTCATCATCATCCGCCACAACTGGGAGGGCCGCATGGGGAGAGTGCTGGAGGTCGGCAACGTCCTGAGCCACTACGAGGACTCCATCGCCCTGCCGTCGCGCCGGGTCGTGGACCGCTTCGAGGAGGCCCCCAACGTGGAGAACATTGACGTGTTCGACATCGAGGGTACCTACGACACCATCATCTCCATCTCCACGATCGAGCACGTGGGCCGCGATGACGGACGGGATCGCCCTCATGCGGCCGTCGAGGCCACCTACCACCTCCGCAGCCTCCTGGCCCCCGGTGGCCGGTTCTTCTGCACCTTTCCGACCGGATGGAACAAGGCGCTGGACGCCGACCTCGGTCGCTGGCCGGATCGCGCTCGCCACGGCCACCACTACTTCGTCCGCGACGGCAGGGATTGGGTGGAGGATGCGGGCCTCGCTGGCGGTGGCTACAAGCCCCGCCCCTACGGTCAGACCCAGTTCTGGGCTGACGGCGTGTTCGTGGCAGAGTTCGGCCCCTCTCGCCGTGTGGGTCTGGCAGAGTTCGGCCCGCTGTGACCCTGACCTACGGATCGCTGCCCCGCTTGTAACCAATCCGTAACATCTGCTAGCCATGAACCCCATGAAGAAGCTCATAGCGTCCCTATCCGTCATGGCCTCCCTCGCCCTCGCTGCCCCCCAGGCGACCGCAGGTGCCGTCTACCACCACTGGTCGGAGACCCCCGCCGACGTCCAGGCGACCCACTCGCCCGAAGTGATCCAGTCCTACATCGACGCCTACTGGGCGAACGAGTGGGTACGCATCTACTGGGAGCGCATCGCCGCCTTCTCCGCCGCCTTCGAGGCCGCTCAGCGGGCAGCCGCCGAGCAGGCCGCGTACCCCTCCGGCCAGTGCGGCGGGGACCTGCCTCCGTGCTGGGTGATGATGCGGGAGTCCCGCGGCGACATCAGGATCTGGAACGGCGGCTGCTACAACGGCCCGTGCGGTGGCGGTGCATCTACCGCTTCCGGCAAGTGGCAGGTCATCCGGGGTACTTGGAATGGGTATGGCGGATACCGCAACGCAGCGGACGCCCCCGAGAAGGTGCAGGACGACTTCGCTCGGGGGCTATGGGCCGGGGGACGCGGGTGCTCTCATTGGTCGGCGTGCTGACCCTGTAGCCTGTCCACCGTCTAGCGACACCCGGTGCCCGCCCCCACCTCCCGCTCGGTGGGGGCGGGCTCGCGCTTGACCCCAGCCCCCACCTGCATTACGGTTTGGGGAGTCCCTACCGCAAGGAGATCCACATGAACGACATCCTGACCGCCGCCATCTACATCCTGGTCGGCGTCATCGTCGGCATCCTGGTCATCCAGGTCGCCACCACGGTCGTCACAGAGACCGTCATCAAGGTGCTCAAGGAGCATGGCCGATGAGCGAACTCGCCATCGGCCTGTTCGGGTTCCTCTGGCTGT
>WBZM01002216.1_pt2 | contig 10122 bp, 8 predicted proteins | sample 5204271 | NCBI WGS metagenome assembly WBZM01 (sample SAMN12344346, study PRJNA552823) | activated sludge metagenome | biome: Activated sludge suspended growth; feature: Nitrification reactor; material: Wastewater; isolation source: activated sludge from nitrification reactor of wastewater treatment... | reverse complement strand
CGCGGGCGGCCCGTCCCACGTGCCGAGAGCGACGGCGTTGAGGTAGGCCGGTTGGTCCGGTCCCCCGACCGGGTCGGACTCGACCAGCGGCGAGATGGCGGTGACCGTCAGCCCCGGTATGCCGCGCAAGTCCCCCACCGCGGCGGCCAAGGTCCGTAACGGGTCGCCGAGGTTGGCCCCGAGCGCGATGACGACAGGCACCGGGCGACGCCGGGTCATCCGCACGACGACATCGCCGAACGGCACTCCGACGGGGGCCTGCGGCTTGTGCACCGCGACTTCGACGGCCTGCACCAGGGGCCGCGCGAGGGCATCGCCGGCGATGACCTCGGCGAGGCGCTCGATGAGGTCGAACGGCTCGCCCTCGATCCGCCGGACCACGTCGGCAGCCACCTCGGCGTAGTTGATCGTGTCCACGAGCGCATCACTGCGACCGGCCCGCCTCAGGTCGACGGTGAGGGTGACGTCGACGACGAAGAGCTGTCCGTCGCGCTTCTCGTGCTCGAACACCCCGTGGTAGCCGGTCGCGCTCACCCCGGAGATCTCGATGCGATCCATCGGGTATGCCCTGTCGCCGCTCATCCGCGGCCACCCGGCTTCGGGCCGTGCAGGAAGAAGCGGGGGTGGAAGAACAGCCGCTCGTGACTGGCGGCGTGGGTGACCGCATCGGTGGCCGTCGACGGGTGCCAGCCCCCAGCCGCCCAGGTCGCCTCCACCACGTCGAGGGCGTCCCGCGTGCCACGCACGTCGTGCACGCGCACCGCCCAGGCTCCCGTCAGGGCGGCCAGGACGCTGGTGGCGGCCGTGGCGATATCGCGCGCATCGGCCGGACGCGGATCGGCGCCGACCGGGCGGCCGACCCGGCCGAGGAAGCCCTTGCGCGAGGCGGCATACAGCACGGGGTGTCCGAGGGCGATCACCTCGGAGATGTGCGCGGTGAGTGCCCAGTTGTGTTCCGGCAGTTTGGCGAAGCCCAGGCCCGGGTCGAGGACGAGCCGGTCGGGAGCGATCCCCGCCGCCAGGGCAGCGTCGCGGCGGCCGGCAAGTTCACGGCATACCTCTGCCACCACGTCGCCGTAGACCGCGCGGGTCTGCATGTCGGCGCTGTGGCCGCGCCAGTGCATCGCGATGTAGCCCACCCCGAGCCGGGCCACCAGCGGCAGCATCGCCGGGTCGGCCAGCCCGCCGCTCACGTCGTTGACGATGCGGGCACCCGCGGCGACCGCGGCTTCGGCGACCGGCGCCCGCATCGTGTCGACCGAGATCACCGTGTCGGGAGCGGCAGCAGCCAGGGCCGCCACGACGGGCACCACCCGGGCCAGTTCCTCATCGAGAGAGGGCCGCACCGCACCTGGGCGAGTGGACTCGCCCCCGACGTCGAGCAGGTCGGCTCCCTCGGACACCAGCCGTATGCCGTGCGCGACCGCCGCATCGGGCGCCAGAAAGGCCCCACCGTCGCTGAACGAGTCGGGGGTCACGTTGACCACGCCCATGACGAGCGTGCGGGCGCCAGAGCGCATCGCGGCCGAGCCGGTCACCGCTTGCCCCCGAGCAACAAGGCCATCGCCTCGGCTCGGGTGGCGGGGTGGCGCAACTGTCCGCGCACGGCCGAGGTGATGGTGCGCGAGCCGGGCTTCTTCACTCCGCGCATCGACATGCACAGGTGCTCGCACTCGACGACGACGATGACGCCTTGCACGCCGAGGTGATCGACGAGGGCATCCGCGACCTGAGTGGTGAGTCGCTCCTGCACCTGGGGGCGTTTGGCGAAGACATCGACCAACCGGGCGATCTTGGACAGCCCGGTGACCTTGCCGTCCTTGGCCGGGATGTAGCCCACGTGGGCGACCCCGTGGAAGGGCACGAGATGGTGCTCGCAGGTGCTGTAGACCTCGATATCGCGCACGAGGATGAGCTCGTCGTGGTCGATATCGAAGGTCGTCTGCAACACCTCGTCAGCGCTCTGGTCAAGGCCCGCGAAGGTCTCGGCATAGGCACGCGCCACCCGGGCGGGGGTGTCGCGCAGCCCTTCCCGGTCGGGATCCTCGCCGACGGCGATGAGCAACTCGCGGACCGCAGCCTCCGCGCGGGCGTGGTCGACCGGCATACCGGTCAGATGTCCTGCGGCCCGACGGACTGCCCCGGAGGCACCTGGGCGATCTCCGTGACCGGGTCCTCGGCGAACGGAGACGCGCCGGCGACAGCCGCCTGATCCACCGCCTCGGACACCGCTGGGATCTGCGTGGCCGACCCGGGCGGAGGCATCGCCGGCGTCTGGCCGTTGGCGGCAGCTGCCTCGGCCGGAGTGAGCACGGGCGGACGGTCGCTGATCCCGCGGGTCTCGCTCGACAACCAGGTCGGGCGCAACGGGCGCTTGACGATCGACGCGAAGAGGTCAGCGAGCTCCTTGGCCCCGAGAGTCTCCTTCTCGAGCAGTTCGAGGACGAGCCGGTCGAGCAGGTCGCGGTTGTCGTTGATGACGTGCCAGGCCTCGTCGTGGGCGTTGTCGATGAGCTTGCGGATCTCCTCGTCGACGATGCCCGCGATCTCCTCGGAGTAATCGCGCTGGTGGCCGTAGTCGCGGCCGAGGAAGACCTCGCCCTGGCTCTGGCCGAGCTTGATGGCACCGACCCGCTCGCTCATGCCGAACTCCATGACCATCTTGCGGGCCATCGCCGTGGCCTTCTCGATGTCGTTGGCAGCGCCGGTCGTCGGGTCGTGGAAGACCATCTCCTCAGCCACCCGGCCGCCGAGGGCATAGGCGAGCTGGTCGAGGATCTCGTTGCGGGTCGTGGAGTACTTGTCGTCCTGCGGCATGACCATCGTGTAACCCAGCGCCCGACCGCGCGGGAGGATGGTCACCTTGGTCACCGGGTCGGTGTGGTTCATTGCCGCGGCGACGATCGCGTGACCGCCCTCGTGGTATGCCGTGATCTTGCGTTCCTTGGCCGACATGATGCGGGTGCGCTTCTGCGGGCCGGCGACGACGCGGTCGATGGCCTCGTCGAGGGCCGCGTTGTCGATGAGTTGCTTGCCAGTGCGGGCGGTGAGCAGGGCCGCCTCGTTGAGGACGTTGGCCAGGTCTGCGCCGGTGAAACCAGGGGTGCGCCGCGCGACGGCGAGCAGGTCGACGTCCGGGCCCATCGGCTTGCCCTGCGAGTGGACCTGCAGGATCCGGTGGCGACCGATCATGTCGGGGGCCTCGACGGCGATCTGCCGGTCGAAACGGCCGGGGCGCAGCAGCGCCGGGTCGAGGATGTCGGGCCGGTTGGTCGCGGCGATGAGGATGACGTTGGTCTTGACGTCGAAGCCGTCCATCTCGACCAGGAGCTGGTTGAGGGTCTGCTCCCGCTCGTCGTGACCGCCACCGAGGCCGGCGCCACGGTGGCGACCGACGGCGTCGATCTCGTCGACGAAGACGATGGCCGGAGCATTGGCCTTGGCCTGCTCGAAAAGGTCACGCACGCGCGAGGCACCGACGCCGACGAACATCTCGACGAAGTCCGAGCCGGAGATCGAGTAGAACGGCACGCCCGCCTCGCCGGCGACCGCGCGGGCCAGCAGCGTCTTGCCGGTGCCGGGCTGGCCGTAGAGCAGCACGCCCTTGGGAATCTTGGCCCCCACGGCGAGGAACCGCGCCGGGTCTTGGAGGAACTCCTTGATCTCGTGCAGCTCCTCGACGGCCTCGTCGGCGCCGGCCACGTCGGCGAAGGTCACCTTGGGCATGTCCTTGGTCGCAAGCTTGGCGCGGGACTTGCCGAACTGCATGACCCGGTTGCCGCCGCCTTGCATCTGCCCCATGAGGAACCAGAACAGCCCGAGCACCAGCAGCATTGGCAGCACCAGGCCGAGCATCGAGGTGAACCAGTTCTGGCTGTCGATCTGGTCGGTGAACCCCTTGGCCGGCGGGTGCTCGTTGAGCGCGGCGACCAGCTGCGGGCCGCGAGCGTCGACGTAGTAGGAGTAGACCTTCGTGGCGTCCTTGACCCTTGACCCGTCGGAGTAGGTCACGCCGTCCTTGAGCACCAGTTCCAGCCGCTCGTTGTTGAGCAGCTTGGCGGTGTCGACCTTGTCCTCCTGGATGAGCTTGAGGCTGGCGGAGGTGTCGATCCGCTGCATGCCGCTCGTGTCGGACAGGAAGAAGGTGAGGCCGAATAGCACCAGCACGATGAGCAGGAGCCAGGCCAGCTGAGGGCGAACGGTGCGCTTGGTCTTCATGCGTGTGCGGGGCGAGCGCCCCAGCCTCCTGGTCGGTCGTCCGAGGCACGGGTATGCCGTGCTAGGTCCGGTGATTCTCGCAGGTCAACGCCCCGTCCCCGCGAGGTGTTCCGCCGGTGGTGATCGGGTCGGGCCGGTTGTGGCTGAGCCCTGGCGCAGGTCAGCTGTAGACGCTGGGGCTCAGAGTGCCGATGCAGCGCAGGTTGCGGTAGTCCTCGGCGTAGTCCAGGCCATAGCCCACGACGAACTCGTTGGGGATGTCGAAGCCGATGTACTTCACGTCGATGGCGACCTTGGCCACCTCGGGCTTGCGCAGCAGCGCACAGATCTCGACCGACGCGGGCTTGCGGGAGCTGAGGTTGGCTCGGATCCAGGACAGGGTCAGTCCGGAGTCGATGATGTCCTCGACGACCAGAACATGCTTGTCGGTGATGTCGGTGTCGAGGTCCTTGATGATCCGCACCACACCGGAGGACTTGGTGCCCGAGCCATAGGACGACACCGCCATCCAGTCCATCCGTACGGAGTAGGGCATCGCGCGCATGAGGTCGGCCATGACGAGCACGGCACCCTTCAAAACCCCGACGAGCAAGAGGTCCTTGCCCTCGTAGTCGGCCGCGATCTGGGCGGCCATCTCGGCCAGCCGCGCGTGAATCTGCTCCTCGGACAACAGGACTCGTTCGAGCGAGCCCTCCATATGTGCTGCGTCCACGGCGTGCCTTCCTCGACCGACCCGACTCTCGCCAAACCCGACCCTACCGGTGCCGGGGGTGGGAGCGTCGTCCGAGGGGAATGCCTCAGCGGCTGACGTGGTCGCCCTGGCGCCAGACGATGCGTCCGTCCTGGCGCCGTGCGATGACGCCGCCGGGCAGGTTGATCGGCCCCTGACCACGCCAAGCCATGACCAGCGCGTCGAGGGCCGCCACGTGCGTCTTGGTCAGCGCGCGACAGCCTGCCTGGGCGGCGAGCAACAGCCAGACCCGCCGGCGCAGCGCCGGAGGCACGACGGCCAGATCGCTGACGGCGACCGACTCTGGATCGAGTCTCGACAATGCCTCAGCAGCAAGCGAATCCAATAGATCGGCATCGTCGCGCAGCAGCTCTGCCGACCGCGCCAGGGCCTGCGCCAGCCCCGGACCGAGGTCGACTTCCAGGTCGCGCAGGGCGGCCCGGGCTCGCACCCGCGCAAAGCGTGGATCGGCATTGTGCGGGTCGCGCCACGGCTCCAGCCGGTATGCCGTGCACGTCGCCTCGGTCTCGGCCCGGCTCACCCCCAGCAGGGGACGCAGGTAGCGGCCGCGGGCGGACGGCATACCTGCCAGTGAGCGAGCACCCGAGCCGCGAGCCAACCCGAGCAGTACCTGCTCGGCCTGGTCGTCACGGGTATGGGCCAGCAGCACGGCGACCGCACCGAGCCGATTGGCCACCGCATCGAGGGCGGCATACCGAGCCTGCCGAGCAGCAGCCTCGGGGCCTTCGCCGACGGCGGCGACCGTCACCTGCTCGACGACGACCGGATCGAGTCCGAGGTCGCGGCATTGGTCGGCCGCCCGCCGGGCGACTGTCGAAGAGCCTTGCTGCAAGCCGTGATCCACGAGGACGGCCCCCGCGCGCAGACCGACACGGGGGGCCTCGAAAGCCACTCCGGCCGCGAGCGCCAGGGAGTCGGCTCCACCCGAACACGCGACCAGGACGAGGGGGGCTCGAGACATCGAGGATGCCGCGGAGCGAGATGACGAGTTGTCCGACTCGGGGCGGTCGCTCGGTTGGCTCGGCTGACTCGGCTGGCTGGGCTGGCTCGGCAGCGTGCGGAGGGCCTGGCGCACGGCATACCGGACCGCTGCGACGGCAGGGTCCGGACCGGCCACGATGCCGACTCAGCCGTGGACGCGCGCGACCCAGGCCGCGGGGTCGGCCATCTCGGCAGCGCTGGGGAGCGTCTCAGGCGAGGTCCAGACGGCGTTGAAGCCGTCGATCCCGACCTTGGCGGTGACCGCGCGGACGAAGACCGCGCCGTCGGCGTATTGCCGCATCTTGGCTTCCAACCCGAGCATCCGGCGCAGCAGCCGGTCGAACTGGCTGAGCCCAGCACGACGGTCGGTGAACTTGGCGCGGATGTGCGCGACCGAGGGGATGACCGAGGGGCCGACGTCATCCATGACGACATCGGCGTGGCCCTCCAGCAGCGACATGATCGCGGTGATCTCGGCGACCCGGGCGCGCTGCTCGTCGGTGAGGAAGATCTCGGCCAAGCCGTTACTGCCGCTCTGGAACGCCTGCGGCAGCTTGGTGGCCAGCTGGGTGAGTCGCTCGGTGAGCTCCTGCGGAGTCGGCGCCAGGTCGACGGCGAGGGTGCGGGTGGTCTCGATCATGTGGTCGCGCAGCCACGGCACTGCGGTGAACTGCACCCGGTGGGTCTCCTCGTGCATGGCCACCCAGAGCCGGAAGTCGCGCGGGTCGACGTCCATCTCGCGTTCGGCCGCAACGATATTCGGAGCCACGAGGAGCAGCCGGGGGGATCCCTCGGGAGCGAGGTCGTATTGCCCGAGCACCTTGCCGGCCATGAAAGCCAGCAGCGCGCCGACCTCGGCACCGGCGACCTTGCCGCCGAAGGCAGCGACGCTCGGCGATGGCGGAGTCGTCATCTTGGCCGAGACGCTGGTCTGGATCTTGGCGACGACCGGGTCCATGAGGGCGCGCATCGAGCCGATGTTGGCCTGGCTCCAGCCGGCGCGGTCGACGACGAGCACCGGGGCCGATCCGGGCGGAGAGTGCAGTCGGGAGGTCTGGGCGACCGGGTCGTGCGAGGCTTCCGCCGCGGCCCGCAATCCGGCCACGGCGTCGGTGGCCTGGGAGCCGGTGACCTTGGGACCCGGGCCCGCCAGCCGCGCGGCGGTCGCCTGCGCGAACTCCCAATCGATGGAGAAGGGCTGGTCGGTCACGGGGTGCCTCCTGCTGATGGGCGGCACCCACAGGTCGCGAGCACCGCTGCGAGTTGGTCCAACGCCAGCCGGGCCTCCGGCGTTCCTTGTGGGGCGGCCCCGAGCACGACGAACACCAACGGCCGGCCATCAGCGGTGACGACCGTGCCCGCGAGCGAGCTGACGCCGGTGAGCGTGCCGGTCTTGGCCCGCACCACTCCGACCCCGGCCTGGGTGCGGGGATCGGTGAACCGATCGGCGAGGGTGCCCGACAGCGCCGCGACGGGCAACTCCCGCACGACATCGGCCAGGCCCGGCACCTTCCCGGATCCGGCCAGCATGAGCACGTCGGCCAACAGGCGGGCCGGCAGACGGGCGTCGCGAGTCAGACCCGATGCGTCGTAGAGGGTGGAGCCGGTGACGTCAAGTCCCAGCGCCTGGGCTTGGGAGATCAGGTATGCCGCGACGCCCGCGAAATCTCGCGCCCCCGTCGCCCGGAACGCGGCCTGCCGGGCGAGGGTCTCAGTGAGCCCGTTGTCGCTTTCCTGCAGCGCAAGAACGAGTTGGTCGACGACAGGTGCCGAGGAGACGACGGCCAGGGTGGTGCCCGGTGCCGGCGCGCCGGCCAGTGAGGTCGACGGCGTCGGTGCCGGGGTCGCGGACGCAGCCGCTGCAGCGGCACCGGGAGTCGGAGACCCACCCGCACGAGCACCCAGGCCCGCCTCGGCGGGCAACGGTTGCGGAGCCACGCTGACGGTCACCTGGTGCTCGCGCAGCCGTGCGGCGAAGGTCGACAGCACCTCGCCGACCGGGTCGGTTGCCCCTGGATGATTCGGCGTGGCCCGATGGGTCGACAGCCCGGCCATCGCCACCGGCCCGGTGATGCCGGTTGCGAGGAAGCTCGGCGGCCAGGTGGGCGCGCTCGCCGGCCCCTCGGCATACGAGGCATCGACGGCGAGCGTGACCGCGCTGGTGCCAGCCGCGGCGAGGGCGGCAGCCGTGTGGGCCGCCAGGTCGGCCAGCCCGGCGCGCCCCGCGACTTGGTCGGGCCGCCCGGCGCCGGGCTCCAACAGCGAATCGCCCCCGACGACCAAGACGATCCGGCTCGGATCGGCCCCGGCGACGACCTTCGTGTCCAGGGTCGTCGTCGCCCCGAGGCCCTGCAGCACGCCGACGGCGCTGAGCAGCTTGAGGGTGGAGGCGGGGGCGTGCGGGGAGTCGGCCTGGACGTCGACGAGATGCCCACCCGTGGCCGCGTCACGGACCACGACCGCGACATCGGGACCCAGAGCGTTACCGGCCAGCACCGGAGCCAGGGCTGCCGTGAGGCCCGCCGTGTTCGGCACCGGGGCGTCGGCACCTGCTGGACGCAACGGCATACCGGCTGTGGGGGTGGGAATCGGGACCGAAGCGCGAGGTGACGCGAACGGGGTCGGGGCCGCTGTGTTGGGTTCCGGCGCGAGGGTGAGCACTCCGGGGACCTGGTCGTAGACGTCGAGCGTGACGTAACCGACAAGCGCTGACACGACGAGCGTCGCCCCGAGTGCGGCACGGACGGAGCGACGCACGCGGGACCCCCTAAGGTTGGAGCTGGACCTTCGGCACAGAGCGTAGGTCACCGGCTTGTCCGGCCAGGTTCCAACGATCAGACGGAGGGGTAGACGTGGAGTTCGACGTCACCATCGAGATCCCCAAGGGTCACCGCAACAAGTACGAGGTGGACCACGTCACCGGACGGATCCGACTGGACCGGCTGCTGTTCACGTCGATGAGCTACCCGGGTGACTACGGCTATGTCGAGGACACCCTCGGCGAGGACGGCGACCCGCTGGACGCCATCGTCATCCTCGACGAGCCGACCTTCCCGGGCTGCGTCGTGCGCTGCCGCCCGATCGGCGTCTTCCAAATGACCGACGAGGCCGGCGGCGACGACAAGATCCTGTGCATCCCCGCCGGTGACCCGCGCCAGGCGCACATCACCGAGCTCGACCAGGTCGACAAGTTCAAGACCTCGGCGATCGGGCACTTCTTCGACACCTACAAGGACCTCGAGCCGGACAAGTCGGTCGACAGCTCGCGGTGGTTCGGCCGCGCGGTCGCCGAGCGCGTGGTCATCGAAGCCATCGAGCGCGCCAAGCGCGAGGGCCACTCCACCGCGCGGTGGAGTTCCCGCGAGCACTGACGCCCCATTTGCCACCGGCGCCCGCACGACGGGGTATGCCGTGCAGCCGAGCGCCCCGGGAAGGTCACCTTCCCGGGGCGTTCGCGTGCGAAATCTGGTCTGCCTAGACCCGGCCGCCGTAAGGCAGCAGGTCGCGCATGTAGTAGATCGAGGAGTACTTCACGACGTCTCCGGTGCGGGGGGCGTGAATCATCATCCCGTTCCCGACATACATGCCCACGTGGTAGATGCTCGAACTGGTCGTGCCGTAAAACACGAGGTCACCGGGGCGAAGGTCGGCGATCGCAACATGTGTCGTCGCGTTGTATTGCGCCTGGGCCACCCGGGGCAGGCGCACACCTGCCGCGAGCCATGACTTCATCGTCAGCCCGGAGCAGTCCCAGGAGTTGGGGCCGGTCGCGGCCCAGACGTAGGGATCGCCGAGCTGCGCCTTGGCGAAGGCAACCGCGGTCGCCGCGCCGCCACTGCCGGCCGGCGTCGTGGAACCGCCGGAGTTCGACCCGGAGGTGGAGCCCGATGAGCTGGACGACCCTGACGGGGAGCCCGATGAGCTCGACGACCCGGATGTGGAGCCCGATGAACTCGACGACCCAGACGACGACCCAGACGAACCGGACGATCCGGACGCAGCAGCGGCAGCCTTGCGCGCCGCCTCCTGTCGGGCCAACTCCACCCGCGCGGCCTCTTGGCGAGCCGCTTCGATCCGCGCAGCCTGCTGACGGGCCGCTTCTAGCCGGGCGGCTTCCTGTCGGGCCAGCTCGGCCTGGCGAGCTGCCTCGGCACGCGCCTTCTCTTCGGCCT
>WBZM01004477.1_pt1 | contig 10123 bp, 7 predicted proteins | sample 5204271 | NCBI WGS metagenome assembly WBZM01 (sample SAMN12344346, study PRJNA552823) | activated sludge metagenome | biome: Activated sludge suspended growth; feature: Nitrification reactor; material: Wastewater; isolation source: activated sludge from nitrification reactor of wastewater treatment... | reverse complement strand
GCGCGGTCGTCGATGGAGGTGTCGCCGCGCAGGTCGTGGATCTGCGCCAGGCCGGTCAGACCCGCGGGCATCCGCATGCGGTCCTCGTAATGGGCGTACTGCTCGGAGAACTGCTCCACGAAGAACGGCCGCTCCGGACGGGGCCCGACGAAGGACATGTCGCCGCGCAGAATGTTCCACAACTGGGGGAGTTCGTCGATCGAGGTCTTGCGCAGGAACGACCCGACCCGGCCGAGGCGGTCGCTGTCCGGGGTCACGCTCCACGTCGTGTCGGAGGTCGTGGCCGCCACTGGCTTCATGGTCTGCAGCTTGAGCAGCTCGAACGCCTTGCCGCCCATGCCGATGCGGGTCTGCCTGAAGAGCAGGTCGCCACCGGTCTCCCGCTTCACGAGGAAGCCGGCCACCGCCAGCAGCGGACTGAGCAGGATCAGGGCAGTCGCCGCGAGCACGATGTCCAAACCGCGCTTGACCGCCAGGCCGATGGTGGGCCGGCCCGCGCCGAGCCGCAACACCGGCACGCCGAACACCTCGTCATCCGAGCGGTCCTCACCGATCAGGTCGAAGTACCGCGGGACCGCCATGATCGTCAGGCCGACCGCCAGACCGCGCCTGATCTCGAACACCTCGCGGGCCTCGGACGCCCGGGAGAAGGCCACGAGGACCGTACTCGAGTGGGTGTCAATGGCCGCCTGCGCCAGATCGACATCGAGTAGGTCAGAGACACGGCCGGCCAGGTCGAGTCCGTACTCGGGGTTACCCTCAGCCATATCGGCGATCGCGTCGGCGACCAGTCCGCCCCCGACGAGCAGCATCCGTTCCCTGGCCAGATCGTTACGGCGCAAGTCACGCAGGATCACGTACAGGGGTACCCGAAGCAGTGCGAGGGCCACACCGGTCGCCGTGAGCCAGGCGATATCGGGCAGAGTGACGTTGAACTGGCTGATCAGGCCGAACAGTGCGTAGATCCCGGCCGCCAGGAAGCCGGCCTCGATGGCCCGTGGGAACTCGTCGAGTGCACTGAGGTGGAACCGCGCACGGTACAGACCAAGTCGCCAGCGAATGATGACCAGCAGCGCCAGGCCGAGGATGTCGAGAGCGAACGCCGGCGGGTGCCAGAGGAAGACGACGATGGACATGGTGACGACATCAACGGCAGCGAGGGAGAAGGTCTGGCGCCGTGCGGACAGGTGGAAACGCTGTCGCAGCGGCATGACGCTGACTGTCACTACGCCCATGGCAACGTCCCTTCTCGTTCGGCGAACGCTGGAACCCGCGGGTTCGACCTGCGGATGCCCTAAACGCTACATCGGTCGACTTGCGCAGAGGCTTGATACGAGACGCCCACGTTCACTGGATCGGGTGGTCGGGTCATACCCGCCTTTCTGACCCGCTTTTCAGCCGCGAGACCGATCTGGCTGCTTTGTGAGCCGTCACACACGGCACAGAGCTCCCGTCTGCATCCGGAGATCCACGAACCATGAGCCACTGGCCCTAGGATTGGGTCGTCCAGCACACCCGGCGGCGAGGACTGATGAGATGCGGAGATACCTCTTCGTCAACGAGAACATCGCGGGCCACCGCACGGTGCACGTCAACCTCGAGGCAGCGTTCTCCGATCGTGGTGACGTCGCTGTGGACTTCCTTCACGTGCCTGCTGCGACGGGCTTGAGACGCCTCGCTGCGGCCAGAGTCCCGCCATTGGATCGCTGGGATGCCGATCTCCAACCCTTGCGCGCCCAATTGCTCGCAGCAGACTGGGTTCGTCGGCGAGTCGATCGAATATGCCACCAGTACGACGCAATCCACTTCTACACGCACAATGCCGCACTCGCGTCGACGAGAATCATGGACCGCATTCCATCAGTGGTGAGCTCAGATTCTACGAACCTTCTCAATGCCACGCGGATCCATGGCCGCACCCCTGGTGCGTTCACCCCGTACGCTGCCAGAGCCGCCAGACGAGTGGAAATGCCGGTGTACCGCCACGCGCGCCGAGTTACTCCGAGTAGCGCATGGGTAGGGGACAGCCTTCAGCGCGACTACCAAGTGGACCCCGGCAGAATAGTCGTAAATCCCATGGGGATCCGAGTGCCGGACCTCCCCGCCCCCACCGCCCGTTCGGGAAGGTTGCGGATTGCCTTCGTCGGCAATCCGTTCGACCGAAAGGGTGGGGATTGGCTCCTCGATCTTCACCGTCGGCGATGGCGGGACCGGGCTGATCTCGTACTTGTCACGTCATCACCGGTTCCGGCTCGCGACGGTGTTCACGTGATTGCCGATCTCACCGCCGGCGATCAACGACTCTGGAGCATTCTGCAGTCTTGCGACGTGTTCGCCTTCCCGAGCGCGATCGACCAGGCTCCCAATGCAGTGCTAGAAGCAATGGCCTCGTGGTTGCCGGTAGTGGCCCTCAACGTTGCGGCAATTCCGGAGATGGTCCACGACGGAGAGACGGGGTACGTGTGCCCCGTCGGGGACAGAGAGGCATTCGGTGACGCCGTCGATCGCCTCCTTGATGACGCACAGTTGCGCACACTCATGGGCCATGCAGGACGTGCCCGCGCCCAAGGCGTGTACGACATAACGGTCTGCGCACAGCGCCTCCTGGCGCTCCTCGACGAGGTGTACTGGGAAAGGGGTCTGTAGTGGACGCCTGGAACCTCTTGCTGTCGCAGGGCTCACTGCTGATGACCTCATCCGTGGCCGTCCTGTTCGTCGTGCTGGCGGCGCTGTGGCTGATCGCTCGACCCCAGCGGGGTGTGCTGCTGCTGGCAGCGCTCGTGCCCTACGACGGACTGCTTCTCCTGCTTCCAGCGCCGGCGTTCCTCAACGGCTGGAAGGAGGCACTCGTGCTCGGGACACTCGCCGCATCTCTCATGTGCAGCTCCTCCCGTCCCCTGCGCAGCGCCCGGGTACCCGTATGGACCGTGATCGCTGGCTGCCTTTTCGTGTACGCCGCGGTGTCGGCCGTCTTCGCACCACCTGTTCAGGCGGTCCAAGCGATGAAGATCGGGTTTTTCTACCTGCTTGTACTGCTAATAATCATACGTAACCCGTTGACCGCGCGCGATCGCCACAATCTCGTGACCATCCTCATGGTCAACGGCATGATCACAGCCCTCTACGGTCTTGCCCAGCAGATTCTCGGCGAGGACCGCTTGGCTGCGATGGGGTACGAGTACAACGAGACCATCCGGACAGCCGGCGGGTTTCTGCGCTCGTTCTCGACCTTCAACCAGCCATTCGGATTTGGCTTGTTCCTGATGTTCGTTCTGCTGGTCGCGGGATCCGTGGCGCTGTCAGACGTTCGGAGTTGGCGCAATGCCACCTTCCTCATCACCTCGCCCATCCTGGTTGCCGCCATGGCAACATCCGTGGTGCGCGGGGCTTACTTGGGATTGGCGCTAGGCATCCTGGTGCTTGCCACATTGCGCTACCGATCCCTATTCCTGCTTGCGCCACTGGGCGCGGTCGTCCTCCTCACACTTCCACAGAAGGCGCTTGGCGCGGTCTTCTCGTCGTCGAGTCTCGGTGAGCGGGGCTCGGGCTGGGGTCTGATCCTTGACGATGTCATCCACCACCCCTTCGGGATCGGGCTGGGCTCCACGGGGAGTGTCGCAGAGAAGGTGGCCGAACTAACGGGCGCCAGAGTCGACTTCTACCAGCCTGATAGTCAGTACGTGAAGACCCTGTTGGAACTAGGAATTATAGGGCTGTGGCTCATCGCGGCCCTGCTCATTACAGGCACGGCCTTCGCGTACACGACCGCACGTCTCAGCAACGACCCGGACTCGGCATTGGCGCTGGGGATCACGGCTGCCATGGTCGCTGTCATAGGCGCATCGGCCGTATCGACATACCTGGAGATCTTCCCTATGGACTTCTACTTCTGGCTGTCACTTGGAGTGCTGATATGCATACGGATATCTGGTTCAATGCCCTGGCGCTTCGTCCCGGAGGTAGTGGGGTCCAGACCTATATCCGCGAACTCCTGAAAGCGCTGGCCGACGACACCACCCTGGTTCTGACCGCCGCCGTCCAGAGCGATGCAGTGGTAGAACTGCCGAACACAGTTCACCCGGACGAACGCCCCACATGTGCTGGGATACGTCGCGCTTTGCAGGGACTGCGGCCGATCTCGGAATTCGACGTGGTTCACGGCCTTGACGTGGACCTGCCGCTGCGCAATGCCGGTGCCGCCGCGGTAGCCACGGTGCACGATTGCGCCGTAGTAGACGTGCCGTGGGCATTCCCTGCCCACCGTGCCCGGGCAGAGCGACTACTGTTGGCCCGGACCGCCAGGAGGGCTGATGTCATCGTGACGCCGTCCGCGTTCACGGCAGAACGTGTGAAGAATCTGTTCGGCAGAGACGCCCTAGTGACGCCGCTGGCAGCCGGACCATGGGCCGGTCCGCCACCGACAGAGGAAATCGAACGCGTTCGGGCTCGCTACGAACTGCCCGATCGGTTCGCCCTGCAGGTGGGCACTGTGGAACCTCGCAAACTCACACATCTGCTTATCGCTGCGGGTCGGCAAGCGGGATGCGAAGTGATACTGGCAGGGATGGGGTCCGCGGCCTTGACCGGCCCGGGCGTGCGCGGACTCGGACATGTTCCCGCCGCGGATTTGGCACCGCTGTACGCGGCAGCGACCGTCGTCTGCTACCTCACCACCTACGAAGGGTTCGGCCTACCGCCCCTGGAAGCGATGGCATGCGGTGCGGCAGTCGTAGCGAGTGCAGTCGACCCAATTCCGGAGGTGCTCGGCACCGCAGCTGTTCTCGTTCCCAACCGCCTAGATGACCTCGCAGCGGTCTTGCGTGACACGGCAGGCGACCCGGCCGCCGTCGCGGAACTGCGAGAACACGGCTCGAGGCGAGCGTCCGAGTTCAGTTGGGACCTCACCGCGGCCGCCACCAAGCGTGTTTATGAAGGGCTTCGCGCATGACCCGACGAATTGTCTTCATCTCGCCCACCGGCAATGCATCCGGCGCAGAAGTCGTTCTGTTGAACATCATGAGAGAGGCCTTGCGTCGCGATATCACCGTGCGCTGCATCAGTCCCGTGGGTGAGCTCGTGAAACGCCTGCCATCGACGGTCGAGCACGTTGAGATCCCGGAGCAAGGCCTTTCGGCTAAACCGACACCCATGGCCGCAATCGAATGGGGCGGGGCGGCCCGGAAGGCCTCACGCGTCATCAAGAGCTGCAGCCGGGACGCCGGTGCTGTAGTTGTCAATGGGTTCCTGGCGCTCCCGGCGGTGCGTCTAGCGGCGCCGGAGCCGCCGGTCTCGTGGGTCGTGCACGACGTTCTGCGCAGAAGAGAGTGGTTCGCGCTGCTCAGCTTGGTCCGGGAATCGATAAAGATGGCGATTCCCGTGTCGCATGCCGCGGCCGCCCCGCTGCGCACGCGCGGCATCCCGGTCACAGTCGTGCCCAACGGCGTCGCATGGCCCGTTGAGCCTCGCGATGTACCGCCGCCCACCCCGGTGATCGGCTGCGTGGCTCTGCTGACGCCGTGGAAGGGCCATATGAGCCTGCTCGACGCCTTCGCGAAGGTCAGCGCACCGGAGGCTCGGCTGGAACTGGCGGGAAGCCACTTCGTCAAGGACGCTGCCTACGCCCAGGCACTACGAGTTCGCGCTGAATGCAGCGACCTGGCCGGGCGGGTGACGTTCCTTGGTTCGGTCGACACGCTTGCGACCATGCGCCGCTGGACCCTGGCGGTGAGCCCGAGTGTAGAACCAGAAGCCATGCCGTTGGTGGTCCTCGAGGCCTTGAGCGTAGGACTGCCGATGGTAGCTACAGCGCTGGGAGGCTCCTTGGAGATCCTCGGGCATGGCGGGGGCTGGCTGGTTCCACCCGGTGATCCGCTCTCCTTGGCACGCGCCATCAACAGCCTCCTTGATGACCCGCACGAGCAAGGGCGCCTTAGCGAATGGGGACCCGAGGAGATCGCCCGCAGTTATCGACTCGACGTGCAGGTCTCGCGCCAACTCGACGCCGTGGCCGGGGGCCCGTGGTGAACGCCCCGGCGAAGATTGCTGGGCTCGCCACAGCCCTACGCGCGATGGCGGGCATGCAACTCGACGTCGCGGGTGCTGTCGTGCTCGGCTACCACGACGTGCAACCCTTGGACGAGATCTCCACGGACTACACCGTTACACCTGAGCGCCTTCGCGAGCAGATAAGTGCAGCGCAGAAGTGGGGATTGCGTTTCGTCACTCTGCCTGAGCTCACCAAGGCCTGGCGGGAAGGTCAACCCCTCGACGGCCTAGCCAGCGTGGTCTTCGACGATGCTTTGGTGGGGGTGCACAGGTACGCCGCTTCTATCCTGGCGGATCTGAACGTTCCGGGCACGCTGTTCCCGCTGACCGTGGGCTTAGGTCACCGCCCATCGTGGTGGTCCGGATCGGCACGGACGATGACGGCCCGAGAGAACGAGGAACTGCTGGCCCTGGGCTGGAGTCTCGGATCCCATACCCGCACGCATGCGTCGTTGCCGATGCTCGATCCGAACCGCCAGCGGGAAGAGATCATTGGTTCCAAGCAGGAGTTGGAAGACAGCACCGGCAAAGCCGTCAACATGATCGCCTACCCGTTCGGACATCACGATGAACGTGTACGCGCGACATGTCGCGATGCGGGATACCAGGTAGGTTTCACATTCCTCAATGGCCGAATCGTCTCGGACCTCGACGCGTTCCGGCTGCCTCGGTTGACGATGACCATGTCCTCACGAGGGCTTCGATGGGCGTACCGGCTCATGCGCTCGGCCTCATCGTGGCCCGACACCCAGGTAGATCGGGTGGAGGAGCGCCCGCGTGAGTGAGGACTCTTCGCAAGACGCGACAGCCGCGCCGGCAGGGCGAAGGTCCATCTTGACCAACTCAGTGTGGATGGTTGGGGGTCGATTGCTGGTCGCTGCGATCCAATGGGCCACGACCCTGCTGATCATCCGGACTCTGAGCGTCGACGAGTTCGGCCAGTTCTCGCTGATCTTCAGCATTCTGGGAATGCTGAGCATCATCACCGACATGGGGCTGGGCCGGGTCGCGGTGAGCCTGTTGCAGGACCATCACAACGACGGACCGCGGATAGCTGGCGCCTACATCGTGCTGCGCACAGTTCTCGGCGTCTTTGGATATGTCATCGCTGTAGTTGCCGTCGGCGTGAGTGGGTACGGGCCCTCCGCCCTGCTCGCCACGGCCATCGGCGCTCTCACGGTCATCTTCGGCACCGCCTCCAACGCCTATTCGGTGATCTTCCAGGTGCGCGAGAAGCTCCAGCTCCCTCCGCTCAGCACGGCGGTCGGTGCAGGCGCTCAGATGATTGCCGTCTTGGCGCTGATCCGAGCTGGCGATCCGGCCCTGGTGCCCTTCATGGTGCCGGCGGTTCTCGCCTCGTTGTGCGAGTTGTTCATCAGGATGATCGGCGCCCACAGATTGACGCAGATCCGATACCGGATCGACCTTCCTCTATGGTGGTCTCTTCTCCGAGAGGCTGTCCCGATCTCGATCGGAAACGCGATGACCACCCTCTATTACCGTATCGACGTGGTGATGCTGGGACAGTTGGCCACGCTGGCGGCTGTCGCCACCTATTCGGTCGCATACAAGTTCGTCGATATCGTCAACATGATCCCCTGGGCGGCATCGACTGCCGCGCTGCCTGTCCTTGTCAGGCATTGGCCGAACGAGAGGGACGCCTTCACCCGAATCGCGCTGCAAGTCACCAGGCTTCTGGCAGCCACCGCAGGACTGATCGCGGGTGTCTTCATTGTTCTGGCTGACGATGTGGTGCCGCTGCTCTACGGCAGCGAGTACGCCTCCGCTGCCTCAGCTGCAAAGGTAGTCGTCGCATCGCAATGTCTGGCCTTCGCGGCGGCCGCCGCGCTGCTGGTGCTCATCGCAACGGGTAACCATCGCCGGTTCCCACTGATCGCAACCTGCGGGCTCATCCTCAACGTTGGCATCAACTTGATCGTCATCCCCACCTACTCGTACATGGGAGCAGCATGGGCCACCTTAGCGACCGACACCTTGATGGCGGCTGTGATGTGGTGGGAGGTTCACCGGGCTGGCGTGTTCCCTGTACGGAGACTGGTTTCCCTGTGGCGAATCCTGATGGTGACCGTCGTGACTGCGGTCGCGGGCCTGCTTCTGGTCACCGTGGCGTGGTGGCCTCTGGTGGGTCTCATTATGGGAGTCGTATTCGTGGCGCTCACGCTGTGGACCAAAGCGCTTGGGAGCCGTTCGATCGCTGGCAGCCTGCGCCTCAACTAGCCCATGCCGTCGCCGCCTGTGCATTATCGGCATGCGCAACCGCGGACTTGAGCGATCGGTTGCGCGGGCTAGGAAAGGAAGTCTTCGCGATCTTGCCCCCGTTGACTCGCCGTAACCCGATTGGCGTAATCCGCTCCTCAGCATTTCGGCGGATGGTCCCTCGGACCCGATACACAAGGCATGACGCACACAGGAAACCTCACGAAGAGTTGGTCGCTGCTGAGCGCCGCACTCGTGGCGGTCACATGCCTGTTCGGTCTATTCGTCTCCCCCGCCCACGCGGCCAGCAACACGGTTGGCATCTCTCCCGGGGGCGACTTTCTGTGGCTGTCAGACGCGGAACTCGCCCGCGAACTCGACCTCTACAAGGCGACTGGTATGACGATGGTACGCATCGACTTCGACTGGCCAAGCATTGAGAGCACAAAGGGTCAGATGAACTGGGCGACCACCGATCGCGTCGTCGCCGCGGCGCAAGCTCGGGGGCTCAAGGTCCTCGCATTGCCGACCTACAGCCCGCTATGGGCGACGTCGGTGGCAGGGCGGACCCACGCCGGACCGGCGAATCCCGCTGACTTCGCTGCCTTTGTGACCAAGGCTGTTCAGCGCTACGCGTCGAAAGGCGTCACCACCTGGGAGATCTGGAATGAGCCCAACCTGACCAACTTCTGGGCGCCCAAACCGAGCCCCTCTGACTACACGAACCTGTTGAAGAGCGCGTACCGCGCCATCAAGGCCGCAGATCCCACAGCAACCGTTCTCGCTGGCGCTCTCTCCCCTGCCACGGACCCGGCAGACGGTTCGCAGATCAGCCCAGTGACGTTCACCAAGTCCATGTACCAGAACGGCGCCAAGGGCTACTTCGACGCCTTGTCAGTGCACCCCTACTGCTACCCAGCCATGCCGAACGATGCGTCCACGTCGAGTTGGAACACGTTCCAACGTCTGCCATTGGTGCACGACGTGATGAGCGCCAATGGCGACGGGGACAAGAAGATCTGGCTCACCGAGTACGGCGCCCCGACCGGCACGGGTCCAGGAGCTGTGAGCGAGGAGAAGCAGTCCGAACTGATGGTGGCCGGCATCAGCACAGCTGCCCAGTGGGCTTTCACCGGACCGCTGTTCTTCTACGGTGGCAGGGACCGAGGCTCTAACCTCTCCGACCGCGAACAGAACTTCGGCTTCGTCCACGAGGACTTCAGCGACAAGCCAGCCCGGGCCGCATTGGCGAGTGCACTCAGCGGAACCACTCCAGCGCCGGTTGCAGAAGCGCCGAGCGTGCCGACTAACGTGAAACTGGTCAGCGTGTCCTCAAACGCCGCGACGATCTCGTGGAAGCCAGTGGGGACCCAGGACATCACCGGCTATCAGCTCCAGCGTCGGACCAACAAAGGTTCCTGGGTCACGCTGGCCAAGGTCGCGAGTTCCACGCCTGAGGCCACGATGAGGGACCTGAAAGGCGGCACCTCCTACACAGTGCGAGTTTCCCTATACAACAAGGCCGGCCAGAGCACCTACTCCTCCAACCTGAGCTTCAAGACCCCGGTTGCCACCACAGTGACAAAATCGACGTCCGCCACTATGCCTACCGGGACAGCCAAAGGGATGTCATCGAACGCGTGAGATCAACCGCTTGACCGCCCGAGTCGCATCTCCACCATGTGAGCGCAGACCCGATATGACTGCCGGGGCAGGGTCGTCCCGACTCCAGAAGGCAGTCGTGGCACGGGGAGCCTTCTGCTGGTACCGGTGCCCCGCCTTGCGTGCCAGATCATCCCGAGCCTTCACCTGGAAGTAGACGCCGTCCTCTTGCGCCGCCAACGGGATCGGGCGTCCTGTG
>WBZM01004198.1_pt2 | contig 10126 bp, 2 predicted proteins | sample 5204271 | NCBI WGS metagenome assembly WBZM01 (sample SAMN12344346, study PRJNA552823) | activated sludge metagenome | biome: Activated sludge suspended growth; feature: Nitrification reactor; material: Wastewater; isolation source: activated sludge from nitrification reactor of wastewater treatment... | reverse complement strand
TAATGCGGCATTAAGTGCTTCGGAAAAAGATCGTTTGCCCATAGTCCACCCCAAAGCAGGAACCTCACGTATTTATCCTAAAGGTTCAGCAGTATTAGATATGCTGATGCACACTGTCGGTGAACAACAATTTAAATCTGCAATTGCACATTATCTGAAAAAGCATGCTTATGCAAATGTTGTGACAAGTGATTTTTATCATGCCTTTCAAGATACTCTCGGTTTAACCTTAGAACGTTTTTTTGATCAATGGCTGTATCGTGGCGGCGAGCCCCATTATGAAATTATGCGCCGCACTATGAATAACGAAACACATATCACTGTATCACAAATTCATGTCACCGACGAATTAACACAATTATTTTCTATGCCTATAACAATAGAAGTGTGGTATGATAATGGAAAACATGACACAAAAACTGTGCTGATTGATAAACAGCAACAGACTATTTCCATACCACATAATAATGGTAATAGTGTCGCTTTTGTATTATTTGATCCGGGCAGTATTATTTTGAAAAAAGTGACCTATAAAAAACAATTTGCAGAATTAGCGGCACAAGCACTGTATGCTCCCCACATGATTGATCGTTATGACGCTGTTGTTGCATTGGAAAAAGATTCTTCCGACAAAGAAAAAAAACTTCAACTTTTCAAACAGATTTATGAAAAAAACACATTTTATGCGATTCGTGCAGAAATTATCCGCCAATGTGCGGAAATAAAAGAGCGCCCTCCTATATGCACTGCACTTATTCATTTAGCATATAAGGATGCTGATGCCAATGTACGAAAAGCAGCATTGACATATAGCAAACAACCCTTTGCAGAATGGAAGTCAGACATGGAACAAATGCTGCGCGATTCATCATATTCGATTGTGTCAATGGCTTTAGATAAACTCTGTAGTGCTTACCCCGAGCAAAGTGACACATATCTGAAAATAACAGACGGTGCTCCGGGCATGTTTGCAGAAATTGCCATTAAACGCCACGAGATAGGAGCACGCAATGGTAATAAGAAAGCAATAGAACACCTCACAGACTTCGCCGGTCCTCAATATGAATTCCGCACACGTCAATATGCCTTCAATGCCCTCAAACGTAATAATTATTGCGACAAAAAGGTGATTCAAGCATTATTTGATGCGATGATTAACCCAAATACTCGATTAGCAGGCGCTGCCAAGGACATTTTGGACTATTTTTATCAACAGACAGCTTTTCAATCTGCCATTATCCGCGAGTACGAAGCCGTCGCATGGACATCAGCAGAACGAGATGAGCTAAAAAAAGTAATAAAACGATAGAGTGGCATCAAAAGGCTTTGTATGAAACAAATAGCCTTTTCGAAGCTCTTTAGGGCGTTTTAATTGCTGATAATTCTTAGTTTTGCGAAGATTTTTTTTAATCATATAGTAATCGTTCATGAAATCACAAGTACTCAAATTATGTTGTATCCTATGTATTGCCTTAGGGGGGCAATATACGCTGTTGGCAAATGGCAATGGTCGCACGGGCAGTGCCTCGGCGGGTTGCAATAATGGTGGATGGTTTTGCCACGGTAACTCAACCGGCAACACCTCTGTGACAGTCACCCCACAATATGTCACCAATGTATTCGCACCCGGAGAAGCACGGCAATTTACGGCTGTGGTTGCTCACCCAACCCAATCCAAAGCAGGGATTAATGTGGATATACGTAATGCCTCGGGTGCATTAACCGGCACTATGGCGGGAGGCACGGGGACTAAAGTTACAAGCGGAGAAATTACCCACAATGGCAAGCAAGATATTGTTAATGGACAATGCACCTTCACTTTTACGTGGACAGCACCGAACAGCCCGGGTACATACACCCTCCGAGCATCCGGTAATGCCGTCAATAATAATAGCAATCAAACCGGTGATTTTTGGTCAACCATGACACCGATGGATATCACGGTTTCCAATCCAATTTTGCAGGAACCGACATCGGGTGCTAAACTTTGCCGTGGCGAAATCGCAATTGTCCGTTGGTCACAACCTATGTTTGATGGAAATGTTCGCTTGGAGGTTTCCACCAATGGCGTTAATTGGACAACCATAGCAACAACACCCGGTTCGCCGAATTTTTATCAATGGCTTGTACCTGCCGATTTTCCTATCTCTACAACATATCGCATGAGAATAAGTCATGCCACGAAAGGCACACAATATAACACAACTTCATATCAATTTGCTGTTGTTCCGTCACCGGTGTTTGTATCGCAACCGGTAGAAGTGCGCACATGTCGCGGAAGATCCGTCACATTTTCAGTGACCACAGATTTTCCGTCTAATTACACATTTCAGTGGCGACACAACTTCAATCCCATCAATGGAGCGACCTCAACAAGTTACACAATACCTTCTGTAAATGATCAAAATGCAGGTAATTACGATGTTGTTGTTACCGGATGCAGACCCGTGCCGAGTAATAATGCCCTTTTGCTTCTTTTGGATGCACCGTATTTTATCAAACATCCGGAAAACACCGATGGATGTCTTGGGCAACCGACCCAACTTTCGGTCAGTGTGCGTGGGGAATCACCACAACTTCAATGGCGTTTCCGCGGCGTACCAATACCGGGCAAAACAGATTCCATATTGACAATTCCATCACTCAGCCCTGCCGACACGGGGATGTATGATGTGGTAGCGACAGGAGGTTGTGCACCGCCCGGCACCAGTCTGCCCGCTCGCATTTCTTTCACCAAACCTTCGGTGATAAACTCTCAAACAAAAGATACTCTTATTTGCCTTGACCGCGAGCTTGTGCTGGGTGTGCAAGCAACGGGACGCAATCTTACCTATCGGTGGAAACACAATAATGTGTTGATTGCCGAAAATGCAAGTGCAACATATACCATCCTTAATGTTGGCTTGCCGTCGGCGGGTACATATACCGTGGATGTTATCACTGCTTGTGGGGCGGTCACATCGGCAAAGCCAATGGTCGTTGCCATTAAAATGCCGATAGCCATTACCAAGCAACCTAAAGACACAACAGTACGTGAAAATGGTAATCTTACTCTCTCTGTCAGAGCAACGGGCGACTCCCCCACGTATGAATGGTATAAAGTCACAACAAAAATTCCGGGCGCAACAACAAACACTCTTACTTTGAATAATGTCAAAAAAACTGATGCCGGTAAATACTCTTGTGTGGTCAGCAGTTCATGTGGTTCAGTTCAATCCACCATTGTCAATTTGAAAGTAACAGAAGCACCTGCCGGACCATTATTATCATTAAACACTTCGGCTCTTGATTATGGATGTATGACCGTCGGCGCTGCCCCACTCCAAAAAGTCATCACAAAAGCTGTGACAAATACAGGCGGGCAACCCTTAGTAATTTCATCCATCGCTCCTTCGCAAAACGATGAGAAAAGTTTTACCGTATCGCCCAAATCCATCACTCTCATGCCGGCACAAAGCACGGATATTACCATCACATTCAATGCAACGGAACGCAAAGATTATACGACACAGATAGTGTTTACAAGTAATTCTATTGAACAAGCAGGAACAATAACCATAAATGCCAAAGGATGTATTGCACAGCTTTCATCAGCGGCTTTAGCTTTTGATATACCCCTCACTCTCGGCACATCACAAGATACGGTTATACAATTCTCTAATACCGGTGATTATGATATTATTGTGAATTCTATCTCGGTAAAAGGCAATGCCGCCAATGATTATTCCATCACAGCACCAATTTTACCCGACACACTCGCAAAAACAGAAATAATGGCTATTCCTGTGCGCTTTGCACCATCGGCAGAAGGTATAAGAAGTGCACTTATGGAAATTCTGACCGACAAAGGAATTTATACGGCTGCTTTAAGCGGCGAAGGGAAACAAATAAGCAGCATAAGTGAATTAGCTCAAGTTGCGGGTATTACGATGATGCCGAATCCTTCACTTGATGGCACATTTACGATTGTAAGTACTACAACTCCTTTATTACGTATTCAACTAACCGATATGCTTGGCGTTATGTTATGGGACAGCGGTATATATTCCGAGCCGACGATGAAAGTACAATGTGACCTTACTCATGTAAGTTCCGGTCAATATACTGTACTTGTTCATACAATGACGGGCATTATACCTTTGTCTATGCAAATACAGAAATAATACATACCTAAGTGATTGACTAAAGCGATGAAGGATTTTTTCCTTTATCGCTTTTTTTATGAATTGCGAGTAATATCTATCTCATACAGAAAGTATATAGCATCATGGACATACTCAAAAAAAAGGGACACATACACGACAAGAATATAGCACTTTCATAGCTTTGGAACCAAACACCATTAATAATAAGTATTCACCATAAATCTTTTCCGATAAAATCAGAAAAAATTATAACAGAATAATTACCACATTAGATATTTTCTAAAAAATTTTCAATACTTGCTCCTGCGGGCAGCCCTAATTTCTTGCGGATATTGCCACGATATTTCTCAACACTGCGATCTGATACTCCCAGCATTAAAGCAATTTTTGAACTCTGTAATTTCATCTTTAACAAGGCACAAGTCATTATTTCTTTCTCCTGTAAACTGCTATAACGTTCACCTAAAATTTTCATAAAATCACCATAGACACTTTGTAATTGCAGAAACATCACAGAACGTTCACTTTCATCTATCGAGCGGCTTTCCAATATCTCCATCAAATGATAAATTTCTCTTTTACTCTCGTTACGATTTAATTCTGCTATTTCTTCCAATTTTTTGGATATTGTCCCAATAAATTGACTCTTCTGCACTAAACGTTCTATCATAGAAGACAACTCACGTTCTTTGTGCATGAGATCTTGCTTTAACAGCTCATTTTCTTGTTTTTGTTTTTCATAATGTAATTGTGCTATTTCTGTTTCCTTTTCTGCCAACACACGTTGCTGTTCTTTTTCGGCTATTTGACGTTCAAGGGTGAAAGAGTGAAAACGTGATTTCACATCCTCATCAAAAGTAATTTGTTGCAATCTATAATACTCCTTCAAATGAATATTCGCCAATTCCCAATTTTGGATTTGTTCATACAATTGAGACAATGCAAAATGTTCTATACTCTCTTTATATGGATTATGTAATTTTATTACATAATTAAGCGTTTCTTTACGCAATTCAATAGCATAATGCGGATTGGAATTTTCATTTGACTCTGACCCATGAATGGAAGCAATGTTTCCTTGTACAGCGACAATCTCATGTATATCAGATAATTCCTTAAACAAGATAAGAGCTTGTTCATAATAGCTCAATGCTTCCGTAACCAATCCCTGAAAATAATATGTATTTCCGATATTATTCAAAGACTTTGCTATGCCTTTTTTTATCGTATTTTCAACACAATATTCATAGACTTCTTTATGAGTTTTCAATGCCTGTGTATAATCTTGCATCTTCGTATATATATTACCTATATTTGTCTTTGTTATTAAAGAGGAATATGTTTCTCCGATTTCTTCCGTTAAGTATAAAGATTTATAATAATACTCTAAAGCATGAGAATACTTATTCTGATCTTTATATAACAAACCAATATTACTAAGACAATCAGCAATATTTTTTTTCTTATCTAACCGTTCAGATAAGGATAATGCCTCTTGATATACTTGCAATGACTGTTCATAAAAAGAACTACTTTGACAACAATTACCCTTCCCTATCAATATAGCAATTCTATTTTCAAAATCTTGCGTTTTTTCGTTTATTTCTAATCCTTTATCAAAAGAAGATATTGCTTTATCAAAAACAGACATATATTTATAAAAGGAACCTATGTTAGTATAGTATTTTTCTAAAAGACTAATTTTGTTGTGTTTTTCAGCATGCAGCAATTGTTGCTGAAAATAATCATAAGCATTATTGTATTCACTTTTATACAAATATACCCACCCCAGATGCGACAGAATATTAGCATGATACACATAGTTTTCTAATTTTTCCGAAAACTTTTGAGAAATAAAACCCCATTCTAATGATTTTTCTAATTTTCCTTTTTTAAAGAAGAGTTTAGCCAACATATATGATGTCCGCATACGATCTTCATCAGGAAATTCATCATCACTCAACAGAGTAGAATTTCTTATCAACTCTTCGGCTTGAACAATATCTTCAATTTCAAGCATTGCATATATTTTTTCACATAAAGTCATAATAACTCACACATTACATTTTTTAAAACCGGCTTAACAATGAACAGTAACTGCAAGCATTGAATACTACATTCAATTTTCAATCCGGCAAACATAAATAACTTTACAATAAAAAGCGACAGGAGCATACCTATTCAGTATGCCCCTGTCTTATTGTCTCTTATTTCTGAATAACTATCGGTGTACTGATAGTACCCATTGAGGTTGTCAAAACAAGGCGATACATACCCGACATCAGAGCATCTGCATGTAACTCCGTAGAATATGTACCTGAATTTTGTGTACCTTTGACTATCTCCATCACTGTATTGCCAAGTACATCCTGAAGCACAACCGAATAATCTCCGCTGACAGGCACATGATAATATATGGATGAAGAATTGTGAACGGGATTAGGATAGACACTCAAACTTGGTGTTGCTTCTGTATATTCTTCGACCAATTCTTCCTCTATTTCTTTTAACAAAGGATTGCTCAATGCGCCGATAGCATATTTTGTATTGAGTGAATCAAAGACATAACTTCTTTCATCCACATCCGAGCTGTTCATAATGATAATCTCTGCAATATGATTAGTAAAGAAATCGCTGTGACCGGCACTGATATTAGGTCCATTATGATAACGTGTTTGTTGGAATGCTGAACCGATACCATTTCCTGTTCTTAATGCAGCTATGGAATTATCATTAAATGCCGATTGTGTGATTGACGTGCTTGCCCCTTGTTCTGAGACAGACAAACGTAATCGAGTTCCATCATAGACAAATTGGGCTAAATACACTCTATTAGGCATAATTGGCTGACTCACCCATAAAGATGCATTGTCCCAAGCTCCCCCATAAATCCGCGAATTTTGAATATACAGATTAAAGCCACTTGAAAGTCCTCCCAATTCCGTAATAACTTGACGACTTATAACTTGGCTGCCGGTTCTAAATACCGCAAACAATGTTTTTTCGCTGCCTCCATTAAGTTCATTTCTGCCTGCTATGGATAATGCACGTCCAAAAGAAAATCGTACAACAGGATAATTATTGATATTATCCATTCCATTATTACGATATAATGGGCGTGAAGGAGGGTTATTTTGTACTGCATTATCATTGTAACATGCCACATCGCTCCACATGGCGAGAGGTGTGCCATCAGCAGAAGAAAGAGTTGCGGCATCATAATGTACAATCGTATTGAGTGTCATACCCGTGCAAAGTATTGCAAAGGAATTACTCAGTGCCGCTTCATATCCGGGAGAAGAAGCTGTTAATTGCTCTAAAGGTGATATTGTATGGAACGTTAATGTTCCAAAAGTAGCAATACCATGTTCATCCGCTAATGCAGCAACCGGTGCATCATTGAGCATACGATTGCTGATAAAGACTTCACGTCCTTCTACATCAAGATCGCGGTTAAAAAGCGCATCAACAGATTCGACTGTTACCGCCGGCTGCATTGCAATACCAACATTGACATCTGATGGCTGAGTCACAAAACGTAAACGATCGGCTGTTACTTCCAAACGATTGATGTCGCCGGCTTGAGATGATTGTGCCGGACCGGAGATTATCGGCGGAACACCACCTGTGATATTCACATTATAATCTTCAACTTCGCCATAGCCCATACGCCCCATATCGCTACAAGGCATCATATATGCTCCTAATGTTTCATAATCAGTTATTACTCTCATTCGAGTAATACCCGACACAGCATCTTCGGGAATAGTCACCGATGCAGTGAAAGGTGCGTCTGTTCCTAATCGTATATCCTCCGAAGCAAAAACTTGCTCATGACTTTCAAATGTATTACTTCGGTCGAAGTCAATCCATACTCCCATACCCAGATAGAAATCTTGATTTAATGGATTGGTCGTACCCGTAAATGTATAGGTCTGGCCGACTGTCACATTTGCCGTTTTATCGGAAAAATAGGTAAGACTTGTTGATGCAGGAGCGTCAGAAACATTAGTCATATCAGCAAATTGTATCTCAGAAATATACATACCATATCCCTCCATATTGTAAGGCATTTCAGAGTCACAATATTCAATCGGCGGCACACTGCCATTGTCACTGATAAATGCAGAACCGGTTACAGAGTCTGCACTTACTGCCGAAACTATTCCCACGATTTGCGCATTATCGTCAACGCTTGCATTATAACTTACGCGAATTGTCACATTTTTACTTGAATTATCATTCACCGTGATAGTAAGTCCTGAGAATGTGACTGTAGAACCACCGCCAGTTTCTGCTATCTTGGTTGTGCCGTCGAATAATCCTACTCTGCGTATGAACTCTCCATTGGTGAGAGATAAAGAAAGTGATGTCAAAATTGTTGGCAGATTGTCTTCATCTCCGGCAGCACCGCCGTCACGAATGGTCAACCCCATCAAAGCATGAGAATTTTCTGATGTTAAAGCATCTGACTGATATAGATGATACGGGACATTACTTTCATAAATAAACCCTTCTTCTTCGACAATATCGCTCAATGCACTCGGGGGAATAATTTGAGTAAATTTTGCAAGAAATGCATCATTTGTTCCTATTCTTTGTTCCTGATGCGAGCCCAATGTTGCTATACCATTAACACTATATGTAAAACCGGCACTGTAGATATTATCATTGTTATCTGCAACAATTTCTCTTCCTGAATCACTCTGTTCTCCCCCATAATATGTTCCCCACTGACGCACACCGTCGCTACTGAATTTGGCAAGGAATGCATCAAAACTGCCACCAATAGATGTTTGATAAGCATTCGAAGAAGCAATAGCTGTCATACTTTGTGCTCTGCCCACCAGATACACATTATCGTTGATATCTACTGCTATATCGAAACCGGAATCTTCACCCGCACCGCCATAATATGTACCCCATTGGCGTACACCGCTACTATTGAATTTCACAAGAAAAGCATCATAATCACCACCAAATGTTGTTTGATGAGCATCAACAGTAGCTATACCATCCATAGTAAAAAATAATTCACCTGTGATATACACATTTCCTTGTGTATCGGTAGCAACTCCATAACCCCACTCCCAACCGGAGCCGCCACAGTAAGTACCCCATTGGCGCACACCGCTACTATTGAACTTCACAAGAAAAGCATCAAATCCGAAACTAAAAAATAGCTGATGTGAACCCGCTACTGCAATAGAAGTTGTACTTGACGTTGCACCGGTTACATAAATCAAACCATTCAAATCTATAGCGATACCGGATCCGCTGTCATTACCTGTTCCACCATAATATGTACCCCATTGGCGTACACCGCTACCATTGAATTTCACAAGAAAAGCATCTTCTTGACCACCATGTGCTGTTTGATGAGAACCGGTTGTGGCGATTGCACTTGTACTGGTAGTACGACCTGTCATATAGATATTATTGTCGGTATCAATTGCAATACTTCGCCCGATATCATTGCCATTTCCGCCATAATATGTACCCCATTGAAGAGTGCCGCTACTATTGAATTTTGCAAGAAAAGCATCCGTCTGACCACCGAGTGTCGTTTGATGAGCACCGGCTGTGGCTATCGAAGCTGTACTGTTTGTCTCACCTGCGATATAGATATTATCACTACCATCCACAGCAACACTCCAACCAAACTCTGTTCCCACACCCCCATAATATGTACCCCACTGAAGAGCACCATTATTATCGAATTTGGCAAGAAAAGCATCCTGTCCTTCGACAAGTGTAGATTGATATGATCCTGTGGTTGCGATTGCATAGATACTTGTTGTCCAGCCGGTAACATAAAGATTACCTTGGCTGTCTGATGCTAATCCATTAGCGGCAGTAGCTCCAAATCCATATTCATCAATTCCCCCATAATATGTGCCCCAGCTTAGTTGAGGCATAGGGTCAATCACTAATGTTTCTGTCGCTGAATATGACGGTGCTTCACAACCAAATTCATTCGT
>WBZM01004475.1_pt1 | contig 10127 bp, 10 predicted proteins | sample 5204271 | NCBI WGS metagenome assembly WBZM01 (sample SAMN12344346, study PRJNA552823) | activated sludge metagenome | biome: Activated sludge suspended growth; feature: Nitrification reactor; material: Wastewater; isolation source: activated sludge from nitrification reactor of wastewater... | reverse complement strand
GGGGACGTGCATCTTTCGGCCAACCCGCCCGCCGGCTGGGATGGCCGCGGCGATCTTGCCGTGCTGCCGGTCTGGCGCCGGAATGGCGGCGGCCTTATCAGAATCCCGGGCGACAGATGGATCGTTCCGCTCGCTGCCGGTGCGGCCTGGCACTGCACCCTGCCCCGCCCGGCCGAGCCAGTCCCACACAAGGTCACGCCGGTGCTTTGCATGCTGGACCGCGGTCCGCTGGGCTGGCCCCGGGCACTCTGCATCGGTTGACTGCCCCGAGGGCCATTGTTAGCCTGCCGGCAAGAATTTCAGGAAAAGGATCGGAAAGATGAAGATCGACGTGACCAAACTCCTTGCCCTCAAGGTGCCCGCTGCCGGGTCTGCCAAGGTGGGCGAACCGGCCGCTCCGCAGGCAAAAGGCACCCAGTCGGCCTCCTGAGGCTGATCGAATTGCGCCGCACTTTGCCAGGGTAACGGTGTGCTTCTTCCCGATCCGGCATATGTGGCTGCCGTCAACGCCGAAATCGAACGCCGCCTCGCCGCGGCGTTCGAACATCTTGTCTGCGACGTTCTGGAACTGCCTGCGGCCAACGGGCCTTCGGCAAACCAGCCCTGCGCCCACGCCCTGCAGTCGCTGATGCGCGATGCCGCGGTGGCCGGCGATGTCGCTGAAATCCGCAGACTGTATCTCGACCACGGCGAGGTGCTTGCAGGACCGGCCCCGTCCGCACCGTGTCGCGTCGTCTTCTGGACGCCAGAGGATCTCTCTCCCTCCGAACGCCTCCTGCTTCAGGCCGCGTTCAGGGATGACATCGGTCTGACGGCCCGCCTGGCCGCCCCTGCGCCGGCATCCGACCTCCGCGATACGATTGCCGGTCTGCGGGCCGGAATCGCGCAGGCGGCCCCACTTTGGGCGCAAGAGTTCGAGGCCCTCGTGTCGATGATCGTCCTGGCCGAAACCGAGGGTTCCGGCGGCACATTCGGCGGGGCCAGCGCCTTTGCCGCCTGGGGCGCCATCCTCGTGAACCCGGCGCGGCAGCGCGATACCCTGCAGCTCGCTCTCACCCTGATCCACGAAAGCTCGCATCTCAAGCTCTTCAGCGCCTATCTCGACGACGAGATCGTTCTGAATGACCCCGCGGAAGCCTACTCCAGTCCGCTGCGCCGGGAACCGCGCCCCGTCAACGGCATCTATCACGCCGCCTTCGTGCTGGCGCGCATGACCGAATTCGCCACGGACATCCAAGCCTCCGGCATGGCCGGGGCCCTGTTCGGTCCGGACGCCATCGCCGAGCTCGACAAAAGCATCGGCCTGTCGATCGGCCAGTTCGAGGCCGCGCACGACGTCATCCGCGCCCATGGTCGCCTGACACCGAAGGGCGCCCTCATCATGGCCGAGGCCGCAGATGGCGTTGCGGCCCGCAAGTCAGCCAAGGCCACGGCGTGACCGCACTGGCGCTGATCGTCGCCGCGCTGAAGGGGGCGGAAAAGGCTCCGCTTGTCGAATACCGCGGCAGAAGCTTCACGGGCGCGGAACTTCTGGGCCGCATTCAGGCCCGCGCCGGCGATCTTCGCGCTGCCGGCCTGCGCGACGGCGACACCGCCCTCATCGTCGTGAACGACAACCTCTCGGCAATCGAGCAGCTCATCGCCTGCTGGTGGCTTGGCGCCTCTGGTTGCCTTGTCGATTTCCGGTCGGCACCGGCACGCATCGCCGAATGGGTCGCCCGCCTGGCACCCGGGCTGGTCATCGGCCTGCACCCGGTGCTGGGCACCGGCATCCATCTGCAGACCCGCAACCCCGACCCGGATTCCGCCTTTGCCGACCCGCTGCCCGACAACCCTGATCGGATCGCGCTCAGCTGGTCAAGCTCGGGCAGCACCGGAATGCCCAGCCTGCACGCGCGCTCGCAACAGGTTCTTGCCACCGCCTTGCGCCGCTACATCGCCGAAAGCCAGGCTGAACCCTGGGGGACGATGCTCTCGCCGGTCTCGGTCGCCTATTCGGCCAGTTGCCATCGCTGGCTTCGCAATCTGGCAGCGGCAAAGCCGATCGTGGCGCTCGACCTCATCCACGGCATCGACGAACTGGATGCGGCGCTGCGGCGCGAGGACGTCAAGGAATGCAGCCTGCCGCCCGCCATGATCCGCAGGCTTGCCGCGATGCCCGGCGACGGCATCCGCTATCCGCAGCTCGACCGACTTGTCTCGGTCGGCGGCCCGGCGCTGCCCGCCGACAAGGTTGCCGCCGTCACCCGCCTAAGCCCCAACTACACCATGACCTACAGTTGCGTGGGCATCGGCCTGATCGCCCGGATCGCCGGCGCCGATATTCTGGCGCGCCCGACATCCTGCGGCCGGCCGGCAAGCGGGGTCACGGTCGAGATCCGTGACGGCGACCGCCCCTGCCTGCCCGGCCAGACCGGCGAAATCGTGGTGACGACCGACCAGCGGGACGCGGCCCGCCCCGGTGATCTGGGATGGCTCGATGCCGAGGGCTACCTGCATGTCGCGGGGCGCGTACAGGGGCTTCTGTGCCGAAACGGCGTCAATTTCCGCGCCGAAGGTCTGGCCGCCGCGGCACTGGCCCTGCCGGCGGTCGAGGATGCTGCCGTCATCGCCCTGCCCGACGCCGACGGCGGGGACGAGGTGCACCTCGTCGTGCAGGGGCCAGACGCCTGCGCCGCGCTGCTGGCCGAATCCCTGCGCACCGCCCTGCCTGCGGCAGAACGGCCCGACCGCATCCATTTCCGCGACCGGCTGCCGCTGTCGGCGGCCGGCAAGGTCGATCTCCGGGCCCTGGCGCAGGAAATCCGCACGGCCATCGCGGCGGCGGGCCATGCCACCTGAGGCGCTGCGCGCCCTGGTGCGCCAGACCTTCGCCGCAGCCCTCGGACACGACGTCGCGGATGACGCGGATTTCTTCGCGGAAGGCGGCGATTCGCTCGCGGCCGAACAGGTCCTGACCGGGCTGTCCGCCGCGCTGTCGCTTCCCCTTCCCGGCTGGCTTCTGCTCGACCACCCGACGGCGGGGGCCCTTGCCGATGCCATCCGGTCCGCGCTCGGGCCGGCGTGACGCACGGCAATACCGGCCCGCGCCGCGCGGGGCGGAACGACAGATGCCGCGCTGTACAAGATTGGGGACGCGGTTGTTGTCGGCGGTGTCCGTCGGTCGTGCGGATCCGCTGGTGTGAGCACAATCTACGCAGTGCTTCAGCTGCGCGCAGATGATCGCCCATTGCGGCAAGTCGGCGGCAAACACTACCATGAAGGCGCCCCGATGCTTTGCGTCGAACGGGAAGCCGGCGTGATGCAACGCGGCACGGCAACCGGGCGCCTCAGATCTTCCGCGCAGGATTGCCCACCACTCGAACGCCAGGTGCCACATCGCGTGTAACAACCGCACCGGCCCCAACGATCGCGCCATCACCGACGGTCACCCCTGGCAGCAAGATCGCCCCGCCACCTATCCACACATCTTCGCCAATGTTCACTGGCAAGGCCCGCTCAAGGCCGCGGCGACGCTCGTCAAGTCCGTGAGCATGGTCGGCGCAATAGATATGTACCGAGGGTCCCAGCATGCTACGCCGCCCGATGCTGACCGGCGCTGAGTCAAGGACAACGCAACCCGCGTTCATGTACACTCGGTCGCCAAGCACGAGGTTCCTGCCGTACGCGACATGGAAGGGGGCCTCTATGAAGACCCCCTCGCCGATCGAGGCGAATAGTGCCGCCAGTTCGGGCGCACAGGTGCCACGCCGCGCCGGGTCCATCGTGGCGTGACGCCAGCAGGCTTGCCGCGCGGTATCGCGGAGCGCCTCAAGTTCAGGCGTCATGCACGAGTACCAACGCCCGTCAGCCAATTGGGCCAGTTCGGCGGGCGGCGGATGGACAACTGTCATGTTAGTCACGACTTGGCGGTGAAGCTTCCACAGAGGGGTAACTTAGGCAGAGACAGTAGCTGACGACGCTCATCCTTGCCTTGATTCGTTCATTCCAACTCTGCTGCATCCAGAAATCAGATTCCGGCGCGAAGCGACCAGCCTGTGGTCTTCGGTGATGCCAAGACGATCACCGCATTGCTGGACCGCCTTAACCGCCACTGCGAGATCATCAAGACTGATTTGATCCCGGACAATGAGCCTTGGCGCTTCAAGAACCGCGTCTGACCCCGATCAGGGCCCCCGATCCGCCTTCACAACCCCATCGGTGCCGCCGGCTCGGGCTCTGATCCGGCCGGCACCTGCGGGGTCAAATTGGATGCCGACAAGGGTTAATTCTGCGCGTCGATTGACAGACAGGCACCGTTGCTCTCGCCGCAGCCGTCATGTTCTGGCGATGCCGCACGACCCGTTCATGTTGCCGCTGCGAGATCGGAAGATTTCGGGCGCTTCAGAGTGGACGCGCGAGTCGCGTTGCTGTTCCTGGGCTCTGGCCTGGACACACCATCGCTTCACAACCCGGACTTCGATTTCCCCGATCCCTTGATCGCCATCGGCGCGGCCATCCTGTCGCGCATCGCAGAAGTCGTTGACTCAAGAGCGGCTGCCGCGCTCCGCAGTGCCGACAGTGGCCTTTGAGAAATACAGCGATCGGCGTGAACGGCCGGTTCAGGGAAGCCGCATGCCGCACGTTAGCGGCGTCAACCGTCCGCTCGGGGCCGGGACCGACCGAACCCGGCGGGTTTCCCCGCCGGGTCTTTCGGGTAAGACCCCGTTCGTCAGAACGGGATCTCATCGTCGCGGTCGGTCAGTTCGGATCTCGCATCTTGGGCAGTCAGCTGCAGCGCAAATGAACGCAGGAACCTTTCGCTGCGCGCCACCAGCGGGCTTGAAGTGGATGGTCCGGAAACGGTTACGGTGATCGCCGATCAATAGCGCGCAACGCCCGGCCAGCCACCGCCAAGCCGCAGGGCCAGGCGGACAAGCAGAATCAGGGCCGGAACCTCGACCATGGGGCCGATCACTGCGGCGAAGGCCACGGGCGAGGCGAGCCCGAACGAGGCGACGGCGACCGCAATGGCGAGTTCGAAGTTGTTGCCGGCCGCGGTGAAGGCCACCGCCGTGGTGCGCGGGTAGTCGGCGGCGACCAACCGGCCCATCAGGAAGCTGAGCCCGAACTGCAGCACGAAGTAGAGGGCCAGCGGCACGGCGATGCGCAGGGCGTCGAGCGGAAGCCGCACGACATCGCTGCCCTTCAGGCTGAACATCGCGACGATGGTGAACAGTAGCGCCACCAGCGTCAGCGGGCCGATCCGGGGCAGGAAGACGCGGCGATACCAGTCCTCGCCCTTCAGGGAAATCAGGATGCGGCGGGTCAGGTAGCCGGCGAGGAACGGAATGCCGAGATAGGTGAGCACGGCCCTGGTGATCATCCAGAAGCTGACGTCGATCACGCTGCCCTCCAGCCCCAGCCAGCCGGGCAGGACCGAGAGGAAGATCCAGGCGTAGGTCGAGAAGAACAGGATCTGGAAGATCGAGTTGAAAGCGACCAGGGCCGCGACATACTGGCTGTCGCCGCGCGCAAGGTCGTTCCAGACCAGCACCATGGCGATGCAGCGGGCAAGGCCGATCAGGATGAGGCCGGTCATGTATTCCGGCTGATCGCGGAGGAAGACCACGGCCAGCACGAACATCAGCACCGGCCCGATGATCCAGTTCTGCACCAGCGACAGCGCCAGCACCCGGCGGTCGGCAAAGACGCGCGGCAGTTCTTCGTAGCGCACCTTGGCCAGCGGGGGATACATCATCAGGATCAGACCGACGGCGATGGGCAGGTTGGCCGTGCCCACCGACAGGGAATCGAGCGCTGCGGGCAGGCCCGGAAAGACGGTGCCGAGCAGGATGCCAAGCGCCATGGCGGCGAAGATCCACAGGGTCAGCCAGCGGTCGAGGAACGAAAGGCGGGGCGGATGGGTTCCGGCGGGCATGGGTCAGCTTTCCTTTGCGGGGGTGCGGTGCGCCGGAACGCAGCAGGCATCAACCGGCGCGGCCCCGGACAAGAGCGACGCGAAGGCCGAAAGGGGGCGGAAGGCGTCGGGGTTCAGGGCGTAGCAGACGCGCGGCCCGTCGATCTGCCCCCGGATGGCGCCCGCGGCCTTCAGTATCCGCAGGTGCTCGGACACTGTCGATTGCGCCAGCCCCACCGCCCCGACGATATCGCCGCCGATGCAGCCGGGCGTGGCCAGCAGAAGCCGCAGGATGCGCAGGCGGACCGGGTGGCCGATGGCCTTGGCCAGTGCGGCAAGCGCCTCGTCCTCGTAATGGGTGGGGTGGGGCATGTTCGGCATATCGTCCATCGACGATAGTCGATATCAATGCCGCCGCGTCCGGTCAACCATACGGGTTGATCGGCCGGACGGATGGACCCTATCCTGCCTGCAGGGAGAAGTCATGGACAGACGCCGCCTTCTGGGCCTTGCGGCCGCCTTCACGGCAGCGCCCGCCCTTTTGCGGGCGGCCGAGCCGATCCGGCTGGGCCTGACGCCAGTGTTCCTGGACAACGACGCCGAAGTGATCGCACGGCTGCGCGACGCCATCGGGCAGGGAACCGGGCGCCCCATCGACCTGATCCAGCGGCGCACCTACCAGGAGGTCACGGGCCTTCTGCTGGAAGGGGGCGTCGATGCCGCTTGGCTCTGCGGTTTTCCCTTCCTTCAGCATGAAGCGGCGCTGTCACTCCTCGGCGTGCCGGTCTGGCAGGGGGCACCGCTCTACCGCTCCTACCTGATCGTCACGGCGGACGACAGCGCCACCGGCCTTGCCGAGCTTGAGGGCGGGACGCATGCCTTTTCGGACCCCGACAGCAACTCGGGCTGGTTGGTGACCGCCTCGGATCTGGCGCGGATGGGGCAGCGGCCGGAAACCTTCTTCCAGCGCACCCTCTTCACCTACGGGCACCGCAACGTGGTACGGGCCGTGGCGGGCGGGTTGACCCGGTCGGGCAGCGTCGATGGCTATGTCTGGGAGGCGCTGGCGCGGGTGGAGCCCGGGCTGACCGCGCGCACCAGGGTGATCTCGCAGTCGGAACAACTGGGCTTCCCCCCCTTCGTCGCGCGCCGCGAACGCACGGGCGACGCGGCCATCGGCGCGCTGCGCGCGGCCCTTCTCTCGCTGTCCGACACTGCGCCGGGCCGGGCCGCGCTTGACCTTCTGCAGCTGGATGGCGTCGTGCCGGGCGACCTGTCGCTGTTCGACGGCATCCGGCTGCGCATGAAGGACGTGGCGGGATGATCCGCCGGATCGGGCTGCCGCTGTCGCTGCGCGTGCCGCTGATCGCGGCGGGCATGATGGTGCTGGTGGGCATCGTCGCCTCGCAGCAGGTGATGGCGACGCTGGGGGTGGTGCAAGAGGAACGGCTGCGCGAACTGGCGCGGCTGCACGTGGACGGGCTGACCGTGGCGCTTGGCCCGGCGGTGCTGCGCCGCGATGTATGGGAGGTCTACGACACCCTGGACCGCGCCACGCAGGCGATGGCCGGGCAGCGGCTGGTGCTGACGGTGGTGGCGGATGAAGCGGGGCGGGTGATCGCGGCCTCGGATCCGCTGCGCGCGCCGGTGGACAGCCTGATTGAGCCGCTTCGCCAGGGCGCCCAGCCGGTCGAGGCGATCCGCCTGACAGGGGCAGAGCCGCATGTGCGGGTGAAGTCCGATCTGGTCTTCCAGGGGCGGACGGTGGGCCGCATCCTGTCCGAACTCGACGTGTCGGACCTGGTGGCGGAACGGCGCCGGGTCCTGCTCTGGCTGCTGGCCGGAAACACAATGGCGACACTGATCCTTTCCGCCGGCGGCTATCTGGCGGTGCGGCGGATGCTGCGCCCCGTGGCCGACCTGGCGGCGCACATGGCCCGCGCCGACGGCGCCCCCGAGGCGATCCCCGACCACCGGATCCCAGCCGGGGATACCGAACTGGCGCGGCTATTCCAGACCTACAACGCCATGACCGGCGCCGCCGCCGCCAAGGCCGAGGCCGAGCGCCGCCTGGCCGAGCGGGAGCGGTTCGTCAGCCTTGGCCGGCTTTCCTCATCGCTGGCGCATGAGATCAACAATCCCCTCGGCGGGCTTCTGAACGCGGCCGACACCATCCGCACCTACGCCGACCGGCCCGAGGTGGTGCGGGACTCGGTCGATCTTCTGGACCGCGGGCTGCGCCACCTGCGAGACGTCGCCCGTGCCACGCTGGAACAGAACCGGCTGGACCGGCAGGGCCTGCCGCTGAAGCCCGAGGACTTTGACGACCTGAAGCTGCTTTTCACGCCCGAGACGGCGCGGCTGGCGCAGGCGCTGGCCTGGCAGGTGGATGCCCCGGCCACGGCGCTGGCGGCCCTTCCTGCTGCGCCGGTGCGGCAGATCGCGCTGAACCTGCTGCTCAATGCCTCGACTGCGGCGGGCGAAGGCGGGTCGGTCGGCTGCGCCGTTGCGCTTCGGCCAGAGGAGCTGTGCCTTGCCATCTCGGACAGCGGGCCGGGCCTTCCCGCCGAGGCGCAACAGCGGCTGCTTTCGGATGACGCGGTCCTGCCCGGCGCCGGGGTCGGGTTGCGGCTGGTGCGCGACCTCGTGCGCGGGCTGAACGGACGGATCGACTATTCCCGAACCTCTGGCCGATCCATCGTGCAGGTGTTGCTGCCGGTGCCGGGGCGCGCGCCATGCTGAAGGGGCGCCGGATCGCGCTGGTCGAGGACGACGAGATCATGGGCGCCTCGATTGAACAGCGGCTGCGGCTGGAAGGGGCCCAGGTGGTCTGGATCAAGCTGATGCAGCGGGCGGTCGGGGCGCTGCGCACGCCGCGCGCGCCGATCGACGCCGTGGTCTGCGACATCCGCCTGCCGGACGGCACCGGCGAGGAACTGTTTGCCACGCTTTGCCGCACCGCCTCGCCGCCGCCCTTCCTGTTCATCACAGGCCAGGGCGGGATCGAGCAGGCCGTGCGCCTATTGCAGGCCGGCGCGGCGGATTACATGACAAAGCCTTTCGAGATGGGGCAGTTCCTTGACCGCCTCGGCCATCTCTTGCGGCCCAAGGGGGCGGCGGTGGACCAGCCCTTCGGCATCTCGCCCGCGGCCCGGCGGATCGGCGAACTGGTGACGCAGGCGGCGGGAATGGACCGTCCCGTTCTGGTGCGCGGTGCGGCGGGAACCGGCAAGGCGCTGATCGCCCGACGCATCCACGCGCTGTCCGACCGCAGCGCCGCCCCCTTCGTCACCGTCGCCCTGTCGCGGGCCGAGGGCACCGCGGAACTGGGGCGCGGGCTGGCCGAAGTCGGGGAAGGCACGCTGTTTCTCGACGCGCTGGAACGGCTGCCACCCCAGGGGCAGGACCGCCTGATGGCCTGGCTGGAAAACGCCCCCCCTGCCCGGCTGATTGCCGCCTGCAGCTCGAACATGACCGAGGCCTTGCGCGATGGCAGTTTCCGGTCCGACCTCTTCTACCGGCTTGACCTCTTTGAAGTGCCGATCCCGCCCCTGTCGGAACGCCCAGAAGACGCGCTCTGGCTGTTCCACCGGCTGTTCGAGGCGATGAACGCCCGCCGGACGCCACCCCTTCGCAGTGTGTCGGCGCTGGCCGAACAGGCGGTGCGCGACCACGACTGGCCCGGGAACGGCCGCGAACTGCGCGCGCGGCTGGTGCAGGCGATGGCGACGGCCTCGGGCGACACGCTTTTTCCGGCGGACCTGTTTCCGGAACGCCAGATGGAAGCGGCCGACCGGCTGCCCTCACTGGCCGAGGCGCGCGATGCTGCCGAACGGGCTCATATCCTGCGCGCGCTGGAACGTTCGGGCGGCCAGGTGACCGAGGCGGCGCGGATTCTGCAGGTTTCGCGCACCACGCTGTGGGAAAAGATGCAGAAGCTGGGCCTCTGACGCAGGCCGCATGTTCGGATTTCCGAACACGCGAAAAAGCATATTGAAGCCAAAGCCTTGCCGAAGATGGGGCTCGGCAAGTCGCTCCAGGCGCTCGTCGTCGCGGCGTACGACTTCGACGACGGGCGCGCCAAGCGCATGATCGGCCCCGTCACTTTCGGATCGCACCGATGCACGACACGCTGAACGGGAGGCGGCGTTGAACGGTGCCGCACCCGCGGGCGCGGTGTGGCGCGTGCAGCTGCTCGGCCGGCTGCGGCTGGACGACGGCCAGCGCG
>WBZM01004474.1_pt1 | contig 10128 bp, 6 predicted proteins | sample 5204271 | NCBI WGS metagenome assembly WBZM01 (sample SAMN12344346, study PRJNA552823) | activated sludge metagenome | biome: Activated sludge suspended growth; feature: Nitrification reactor; material: Wastewater; isolation source: activated sludge from nitrification reactor of wastewater treatment... | reverse complement strand
GAGGAGAACGGCGGAGGTCGAGGCTTTCAGCCGTTGGGCGGGGCGGCGGACGCGTCCGCAACGGCGGGCGCGGCGTCGGCGCTGGTGGGGGCGGCGTCCGCGGCGGCGGGCGCGGCGGCGTCGGCGTTGCACCGGCGCTGGAAGTCCGCGAAGCTCTCGCCGTCGCGGGGCAGGTCGCAGTCGGCCGCGGGCTCGGCCGGGGCCGGGGTGGCCGCGGGCGCGCCCGCGTCGCCGCCCGCGCAGCGGCGCTGGAAGTCCTCGAAGCTCTCGTCGTCGCGGGGCACGTCGCAGTCGGCGGGGGGCTCGATTGCGGGCGCCCCGCCCCCGTCGCCCGCGGCGGGTGTGGGCGTGCCAGGCGTCGGGGTCACCACGGGGGCGGCGACGGGCGTGCGGCTCGGCGGGAGCGCCATGAGGGTGATCTGCGGGACGTAGGTGATGATCATCAGGGCGACGACGAAGAGCCCGATGAAGGGGAGCACCATCTTGTAGAGGTCGGGGACGGGGCGGTTGAAGCGGAAGCCCGCGATGAAGAGGTTGAGCCCCATCGGCGGCATCAGGTACCCGATCTCCAGGTTCATCAGGAACACGATGCCCAGGTGGTACGGGTTGATGTTGAAGTGGAGCGCGATGCCCGCGATGAGGGGCACCACGACCACGATGGCCGAGAAGATGTCCATCAGCATCCCGATCAACAGCAGGAAGAAGTTGAGCGCGATGAGGAAGGAGAGCTTGGAGTCGATGAGCCCGCCGGCGCTCTGACCCTGCTGGCCGAGGATGTCCACGGCCTCGCGGCAGGTGCCGATGGAGTCCGAGTGCGACTGCATGTACGCCATCGCGGGCGGCCCGCAGGTGAGCCACTCGAAGAGCCGGTCGGCGATCTGGGCCTGGACGAAGTAGCCCACGAGCACGGTGGCGGCGCAGAGCTTCACGAAGATGGCGCCGACGAGCACCATGGACTCCGGGACGATGCGCGGGAGGTCTTTGCGGATCGAGAGGTCGCGGTAGACGAACACCTCGATGACGAAGACGTAGAAGGCCGTGAAGGCCGCGCCCTGCGAGGGGTTGAAGATGCCGCGGGCGAGGCCGACGAGGAGGAAGACGGGGAGGATGAGCTCCCACTTGGCCTCCCAGAGCGCGGCGCCGGCCTCCTTCGCGTCGAACCTCGAGCGCGGCACCTTCTGGAGCATCCCGACGAAGACGCAGTACGCGCCGATGAGGGCCATCACCACGAGCCCCGGCAGCAGCCCCACCACGAGGAACTTCTGGAGCTCGAGGCGCTCCTGGCCGGGCGCGGGCTCCTGGAGGCCCGCGACGATGCCGTACACGATGAGCGGGAGGCAGGGCGGGATGGTGATGCCGAGCGCGCCGCCGGTGGTGACGAGCCCGAGGGCGAACTTCTCGGGGTACTTGTCCTTGAGGAGCGCGGGCACGAGGAGCCCGCCGACGGCGACGATGGTGATGCCGCTCGCGCCCGAGAAGATGGTGAAGAAGGCCGAGGCGAACACGCACACCACGGCGAGGCCGCCGGGCATCCAGCCGAGCAGCGCGCGGGAGACCCGCACGAGGCGCCGCGGCATGTTCGACTCGCTCATGATGTAGCCCGCGAGGGTGAAGAGCGGGATCGTGGCGAGCACGCTCATGCGGGCGAAGTGGTTGCCGAGGATGTCCTCCGTGGCGTTGGCGACGAAGTTCACGTCCTGCGCCGCGTTGGCGTCGGCCATGAAGAACTTCACGAACAGGAAGAGCCCCATGCCGCCGAGGAAGCTGAAGAGCGGCGCCCCCATCAGCGCCATCACGGCGAAGAAGGCCACGCCCGCGCCGACGGGGATCGCCGCGAGGTTGGGCGCGGCGCCGTAGCGCAGCCCCGCGAGGATCGCGAGCACGATGGCCCCGGCGGCGGCGAAGTGGGCGGGCGTCCCCTTCACGTCGACCGACTCCTCGGGGTGCGGCGCGTCGTAGCTGCCGCGCGCGCCCTTGCGGAGGAGCACCGGCACCACCAGCATCACCGCGGCGACGCCGCAGAGGAGCGCGGCGGGCGCGAAGACCGTGCTCTTCGCCGTCACCCCGAGCAGCGCGAGGAGCGCGAGGAGCGCGACGCCCACCTCGCGGGGCCCGGCGCGGTCGATGGCCGGGGGCTCGCGGGGCTCCTCCACCGAGGCTCCCTCGTGGGCGGCGGCGACGGCGGAGAGGTCGGGCTTGTCGACCTGCGCGTCGTCCCGGTACTGCGCGTCGCCGAGCTTCACGGGCTTCGGGGGCGGCGGGGGCGGGGTGAAGCCCGAGAGCGACGCGACCAGCTCGTGGAAGGCGTGGCCCACCAGGCGCAACCCGATGAGCGCGAAGCCCGCCGGGATGACGAACTGGAACTCGAACGACCGGTCGACGTTGCTGGTGATGCCCGCGGCGAGGTTGGCCCGCGTCGCCTCCTCGGCCTGGTGGACGCCCTCGAGCAGCGAGTCGTAGATCCCCTTCGAGAGCGCGAAGGCCATGAAGGCCCCGAGCGTGGCCGACACGCCGACGAGCGCCCGGCGCCCGCGGTCGGGCAGGAGGCGCGAGACGGCGTCGATGGCGAGGTGCTTCCTCCCGCGGGTCGCGAAGCTCGCGCCGAGGAAGGCCGCCCACATCGTGCCGTGCATGAGCACGTCGCCGGCCACCGGGAGCACCGCGCGCATCAGCCGCTCGGTGACGAAGCCCAGCGCGATCGCCGCGGGCACGAGCGGGATGGCGAGCCGCTGCATCGCGGCCCCGTGCGCGAGGTCGACCTTGAAGAGCCGCTTCGCCAGGGCCTGCGCGCGCGTCCCCTCCCCCTCCGGCGCCCCGAGCTTCAGCGCCGGGAGCAGGAACCACACGGCCGCCGCGAGCAGCGCCCGCGCCGCCGTCGGCCACCCCTGGATGATGCGGAAGAGCGACTCCGACACCGCCGCGAAGAGCATGAAGCCCACGACCACGAAGCTCAGCGCGCTCTCCGCGAGGAGCACGCCCCGGTCGAGCAGGTCGAGCGGCTTGAGAAACGGCGCGGGCTTCGCCGTCGGTGCAGCACCAGCCATCAGTTACCTCTCCTTCGGGCGGACTCTATCCCGAAGCCGATCACCCTCGGGAGCGCCGAATTCTTCGATGCTTTGTACTACTTGCATTCATGTGTATGATCGTATATATACATGTCGTCATGGTTGCTGGCCCCGACGAGGCGCGCCCCGCGCCCTCCCCCCGCTGGGAGCTCTACCGCCTGCTCGGCGACGCCGCGCGGCTGCGGCTGATGGCGCTGGCGGCGGAGGAGGAGCTGGCGATCGGCGAGCTGGCGGAGCTCCTGGGCGAGGTGCAGCCCTCGGTGTCGCGCCACGTGGCGGCGCTCCGGCAGGCGGGCGTGGTGGGCGTCCGGCGGCAGGGGACGTGGACGCTGGTGCGCCTCGCGGCGGGGGCGGGCGACGACCCGGTGGTGGCCGACGCGCTGCGCACGGGGCGTTCGCTCTGCGAGCGCGACGGGGCGCTCGGGCGGGTGGCCGACGTGGTGCGGGCGCGGGAGAGCACGACGCGGGAGTTCTTCGCGCGGCCGGGGCGGAGCGGGGCGCAGGCGGGGCCTCCGGGCGAGCTGGCGGCGTACCTCGCGGCGCTCGCCCCGCTGCTCCCGCGGCGGGCGCTGGCGGTGGACGTGGGGACGGGCGACGGGCGGCTGCTGGAGGTGCTCTGCCCCCTCTACGAGCGCGTGGTGGCGGTCGACCGCTCGGCGGCGCAGCTCGCCATCGCGGCCGAGCGGGTGGGGCTGCGGGGCTTCGCCAACGTCGACCTGGTCGAGGGCGAGATCGACGGCGCCGCGGCGCTCAAGGCCGTGCGGCACCGGTCGCGGGCGGGCGCGGACGCGGTGTTCGCCGCGCGGGTGCTCCACCACGCGCCGCGGCCCGGGGACGCGGTGAAGGCGGTGGCGGCGATGGTGCGCCCGGGCGGCGCGCTGGTGGTGATCGAGTACGAGCGGCACGAGGACGAGGCGCTGCGCTCGCAGCAGGCCGACCTGTGGCTCGGCTTCGAAGCGTCGGAGCTCCGGCGGTACGCGCGCGAGGCGGGCCTCGCCGACGTGCACGTCGCGAAGGTCCCGGCGGTGTGGTGCGGCGCCGGGCCCGACCGGCACGTCCCCTGGCAGGTGATGACGGCGCGCGCCCCGGATGTGATGGCGGCGGGCGCCCACGACAGCGAGTCCAACCCCGCGCCCGCGGCGACCGCGGCGCGCAAGCACAACGGAGCGAAGCGATGAACGAGCAGAAGAACAAGTACAAGGTCAAGGACATCACCCTCGCCGACTGGGGCCGCAAGGCGATCCGCATGGCCGAGAAGGAGATGCCGGGGCTCATGGCGATCCGGTCGGAGTACGGCCCGCAGCAGCCCCTCAAGGGCGCGCGCGTGGCGGGCTGCCTCCACATGACCATCGAGACCGCGGTGCTCATCGAGACGCTCCGCGCGCTCGGCGCCGAGGTCACCTGGACGAGCTGCAACATCTTCTCGACCCAGGACGAGGCCGCCGCGGCCATCGCCGTGACGGGCGTGCCGGTGTTCGCGTGGAAGGGCGAGACCGAGGACGAGTACAACTGGTGCCTCGAGCAGCAGATCTTCGCCTTCGAGGGGGGGAAGGGCCCCAACATGATCCTCGACGACGGCGGCGACCTGACGGTGCTCATCCACCAGAAGTACCCGCAGCTCTTCGCGGGCCCGGAGGCGATCCGCGGCATCTCCGAGGAGACCACCACGGGCGTCCACCGCCTCTACGAGATGGCGCGCAAGGGCACGCTCAAGGTCCCCGCGATCAACGTCAACGACTCGGTGACGAAGTCGAAGTTCGACAACCTCTACGGCTGCCGCGAGTCGCTGCTCGACGGGCTCAAGCGCGCCACCGACGTGATGGTGGCCGGCAAGCTCGCGGTGGTGTGCGGCTACGGCGACGTGGGCAAGGGCTGCGCGCACGCCTTCCGCGGCATGGGCGCCCGCGTGGTGGTGACCGAGGTCGACCCGATCTGCGCGCTGCAGGCCGCGATGGAGGGCTACGAGGTCCGCCGCATCGAGTCGGTGGTCGAGGCCGCCGACATCTTCATCACCGCCACCGGCTGCAGCGACGTCATCACCGGCGAGCACATGTCGCGGATGAAGGACGGCGCCATCCTCGGCAACATCGGCCACTTCGACTCCGAGATCCAGGTCGCCTGGCTGGAGAAGAACCCCGAGATCAAGAAGGAGAACATCAAGCCCCAGCTCGACCAGTACATCTTCCCCAACGGGAAGCGCCTGACCGTGCTCGCCTCGGGCCGCCTCCTCAACCTCGGCTGCGCCAAGGGGCACCCGTCGTTCGTGATGTCGACGTCCTTCAGCAACCAGGTGATCGCCCAGATCGAGCTCTGGACGCACCCGGAGCGCTTCCCCCTCGGCGTCCACATGCTCCCGAAGGAGCTCGACGAGAAGGTGGCGTCGCTCCACCTGGCGAAGCTCGGCGTCGAGCTCACCACGCTCAACAGCGCGCAGGCCGAGTACCTCGGCGTGCCGGTGAGCGGGCCCTTCAAGCCCTCGCACTACCGCTACTGATCGGGCCGCGCGGGGCGGCCCAGCGCGCGCAGGGCCGCCTCGACGTCCTCTTCCGCCATCCCGTCCCGCGGGTGCACCGTTCGCCCCGCGAGCCACGCCGGGAGCGCCTCCCAGCCCGTCCCCCCGTCGCGCTCCGTCCAGTGCTGCTCATGGTCGTCGACCACCACCCACCGCACGACCTCCGGGCGCTGGTCGAGCCACTCGCGGACGCCCGCGCGGCGCGCGTCGCCCCCCGGCCCCCGCGCGGCCTCGGGCACGTCCCGAACGGCGCCGAGCACGGGGGCCGTGAGCCCCGCCCCGCGCAATGCCGCGACGATCTCATCGTGGGGCATCCGACGGCGCCAGCCGCTCACGATCACGTAACCGTTCACGGGGTTGTTTGATGACACGCCATCTGCACACACGAAGGCGCTCCCCTCGCCGCGATGATCGTGGGAGTGGCGAGCCTTGTGGCGCGGTGGATTCTGCATCGGACGGCGCCTCGACCGCCCTCCGGCCGGCGCTACGGCGGCTGCGGCAGCAGCGACGGCGGCGGGCGCCCCAACCGGAACGACTCGTACGCCTCGGCCACCCAGTCCAGCAGCGCCCGCTTCTGCCGGCGCAGCGTCATCACCACGGTCATGATCCGCTCGAAGAAGCGGCTCCCCCGCGCGCTGTCCGTCCCGAAGCTCAACTTCCGCACCTGCACCGCGGGCCGAAGCTCCCGCTCCGCGAGGTTGTTCGTCGACTCCACCCCGGCCACCCGCGACCACGTCCACAGCGCGGGGAACAGCCCCAGGATCTCCTGGCAGACGCCCGACGTCTTCGCGTCGCCGCACCGGGCACCCGCCTCCAGGGCCTTACGCGTCGCGCGGCGCAGCGACGGCACCTTGCCCGCCAGCCACGCCGCCGTGCGCCGACCCGCCTGCACCCACGCCCGCCACTTGAACAGCCGGTCGGCCTCCCGCTGCAGCGCGCGACCCACCGCCGCGCTCCGCCCGCCGCGGTCCACCATCGCCTGGAAGTCCCGGTCCAGGTGCGACCAGCACGCCTGCCGCTGCTCGACCGGCAGCCACAGGTAGGCCGAGTACCGATCGGTGATGGCCACCCCCGCGAAGCCCGCCCCCATCAGCTTCTGGGCCGCCTCCTTGCTGCGGTTGCGGTGGACCATCAGCACCGTCACCAGCGCCGTCGCCATCACCCACAACCAGGCCCCGGCCTTGTCCTCGCGCCAGCTCGTCTCGTCGACGTTCGCCCAGGGCGCCTGCTGCGCCGCTGCGTGCGCCTCCGCGTAGGGCACCTCCAGCGCGTCGGAGACCCGCTCCTCGCACTTGGACACCGCCCCCAACGACATCGGGATCTGGAACACCTCGCCCAGGATCTCCGACGCCATCCGCTTGCTCTGGCGGTAGCGCCCGGTGAGCAGCGCCACCAGCGCGTGCAGGCGCGGCCCGAAGCCGCTCGGGGTCACGCCCTCGGGCAGGACGCCGACGCTCCGCCCGCCGCACGACGGGCAGGTGAGGCAGTGCATCTGGTACTCGGTGACGTCGCGCAGGACCGCGGGGACCTCGACGACCTGATGCCACTCGGGGTTCGGATCGACCCCGATCAGGGGCCCCTCGCAGTGGGCGCAGGCGTCGGGAAGGCAGGGGACGACGCGGTCGGGCGGCAGGCGCTCGCGCGAGTGCTTGGGGTGCCCCTTCTGCGCGCCCCGCTTCTTCTTGGACCTCTTGGGCTGAGGTCCTGGTGTGCCCGGCGGGTCGGAGGAGGGCGGCTTGGAGGAGTTGCTGGAGTTCTTGCCGATGCGCTCGCGCAGCTCGGCGACCTCCTTCTCGAGGTCGGCGATGCGCAAGGCCAGGGCCGCGACGAGACGACGGACGGAGGCCGGGGTCTTCGCCCAGTCCTCGTCCGACACCTCCGGCAACTCGGGTCCGACCGTCATCGAAATCGCCTCTACACGACCCGGAGCTCCGCGGGAACCCCCGATCTCCAGCGCGCTTCGCGTGACACCGCGCGCCGGAAGGCAGACCGCTCGGAGAGGTCGAAGCGTGCTCGTCTACCGACTGCGACGTCGCTCTCATCAAACAACCCCGTGAACGGTTACCCAGCGAGGACCGCTTCCACTCGATCGCGATGATCTCCCCGTCGAAAGTTTAGTTGTTCAAACGCATGCAAAAAGCCATCTGTCGAGCGGTAGCGACCTCGCCAGAACACCAAACACTCCTGGAGTGTTCTTGCGGAGGCGTCGGAAAATGAACCCGAACGATTGCGTCCGATTGCGCGCTTGAAAGCCGTAACGCTGGCATTTGCATCGCAAAGCCCGCTCTCGAAAAGGTTCCACATGACCGTGAAGTTCGAGACGGCCCGCAATGCCTCAGCGGTTACGAGGGTTCCGCCGATCGTGTTCCGTGCGATCCAGTCCGCAACATTGAATTCCGGTGAGGTGTTCATGCTTTCGTTGCGCCTACCGTCGCGTCGGAATACTGCAATTGAGGAACTTCAGAAGTCGCCGTCCTCGTCGCTCGGCGGCCCAACATAGTGTTCTATCTAGACTTGCTCGATAAGCGCATAACGGGCGCAGTTATGGAGTTTCCGGCTTCGACGATAACCCCGCCCCTGGGGGTGCTATCAAGTCACTTCGTAGCCCCGCGGCGAAATTGTTTCCGCCCGCCTCCTCTACCGCCTCCCCCTGCCGTGCCCCCTTCCCCAGGGCGGCTGCCCCCCCCAAGCGCACGCGACGCCTCCGCGCGCGGTTCGACGCCGTCGCACGCCGCCATCGCACCGAGCTCAACGCAGGCCGCGGCGCGATCGACCTCCCCGACGCGCATCGCGTGAAGATGCCCTCCGCCGCCACTGGCCTCGCGTGGCAGTACGTCTTCCCCGCCTCACGCCCTGCGTCGACCCCGCCTCCGGCCGCCCCGTCCTCCACCACCTCCGCGAGAGCGCCGTGCCGAAGGCCGTGCGCGACGCCGCCCCCCCCGCCTCGACCACCGAACGACCTGCCACGCGCCCCGCCACACCTTCACCACGCCTCGACCGCGGCCCGCTGGGCGTCGCGCCCCTCCTCGACCGCGGACCGCCCCTGCCGCCGCGCACTCCTCGCGGGCTCGCCGCGTGCGAACACCCCTCCCCCGCGCGCCAGCACCGTCCCACCCACGCGCGGACACCCGTCCGACACGCCGACGCCCGTCCAACTCGCGCACGAACGTCTCCGCACCTCCGCAGGTAGACGCTCCCCCCACAACTCGAAGCCCCTCCGCGCCGCCAACACCCGTTCGACTGACGCGCGAACACCCCTCCGACACGCCGACGCCCGCCCCACTCGCCCGCGAACGCCCCTGCGCATCCGCAGGTAGACGCTCCACCCACCATTCGACGCCCCTCCGCGCCGCCAACACCCGTCCGGCCCACACCCGCTCACCGTCCCGCACCGCCCCTCCGTCTCGTCCCCGATCACCCTCCGGATGACGCGCTCACGCTCCTCGCCGCGCCGCCGTTGATCTCTCCAGCAACCGCGCCGCCGCTGCCTCCGCCGAGGCGGCGGCCCTTTCCGGCGCGGAGGAGGTGACGATGGCATCGAAGCAGATTCGAGACGAATGCAAGGTGGGAGACGCGGTCGCGACGGCGGGCCGCACGTGGGCATGCGAGATTGCGGCGAAGCGCTCGGCGCAGCTCGCGGAGGTCGGCCTGGGCGGTCCGCTGACGGAGCCCTCGCTCTGCCAGTCGATCGAGCGGGACATGGGCGCGCTGGTGGCCCGCGGCGAGCGCCTCCAGGCGGCCGACACCGCCCTCGACGAGTGCGAGGGGCGCACCCCTGGCCTCCTCGCGCGGCGCGACGACGTCGGCGCCCGCACGCTCCGGGGTCTCCTCCAGGTGCGCGAGGTGGTGACGACCTTCGCCGGGGAGGCGGCGTGCCGCGAGCTCGGCTTCGTCGGCTCGACGCCGCGCGACCCGGTGGCGGTGGAGGAGCTCGCGGCCCGCGTGCTCGAGCGCATCGCCACGGCGAAGCTGACGGCGCAGGTGCCGGGCGTGACGCTCGACCTCGCGGCGATGAGCGCGGGCCTCGCGGCCGACCACGTCGTGCTCGTGAAGGCCAACGCTGACGCGCTGGAGGCCAAGCGCGTCGAGCAGCTCGCCCGCGCGCGCCGCGACGCCCTCTGGACCGAGTACACCCGCGAGCGGACGTTCGCGCAGGCGCAGCTCGACGCCGTGCTCCGCGCGGTCGGCCTCCCCGACGTCGCCGACCGCCTCGCGCCCCCCACGCGCAAGGCCCCCGCCGCGGAGAGCAAGGCCGACGCCGCCAAGCCCGCCCCGAAGCCCGCGGACGCTCCGGCGAAGGCCGCCCCGAAGCCCGACGCGCCCAAGCCCGCCGAGCCCGCGCCGACGCCCGCGATTAACACGCGCCCGTCGCTCCCGCCCGCCTCTCCGTCCTGACCCCTCCCGCGCGCCCGCCGCTCCCGTCGCTCGCTCCCGGCGCTCGCGCCCGGCGCTCGCTCCCGGCGCTCGCCGCTGGCGCTCGCTGCCGACGCTCGCTGCCCGCTGCCGGCGCTCGCTGCCGGCACTCGCTGCCCGCTGCCGGCACCACTCCCC
>WBZM01004472.1_pt1 | contig 10130 bp, 12 predicted proteins | sample 5204271 | NCBI WGS metagenome assembly WBZM01 (sample SAMN12344346, study PRJNA552823) | activated sludge metagenome | biome: Activated sludge suspended growth; feature: Nitrification reactor; material: Wastewater; isolation source: activated sludge from nitrification reactor of wastewater... | reverse complement strand
GATGTCCATGAGGATGAGGTCCGGGATCTCTCGCTCGGCCACCGCGATCGCCTCATCGCCGTCGGAGGCGGTCAGGACCTCGTAGCCCTTGCGGCGGAGGCGGCGTGTGAGCATGTCGCAACTGAGGAGGTTGTCGTCGACGACGACGATCTTGGGCGGCGTGGACATGGAGGATCCTCGTGCGCGCCGGCCCTGCGGAGGCGCGGGCCGGTCTTGGAGGATGGTAGCCCCGGCCCTCGCCGATGTCGCTAGCAAAATCGGGGCGCTCGCGCGCGACGGCGCTCCTATTGGGCCTGTGCGCGTTCGCCGGGCCCCCGCAGGCGGAGGGTGCCGGCGCCTTCGACCACCCGCGCCTCGGCGATGAGCTTCTTCAGGTGGGCCTCGAGGGCGAGCCGCGCGAGCGGCCAGAGGGCGGTCGGCGTGCCCTCGTAGACTTCGGCGAGGAGATCGTCGCGGCCGCTGGGGCCGCGGTCGAGGGCGCTGAGGATCCGGATCTCTCGCATCCGCCGGTGGTCGATGGTGCGCCGGAGGGCGGCCACCGGATCGTCCAGGATGGGACCATGGCTGGGGATCAGGCGCCGGGGGGCGAGGTCGGCGATCCGGGCGAGTGAGTCGAGGTAGGCGGCCATGTCGCCGTCGTCGCCGGGGTCGACGAGGATGGTGCCGACGCCGGCGACGAGATCCCCCGCGTAGGCGACACCGCTCCGGCGCTCGTGGAGGACCAGGTGGCCTGGCGCGTGACCCGGGGTGTGGAGGGCGGTCAGGGCGAAGTCGTCGCCGAGATCGAGGACGTCACCGTCCAGGAGGTGACGGTCGACGGCGAAGGGGACGCGCGCGGCGGTCGCCGGGTGGGCGAAGAGGGGCGCGCCGAGGCGATCGCGGAGGGCGGCGGCGTGGCCGATGTGGTCGCCGTGGTGGTGGGTGACGAGGATCGCCACGACCTCGGCGCCGGCGTCGACGCGGGCGCCGATCGCCGTCTCGAGGAGAGCTTGCTCCTCTGGGTGTGGGCTCGCGGGCTCGATCACCGCCAGGCGGCGCCCGCCGACGAGGGCGGTATTGGTCGCGGTCGCCGGCGGGAGGGTGGGGGTGCGCAGGGAGAGGAGGGCGATCCCGTCGGCGATCTCGAGGGGGAGCGACACGGCGAGAGGGTAGCAGGCGACGCCTGCGTTCGCCGTATACTCGGATCGGCGATGAGCCAGAGACCCCGGATGATGGCGGGCGAGCCGCCCGAGCTGGTCGTCCACGACGAGCCGATGGCGTGCCCCTACTTGCCCGGGCGCGAGGCCCGGCTGCCGATGCGCTTGCCCACGCGCTGGCTCCGTCCCTCCGAGTTCGACGCTCGCCTGCGGATCGGCGACCGCCGCCAGGGCGTGCTCCTCTACCGCACGGCCTGCGTCGAGTGCGAGGCCTGCCAGCCGATCCGCATCGACGTCCACGCGTTCTGCCCCGGTCGCACGCAGCGGCGGATCCACGCCCGCGGGCGCGAGGTCATCGGCGTCGAGCTCGGGCCGCCGGAGTTCAGCCAGGAGCGCCTCGGCCTCTACAACCGCCACAAGCAGGGGCGGGGCCTGGCGACCCAGGACGCGCCAATGGACGAGGCCGGCTACCGGGCCTTCCTGGTCGACACCTGCTGCGACACCTTCGAGATCCGCTACCGCGTGGCCGGCCAGCTGATCGGGGTGGCGATCGTCGATCGGGCCCAGACCTCGCTCTCGGCGGTCTACACCTATTACGATCCCCTCTTCGAGGCGCTCTCGCCGGGGGTCTTCTCGATCCTCACGCAGATCGACCTCTGCCGGCGCTGGGGCCTCCGCCACCTCTATCTCGGCTTCTACGTCGAGGACTGCGCGCAGATGGCCTACAAGAGCCGCTACTTGCCGCACGAGCGCCGGATCGACGGCGTCTGGCAGGTCTTCGATCGCGGTCGTTGAGCGGGAGTGCCGCGCGGGAAGATCCACGTGGCATTTTTTTCGCGCCCGGTCGACTGGTCATACCAGTTGACCATGCGATGACAGGAGGTCAGACTTCCCAGGTCCCATGAGTCTCAAGCCGATCTCCCGCCGCTCGCTTTCGGACGCCGTCTACGACCAGCTCTCGACGGAGATCGTCAGCGGCCGGATGGCCCCGGGCTCACCGCTGCCGTCCGAGCGGGCCCTCTGCGAGATGCTCAAGGTCAACCGCGGGGCGGTGCGCGAGGCGCTGAAGCGCCTCTCCGAGGCCGGGCTCATCGCCATCCAGCACGGCGGCGGCACCAAGGTCCTCGACTTCAAGCGGACGGGCAGCCTCCACCTGCTCTCGCAGCTCCTCTACAAGGCCGATGGCACGATCGATCTGAAGGTCGCGCGCTCGACGATGGAGATGCGGGCGGCGCTCGGCCCGGACATCGCCCGCCTCTGCGCCCGCCGGGCGGCGCCGGCGCTGGCCCGCCGCCTCGCCGAGGTGGTGGCGGCGATGGAGGCGGCGCAGGGCGATCTGCCGGCGCTGCAGGAGCTCGCCCTCCAGTTCTGGGACGTCCTCGTGGTCGGCGCCGACAACATCGCCTACGAGCTCGCCTACAACAGCCTGCGCGACACCTACGACGACCTCCGCGAGGTGCTGGTCGAGGTGCTCGGCGAGGAGAACTCGGATCTCGGGTCGTACCGGGCGATCGCCGAGGCGGTCCGTCGCGGCGACGACCTCTCGGCGACCCACGTCGCCCGCGCGCTGATGGAGAAGGGATCGGGGGCGGTCTTCCAGGTGATCGCCGCGATCGAGGACGCGAGCCCGGCCGATCTGGCCGAAGGGAAGGAGGACGAACCATGACCACCCCCCGCTTCGACCCGCAGAGCGCCCGTAAGGAGGCCAATCCGTCGCTCTGGACGGTGCTCATGGTCTTCCTCCGCTTCTCGAGCCCGCTCCTCGGGCTCCTCTTCACGACGATCGCGGTGACGGCCCGTCTGGCCCTCGGCGGCTTCACGTTCTGGGACCTGGTGATCCCGCTCGGCCTCGTCGCCGTCCAGCCCTTCACCGAGTGGCTGATCCACGTCTTCATCCTCCACTGGAAGCCGCGGAGGATCTTCGGCCGCACCCTCGACCTCCAGGCCGCGCGCCTGCATCGCGAGCACCACCAGGAGCCCTGGAAGCTCGACCTCATCTTCATCCCGAAGCGCGCCGGCTTCATCGGCCTGATGATCGCCGCCGCCGGCTGGTACGCGGCGATGCCGACGCTCCAGCTCTTCGCCACCGGCCTCGCGTCGACGCTGGCGATGGCGCTGGTCTACGAGTGGACCCACTACCTCACGCACACCAACTACCGGCCGCGCGGCGGCCTCTACCGCCGGGTGTGGCGCTACCACCGGCTCCACCACTTCAAGAACGAGCACTACTGGATGGGCGTGACGATGCACCTCGGCGACCGCGTGCTCGGCACCCTCCCCGATCCGGCGAAGGTCGAGACCTCGCCGACCTGCCGCACGCTCGGGGTGCAGGGCTAGCCCGTCAGACGCCCCCTGCGGGCTTGCGCGGGGGCGCGGCCGCGGCGATCCTCCGCCGGCGATGCCGCTCGCCCCCGGAGTCCACTTCTTCACGCCGACCCTCGCGATCCACGTCTTCGACGCGCCCGAGCCCGGCCCGACGGCGCTCATCCAGGCGGGGATCCACGGCGACGAGGTCGCCGGCGTGCACGCGCTCCAGGAGCTGCTGGAGGAGGGGATGCGGCCCGCGCGAGGGCGGCTCGTGGTCGTCCCGGTGATGAACCCGCCGGCCTATCGGGCGCGCGAGCGGGCGGCCCCCGGCGGCCTCGATCTCAACCGCTGCTTCCCGGGCGACGCGGCGGCGCCGGAGCGCGAGCGTCGGCTCGCCCGCCGCTTCATGGACCTGGTGGAGGACGAGCGGCCGGCGCTGATGGCCACGCTCCACGAGAGCAAGAAGCGCTACGACCCGGCGGTGAACCCCTCGTTCGGGCAGACGCTGGTCTACGGGGTGAAGCCGATGCCGGCGATCCTCGGCCGCACGGTCGAGCGCCTGAACCAGCGCCTCGCCGAGGAGAACGAGCGCTGGGCGCCGCACTACTACCCGGTGGCGACCTCGTCGACCGAGGTGATCGTCGACGCGATCGGATGCATCGGCATCTGTGTCGAGACCTGGATGGGCTTCGCCGAGCGCCGGCGGGTCGAGATGCAACGCACGGTGGTCGAGCTCCTCCTGGAGGACATCGGCGTGGGCCTGGTCGCGGGCGGCTGATCGGGGCTGGAGGCGCTTCTACGGCGCCCGGGGCCGTGAATCGGCGATCGCAGGGCGGCGCACTTTCGACGCGCCCCCGCTCACGCCCTCCGCTTGGCAATTCGCCGCCTTTGGCCGATCCTGCGGGCAGGAGAGACCTCCATGAGCGCCCTCGCCCAGACCCAGCCCGATCCGCAGGCCGCGACCGGCGACCTCGTGGAGCTCGCCGACGAGATCTTCGACCGGACGAGCCCCTATGAGGGCGACGGGCTCCGGAACCACTGCCGGCGCCTCTACCACCTCGCCAGCCTCTTGATGGCGAAGGAGCACGTGGCGATGGACCCGAACGTCGCCTACCTGGTGGCGATGGTCCACGACCTCGGCCTCGTGACCGCGCAGGACCGCGGCAAGACCTACTTGCACCGCTCGCTCGCCCTCTTCGAGCGTGAGACCGACGGCTTCGACCTCGGCGGCGCGTCGCCCGAGTTGATCCGCGAGTGCCTCCTCTTCAACCACCGCCTCCTGCCGCAGTCGGGGCTCGGGCCGCAGGCCGAGTGCTTCCGCCGGGCGGTGCAGATCGAGCACAGCCGCGGGCTCCTCCGCTTCGGCCTGGACAAGCGCGACGTCGGCGAGATCTTCCGCGAGTACCCGCGGGACAACTTCGACCGCGTCCTGGTCGACTTCACGGTGCGCACGCTGAAGCGCGAGCCGTGGACCCTCGTGAAGGGGATCTTCTTCTAATTCTAGTTCCAGCTCCCAGTCGGGAGCCGAGCGTCCGCCGCCATGTCCGAGCCCACCGCCATCGACACCGCCACCGCCACCGAGCTCGAGGCCGCCGCCTTCCGGGCCCTCGTCGGCCACCTCCGCGAGCGCAGCGACGTGCAGAACATCGACCTGATGAACCTCGCCGGCTTCTGCCGCAACTGCCTGGCGCGCTGGTACAAGGAGGCCGCCGAGGGCCGCGGGATCGAGCTCTCGACCGAGGCCGCGCGCGAGCGGGTCTACGGCATGCCCTACGCCGAGTGGAAGGCGAAGTACCAGAAGTGAGCGCCGGTCTCCGCCAGCGCGTCGGCCACGTCGAGGTGCGCACGGCCGGGCGCTCGATCGTCGACGTCAGCGACCGGATCGCCGACGTGGTGGCGGGGAGCGGCGTCGGGGCCGGCCTCTGCACGGTCTTCATCCACCACACGTCGGCGTCGCTGCTGATCACGGAGAACGCCGACCCGACGGTCCACGCGGACCTCGAGCGCTTCTTCGCCCGCCTGGTGGTCGACGGCGATCCGCTCTTCGAGCACACCGACGAGGGGCCGGACGACATGTCCGGGCACGTCCGCGCGGCGCTGACCCAGACCTCGCTGACGGTGCCGGTGGCCGCCGGTCGGCTCGACCTCGGCACCTGGCAGGGGATCTACGTGTGGGAGCACCGGCGCTCGCCCCACGTCCGTCGCCTCACGGTGACGGTCGTCGGCGAGTGATCCACGAATTCTCCAGGGGACCCGAGGGGCCTGTCTCAAGAGCCATGTCCGATCTCGACGCACGCTCCTCCGAGCACCTCCGCCGCGGCCTCGCGCGGGCGATGACACGGACGATCTCCACCTACGACCTGGTCGGCGCCGGTGACCACGTGATGGTCGCGGTGTCGGGCGGCAAGGACTCCTACACCCTCCTCGACCTGCTCCACGAGGCCCGGCGGCGGGCGCCCTTCGAGTTCCGGATCACCGCGGTCCACCTCGATCAGCGCCAGCCCGGCTACGACGGCGCGCCCCTGGAGGCGTGGCTGGGTGCCTCTGGGATCCCGCACGAGATCGTCCGCGAGGACACGTACTCGGAGGTGATCGCCCGGACGCCGGCGGGCAAGGCCTTCTGCACGGTCTGCTCGCGGCTGCGGCGGGGGATCCTCTACACGACGGCCGAGCGCCTCGGCTGCAACAAGATCGCGCTGGGTCACCACCGCGACGACGCGCTCGAGACGTTGCTGATGAACCTCTTCTACGCGGGCAAGCTCCAGGCGATGCCGGCGGGGTACACGACCGACGACGGCCGCTTCCAGGTGATCCGGCCGCTCATCGAGTGCGCGGAGGACGAGATCGCCGCCCATGCTCGCCACGCCGGCTACCCGATCCTGCCCTGCAACCTCTGCGGCTCGCAGAGCGGCCTCCAGCGCGAGGCGATGGCCGAGCTCCTCCGCGAGCTCGAGCGGAAGAACCCGAACGTGCGGGCGGTGATGCTGAACGCGCTCCGCAACGTGAGCCCCTCGCACCTGCTCGACCGCGGGCTCCTGGAGCGCCTGTCCGCGGGGTCAGGCGAGGCGAAGGCGGCGGGGGATCCCTGGCTCGGCGAGCCGCCAGAGGGCGGCGGGCGCCGGCGGCTGCCGGTGATCGTCTGAGGCGAGAGAGGGCTCGCGGCGGCGGGGCACGAGGGGGCGCGAGAGGTGGATTCGCCCGGCCCCGACGCGCGCGCGGGAGGGCGCTGATTCTCCGGTGATCCACGGAGGGATCGCCGCGCGCGGGCGCGTCGTCGCGCTGGGGGGCGCTGTCGGATCGGGCCCCGGTCGCGCTAGCGTCGGGGCCATGACGGCATTCTCAGGCAAGAACGTGGTGGTCATCGGCGCGACCGGGGTCGTCGGCTCCGGCGTCGTGCGCTCTTACCTCGACGCGGGCGCGCGGGTGATCGGCGTGTCGCGGAGCGCGGCCAACCTGGCCCGCCTCCGCGAGACCGTGAAGATCGGCGAGGACGAGCCCTTCGTCGGTGTGGTCGGCGAGTTCACGAGCGAGGGGTCGGCGACGACGGCGAAGGCGGCGGTGGAGGCGGCGCTCGGCGGCGCGGCGATCGATCACGTGGTGTCGGTGCAGGGGTTCGTGAATTTCGCGGCCCCGCCGACGGCGGCGCCGATCGACGCGCTCAAGGCGGCGCTCGACGACGGCCTCTTCAACAACCTGCTGGCTGCCAAGGCGTTCCTGCCGGGGCTCAAGGGGCGCGAGGGCTCGTCGTTCACGCTGGTGAGCGGGGGCCTCTCCCACATCCCGCCGCCGGTGCCGGCGCTCTGGCTCGGGACCGTGAAGAACGCGGCGATCAACGCGCTCCAGCTCGCGCTGGCGGCCGAGACCGGCGCCGACGCGGTGCGGGTGAACACGATCTGCATCCACTTCGGGGTCGCGCCGGTGGGCGGCGACAAGAACCAGTTCGGGATGCAGGCGGAGTCGGACACGCTCCGCCTCGGGCCGGCCTTCCTCGGGGTGGCGGCGGGCCGCCGCAAGGGCGAGCTGATCTGCCTGGGCTCCTGGGCGGACGCGGACCGGCTCGCGGGCGCGCTCTCGGCCTCGTGAGCGCGCGTGGACGCGGGAGGGAGGGCGCCGGGCCGCGTGGGCCGGCGCCCTTCGTCGCCTCGTGGACCTGTCCCGTGGGGACTGTCCGAAAGGCAAGGCTTATCAGGGGGCGGCGCGGCGGGGGGTCGCCTGGTCGCCGACGATCTCGAGGACCTCGGGGCGGCCGCCGTAGTAGGCGGCCATGCCGACGTCGACCATCCACACCTTGCCGTCGCAGGCCGAGGTGATGCCCTCCTTGTGGACGGTGTGGCCGACGACCATGCGCCTCGCGGGGATGGCGTCGAGGGCCTCGCCGAGGGTGCGGCAGGCGGCCTCGCTCGGCGCGTCGGAGTAGGTGCGGGTCCACACCGGGCTCTGGTCGTCGAGGGCCACCTGGGTGGGGACCTCGGCCTCGCCGCGGAGCCAGGCCTGGACCTCGCGGTTCATCCGGTCGAGGCCGTAGCGGACGTGCTCGGGGAGGACGCCGCCGTGGACGAAGACGGTGTCGCCGACGATCTGGACGACGTTGCGATCGGCGAGGCGGCGGGCGTAGGGGCCACCTGGCGCGAAGGCCATGAAGCGGGCGCGGGCCTGGGCGGGGACGTTCTGCGCCTGGGCGCCGGCGAGGTCGAGGCCGGGGACGTCCTGGAAGTCGAGGAAGCCGGCGGCGGTGACGTAGCGGAGGTCGCCGGCGACGTTCATGAGCTCGTGGTTGCCGTTGAGGACGTGGAGGGCGCCGCCGGCGGCCGCGGCCTCGCCGCGGAGGCGATCGAGGAGGTCGAGGATCGCCCGCTCGTCGTCGCCGCGGTCGAGCTGGTCGCCGGTCTGGACGACCACGAGGTCGCCGCCGATCCAGCGATCGGAGGCGTCGATGGCCCCGGCGATGCGGAGGGCCTCGCGGGTGGCGGCGAGGTCGCCGTGGACGTCGCCGATCGCGACCAGGCGGGCGGGCGCGGGGAGGCGGAGGGGCGCGGCGCCGGGGCTGGCGGCGGGTGGGGGCGCTGCTGCGGCGGTGGCGGGAGCGGGCGCGGCGGCAGGGGCAGGCGTGGCGGTGGGCGTGGCGCGGGGCGCCGGGGCGGGTGAAGGGGCGGGTGGGGTCGAGGCCGCGTCCCCTCCGCAGGCGGCGACGGCGAGGGCGAGGAGGAGTGCGCGCGGGCGGGCGACCATCGCGCGGATGGTAGCGCAGGCGCGGCGGGGCGGCGAGCCGAGCCCCGCCGCGCGAGGGCGCCGAGAGGCTCTTCGAACCGCCGGAGCGCGTGTGTGTGTGCGTGGCGCGGGCGCGAGGCGAGCGCTGCGGCGACTAGCGAGGCGAGGCGGCCGCGCCGCGCGGTCGCCGACGGCGCCGATCGACGGGCGCGTCGCGGGGCTGGCGATGGACGCGGCGGATCAGAGCTCGCCGAGCTTCGCGTCGATCGTCGGCGCGCGCAGCCACTCGGTGATGTCCTCGCCGAGCTCCTCGATGCAGGTGTCGAGGATCGAGCAGGTGCCCTTGAAGCCGCCGTACATGCCGCCGCCGGAGGTGCGCTGGGCGTGGAAGGAGGCGACGGTCTGGCCGTCCTGGAAGAGGATGCCGGTGCAGCGGACCTGCTTGGGCCCCGACCAGGCGCCGCCGCCGGTGGCGAGGATGCTGGTGATCTTGACCTCGAGGACGCGGCCGGCGGCGCCCTCGGCGGCGTCGACGAGGGTGACCTGGAAGCCGGCCTCGCGGGCCTCTTGCTCGATGTAGCGGACGAGGCCAGCCTCGGGGTTGCACTCCTTGCGAACGTCCTCGGGCATCGAGCTCGGGTCGAGGAGGGGCGCGATGCGGACGAGGGCGAGGGGGCCGGCCGCGGCCGGCGAGGGCGGCTGGGACTCGCCGGACGACGAGGAGGACGAGCAGGCGAGGGCCGGGAGGGCGAGCGTCGCGAGGACGAAGGAGCGGCGGTGCATCGGGGCCTCCCTAGCACGGCGACGCGGCGGCGGTGCGAGCACTCCTTGCGTCCTCGAGGCTCGCGCGCGCGCCCGCGTCCTACACGATGAGGAGGGCGGCGAAGGCGAGCTCGGCGCAGTAGAGGCGGGGGAGGAGGCGGTAGGTGCGGTCGTCGTCGCGCGGGGTCCGGCGGGTCCACACGCGGTGGGCGATCGCGGCGCAGAAGGCCGTGACGGTCGCGTCGAAGAGGAGCTCGAGGGGGGTGACGCCGCCGGCAGCGATGAGCGCGGCGTGGAGGACGAGCGGCAGGAGCGCCAGGGCGATCGCGCAGAGGGCCCGCGCCGGGATCTCGCCGATCGCGAGGGGCAGGGTCCTGCGACGCAGGAGGGCGTCGCCGGCGACGTCGCGGAAGTCCTGGATGCACATCGCCACGCCGAGGGTCGCGGCGAGGGCGAGGATCCACGTCCACGGGCAGGGGGCCGCGGGCGCGGCGATCGTCCACGCCGCGGAGAGCTGGGCGATCGCGCCGAGGCCGACCACGCCGATGTTCTTGGTGAACCAGTGGCGGTCCCAGCCGGCGTGGTGGTTGAGGGCGGTGAGGGCGACCCAGGCGGCGCTCTGGAGCGGGACGCCGAGGGCGAGGCCGAGGGCGACGAAGAGGGCGAGGACCGCCGTGCGGCGGCGACGGGCGCCGTCGAGGCTCAGGCGACCGGCGG
>WBZM01004470.1_pt1 | contig 10136 bp, 10 predicted proteins | sample 5204271 | NCBI WGS metagenome assembly WBZM01 (sample SAMN12344346, study PRJNA552823) | activated sludge metagenome | biome: Activated sludge suspended growth; feature: Nitrification reactor; material: Wastewater; isolation source: activated sludge from nitrification reactor of wastewater... | reverse complement strand
GCAGCAGGCGCTGCGCCACCGGGTGTCGGTCTGCACCGCGGCCGGCTGCCTCTCGCTCGGGTCGGACAAGGTGCAGGCGGCGCTGCAGCGCGCCGTGGCCGAGGACGAGCTGGAGGACGTGGTGGAAGTGCACGGCACCGGCTGCCTCGGCCTCTGCCACGCCGGCACCATGGTGCAGGTGGAGACCCACGACAAGCCGGGCCACGTCTGCCGCTGCCTCTACGAGCGGGTGGACGCCGAGCTGGCGCGGCGCATCGTGCAGGAGCACGTGGCCGCCAACCGGCCGGTGCCGGACCGCCAGGTGCCGGCCGACGCCCCCTTCTTCGCCAAGCAGCACAAGGTGGTGCTGGAGGGCTCGGGCACCGTCGATCCCGAGCGCATCGAGTCCTGCCTCGCGGCGGGCGCCTGGCAGGGGCTGCACCTGGCGCTGACGGAGCTCACGCCGCAGGAGGTCATCGCCGAGATCCAGAAGAGCGGCCTGCGCGGCCGCGGCGGCGCGGGGTACCCCACCGGCCTCAAGTGGTCCACCGTCTCCAAGGCCCCGGGGGCGAAGAAGGTGGTCATCTGCAACGCCGACGAGGGCGATCCGGGCGCCTTCATGGACCGCTCGGTGCTGGAGGGCGACCCGCACCGCGTGCTGGAGGGCATGGCCATCGCCGGCTACGCGGTGGGGGCCAGCCAGGGCTACGTCTACGTGCGCGGCGAGTACCCGCTGGCCATCGCCCGCCTCAAGACCGCCATCAAGCAGGCCGAGAAGCACGGCCTGCTGGGCCACCGCATCTTCGAGACCGGCTTCGACTTCCGCGTCGAGCTGCGCATCGGCGCCGGCGCCTTCGTCTGCGGCGAGGAGACGGCGCTCATCGCCTCGGTGGAGGGGCGGCGGGGCACGCCGCGCCCGCGCCCGCCCTACCCGGCCGTGAGCGGCCTGTGGGGCATGCCGACGCTCATCAACAACGTGGAGACCTACGCCAACGTCCCGCCCATCCTGAAGCGCGGGGCGGACTGGTTCGCCGGCATCGGCACCGCGCGCAGCAAGGGCACCAAGGTCTTCGCCCTGGCCGGGCAGATCAAGAACACCGGCCTCATCGAGGTGCCGATGGGGCTGACGCTGCGGGAGATCATCTTCGGCATCGGCGGCGGCATCCCGGACGGCAAGGCCTTCAAGGCGGCCCAGACCGGCGGGCCCTCCGGCGGCTGCATCCCGGCCCAGCACCTGGATCTGCCGGTGGACTACGAGTCGCTGATCCAGGTCGGCTCGTTCATGGGCTCCGGCGGCCTCATCATCATGGACGAGACCAGCTGCATGGTCGCCGTGGCCACCTACTTCATGGAGTTCTGCCGCGACGAGTCCTGCGGCAAGTGCATCCCCTGCCGCGCCGGCACGGTGCAGATGCACGGCCTGCTGGAGAAGATCTGCCGCGGCGACGGCACCGAGGCGGATCTCGCCCAGCTGGAGGAGCTGGCCGAGCTGCTCCGGTCCACCAGCCTGTGCGGCCTGGGCCAGGGGGCGCCCAACCCGGTGGTCTCGACGCTGCGCTACTTCCGCGAGGAGTACCTGGCCCACGTGCGGGAGGGGCGCTGCCCGGCCGGGGTCTGCAAGATCAGGCCGCGCACGCCGGCCCCGCCGCTCGCTGCCCCGGCCCCGGCCGCCGGGAAGGAGGCCCGGCCGTGACCGTCAAGACCCTCACCCTCGACGGGAAGCCGGTCTCGGCGCGCGAGGACGAGACCATCCTCGACCTCTGCCGCGAGCACGGCGTGAAGCTGCCCACCCTCTGCCACCTCGACGGGCTCGGGGACATCGGCGCCTGCCGCCTCTGCCTGGTGGAGGTGAAGGGCTCGCCCAAGCTCCAGGCCGCCTGCGTCACGCGCGCCGAGGAGGGCATGGAGATCAGCACCGACACCGAGCGGCTGCGCCGCTACCGCCGGCAGATCGTGGAGCTGCTCTTCGCCGAGCGGAACCACGTCTGCGCCATCTGCGTGGTCAACGGCCACTGCGAGCTGCAGGAGGTGGCCTACGCGGTCGGCCTGGACCACGTGCGCTACGCCTACCAGCACCCGCCCACCGAGCTGGACGCCTCCCACGCCCGCTTCGTCCTCGACCAGGGGCGCTGCATCCTCTGCACCCGCTGCGTGCGGGTCTGCGACGAGATCGAGGGGGCGCACACCTGGGACGTGGCCGGGCGCGGCGCGCAGTCCAAGGTCATCACCGACCTGTGCCAGCCCTGGGGCAAGAGCGACAGCTGCACCAGCTGCGGCAAGTGCGTGCAGGTCTGCCCCACCGGCTCGCTCTTCGAGAAGCTCGACGCCGCCGGGGGCATGGTGAAGAACCGCTCCTTCCTCACCTACATCAAGAACGCGCGGGAGAAGAAGCAATGGATCCGGTGAGGAAGCCGCGGGTGGCGACGGTCTGGCTGGGCGGCTGCTCGGGCTGCCACATGTCCTTCCTGGACATGGACGAGCGGCTCCTCGACCTGGCCGCGAAGATGGACCTGGTCTTCTCCCCGGTGGCCGACGTGAAGGTCTTCCCCGAGGACGTGGACGTGGCCCTGCTGGAGGGGGCGGTCTGCAACGAGGAGCACCTCCACACGGTGCGGGCGGTGCGGGCGCGCTCGAAGAAGGTGGTGGCCTTCGGCGACTGCGCCGTCACCGGCAACGTGACGGCCATCCGCAACGCCCTCGGCGCGGCGCTGCCGGTGCTGGAGCGGGCCTACCGCGACCCGGTGAACCTCAACCCCCAGCTCCCCCTGGAGCCCGGCATCGTGCCGCCGCTCCTCGACCGCGTGCTGCCGCTCCACCAGGTCATCACGGTGGACGCCTGGCTGCCGGGCTGCCCGCCGCACGCCGACCTGATCCACTCGGTCCTCCTGGACCTGCTGGCGGGGCGCACGCCCGACCTCGCCGGCCACCTCAAGTTCGGGTAGCCCATGAGCCAGCGCCTCGTCATCGACCCCGTCACGCGCATCGAGGGTCACGCCAAGATCACCATCCACCTCTCCGACGCCGGGGAGGTGGAGGACGCCCGCTTCCACGTCACCGAGTTCCGCGGCTTCGAGCGGTTCTGCGAGGGGCGCAGCTTCCGCGAGATGCCGGTCATCACCTCGCGCATCTGCGGCATCTGCCCGACCTCGCACCTGCTGGCCTCGGCCAAGGCCACCGACGACCTGCTGGCGGTGGAGATCCCGCCCACCGCGAAGAAGCTCCGCCAGATCGTCAACCTGGGGCAGCTGGTCCAGTCCCACGCCCTCTCCTTCTTCCACCTCTCCTCGCCGGATCTCCTCCTCGGCTGGGACGCCGACCCCGCCACCCGCAACATCCTCGGCCTGGCGGCGGCCCACCCGGAGCTGGCGCGCGAGGGCATCCGGCTGCGCGCCTGGGGGCAGCAGGTCATCGAGGCGGTGGCCGGCAAGAAGATCCACCCGGCCTGGGCGGTGCCCGGCGGCGTGGCCTTCCCGCTCTCGCCGGCGGGGCGCGAGAAGATCCTGGCCGGCCTCCCCGAGGCCCTGGCCACGGCCAGGAAGACCCTGGAGTGGTTCAAGCGCTCCCTCGACGAGCACCACGAGGCGGCGCGGGTCTTCGGCAACTTCCCCTCGCTCTTCATGGCGCTGGTGGGGCCCGACGGCGAGCTGGAGCACACCGACGGGCGGCTGCGCTTCGTGGACGAGACCGGCGAGGTGGTGGCCGACCAGCTCGACCCGCGCGACTACCAGGCCTGGATCGGCGAGGCGGTCGAGCCCTGGACCTACCTCAAGTTCCCCTACTACAAGCCGCGCGGCTACCCCGAGGGGCTCTACCGGGTCGGGCCGCTGGCGCGCCTCAACTGCTGCAGCCGCGCCGGCACGCCGCTGGCCGACGAGGAGCTGGCCGTCTTCCGGCAGCTCGGGCGCGGCGCGGTGCTGGCCTCGTTCCACTTCCACTACGCCCGGCTCATCGAGATCCTCTACGGCGTGGAGCGGATCGGGCAGCTGCTGGACTCGCCGGACATCCTCTCCGAGGACGTCACCGCCATCGCCTTCCGCAACCGCAGCCGCGGCGTGGGCGCCAGCGAGGCACCGCGCGGCACCCTCTTCCACGACTACGAGGTGGCCCCGGGCGGCATCCTGACCCGGGTGAACCTCGTCATCGCCACCGGCCAGAACAACCTGGCCATGAACAAGACGGTGGCCCAGATCGCCCGGCACTTCCTCTCCGGCAAGAAGGTCACCGAGGGGCTCCTCAACCGGGTGGAGGCCGGGATCCGGGCCTACGACCCGTGCCTCTCCTGCTCGACCCACGCGGCTGGTAGGATGCCGCTTTCCGTGGAGCTGGTCGGGCCGGATGGGGCCCTCCTCGACTCCGCCTCGAGGTGACCCGTGATCCTCCTCCTCGCGCTCGGCAACGCCTCCCGCGGCGACGACGGCGTCGGCGTGGCGCTGGGGAGGGCGCTGGCGGCGCGGCTGCCGCCCGGCGCGGCCCACGTGGAGGAGGCCATCCAGCTCCTGCCCGAGCACGCCGAGGCGGCCGCCCGGGCCGAGGCGGTCTGCTTCCTCGACGCCACCGTGAGCGGCGCGCCCGGCGAGGCCCACGCCCACCACGTGGTGGCGAAGGCGGCGCGGGAGGCGCTGCTCCACGCCCTCACCCCCGAGGAGATCCTCGGGCTGGCGCGGGTGGCCTACGGGAAGGCGCCCCAGGGGCTGCTGGTGACCGTGGCCGGCAAGGACTTCTCCTTCGTGGAGCGGCTCTCCGACGAGGTGCAGGAGGCGGTGCCGAAGGCCGTGGAGAAGGCCTTGGCCTGGCTGGCGCCGTACCTGGCCCGCTGAGCCGCGGCCAGGCCGGGGACCAACTGGAAGTTGACAGCGACCGACCCTGGACTTAGTCCAAGCTCATGACCACCCCGCTCGCCCAGGCCCTGCGCGACCACGGCATCCAGCCCTCCGCGCAGCGGCTGGCGGTGGCCGAGTACGTGCTCCGCACCCAGGACCACCCCAGCGCCGACGAGGTGCTGGCGCGGGTCCGCGGCCGGGTGCCCATGATCTCCCGGGCCACCGTCTACAACACGCTCAACCTCTTCGTGGAGAAGGGGCTGCTGCGCCAGTTCGTGCTGGCGGAGGGGCGCCTGGTCTTCGATCCCCACGTGGCGCCCCACCACCACTTCGTGGACGACGAGAGCGGCACCATCGTGGACGTCCCCTGGGACGCCCTGGAGGTGCGGAAGGTGGAGAAGCTGCAGGGGCTCGACGTGAAGGAGTACCAGGTGGTGCTGCGCGGGCGGCGCGGCGCCCCGAAGAAGCACGCCTGAGGGGCCCGGCGCCGTCCCCGATCGGGACGGCGTTTCTTGTTGCCGCTGAGTTAGACGCTGTCTAAATCTATCTCACGTCAAACAACCACCCCGGGCCCCGCCGCGAGGCGCCGGCCGAGAAAGGAGAACCCCCGATGTACCGCTCCCCCAGCAAGCTCCCCGAAGGCGCCCGCGCCACCATCGCCGCCTCCCTGGCCGCCACCCTGAACGACGGGCTCGACCTCCACTCGCAGATCAAGGTGGCCCACTGGAACGTGAAGGGTCCCCACTTCGCCGCCTTCCACCCGCTCTTCGAGGGGTTCGCCACCGCCCTGGCCGGCTTCAACGACGAGATCGCCGAGCGGGCCGTCACCCTCGGCGCCCGCGTCGGCGGGACCGCCCGGCAGGTGGCCAAGGGCTCCCGACTCCAGGAGCTCGGCGGCGACTCGGTGAAGGACCTCGACCTGGCCGCCCAGCTCGCCGACCGCTTCGACGCCTACCTCGACGGCGTCCGCGCCGCCCGCGGCGTGGCCGAGCAGGCCGGCGACCAGGACACCCAGGACCTGCTCACCGGCGTGGTCGAGCAGTTCGAGAAGAACGGCTGGTTCCTGCGGGCCTCGCTGGAGCAGTGACGCCGGCGCGGCCCGCCCGAAGGGCTTGGGCCGCCCGACCTAGGGTTTCGGTGCCAGGATAGGGTCTCGGGGGCACCGATGGGGTCGGGCGGCCCGTTGTACTTCCAGGGGATTCCGGCCGCGCTTGACCGTGTCCGTGGAACCCCTATGTTGCGACTGTCTCACCGTTCGTCATGGGGGCGAACTGGCTTCGACGGAGGACGAAAGGCGTCTGGTGCGCGCCGAGGTTGGTCAGCAGGCCTCGTAAAAAGCCGACCAAGCAGACACGCGAACGAGCCCATGGCTCTCGCGGCCTAAAGTGCCGCGACGTTCCCCCGCAATCGTCGGGTAGCGGGATCGGACGACAGCACCGACTGGTCCAGGGCGGGAGCCAAGCCGCCTTGCCTTGGACGAGATCAAAGGGCGAGAACGTGAGCGGTTGCAGGCCCGGAGGTAGCTGCTCACGTATCTTCTCCGGGACACGCGCGTAGGACCATCCGCTGGATGTCTTCTGGACCCGGGTTCGATTCCCGGCGCCTCCACTTGATTTCATTGGGAGTTTCCTCCTGTTCCACACCGTTCCACACGGTGTGGAGCATGGAGGGGCCCGATTGGAGTCTTCCGGCCCTCCGCAGCGCGGCGCCCTCAGCCTTCGCGCCGGCGGTCTAGCGACCCCGTCACCTTCCTCAGCCCTGAAGCCTGACGAGGTAGGGTCCTTCGGGCCCGGTCGGCCTGAAGGTGAAGAAGGTCCCGTCGCCCCAGACCGCCCACTCCAGCTTTTCGAGGGGAACGCTCACCGGGCCGCCGGCGGCCGACACCTCCACCATCTTCCTGCACCACTCGGCGCGAGCTTCCTCTTGCTTGCGCCTCGCCTCCTCCCGCTGGCGGTCTTCCTCCTTCCAGCCGTGCTCCCGCCGGAGCGTCCTGCGGTTGGCGATGCCGATGGAGAGCGCCCATCCGGCGACGCAGAGCGAGCCGACCGAGACAGCCAGAGAACCCCAGTCGCGCAGATACTGCTGGAGGGCGGCGAGCGTCATGAGAGGAGCCTACTCAGCCGGCCTGACCTTGGTGACCGCGGATCCGGGACGTGGGCCGTGGCCCCGGGCGTACACATCGGGACGGCCCGATGTGCGCCACCACCTTCCAGCGCCAGTACCCCGGAGACCAACTCGACTTTGATAGGGCCTGCGTGGGCCGCCGAACTCCGCGGCCTCGCGGTAGCGGAGAAGACCAAGGACGGCCCTCAAGTGATGGAGCCACACGCTCTTCAGCCTACCTGAGCTCTCCACTCGGAGAATGGTAGCTTCTGGAAGAGCCCACTCCGGGAGTTGGTGACATGCCACTAGCCGAACTCTCCAAGCAGAAGCTTCTCTCGTTCATCGGCTACGGACCCAATTCGCCAAGGTTCATCTTCGTAGGCTCGGAGGAGGCCAGAACGGGAGACGCCATGACCAACATCTTGGCCCGGGTCTCGTCCTTCGAGTTCCCACGCCACGACTCCTTCACGGCGTTGAAGCAACTCGCCGCCGCCTACGCCGCAGCCACTTACAAGGGTGCGGCCAAGCACGCACACGCATACGCCGCCGAAGCCGCCCCCGGAAACATCCCAGCTTGGAAGTTCGCAGCCATGGTGACGGCGGCCCTACGCGATCCTGCTGAGTGCGTCACGGACGGCGCTTGGCGCCAAGACTGGCCCGCCGAGTACAAAAAGCTCGGCACGCGGGAAGGCGACACCCTGCTCACCGACCTCTTCCCTCTTCCCAAGAAGGGCCTGAAGGAATGGCCGCCCGACTACACGACTGAGTTCGGATTCACGAGCTCGAGCAACTACTACGGTCGGTTCTGGCCGAGGAATGCCGCCCGTCCATCCGCGAGGCGCGAAATCCTGCGTAGCGTTGTTGAACCGTCCGCCCCCGCTCTCTTCGTCATCGGCTACGGGCGGGGCTCCAACAGGGAGTTCTGGGACCGATTCAGCCAACTCTTCTGCATGACGAAGAGCACCATCGTCGCCTCGGGCGAACCCGCGGAGTGGCATGAAGTTGTCGAGGACATCATCGAAGTCGGTCTTACCACCAGAGGCACTCGAGTAGCGCGAACCGGGTTTCCTTGGGGCCGAGGCGAGAAGCCCATCGAAGACGCCCACGTACCCGCACTCGTTAACGCACTGCGCGCGCTGCAGCCGGCTCGGGCAGAGCCACTGCCCGGAAGCGCGACTGGCTGAACGGCCACACCGCTCCCCCATGGCCGGGCATCTTCTTCAGATCGAATGATGGAGGGAGCACGGCTACCGGCGCCTCGAGCCCGCAGAGACAGTCCTCGAGCTCGCCCGGGAACACTTCCTCGCTCACCCAGACGCAGGCGGATGGCGCCGGCAAGCTGTTCGTTTTCGCGAGATGCGCCGACCACTTCTCCGCAAACGCAGCCCGGATGTGCGGCTCGGAGGTCATGTCGATGTGCTGAATCAGGATCTCCGTCGGATCGCCGGTCGTGGTGAGGGTCCGATCAGCGAGATCGTAGGGATGGTCGCCACGGGTGATGACGCCGAAGAACTTGGGAAACCCATGCTTCGTCGCTGCGCTCATCGTGCACGCCGCGAGCTCGAGCATGCGGACATCCGGAATCTGCTCGTTCGCTGAGACGCACGCCCACACGTTGTCCGACAGCGTCTTGAGCCGGCTCTCGCCGCTAAACGGGAACGAACACTGGCGCACCTGAGCTTGGAAGGCTCGGATGCGTTCGAGGGTACCGGCCTGATCGGCAAGGAACTGGTCCCGAACCCCGATGAGATCGAAGTAGAAGATGTAGGCGTCCATCACCAGCGGCAGCGTCGGCATCTAGGGGCCTCCTGTGGCAGCAGCCTCTGACCGCTCGACCACGCAGTTCTTGAGGTAGCAGGCTGCGTGCAGCACCATCGCCGCACTCGCCGCGTCCCCCTTCACCAGCAGCCCGTGGGCGACGTTGTTCCGCAGGTTTAGTCCAAGCGGCTCAGAGAGCAGGCAGCGCAGATACCTACGCCAACCCTCGTCCATCTTGTCCTCTAGGGCGCGGAGCAATTCTGCAAGACCGACGACGCCGCCGGCCTTAGTCCCGCTGGACTCCCTGATCACCACTCCTCCGACTTGGTTGACGAGCTCCCGGATCACGGCCTCAACCCGAGGCACCGCCACATGGAGGGCTTCGTCGTACTCCTTCCTCGCGAAGAGGAGCATCGCCTTCCCGAGGCGCTCCGCCACCGAGGCGGCGATGAGCGGAGACGAGAAGTAGGCGGTGAGCTCCTCGAGAGACGGCTCACCCTTGGAGAAGATCCGGGCAAGGACTCCCGGGAAGAGGGCCGCGCTAACGGTGAGGTTCATTACCTCGACCCCGATGAGTTCGAACTCGATCCGATCCGCCTCGGTCTCGGACTTCCGCAACTGAGAGTTGTGGGCCCCGAGGATGTCGCGGTTGAGCATCGCGCTCAGTGGCGCCTCGACGCGCACTTGCTCGACCAAGTTCCGATTCGTCGCAGGATCGCCCGAGGGCGGACCCACCTGTCCGTAGCGGTCGAGGCACTCCTGCCACGTTGCGCCGCCCAGCACCTGCTGCTCAAGGGCCCGGACCGCCTCCGCCGGGATCTCGGCTGAGGTCTCGAAGCGGGTCAGTCCAAGCTCCTCCTTCGTCATCCCCTGAATCAGGCGAAGGAGCTCCTCGCACTCCTGCGTGAGCCCCCCATCACGCGCGCGCTCGAGGGCGCGCTCAAGGAAGCTGAGCCGAGCAAGCCCTGAGGCGCGAAGGGCATGAGCCTTCCAAGCTTCCGCCTTCTCGCGCTGGGCGGCCCGGCGCCGGTCCGAAGTCGCGCCGAGGACGGTCACCTCCAGGTCCTTCACCTTCTCGAACTGGTCGGGATTCGCGACGTACTTCGTCGCCGCCGCCTTGAGGGCCTCCTCGAGGGCCGACCGCTCCTCGGGAACCCGGTACTTCACGAGGGCGCGGAGCAGCATCATGAGCGGCCCCGGATAGGGGTGACCCGCCAGCGCCTGCTGAGCCTCCTCGAGGCACTGCTCCCCGATCTGCCTCCGGAGGCCCCCGTCCTTGAGGTGGACTGCGAGCTCGAGCGCCCTAGTCAGTGCCCCGCTCTTGGACATGGGTTCCCATGGCTCGGCTAGGAGCTTTCGGTAGGCCTCAATGGCCGCTCGACAGTGCTCATGAGGACGTGGGCCGGCCCTCCTGACCCAGAGCAGATCCCGGATCCTCGACACCAAGATCGGGTCGGGGAGGCGCAGTGCGAGGTC
>WBZM01004466.1_pt1 | contig 10142 bp, 7 predicted proteins | sample 5204271 | NCBI WGS metagenome assembly WBZM01 (sample SAMN12344346, study PRJNA552823) | activated sludge metagenome | biome: Activated sludge suspended growth; feature: Nitrification reactor; material: Wastewater; isolation source: activated sludge from nitrification reactor of wastewater treatment... | reverse complement strand
GGCGCGGGGTCGCCGGCGTCGGTGCCTTCGCCGACGGATTCACCCCCGACGGCCCCAACCGCGGCCACCCCTGCATCGGCCGAACGCGGAGAAGGGCCGGTTGGCGGGCTGGCCTCGCCGGTCATCGTAACCGGCGATGACGCCACGGAAGCGCCGGCGGGCGGGCGGGGGATCCTCTATTCCGTCCAGTTCGACGTGCGGCCGGACGGGTTTGGCTTCCGCAATTACGGCCCCGGTTATCCCGAAGGCGACTTCACCATTGCCGAACTCAGAGAGCTGTTCGGCGACGGCGGTCGCCAGCTACCGCTTCGCCACCGGCGATCTGCGCCCCCAAAATTTCAGTGTGTCCGCCGATTATCCCTTCGATATCGCCCAGGACGCGCCCATCATGCGAACCATCGCCCTCAACGGTTCGTTGTATTGGGTCAAGTCAGTCTGGTCGAGCGAAGTGACCGGCACGCCGCGGGAGATCATCGACGCGCTGGTCGCTCTGCAAGAGCCGGTTGACCTGAGCATATTCTTGCCCGGCTTGGTGGGCGGCCATTCGCTCCTCGCTTATGGCGTGGAGGAAGTAGGTCCACACCAGTACCGCATTCTCGTCTACGACAATAATTTTCCGGGCGAAGCGGCCTATGTCGAAGTCGACTACGAGGCCGATACCTGGCGCTATGATCAGGGCGCGGTGAATCCCGATCAAACGACCTTCCCCTATGTGGGCGATGCCGCCACCGGCACTCTCCGTTTCATCCCCTTGTCGGCCTATGAATCGGCGAGTTGTCCCTTTTGCCCACCCGACACCGATGCCGGGGCCGCTGAAATCAATGGCGACGCGATGACGCTGATCTCCGTGCTGGGGAAGGGCGAGGTGCTGGCCAAGACGGCCTTGGGGGTCATCGGCGTGGTGGCCGGCGAGATCATCAACGAGATTCCCGGTGCGCGCCTGATCTTCCCCCGCGGCCAATTGGCGGCCGATGGCGCCCCCGCCATCGCGCTGCCCGACGACACCGACTTCACATTGGAATTTAACAACCTCGACCGTGTGTCCGGGCTGGGGTCGAACCTGTCCTTCACGCTCGATCGTCTGACACCGGCCCGCGAGGACAACCGCCTGACAGTGGCCCCGGATGGCCAAACGGTTGAATTTCAGGCCGGCGGCGAACAGACGCCGTCGCTGAGCGTCACCATTCGCCGGGCGGACGCATCCTACAAGGTGACGCTGTTAAACGTTGATTTCGCGGACGGCGAGGGCCTGTCCGTGGGGGCGCCGGAAAAGGGCGAGGGGCTGGAACTTCGCAGCCGGGACATCGACGTGACCGATGCCACACTGCTGCTCACCCGCCTGACGGCCGACGAAGAGTCGATCTTCGCCACATCGGCGCTGAACGTGCAGAGCGGCGGCGGCATAAACCTCGACATTGCCCAATGGGACGGCTCGGGCGCTATCGATGTGTTCGCGGACGACGATGGCGATGGTGAGTTTGATGAATCGCCCACTGAATTGACCAACGAACCGCTCGATGAACTATTGCAGGGTAGCGATGCCGGGGAGATGGAAGCGATTCTCGACACCCTCACCCCCTTCTTCGGCGACAGCGGGTTGGAAGCGATCCTCGCGGCCCTGGCCGAGCAGGAGCTGTCGGGACAGGAGATCGGCGAGATTTTGCGCCCCCTCCAGTTGACCGACGAAGAACTGATCGCCGCCATCCCTCCACTTGCCTTGCCTGTGCCCGAGGTGGGGGAGTTGCTCTTTGCCTTGCGCCTGGAGCCGGAGCGCGTCGAGGTAGTCAGCGAGGGCCTTGACCTGGATGACGACGATGACGCCGTCTTGCGGGAATATCTCGACAATCTGGTCCTGTTCCATGATATCATCACGGAGTGGGCCTTCCTGCAAACCGAAGACCTCGCCCCTCTCATCGCGTTGCTGGCCACCCACGATTTGACCGCCGTCCAATTGGTATTATTGCTGCCGCGGATGGGCCTGAGCACGCCGGACATCGAGTTTGTGCTGGCCAGGCTGGATTTGTCCTCGGCCGATCTGATCGATGTCGTGGAGGAATTGGGCGTCAATATGCCGCCCACCCTGACGCCGACGCCCACGTTGAGCCTGACCGGCACGGTGACGATCACCGCGACGGCGAGCATCACGTTGAGCGGCTCGCTCACGCCTGCCGCCACGCCCACCCTAAGCGTTACAACCACGCTCACGGTCGTGGCGACGCCGGCCGAAACAGGAACCCCTGACCCCTATCCAGGCGTGCTGCCCCTGCCGACGGGCACGCCCGATCCCTATCCCTATCCGGGCGCGCCGTCTCCCACCGCCACCCCCGGCGCGTATCCCGGCGCACCCACCGCCACGCCGCAGTATGATTCGATGGCCTTCTGCGCCGGCGACGACCTGCGCGTGGTGGCCCAGGAGGTGACGTGGGATGAGGAGACGATCGTCGAGCTATGGAATGGCGACGAATTGCTGTTCACGGCCGGGATCGGGCCGGATGACGAGCCGCTGGAAATAACAGTGACCGGCCCCGGCACGTGGACCGACCTTTATCTACAGGCGTCTGAGGAACCGAACAGGGTCCCGTTGCGGACGACGATTAGTTGCCCACAGGAGGATTGACCCCGGCCGGCTTGTCGTCCCAATGGAGCTCGTTGAGCAGGATATGGTTTGCTGCCGCCATATCCTGCATCGCGCCTGCTCTCTACATCACGGACTCCAGGGCCCGATCTGCGCCTGAAGGTTCAGCAACGCCTGTTGGCTCACGGTCAGCAAGCCCTGCTCAGGCCGGTCGAGATCCACAATAAGGGTCAGCACGGCGGCGAAAACCAGCGCCAGCAGAATAGTCGCCAGCCAGTTCGGCCGCTCGCCGAAGCTGCTCAGCATCCCGACCAGCACCATGGTCAGCCCCGCCACCACGTACACCCCGAGCCAGATGCTGCCCGGGATGCGCGAGCTGGTAATCGCGATGACCCGCTTGGCATGCAGGTCGATCATTTGATTCAGGGTCTCGATGTAGGTCGCGATGACCGGCGATTCCATATGGTCGCGGGCGATCATCTCCGTGGTCGTCCAGAGTTGATCGTGGATTTCTTCCGACCGCACGATCACGCTTTCCAGATCGCCGCTGTCAGGCGCGTCAACCCGGATTTGAACATACTCACGCAATAAATCCCGGGTCGCCTCGCGCGCCGATTCGTCGAGAAAGCCGGCCCGTAGATAGGTCGTGCCGATGGCATTGGCCTCCTCAACCACCAGTAACCGCCGGTTGTCGAACCGGTTCACCGCCAGCCCGGTGATGAATGCCAGCAGAAAGGCCAGCAGGCCCAGCGTGGAGCCGGTCATGGCCCCCACCGCGCCTTCCTTGCTGACGTGCGACCGCCGCTGCCAGCGTTTGCCCAGCAAGAAGCCCGCCTCGATAGCCAGCATCGCCAGCCCCAGGGTGACCGGGTAAATACTCCATATTGGCAGCCTGTCCATGAGTTCGCTGAAACTGATAATCGACATGTGATACCTGTCTGCGAGAGATACCGGCGACCTTGATAATATTGATGAGCGACCACAGGCCCCTTTCTGCCCGCGACTGATAGGAGTGTAGCACGTGACGGGTAATCCGGACGAAAGATTCCATGCTAACTGTCGGTTACCCTCGGTTCGGCCCAATCTCGGCCGCGACGAGAGGGCGACCCGCCGCAAAGAAAATTAATCCTGCCCCAATCCACCCGGGCCGGCTTTTGCATCCATCCCTCCCCATCTGCTAGAATGGCCCATGAGGTAGCAAGCTACTATGCTTCGCTCTGACGCCATGAGAACATTAACGCGACTCATCGCCGCCATGTTGACGGCACTCCTCGCCGGGACGGTTTTCACCGCCTCCGGCTATCAGGTCAGCGACGACCGCGCCCCGATGGAAGATCTGATCATCGCTGCCGATGCCCTGACGGCCGACATCCAGAAGGACACCAGCATCATCGGCGGCGAGCTATCGCCCGCTACCGAGGCCAGCGCGTCGTTTACGTCTGACGTCATCGACGCGCCCATCCCCTTTAACGCCGTGGTGCCCCATTGGACGGGCACGAATCCGGAAGCCATCACGCTGTTGGTGCGCACCAGTCCCGACGGCGAGAACTGGGAAGAGTGGATCAGCGTCCACGCCAACCACGACTGGATGGAGCCGGACGAGAGCGAGATCGTCGGCGAGATGGTGCTGGTGGCCGACGCCGGCGTGACCCACCGTTTTGTGCAGGTGCAGGTGCTCTTTGGCGACGGAGAAGCCCATGAGGGTGATACGGGCGAGCCGTCCAGCCTGAGCCGGCTGCGCCTGACCTTTATCGACACCAGCGAGGGGCCGAGTGCCGATGAACTGATCGACCTGCAATCCGAACTGGACAAGGACGAGACGCTGCTGCCGGAAAATATCAACGCCTACCCCAAGCCGTTCGTTGTCAGTCGCGATGCCTGGTGTCGTAGCGCCGACTGCACCTACAGTGACGGCCTGGAATTTCACCCGGTCAGCCATCTGATCGTCCACCACACCGTGTCGAACAACAACAGCACTGACTGGCCGGCCGTCGTGCGAGCCATCTGGAATTTCCACACCTACAGCCGCGGCTGGGGCGACATCGGCTATAACTATCTGGTCGATCCCAACGGCGTTATTTATGAAGGCCACTACGGCGGCGACAACGTCGTGGGCACGCACGCCTCGGGGGCCAACAAGGGCAGCATGGCCGTGGCCCTGCTCGGCACGTTCACCGCTTATTCGCCCGGCATCCGCCCGCCGCAGGCCATGCTCAACTCGGCCGCCGACCTGCTGGCCTGGAAGGCCGACCAGCGCGACATCAACGTTTTCGATGCCAGCCGGATGCCCAACCTGACCTGGGGCGTCCCTCATCTCATGGGCCACCGCGATGTATACGGCACGACCGAATGCCCCGGCGACCAGGCCCACCTGCTCATTCCCTGGCTGCGCGATCAGATCGCGACCAAGATCGGCTTCGACGACCCGTTCCTCTACGCCGACGAGCAATCGACGGCCTTCACCCGCAGCGCGACGGGCAACTGGCTCGTCCCGCCCTATCTTTGCGGCTTCAACAACCACGCCTGGTATACCTGGTCGGTCAACACCTCGTCGCAAAGCACGAATTGGGGCGAATGGCGGCCGAACGTTCCCGCCGCCGGTCGCTATCGCATCGACGTCTACGTGCCCTATTGCCGCACCGGCCGCGGCGAGACCAACAGCGCAACCTACACGATTACCCATGCCGGCGGCACCAGCACGCGCACGGTCAGCCAACAGGCCAACGTCGGCCTGTGGATCACGCTGGGCGAGTACAATCTCAACCAGGGCAACGGCAACGTCATCCGCCTGACCGACAGGGCCAATGACAGCGATTTGGGCGTCTGGTTCGACGCCATCCGCTTACTGCCTGTGAGCACGACTCCACCGCCGCCCCCGCCGCCCGTGCCGACCAACCTTGACCCGGCCAACGGTAGCTGGAAAAATAACCGCACTGTTGCCTTTGCCTGGAACGTCGCCAATCCACAGTCAGTAACCATCACGACGCTACAGGTGGCCGCCGATCCGACTTTCAGTAATCTGGTGCTGGTGAACCAGAGCTGGTACGGTGCGCCCACTACCCACACCCACACCTTCGCCGCCGATTTCTCCAATCTGTACTGGCGGGTGCTGCTCTCGCGCGCGAACGCGCCGCTCATCTCCAGCACGCCCACCCGCTTCGCCCTGGATGCGACGGCTCCCCAATCAGCCGTATCCACGCCGCTCTTTTTCCTGCCCGGCGCAGACCGCTTCCTGGTCTCCTGGGTCGGCGGGGATACCCTGTCGGGCGTCGATCGCTATCACGTTGATTTCCGGCCGGTCGGCGGCGCGTGGACGCGTTGGCTGACCGATACCCGGCTGCAATCAGCCCACTTCCTGCCGCCGGTGCGAAACGGTGTGTATGAATTTCGCTCGATCGCGGTCGATATGGCCGGCAATGTCGAAGCCGCGTCTAATAATTCGGACGCGTCGACGAGCGGCGCTTTGGCCTTGACCAAGAGTACCTATTACCCGGTAGTTCCTCGTTGAGCGTAATAGAACGGATGGAGCAGCCGCGCTGCCCCATCCGTTTTGTTCGTAATCAAGTTCAACGACCTTGTATCTAATTGTGGGTGAATCGCGCCGGTGAACTCTGTATAATACCCGTCCGTTTACTGATTTCATCGCTTAATGGTGTTTTATTCACCCAATCGGCATTATGTCTGAGGTCATTCACACCGATATTCTAATCGTCGGCTCCGGCCCATCCGGCACGTCCACCGCGTTGCACCTGATCAAGCACGATCCGGCCTGGGCCAAGCGCATTGTCATCGTCGACAAGGCCGTTCACCCGCGCGAGAAGCTGTGCGGCGGCGGCATCACCCATCTGGGCCAGAACGTGCTGGCCGACCTGGGTCTGGCCCTGGAGCCGCGCCACTTCGAAGTGAAGGAAGCCCGCCTCCTCTATCGCGGTAAGGCCTACTCCTTCCATGGCAATCCCGTGTTCCGCATCGTCCGACGCGACGAGTTCGACCATTGGTTGGTGCAGACGGCCGAGAAGCTCGGCGTCCAGGTGCGTCAGGGGGAAGCGGTTAAGGAGATCGTCCCCCATGCCGATCACGTCAAAGTCGTGACCGAACAAGCCACCTTTCATGCCCGCGTCGTCGTCGCCGCCGACGGCTCGCGCAGCTTCGTGCGCCGCAAGCTGAAATGGGATGACGACTCGCGGGTGGCGCGGCTGGTCGAGGTGCTGACGCCCGAGGATCCGGCGGCAACCCCGGAATTCCGCGAAGCCGTGGCCGTGTTCGACTTCACGCCGATGGACGACAACTTGCAGGGATACTACTGGGACTTCCCCAGTTTCATCAAGGGCAAGGCGTTCATGAACCGTGGGTTGTTCGATAGTCGCGCCCGGCCGGAGAAGCCGAAGGCCGACCTGAAGGACGTGCTTGGTGGGGAGATGGCCGAGCGCGAGCGCCGGCTCGACGACTACGAACTGAAGGGCCACCCCATTCGCTGGTTCAGCAAGGACGGCCGCTTTGCCCAGGAGCGTGTTCTCCTGGTCGGCGACGCCGCCGGAGCCGACCCGCTGATGGGCGAGGGCATCTCGTTCGCTCTGGGCTATGGCAGCCCGGCCTCGGAAGCTATCATCGACGCCTTCGCCCGCGACGACTTCAGCTTCGACACCTACGCCGCGCGGGTGATTAGCCACCCGCTGTTCCGTCATCTTGACCTGCGGGTGCGTCTGGCGCGCTACGCCTACGGGCTTAACTATCCCTGGCTGGTCAGCCTGGGCTGGAGCGTAATGCGGCTGGTCATGCGTTTCACGCCGTGGGGTCGGGGCGATTACGTGCCCGCCCGCGAGCCTGCGTTTCGGCTGACGGATATGGTTTATCGTACGGAATGAGCTTGTAAATTTACAGGGTCAAGAATATAGAACGCGGCTGTCGCGGATAGAGCGGATTAATAGCTGGCCCGTGCTGATCCGCTCCATCGCCATCACCGCCGTCTTGCCCGTTATCCGAGGTTCTGGAAGGTATATCCCACGCCGCGCTCAGCCAGGATATAAACGGGGTTGTTGGGGTCTTGCTCGATCTTGCCCCGCAGCCGGTGGACGTGGACGTGGAGCCGGTCTTCGCGGGCATCCTGCATCGGCCAGATGCGATTGAGCAGAAAATCAGTGGTCACGATGCGGCCCGCGTTGCGCACCAGAATATAGAGCAGCTTGGTCTCTGTCGGCGTCAGCGAAACGGCCTGCCCGTCGATCGTCGCCTCGCGCAGGGGAAAGTTGATCAACAGCCGGTCGTCGATGCGCGTTGTCGATTCCAGCGTGTAGGTGTAGTCCTCCATCCGGGCCAGCACGCGCCGGACGCGGGCAATTAGCTCCGGCGGGTTGAATGGCTTGACCATGTAGTCTTCGGCATGTTCCTCCAGACCCTCGATCACCGTCTCCTCGGAATTGACGGCCGTCAGCATAATCACCGGCACGTCGCTGAACTCGTGGATGGTCCGGCAAAACTCAAAGCCGCTCATATCGGGCATGTGCAGGTCGACGATCGCCAGGTGGGGCAGGCCGTGGCGGTTGATCAGTTTCAGAGCTTCCGGGCCGGAGATAGCGGTGGACACTTCGTAGCCGGCTTGTTCCAGCGTGTGCTGGACGATGCGCAAGGTGTAGGCGTTGTCATCCACGACCATGACGCGCTGGGTTTCGGGAGGCGATTCAAACATAGTACTTCCTTATTAATAGCTCGGCTCGGCGGGCGCACGGCCGACTCCATCAATGGTAATGCAAGTGCCGGACCTTGCCAAACCGCGCTCACGAACGCCCAAAATACCCCCTCGGCCGCGTTTTCATTTGTTGCGCTATTAACTTCATGTGCTATAAATGAGAGGAATTTCACAATCACGCTCTACCTTCCAGGAGAGGATGAGGAACCACTGTGCAGGCTGATTGGCAATACATCGCTGTTTTTGTGGCGCTTTCGCCTATATTCCCTCTGGCCCCTGTGGTGCTAAACCGCTTGCTCGGTCCGCACCGGCCAAACCCGATTAAGCAACAGACCTACGAGTGCGGCATCGAGACGGTCGGCGACACCTGGATTCAGTTCAAGGTCCAGTATTACATCTATGCGCTCGTCTTTGTCGTTTTCGACATTGAAGCCGTCTTCCTGTTCCCCATTGCTGCCGCCTACGGGCAACTGGACCTCTTCGCGATTGGCGCGACAGTGCTGTTCATTTTCCTGCTGGCCGATGGTCTGATTTATGCCTGGAGCCGCGGAGTTCTGGAGTGGGTCTAGCGCCCACCACCCGACATTGACAGGAGGGACTGCGGTGCGCGGTTGCCACACAACCGGCACTCTCCCCTGACATGAAAAAGGCGCGACCGCTATGAATATTCTTGACCTGTTAAAGAGTCTTCTATCATTAAGCCTTGGCGATTTTATTCGCCGCAATTTTGGCACCGGGCCGGGTACGGAACTGCTGATCGACGTCGGCGGCGTCGTGCTGCTCTCGACGTTCTGCTTGTTGATCGTCATCTTCCTGATCTGGCTGACACGCAAGCTTGTCGCCCGTATGCAGGACCGCATCGGCCCCAACCGCGTCGGCGGCCGCTTCGGGCTGCTCCAGACGGTGGCCGACGTTATCAAGCTGCTGGTGAAAGAGGTCATTCATCCTTCCGGGGCCGACTGGATTTCCTACAACGCCGCTCCTATCCTGACTGTAATGGCCGCGCTGCTGGTGTGGGCAGTCATGCCTTTCGCTCCCGGCGTCATCGGTACCGATCTCAACATCGGCGTCTTCTACATCATGGCCATCAGTTCGGCGTCGGTGATCGTGCTGCTGCTGGCCGGATGGGGCTCGAATAACAAATATGCCTTGCTGGGCGCGTTCCGAGCCGTGGCCCAGATGGTCAGCTATGAAGTGCCGATGATCCTGGCCTTGCTCGTGCCGATTATCCTGGCCCGCACGATGTCGACCGACGGCATCGTCGCCGCGCAGTCGATCCCGTTTATCCTGTTCGCCCCCTTGTCGGCCATCATCTTCTACATCTCGACGCTGGCCGAAACAGGCCGCACGCCGTTCGACCTGCTGGAGGCCGAGTCGGAGATCGTCGCCGGCTTCCACATCGAGTACAGCGGCATGAAGTTCGGCATGTTCTTCCTGGCCGAATTCGTCAACACGCTCTTCTGGGCGGGCATGTTCGTCACGATTTATCTCGGCGGTTATCGCTTTTTTGGCCTGGAGAACTGGGTCAGCGCCGACGGCTATCCATACGGTCGTCTCATCGGCCTGGTTGTCTTCTTCGCCAAGACATTCTTGATCTATTTCGTCTATGACTGGATTCGCGCCACGCTGCCGCGCGTTCGTGTCGACCAGATTCTTAATTACAACTGGAAATTCCTGGTACCGCTGTCGCTGGTGCTCATCTTCTTTGTCGCCCTGGTGGACAAGATGATCCCCGAAGGAACCAGCCAGGTTGCCCGCATGGCCGTCCATTTGACGCTCAATCTCGTCATTGCCTTCGCCACGCTGGAGATTCTCCGGCGGCGCGGCCGGCAAGTTCGCGAGTCCATGAGCGGCGGCGATGGTCCCGGCGGCCGCGAGGTC
>WBZM01004465.1_pt1 | contig 10144 bp, 11 predicted proteins | sample 5204271 | NCBI WGS metagenome assembly WBZM01 (sample SAMN12344346, study PRJNA552823) | activated sludge metagenome | biome: Activated sludge suspended growth; feature: Nitrification reactor; material: Wastewater; isolation source: activated sludge from nitrification reactor of wastewater... | reverse complement strand
GTGGGATGAGCCGTGGGGATCTGATCGCCGCGCTCGGACGCTGAGCTCAGCAGCCGCGACGGTCGTATCCGCGCCAGGGAAGGCGAACGATCCGCTGGGCGTAGTTGTTCCGCTTGTCAAGCTCGAAGAGGACGTTGCCCGGATCGAGGTGGAGAACGTAGGCGAAGCATCCACGCAGGCCGGTCACGTCGATCCACTGCAGGTGGTAGGTGGAGGGGTAGATGTCGGACCAGCCGATCGAGGTCCCCAAAGTGACACGCCTTACCTTGGGGTTCTGGTTGCAGGCCGGATAAACCGCGCTTGCCGGTGAACGGGGAGAAGGATTGGTCCGCTCCAGGTCACGAAAGCAGTAGAACTGCTTCGGGCCGGTGCGAACCAGTCTGGTCTTCTTGCCGGCCTGGTTCACCCGCCAAAGTTCGAAACGGAGCGGATGCCGGACCTTCCAGTAAGAGCCGCCCCAGCGGTAGCCGACGGTGAAGAAGCGCAGCCGTCCCTGGGTGGGAAAGAGCGCGTACCCGCCGGCGCGGCTCTTGATCGCCTGGGTTACCGCCATCGAGAACTCGCGGTCCCTGAAGCCCCGAACTTCCATCGGACCCTGGCCGCGACTGCGAATGTCGTTTGTCGCCCGCAGGACAACCCTGCCCGGCACCGCTTCCCGGTCCAGGTACATCTCGGAAGGCTTGCCGATCCTCAGGTCGGGGCAGAGGAGTTTCTTCGCCCGCTCCGGGGTCCGGCAGGGATCCTTGACCCCGTTCGGGCGATCAGGGCCAAACGAACCGGTCGCTGGTCCGCCGGACAGGCCGAGGACGAGCGCGGCGACCGGAATCATCCCTGCGATGGTGGCCGTGACGAATCTGCGCACAATCCGATGGTAGTGGAGCCGTCTTCGTCCGTCACGTGCGGTTAGGCTCGGCGAATGAAAATCGCGATGGGCTCGGATCACGCCGGATTCGAACTGAAGGAAGCTGTCAAGTCACAACTCGAGGAGGCCGGACATCAGGTCGAGGATGTCGGCACCCACTCGCCCGAATCCACCGACTATCCGCCTTTCGCAGCCAGGGCCGCCGAACTGGTCGCCAGCGGAGAGGCCGAGAAGGGCGTGATCGTCTGCGGTTCCGGGGTCGGAGTCTCGATCGTCGCCAACAAGGTCGATGGCATACGGGCCGTCAACGCCCACGACCCTTCGGAAGCCGAGATGAGCCGACGTCACAATGACGCAAACGTGGTCACGCTCTCCGGTGCGCGGCTCAGCCCCGATGACGCGAGGCCGATCGTCGAGACCTTCCTCGCCACCGGTTTTGATGGCGGTCGGCATGCCCGTCGCGTTGGCGAGATCACCGAGGTGGAGCGGGGCGAGATCTAGCCCGCAGGGCGACCGGCCATGACCCCGAGACTAGACCGGTTAGCCCGTTTCACCGTTCGTCACCGCCGGACCTTCGTGGTCGGCTGGCTGCTGGTCGCGATCGGGATCTCCGTGTTTGCCGCTTCGGTCGGACGCCAGTTCGCCGATGACCTCACCCTGCCCGGCCGGGACAGCCAGGAGGCCACCGACCTCGTCGACGAGCACTTCCCCGGTCAGGTCAACGGGACCAATCCCGTCCTGTTCAAGGCCGGTCAGGGCACCATCACGGACCAGCAGAACCGGAAGCTGATCGACGAAACCGTCAAGGCCCTCCAGGCCGACCCTGCGGTCGCTTCCGTGGTCAGCCCGTTCAGCCAGGCCGGCAAGGCACAGATCAGCAAGGACCAGAAGATCGCGTACGCATCGGTTGCGCTGGTCGACGGACCGGGAGACCTGAGCGACCGGGAGGCGGAGGACCTGGTCGACATCGCAACCCGGGAAGAGGGCGAAGAACTCCAGGTGGCGGTCGGTGGATATCTCGGCCAACAGGTGTCGAAACCGGCAACGGACTCGAGCGAGGCGATCGGCCTGACGGTTGCCGCAATCGTCCTCGTGCTCACCTTCGGCAGCGTCATCGCCATGGGCATGCCCATCCTGACGGCGATCATCGGCCTTGTCTGCGGCATGGGCCTGATCACCCTGCTCAGCAACGTGACCACGATCTCGACCACGTCGCCGACCCTGGCCACAATGATCGGGCTCGGAGTCGGGATCGATTACGCGCTGTTCATCGTCACCAGGCACCGTTCCGGGCTGGCGGCAGGTCTCGACCCCGACGAGGCAGCCGTCAGGGCCACCGCCACGGCGGGCGGGGCAGTCCTGTTCGCCGGGACCACGGTGATCATCGCCCTGCTGGCGCTCGGGCTTGCCGGAATCCCGCTCGTCTGGACGCTGGGTTATGCCGCTGCGATCGCCGTCCTAACGGCCATCCTGGTTGCCCTGACCTTCCTGCCACCGCTGCTGGCGTGGGTAGGGAAGGGCATCGAGAGACTGCGGGTGCCCTTGCCCCATAACACCCACCCGGACGATCGCGCTCACGGGTGGGCCCGGTGGGCAGAGTGGGTTGCCGACCACCCGCGAATTTCGGCCACGGTCGGCCTCGTGATCCTCCTCGTGCTGGCCTGGCCCGCAACCAACATGCGACTCGGTCAGGAAGACCTCGGCCAGCTGCCGACGGATACCGAGACCCGCCAGGCCTATGACCTGACCACCGAGGGCTTCGGGGTGGGGGAGAACGGCCCGCTTCTGATTGCGGTGGAGCCGCAAGGGGACAGGAACGCGGTTCCCGAACTGACCCGGTCGATCGCGGCCGACAAGGGAGTGACCGCGGTCTCGCCGCCCGAGACCTCAAAGGACGGAGAAGCCGTCATCTTCACGGCGGTTCCGAGCACCAGTCCTTCCTCGTTTGACACTCAGGACACCGTCGACAGGCTGCGAAACGACGTGATCCCCAAAGCGATCGGCCAAGGCAAGGCCGAAGCCCATGTCGGTGGATCCACCGCGGGCTACATTGATCTCGGGGACGAGATCAGCGAGAACCTGCCGCTTCTGATCGCCGTCGTCGTGCTGCTCTCGGTGGTCCTCCTGCTGCTGGCCTTCCGCTCGATCGTGATTCCGGCGCAGGCGGCTCTGATGAACCTGATCTCGATCGCCGCCGCCTACGGGATCATCACCTTCGTTTTCCAGGAGGGGCACGGCGCTTCGCTGATCGGTCTGGACGGCAGCGTCCCGGTGGTCAGCTTCCTGCCACTGGTGATGTTCGCCATCCTCTTCGGTCTCTCGATGGACTATCAGGTCTTTCTCCTGACCCAGATCAAGGAGGCGAAAGCCAGGTACGGCAAGGACAGGCACGCCGTGATCGAGGGCCTCGCGGGGTCGGCAAGAGTGATCACTTCGGCGGCCGCGATCATGGTTGCGGTGTTCGCCAGCTTCATCCTCAACGGCGATCCGGTGGTGAAACAGTTCGGTGTCGGACTCGCTTTTGCGGTCGCAATCGATGCGACAGTGGTCCGCTGCTTCCTGGTGCCGGCGATGCTCGTCCTGTTCTCGCGATGGAACTGGTGGCTGCCCGGCTGGCTTGACCGCATCCTTCCGCGGCTCGACATCGAAGGCAACGAGTTCTACGAGAAGCGCCCGGTTCCCTAGGGCGGGAGCAGGATTGAGCCGTTCGCGTTGCTAACCTCGTTTACCCACGCCCAAGAAAGGTTTTCCCGAGAATGACCACCGTTTCCGAAGAGCTGCTTGACGCAAGCCTGGCCGAGGTTGACCCCGCCGTCGCAGAGGCGATCGGTGGCGAACTCGATCGCCAGCGTGGCACGCTGGAAATGATCGCCTCGGAAAACTTCGTTCCCCGCGCGGTGCTCGAAGCGGCGGGCTCCGTTCTGACCAACAAGTACGCGGAGGGCTACCCCGGCCGCCGGTACTACGGGGGATGCGAGCAGGTCGACATCGTCGAACAGCTGGCGATCGACCGGGCGATGGATCTCTTCGGGGCGGGACACGCGAACGTCCAGCCGCATTCAGGGGCGCAGGCGAACAACGCCGCCTATATGGCCCTGATCAACCCGGGCGACACGATCATGGGTCTCGCCCTCGATCACGGTGGCCACTTGAGCCACGGGATGAAGCTCAACATCTCGGGCAAGCTCTACAACGTCGTGCCGTACCACGTGTCGCGCGAAGACCTCAGGGTTGACATGGAGGAAGTGGCCCGGCTTGCGGAGGAGACCAGGCCCGACCTGATCGTGGCCGGCTGGTCCGCATACCCTCGCCAGCTCGACTTCGCCGCTTTCCGCGAGATCGCCGACTCGGTGGACGCGAAGCTGATGGTCGACATGGCCCATTTTGCCGGCCTTGTCGCAGCCGGCGAGCACCCGAATCCTGTGCCTTACGCCGATGTGGTCACTTCCACCGTTCACAAGACCCTTGGCGGCCCCCGAAGCGGCATCATCCTGAGCACCGAGGAACTCAAGGCGGACATCAACCGGGCTGTCTTCCCCGGTCAGCAGGGTGGACCGCTCATGCATGTGATCGCAGCCAAGGCCGTCGCGCTCGGGATCGCCTCGACCGACGTCTTCGCCGAGCGCCAGCGCCGGACGATTGAGAATGCCCGGGCGCTCGCGGCCGGCCTGATGGACGGCGGTATCGATGTCCTCACTGACGGCACCGACGTCCACCTCGTCCTGGTCGACCTGACCTCCACCGGCCTCGACGGCCAGGAGGGCGAGGACCGTCTCGACCAGGTTGGAATCACCGTGAACAGGAACGCGATCCCCTTCGACCCCCGGCCGCCGATGAATCCGTCAGGACTCCGGATCGGAACTCCGGCGCTGACCACCCGTGGCTTCCAGCCAGAAGACATGACCGAGATCGGTTCGATCATCAGCGAGGCCCTGGGGCCGGACTTTGATTCGAAGAAGGACTCGCTCGCCGCCCGCAGCCAGGCGCTGATGGACAAGTACCCGCTCTACCCGGCACTCGGCTGATTCGACCAGGTCCCCTTCGGAGGACGGGCAATTGAAGGTCTGGTTCGACTGCACCGCAGCGGCCCACCCACTCGTGCTGCGACCGGTGATCGAACGTTTCCGTGAGCGGGGGGACCAGATCCTGGTTACCGCCCGCGAGAACGGCGAGACCGTCGGGAATCTCGAGCGGCTCGGCATTCCCCACTTGGTCGTGGGGAAGCACGGTGGTGCGGGAAAGGTCGGCAAAGGGATGGCCCTCGCCACCCGCTCGGCCCGCCTTTCGAGGCCCGTCTGGAAGTTTCGACCCGACCTGGCGGTCGCCCACGGTTCTGTCGATCTCGCAGTGCTTTCGCGCTCCTTCTTTATCCCCTCGGCACAGATGCAGGACTACGAGTTCGCCGGGCTTCAGCGAAAGGTTGCCTGGCGGGTTGCGAAGCGGGTGCTGGTTCCGGACTCGATTCCGGTGGACCGTCTGGTCAAGGCGGGCGCGAGAGAGGACAAGCTGGTCCGCTTTCCCGGGCTCAAGGAGGACTACTACCTGGCCGATTTCGTTCCCGACCCCTCCGTCCCCGAGGAGCTCGGCATCGACCTCGAGCGAATCCTCGCGATCGTCCGTCCTCCGCCCGAGACAGCCGCCTACCACGCGGAGAATCCGCTATACGAGGAAGTGATTGACCGGCTGGCGATCGAGGAAGGCGTGACCGCGGTGATCATCCCCCGGACCCCTGCCCAGGCCGACCGGGCACGGGCACGGAATTCAGCCAACCTGATCGTGCCCGAAAAAGCGGTGGATGCCCAAAGCCTGATCGCATTCGCCGACCTGGTGGTCAGCGCTGGTGGCACCATGAACCGCGAAGCCGTCGCTCTCGGCACACCTGTTTTCACTACCTTCGCCGGAAAGATGGGCGGCGTGGACGAGGTCCTGATCTCCGACGGCAGGCTGAAGATCCTCGAAGGCCCAGACCAGCTCCCCCTGGTCAAGCGGACCGATCCCGCCGGTCCGAGGAATCCCCGCGACCCGGAAATCCTGGTCCAGGGAATGCTCTCCGCACTGGACTAAACGGCCAACAAGTCCGTATCGCCACGAACGGAGCCGGCCCATCCATCCCTTGATTCCTTGGGCCGGCGGGTTTCTGTTGCGATCCGGCGAAGACCGGATCGCCATTTATTGTGTCGCACATGGTCGAAGGGATCGATGCCGTCTGGGCCTTCCTCACGGCGGCTCTGGTTACCCTGCTGCTGGTCAGGCCTGCCGAGGCGCTGGCGAGGCGGGTCGGCGCGATCGATGAACCCGGTCCCCGCAGCCAGCACACCTTCCCTACTCCGCGGATGTCCGGTCTCGCGATCCTCGCGGGCATCGAGGTGGCCGGATGGATCTGGCTGCCGGTCAATACAGAGACCCTCAGCATCATGCTGGGAGCCCTTGTCGTCGCCCTGGTCGGCGCGCTCGACGACATGTTCGACCTGCCCCCCTGGGTGAAGCTGCTCGGTCAGCTCGGCGCGGCAACCATCCCGGTGGTCGGGGGCGTTTACCCGGCAAACCTGACCGTTCCGTTCTTTGGCGGCTTCGAACTCGGCTGGGTCGCCTACCCGCTGACCGTGCTCGGGATCGCGCTGGTCATGAACATCATCAACCTGATCGACGGAATCGACGGCCTGGCTGCCGGGTTCTGTGCGATCGCCTGTGCGGCGATGGCGATCATCGCGGTCTCCCTCGAGAGGTACGAGGCGGGCGCACTCGCCGCCCTCACCGCCGGCAGCGCCCTCGGCTTCCTCCGCTACGGCTTCCCGCCGGCCTCCAGCTTCATGGGGGACACCGGGTCCAACCTGCTCGGGTACATGATCGCGGTTGCGTCCGTGCAGGGAGCACTGAAGACCAATGCGGTCATCGCCCTGGTTTTCCCTCTGGTGATCCTCGCTGTCCCCCTCTTCGATACCGCCTTCGTGGTCCTGAAGAGGCTCAAGTACCGCCAGCCGATTTTCCAGGCGGACCGCTCGCACTTTCATCACCGCATGGCCAACATCGGTTTCTCGCAGCGCCGGACTCTTATGTACCTCTACGGCTGGACGCTGGTTCTCGCCTTGCTGGCCCTGGCCCTGCGGTTCGTTCCCTACAGTGACGACAGAGGCAATTTCGACCCGGTCTGGACCGCGATCATGGTCGCTGTCCTCCTCTCGGCACTGGCGGTCACGGTCTACCTCGCCTTCGTCCTCGAAATCATCAAGCGACCCCGCTGGAGGGATGAAGACAGGGCCGAAGGGCCGCCCCCGGAGACCGGCTGAGCACCGGCTCTTGAGCGAGGCCGGGTTTTCGGCTTGGATAAACGATTAGTGGCACCTGTCACATTGCCCGGACCGCACCGCGTCGCCGGACTTTCTTGGATATAGTCGCCGTCCCTTGACGACGCTTGCCGCAAAGAGCTCCCTCGAAGGAGACATGGGTAACCGCAGCCTCAGTGCAATCACCAATCTGGACCTGTTGATCCTGGTCCTCGCGCTACCCGTTTTCGTCATCGCAGGGTTCGACCTCGTCGGATACGCAATTGCCGCAGTCGTCTGGATCGCCCAGCGCCTCGTACAGGTCTGGGCCGAGCGCGAGGCCAAGAACAAGCTTGCCGCCGGGGAGCGCACCCGAGCGATGGGTGCCGTGGCAGCGACCTCCCTTGCCCGCCCCTGGCTGATGGCTGCGGTGGTGCTGGTCGCCTGCATCATCGACCGTGAAGCCGGCCTTTACGCGGCAGCGCTGCTGGTCATCCTTTTCACCGTGAACCTCGCCGCGCGCGGACTCGCTTTCCTGCTCGGCAAGACCGACAAGCCGGAGGAAGTCGCCCGATGAGCGAAGCCACCCACGAGCAGATGCCCGACACCAAGACGGGCTTCAGCACCAAGGCCAAGGTTTTCCTCGGGATTGGCGTCTGGCTTGCGGTAGCCATCGCTTTCGGCCTCATCTTCGGCTCGGACGGCAAGAACGAGGGGTTCAAGCCCCAGAACGAGTTCAAGCTCGAGCCGTGGATCAACATCAACATCGGCGGGATCGACATGTCGATCAACAAGGCCGTCATGTACCTCTTCATTGCCGCCGCCCTGACCATCGGAATCATGCTGTGGATCGCGAACAAGATGCAGCAGAAGCCGAATCGGGTCCAGACGGCCATCGAGGTTGCCTACGACGTAACGAAGAACGAGATCACCGGCAACAACATCCCCGAGGAGCGGCTCGCCCGGCGCTGGTTCCCCTTCCTCGGCGCACTCTTCTTCTTCATCTTCTTCTCGAACATGATCGGCTACATACCGTTGCCGACCAATACCGCTCACGCGGTTGACATCTTCGGCATCGAAATTCCCTCCTTCGCGCTCTACGCCGCAACCGCGAACATCGCCGTGCCACTGGTCCTGACCCTGATGGTCTGGATCGCCTACCACGTCGAAGGTGTAATCGCCAAGGGCCCGATCAAGTATCTGGCCAGCTGGCTTCCGTCCGGGCTGGAGGACATGAACCCCTTCGGCAAGGCCGCCATCTTCATGATCGAGGTCATCTCGCACTTCGTGCGCCTGATTTCGCTCTCAGTCCGACTTTTCGCGAATATTCTCGCCGGCCACCTTCTGCTGCTCTTCATGGGCGGCGGCCTGGCCGTTCTGCTCGGGATCGCCGCACTTGGAGTGCTGACCTTCCCCATGGCCTTTGCCTTCTACGTCTTCGAGGTCGGCATCGTTGCCACCCTGCAGGCCTTCATCTTTTCCATCCTGACCGCTATCTACATCGGCGGAGCAACCGCCGAAAGCCACTAAAAAGGAGTCCCCGTAATGGATCCCAGTTCCATCGTGCCCCTCGCCGAAGTAACCGGCGATGTCACTGACGCCGGCAAGGCGATCGCCCTCGGCGTCGGCGCCGGTCTCGGTTCGATTGGCGCCGGCATCGGCGTCGGCTTCATCTTCGGTAAGGAGATCGAGTCGGTTGCCCGTCAGCCCGAACTCGCTTCCGAGCTGCAGTCGATTCGCTGGCTCGGCTTCGCTCTTACCGAGGCTGTCGCCTTCTACACCTTCATCTTCGCGCTGATCGCGTTCTTCCTGTAGGCCGACCGTGGAGCCTGTTCTCTCACATATAGCGGCCGTGCTGCCGCTGGCAGCCGAAACGGCGGAGGAAGAGGGCGGTAACTTCCTGGTGACACCCGAGCTGGGTCTGATGATCTGGACCCTGCTCATCTTCGGCGTCACCTTCATGGTTCTGAAGAAGTTCGCCTTTCCGAAGATCGGCGAAGCACTCGACAAGCGCGCGGCGACGATCCGCGAGAGCCTCGAGGCGGCCGAACAGCAGAAGGAAGAATCGGACAAGCTGCTGGCGGACTACCGTCAGCGCCTCACCGAGGCTCGCGAGCAGGCCGACGAGATCGTCAGCAAGGCCCGCAAGGCCGCCGAGAACACCAAGTCCGAGGCGACCATTGAAGGCCAGGAGAAGCGTGAGGAACTCGTTGAAGCTGCCCGCAAGGACATCGAAGCCGAGAAGGCCAGGGCGCTCGACGACATCCGTAAGGAAGTCGCCAACCTGACCATCCTGGCCACCGAGCAGGTCACCCGCAAGTCACTCGACGACGCAGCCCACAAGGAGCTGGTCGAAGACGCCCTGCGCGAGGTCGATTTCTCGGCTCTGGCCGGCGAGGAACGGAACAACTGATGGAAGAACTGGCTCGGGTATATGCCGAGTCCCTCTTTGGCGTAGCCAAGGAGAAGGGCGATCTGGACGAGGTGCAGGCGCAGCTTGCCCAGTTCAGCGATGCCCTGGAAGGGAACCGTGAGCTTGCGGTCTTCTTCTTCAGCCCTTCGTTCTCATCACAGGAGAAACTCGACGGCCTTCACAAGGCAGTCGAAGGGGCGAACCCCGAAGTTCGCAACTTCCTCGAGTTGCTCATCGAGAAGCACCGGATGCCGGCAGTTTTCCGCATCCGGCGCCGGTTCGACGAGCTCTGGAAGAAGGAGAACGACAGAATTGAAGTGACTGTCACCAGTGCGGTCGAGCTCGACCCGACAGTCGCCCAGGAAGTCGCCAGCGCGGTCGAGAAGCAGACCGGCAAGCAGGTGGACCTGACCAGCCGCGTCGACGAGAAGATCATCGGCGGGCTCGTACTTCAGGTCGGGAACATGGTTCTCGACAGCAGTATTCGCAACAACTTGGAGAAACTCCGCCAGAGCGTTGCTCAGGCGGCCTAAGGAGGATTTAGACCGAGATGCAGATCAAGCCAGATGAGATTGCCAGCATTCTGCGGCAGCGCATCGAGGGCAT
>WBZM01004464.1_pt1 | contig 10145 bp, 5 predicted proteins | sample 5204271 | NCBI WGS metagenome assembly WBZM01 (sample SAMN12344346, study PRJNA552823) | activated sludge metagenome | biome: Activated sludge suspended growth; feature: Nitrification reactor; material: Wastewater; isolation source: activated sludge from nitrification reactor of wastewater treatment... | reverse complement strand
CGGCGCAGCCACCACGCCGCGAGTGTACCCAGCGCGACGGCGATGCCGAGCACCTGCGTGACCGGATAGGCATCGCGGATGTCGGTGAGGACCTCGGTCGGGTACGCGAGGTAGTCGTACGCGACGATGTTGAAGCGTGCGTCGAATTCCTCGAAGAAGAAGTACTCCGCCGCGGCCAGGTACAGCAGCGCGGCAACGATGGCGGCCGTGCCCACGTGCAGCAGCGCCCGGTTCGCACGCGAGCGGAACCAGCGGTCCGGAACGAGCAGCACGTAGAGCGCGAGCGGCGCGAAGAGATAGAGGCTCTCGACGGCATCGTTGACGAAGCCCGCGACCACGACCCAGGGCAGCCGGTCCAGCGCGACGTCGGCGTCGGGCCCGAACCTCGCCCAGAGCACCAGGCGCGTCGCGGCACCGAGCACGAGGTAGACCGCGGCGACAGTCCACCACGGCGCGAACCGGCGCACCGCCCTGCCGAACGCTTCCACCATCCCGCCTCCGCCAGCGCCGTTGGCGGACAGCTCGTCCGCCGCGGTTGGACGATGCGCGGCGCGGGAATCAATCGCCCTCGTCCGCGTGACACAAGTTCGTGCGCAGGGCGTGACCCGGGTCACCCATCCGGGCGGACGCCGCGACGATCTCCGGACCGGGGGTTAGCGTGCCTGTGTCCAATCGGGATCGTTCGGCTCGTCGTCGAGGAGGTTGCGATGGAGGCACCGATCAGCAGGCCGTGGCGCAAGTCCGTGCTCACCCTCTGCCTGGCGGTCCCTTGTCTGGTCCTGGCCGCCCCGCCCGACTGGGCCCCCGCTCACGGCTGGCGCAGGGCCTCCGAACCGGCGCGCTCCGGCTACACGGGCTATTCCGGCAACGCCTGGGACAGCGATTTCGGCGTCCGTTCCGGCTCCTGCGACCGCAGCCGCGTCGGTCAGCTGATGGGTGGCGCCATCGGCGGCGTCGCAGGCGGAGTCATTGCCGGCGAGCTCACCCGGGAGTCCGGTCATCGCGACGTGGCCATCGTCGCCGGTGCCGTGGTCGGTGCCGTGATCGGCGCCGAGATCGGCCGCCGTCTGGACAAGACCGACCGCTCCTGCGTCGGCCACGCGCTGGAGCTGGCCGAGACCGGCAGCCGCGTGCAGTGGACCAACCCGAACACGCGCGTGACCTACCAGCTCACACCCCTCGACGACGAGCCGACGGGGGACGGCTGCCGGCGTTTCCGCCTGATCGCGCACGGCTCGTTCGGCTTGTCGGAAGGCCGCACGGTCGCCTGCCCCGACGTGGCCGGCGTCTGGCGACTGGCCGAGGACCAGCGCGCGAGCCTGCGCTGAAAGAGGGGGACTGGCCCACCGGGCCCCGGTTCGCGCATCATCCGCACCGCGGGCGACGGCCAATTTGAGACTCTTTTCACCATGGGGGGCTCAAGGTTGGAGGGATCCGGGCCGTCACCCGTGACGGTAGTCTGCGTCGTGGGGGCGCGACGGCATGACCACCCCGGGACGGGAGGTCCGCGTGCGCGCAGAGGTTTTGTCGTTCTGGTTCGAGGAACTCGAACCCAGCCAGTGGTGTGCCGCGAAGCGCGAGGTCGATGACGCCATCCGGCGGCGCTTCGATCGGCTGGTGCGTCGGGCGGCCGACGGCGAGCTGTATCCCTGGCGCACGACGGCGGAGGGTCGGCTCGCCGAGATCATCGTGCTCGACCGGTTCTCGCGCTGTGTCCATCGCGACACCCCACGGGCGTTCGCACAGGACCCGATGGCGCTCGTGCTGGCGCAGGAGGCGGTGGCCCGCGGGGCATTGACGTCGCTGACGCCGACCCAGCGTGCCTTCCTGCTGATGCCCTACATGCACAGCGAATCGAGCCGGATCCACGTGGTCGCCGAGGCGCTGTTCCGCGAATTCGGCGCGCCACGCAACCACGCGCACGAGCTGCGGCACAAGGCGATCATCGACCGCTTCGGTCGCTACCCGCACCGCAACCAGGCGCTCGGCCGCGCCTCGACCCCCGACGAAAGCGCGTTCCTGACACGGCTCGCACCGCCGTCCCGGGGGCCATGCGACGGTCTCGCCTGCGCCTGCGCCTGCGCCTGATCAGCCGCCACGCGCGGCGTGGACGTCGGCGAACAGCCGGCGGACCTCGGCACGGGCGAAGACTTCGCGCAGGTCGGCGCTCATCTTGCGCTGCCAGTTGGGATATTCGTCGCTCGTGCCCGGCACGTTCACCGGCTCGGCCATGCCCGCGAGGTCTTCCGCCTGCAGCACGACGAGCGCCGCGGCGCTGCGTGCGAGATAGCCCTGCACCGCGTGCGCAAGCGCCGCATCGAAAGGCGCCGCGGCATGGCAGCCGGCGGGCTTCAGACCCTGGCACTCGAGCGACCAGAGCAGCGACTCGCGGTCGTATTGCCGTTCCTGACGCACGCGTGCGCAGACTTCGGCGGACGGATAGAGACCGAGACGCTCGCGCAGATCGATGTCGCTGCCCGACCAGTAGCCGAGCAGCGTCGGCAGGTCGTGCGTCGTCACGGTGGCGATGGCGCGGCGCGGATATTCCGCCGGCTCGCGGAACCGGCCGTCGCCGTGCTTCTCGAACAGCAGCACGCGGTACGAATACACGGCGCGCTCGCCCATGGCATGCGACATCCCGGGCGGGACGGTCCCCAGGTCCTCACCGACGACGAGACAGCGGTGCAGCCCGCTTTCGAGCGCGAGCACGGACATCAGGTCGTCGACGGGATAGTGGACGTAGCCGCCCTGCGTCGACTCGGTCGCGCGCGGCACCCACCACTGGCGATACAGCGCCATGACGTGGTCGAGACGCAGCGCGCCGAAGCGGCGCATGCTCGCGGCCAGCAGCTTGCGGAACGGCTCGTAGCGTTCCGCGCGCAGCACGTGCGGATCCTGCGGCGGAATGCCCCAGTCCTGGCCCTTGAGCGCCAGCGCGTCCGGCGGCGCGCCGACGCCGGCGCCCTGGCGGTAGAGCGCCTGATCAGCCCAGGTCTCCGCGCCGCTCGAATTGACGCCGACCGCGTAGTCACCGTAGAGCCCGATCGGCATGCGCAGCTCGCGCGCCGTGCGCTGCACCGCGCAGAGCTGTTCGTCGGCCACCCACTGCAGCCAGGCGTAGAAGTCGACGCGTGAGCGGTGCGCCGTCTCGAACGCCGTCACGCCCGGCGCGTCCGGCCGCCGCAGATCCTCGGGCCAGACGGGCCAGCCCCAGACCTGCCCGTCCTGTGCGCGCAGGTGTTCGTCGATCGCGTCGTGGAGCGCGTGCAGCCGCAGCGTTTCGCCGCGTGCGGCCCGGAACGCCTCGAAGCGACGCGCGTGCTCCGTCCGCGCCGCGACGTGCCTGCGTTCGAAGTGTGCGTACAGCCGGTCGAGGATGCCGAACTTCGCACGCGCGACGCCGGGGTAGTCGACGTGCGTGGTCGCGCGCAGCCGCCGCAGCTCTGCCTGGAAGGCATCGGCCTGCACGGCCGCACGGGCCTCGGCGCACTCGGCGAACTCGGGCAACTGCTCGACGGCGATGTAGAGCACGTTGAAGAAGTGCCGCGACGACGCGCTGTACGGGCTGCAATGCCAGGGGTTCGACGGAAACAGCGCGTGCAGCGGATTGAGCCCGACGAAGGCGGCGCCGGACGGCGCAATCGCACGCACGACGTCGTCGAGGTCGGCGAAATCGCCGATGCCCCAGTTGCGGCTCGAGCGCAGCGTGTACAACTGCACCGCGACGCCCCACAGCCGCCGGCCGTCACGCAGGGCCGGCGGCTCGAAACAGGCAGTGGGGGCGACGATCAGCGCAGCTTCGTACCCGTCGCCGGGGCCGAACGACACGTGCAGGGAGTGGTGGCCGTGCGGCAGGTCCGGGGGCAGCGTGAGGATGCGACGCGTGCAGGCGCGACCGTCGACCTCGGCGTGCTCCAGCTCTGGCAGATCGCCCACGCGGACTTCGCCGCGGCGTCCGGTGCCGTCGGCGCAGACCACGCACCAGTGCAGCGTCCGGTCGAGCCCGTCCTGCGTGACGGCGAGTTCGGCCGCAAGCCGCCCGGGGTGCAGCACGACGACGGGTGGCAGCACGCCCTGCCAGCGTCGACGCTCGTCGTCGGCGAGCATGGCCGCGAGTGCCACGGCATCGTCCGCGGGACAGCCCATCGCGCCGAGAATCGCTCGCTTCGACTCGCGCCCGATGGTCACGAGGTTGCCGCGGTAGTCGTGATAGCTATCGCCGATCCCGCGTTGCCGCGCGACCAGGTCGATCAGGGCATCGAGCATGGGTGTCCGTCCGCCGGAATGCGCGCCGACGATGCCTGAGCGTGCAGGGCGCCGCAACCGCGGAAAGTGCGACTCAAGCGGACGCGGCTTCCATGAGCACGACGGATCGCTGTTCGACGCGGATCGATTCCCCCGGTGTCACGGTGCGGCGCGGCACGGCGGCGGGATCGGCGACGCCCGTGTCGAAGAGCACCGTCCACGCCACGACCTGCGACGTCGCCGGTACCTGCAACTCGATGTCCGCGTCGTCCGCATTGAAGACGATCAGCAGGTCACCCGTGCCCGCACTGCGCGGCGGCGCACCGTTCATCACCACGGCGATGGCCCGCAGGTTCGAGTCGTTCCAGTCCGTCTCCGTCATCTCGCGGCCCGACGGATGCAGCCAGGTGACGTCTTTCGCGTCCTTGCCACGCCGCGTGCCCTTGAGAAACGTGTCACGCCTGAGCCAGAGCCGCGACCGCCGCAGGTCGATCAGCCGGCGCACGAACTCGACCAGTGGCGCATTCCTGCCGGCGAGGCTCCAGTCCACCCAGCTCAGCTCGTTGTCCTGGCAATAGCCGTTGTTGTTGCCCTGCTGGGTGCGGCCGAACTCGTCGCCGGCGAGCAGCATCGGCACGCCCTGCGACAGGAACACCGTCGCGAGCAGGTTGCGCATCTGGCGCAGGCGCAACGCGCCGATGTCCGGGTCGTCGGTCGGGCCTTCCACACCGTAGTTCGCGCTCAGGTTGTGCGCGTGGCCGTCGCGGTTGCCCTCGTGGTTGGCCTCGTTGTGCTTGTGCGCATAGGAAACCGTGTCGTGCAGCGTGAAGCCGTCGTGCGCCGCGACGTAGTTGACGCTCGCGGTCGGCTTGCGGCCGCCGCCGCGGAACAGGTCGCTCGATCCGGCGAAGCGCTCGACGAAGGTGCCGACCACGGGCCGGTCGCCGCGCCAGAACGCGCGCACCGCGTCACGGTAGCGATCGTTCCACTCCGACCAGCCGGCGGGAAAGTGGCCGAGCTGATAGCCACCCGGCCCGACGTCCCAGGGCTCGGCGATCATCTTCAGGTAGGCGAGCGTCGGGTCCGCGCGCATGGCCGCGAACAGGGGCGCATTGCGGTCGAAACCGCCCGCGCGGCGTCCGAGGATCGGCGCGAGGTCGAAACGGAACCCGTCGACGCGCATCTCGGTGGCCCAGTAACGCAGGCAGTCGATGATCATCGCGCCGACCGCGGGCTCGTCGAAGTTGATCGTGTTGCCGCAGCCCGAGTGGTTCACGTAGTGCGCGCGGTTGGCGAGCAGCCGGTAATAGACGGCGTTGTCGAAGCCGCGCAGGTTCAGCGTCGGTCCGTTCTCGTTGCCCTCCGCCGTGTGGTTGAACACGACGTCGAGGATCACCTCGAGCCCGGCCGCATGCAGCGCCTTCACCATCTGGCGGAACTCGCCGACCGCGTCCTCGACGGCGTAGCGCGGCTCCGGCGCGAACCACGCGAGCGAGTTGTAGCCCCAGTAGTTCGACAGGTTGCGGTCGACCAGAAACTGCTCGCTGATGAACGCCTGCACCGGCAACAACTCGACCGTCGTCACGCCGAGCCGCTTGATCCAGTCGATGACCTCGGGCTGCGCCAGACCGAGGTACTTGCCACGCAGCGGCTCCGGCACCGCCGGGTGCCGCTGCGTGAAGCCCTTCACGTGCAGCTCGTAGATCATGGTGTCGCGCCAGGGCACGTTGGGCGAGCGCACCTTGCCCCAGTCGAAGCTCGCGTCGACGACCTCGGAACGCGGTACGAACGGCGCACTGTCGTCGGTCGACGGCTGGTCGTCGCGACCGCGCACGGCGCCGTGCAGCGCCGGGTGCCAGCGAAAGTCGCCGCGCAGCGACTGCGCACAGGGGTCGAGCAGCAGTTTGGCGGGGTTGAAGCGGTGCCCGTTCGCGGGATCGTAGGGCCCGTGCACCCGGTAACCGTACTGGAGCCCGGGCCCGCCAAAGCGCGCCGGCAGGAACCCGTACCAGATCGCGCCCCTGCGCGAGGGCAGCGCGACCCGCGCAATCTCCTCGCGACCGGCGGCGTCGAACAGGCAGAGTTCCACGGCCTCGGCGTGCGCCGAGTAGACCGCGAAATTGGTGCCCCGGCCGGTCCAGTTGGCACCGAGCGGCTGCGGCGAGCCGGGTTCGAGATGCGGCGTGATCGATGTGCTGTCGAACGCCATGCCGTCGTCGGGTCCGGGATCGCGGCCCGTCAGCGGACGAGTTCGAGGAACAGGGCCGCCAGCGGCGGCAGGTTCAGCCGCACGTGGCACGGCTGGCCCTGCGCGGGCGCGGACTGGGCCACCACGCACGCCTGACGGTTGTAGTCGGAGCCGCCGTAGCGCGACGCGTCGGTGTCGAGGATCTTGCGGTACGTCCCCGGCGCGGGCACGCCCAGCCAGTAGTCGTCACGCGGCACGGGCGTGCAGTTGAACACGCACAGGACCGGCGCGCGGTCCGGCAGCGGCGGACAGCGGCGCAGGAACGCGAAGGTGCTGCGCTCGGCGTCGTGCAGGTCGATCCACGCGAAACCGGCCGGATCGGCGTCGCTGCCGTGGAGCTGCGCATAGTCGCGGTAGATGCAGTTGAGGTCGTGGTCGAGGGCGAGCAGCGCCCGGTGCGGCTCCTGCTCGAGCAGGTGCCAGTCGAGCGAGTGCTCGTCGCGCCACTCGCGCCACTGGCCGAACTCGCTGCCCATGAACAGCAGCTTCTTGCCGGGGTGTGCGGTCATGTAGGCGCGGAACCAGCGGTAGTTGGCGCGCTTCTGCCATTCGTCGCCCGGCATCTTGTCGAGCAGCGAGCGCTTGCCGTGCACGACCTCGTCGTGCGAGACCGGCAGCACGAACTTTTCGGACCAGGCGTACACGAACGAGAAGGTCACCAGCGACTGGTGCCAGCGGCGGTGCACGGGTTCGTGCTCGACGTAGCGCAGCGTGTCGTTCATCCAGCCCATGTTCCACTTGAAGTGGAAGCCGAGCCCGCCGAGGTGGACCGGCTGCGTGACGCCCGGGAACGCCGTGGATTCCTCGGCGAAGGTCATCACGCCGGGGAAGTCGCGCCCCACGGCGACATTCAACTGCCGCAGGAAGTCGATCGCATCGAGATTCTCGCGGCCGCCGTAGCGGTTCGGCACCCATTCGCCCGGCTTGCGGCTGTAGTCGAGATAGAGCATCGAGGCGACCGCGTCCACGCGCAGGCCGTCGATGTGATAGCGGTCGAGCCAGTACAGCGCGTTGGCGACGAGGAAGTTGCGCACCTCGTGCCGGCCGTAGTTGAAGATCTTGGTGCCCCAGTCGGCGTGCTCGCCGAGACGCGGGTCGGCGTGCTCGTAGAGCGCCGTGCCGTCGAACGAAGCGAGGCCGTGGTCGTCGCGCGGGAAGTGCGCCGGCACCCAGTCCATGATCACGCCGAGCCCGGCCTGGTGACAGCGGTCGACGAAGTGCATGAAGTCGCGCGGCGTGCCGAAGCGCGCGCTCGGCGCGTAGTAGCCGACGACCTGATAACCCCACGAGCCGTCGAACGGATGCTCCGCCACGGCCATCAGCTCGATGTGGGTGTAGCCCTGGCGGAGCACGTAGGGAATCAGCTCGTCGGCGAGCTCGTGCCAGCTCAGGAACGGCGGATCGCGCCCGTAGTCGCGCCGCCAGCTCCCGGGGTGCAGCTCGTAGACGTTGATCGGGCGGCGCGTGTGGTCGGCGTGGCGGCGCGCCTCGAGCCAGGCATCGTCGTGCCACTCGTAACCGTCGAGCGAGACGACGATGGACGCGTTGCCGGGCCGCCGCTCCATCGCGAACCCGTACGGATCGGCCTTGAGCAGCGTCGTGCCGGCCCGCGTGCGGATCTCGTACTTGTACAGCGTGCCCGGCCCGACGCCCGGCACGAACAGCTCCCAGATGCCCGAACTGCCGCGCACCTGCATGGCGTGCCTGCGGCCGTCCCAGAGATTGAACGGGCCGACGACGCTGACGCGCCCGGCGTTCGGCGCCCACACGGCGAAGCGCGTACCCGGCAGCCCGTCGAGCTCGGCGGGGTGCGCGCCGAGCTTGTAGTAGATCGAGTAGTGGTTGCCCTCGCCGAACAGATGGAAGTCGAATTCGGTGAGCTGCGGGGCAAACCAGTAGGCGTCGTGCTTGTGTGCCTCGTGGCCATCGCGGTACCTGACGTGCAGCCGGTACGGCTGCGCGGGGCGGCGATAGGGCACGCGGCCTTCGAAGAAGCCCGCCGGATGCACCGCCTGCAGCGCGACACCCGGCTCGTCGTCCAGGTGGAGCACGCGGACCACGCACAGCGGGTCGTCGCCGTCGCCACGCGGAAACTCGTGATAACCGAGCAGCGAACGCGGCGCCGGGTGACGCGCGTTCACCAGCGCTTCGATGTCAGCCGTTCGCAGAGTCGCCACCACGCGCCGAGTCTAGCCTGCTTCGCTCGTCGACCGCATCGTGACTGCCCGCGGCGGCGGCGCCGCGGCCGCGACGCCGCGCCGCGGCGAAACGGGTTCCGGGGAGATCACGCAAGTCATTGAATAACGGCCTCCAACGTCATCATTCGGAGTCGGTTCACCGCGCCGCGCGCGCCCTGCCCCGGCGACTTCGCCGCCTGCCGGGAGCCGTCAGAGCACGGGCTTGATGCGCCAGATGCGTTCCGCGTACTCGCGGATGCTGCGGTCGCTCGAGAACGTGCCCATGTTGACGGTGTTGAGCGCGGCCCGGCGGCTCCACTCGTCGGGCTGCAGGTACAGCGCGTCGACCTCCTCCTGCGCGCGCACGTAGTCGGCGAAGTCCGCGAGCACGAAATACGGCTCGCCCTCGCTCAACAGCCGCTCGACGATCGGCTTGCCGTCGAACACGTTCGCCGGCGTGAAGTGACCCGAGTCGATCAGCTCGAGCGTACGCGCCAGGTCGGGGTTGGCACGCACGTAGTCGTACGGCGAGTAGCCGCGCGCGCGGTGCTCCACGACCTCGTGCGCCTGCAGCCCGAAGATGAAGATGTTCTCGGGCCCGACCTGCTCGCGGATCTCGATGTTGGCGCCGTCGAGCGTGCCGATCGTGAGCGCACCGTTCAGCGCGAGCTTCATGTTGCCCGTGCCCGAGGCCTCGAGACCCGCCGTCGAGATCTGCTCGGACAGGTCGGCCGCCGGCATGATGCGCTGCGCGAGCGTGACGTCGTAGTCCGGCAGGAAGACGACCTTGAGCTTGCCCCGCAGGCTGCGGTCGTCGTTGACGACCTGCGCGACGTTGTTGATGAGCTTGATGACGCCCTTCGCCATCACGTAGCCCGGCGCGGCCTTGCCGGCGAAGAACACCGTGCGCGGCACCTCGAAGGCCGCGGGGTTCTCGCGCAGCCGGTGATAGCGCGTGACGACGTACAGCAGGTTCAGCAGCTGGCGCTTGTATTCGTGGATGCGCTTGACCTGGACGTCGAACAGCGAGTGCACGTCCACGTCGATGCCGACGCGCTTCTGCACCTCGGTCGCGAACCGGCGCTTGTTCTGCAGCTTGATGTCGCGGAACTCGCGGCGGAACTCCGCCTCGTCCACGGCCCCGCGCAGCCGCTCGAGCTCTTCGAGGTCGTTCTCCCAGACGTTGCCGAGGTGGTGCGTCAGCAGCGCCGACAGGCCCGGGTTGGCCTGCTTTAGCCAGCGCCGCACGGCGATGCCGTTGGTGACGTTGGTGAAGCGGTCCGGATAGAAGCCGGCGAAGTCGGTGAAGATCGTCTTCTTCATCAGCTCCGAGTGCAGCTTCGCCACGCCGTTGACGGTGTGGCTCGCGACCACGGCGACGTTGGCCATGCGGACCAGGCGGCCGTTGCCCTCGTCGATCAGCGACATGCGCCGGCGGCGCTCGTTGTCGCCGGGATACTTCGTCGACACGCCGT